>JADMIO010796450.1_pt1 | contig 122819 bp, 105 predicted proteins | sample 8958161 | NCBI WGS metagenome assembly JADMIO01 (sample SAMN16585339, study PRJNA669376) | soil metagenome | isolation source: Crop rotation soil | place: USA: Cullars Rotation, Alabama | collected 2011 | reverse complement strand
CTTTCCCGTAAACTTCACATCCCGACCACATACAGGCAAAGTAATGGCATTACCGCGAGCCATTACTCCTACGCGCGCAATTAACGAATCCACCATCGGGGCAGCTGGTGTCGATAACGAAGTATCTTCAACCGGTTGAGTATTGAGCGTATGTTTTGGAATAACAGGCGCACGCTTCATTATCTAATCTCCCAGCGTGGTTTAATCAGACGATCGAAAATTTCATTGCAGACAGGTTCCCAAATAGAAAGAGCATTTCTCCAGGCACCAGTTGAAGAGCGTTGATCAATGGCCTGTTCAAAAACAGTTCTCATCCGGATCTGACCTTTACCAACTTCATCCGTTTCACGTACAACATTTTTTAGAACCATGCTTCCCCAGGCATCCCGAATTTGCTCCTCCATCCACGGGGACTGAGAGCCATTACTATTGCTGTATTTGGTAAGCAAAATACGTACATCAGGCTCGAACCCTTTAAGATCAACGTTCTTGAGCAGATCACGAAGCATATCGAAAAACTGCAGTGCGGAGGTGTAGTCAAACAACTCAGCAGGCGTGGGAACAATCAGCACATCAGCAGCACATACGACATTAATCGTGCCGATACCCAGGTTAGGCGCGCTGTCAATAACTATGACATCATAGTCATGAGCAACAGTTTCAATGGCCAGTCGGAGCATCAGGTGTGGATCGGTGGGCAGTTTACCTTCATCAAATTTGCCCATTAACTCAGTTTCAATACGGTGCAGAGCCAGACAGGAAGGAATAATGTCAAGCCCCGGCCAGCAAGTGGGCTTTATTGCATAAGTGACATCGTCCTTTTCCCCAAGATAGAAAGGCAGGAGAGTGTCTTCTGCATGAATATGAAGATCTGGTACCCATCCGTGATACATTGAGGCTGTTCCCTGGGGGTCGTTACCTTCCACGAGCAAAACACGTAGCCCCTTCAGAGCCAGATCCTGAGCAAGATGAACAGAAACTGAGGTTTTGTAAACGCCTCCTTTATGGGCAGCAACCCCGATCACCGGTGGAAATACGTCTTCAGCACGTCGCAATCGCGTACCAAACACATCACGCATATGATTAATTTGTTCAATTGTATAACCAACACGTTGCTCAACCCGTCCTCGAATTTCCATATCCGGGTGCGGTAGTCGCCCTGCTTTCTCGGCATCTCTGATAGCCTGAGAAGAAACCCCAACTAAATCCGCTGCTTCACCTATTCTCCAGCGCCGGGTTATTTTCCTCGCTTCCGGGCTGTCATCATTAAACTGTGCAATGGCGATAGCCTTCGTCATTTCATGACCAGCGTTTATGCACTGGTTAAGTGTTTCCATGAGTTTCATTCTGAACATCCTTTAATCATTGCTTTGCGTTTTTTTATTAAATCTTGCAATTTACTGCAAAGCAACAACAAAATCGCAAAGTCATCAAAAAACCGCAAAGTTGTTTAAAATAAGAGCAACACTACAAAAGGAGATAAGAAGAGCACATACCTCAGTCACTTATTATCACTAGCGCTCGCCGCAGCCGTGTAACCGAGCATAGCGAGCGAACTGGCGAGGAAGCAAAGAAGAACTGTTCTGTCAGATAGCTCTTACGCTCAGCGCAAGAAGAAATATCCACCGTGGGAAAAACTCCAGGTAGAGGTACACACGCGGATAGCCAATTCAGAGTAATAAACTGTGATAATCAACCCTCATCAATGATGACGAACTAACCCCCGATATCAAGTCACATGACGAAGGGAAAGAGAAGGAAATCAACTGTGACAAACTGCCCTCAAATTTGGCTTCCTTAAAAATTACAGTTCAAAAAGTATGAGAAAATCCATGCAGGCTGAAGGAAACAGCAAAACTGTGACAAATTACCCTCAGTAGGTCAGAACAAATGTGACGAACCACCCTCAAATCTGTGACAGATAACCCTCAGACTATCCTGTCGTCATGGAAGTGATATCGCGGAAGGAAAATACGATATGAGTCGTCTGGCGGCCTTTCTTTTTCTCAATGTATGAGAGGCGCATTGGAGTTCTGCTGTTGATCTCATTAACACAGACCTGCAGGAAGCGGCGGCGGAAGTCAGGCATACGCTGGTAACTTTGAGGCAGCTGGTAACGCTCTATGATCCAGTCGATTTTCAGAGAGACGATGCCTGAGCCATCCGGCTTACGATACTGACACAGGGATTCGTATAAACGCATGGCATACGGATTGGTGATTTCTTTTGTTTCACTAAGCCGAAACTGCGTAAACCGGTTCTGTAACCCGATAAAGAAGGGAATGAGATATGGGTTGATATGTACACTGTAAAGCCCTCTGGATGGACTGTGCGCACGTTTGATAAACCAAGGAAAAGATTCATAGCCTTTTTCATCGCCGGCATCCTCTTCAGGGCGATAAAAAACCACTTCCTTCCCCGCGAAACTCTTCAATGCCTGCCGTATATCCTTACTGGCTTCCGCAGAGGTCAATCCGAATATTTCAGCATATTTAGCAACATGGATCTCGCAGATACCGTCATGTTCCTGTAGGGTGCCATCAGATTTTCTGATCTGGTCAACGAACAGATACAGCATACGTTTTTGATCCCGGGAGAGACTATATGCCGCCTCAGTGAGGTCGTTTGACTGGACGATTCGCGGGCTATTTTTACGTTTCTTGTGATTGATAACCGCTGTTTCCGCCATGACAGATCCATGTGAAGTGTGACAAGTTTTTAGATTGTCACACTAAATAAAAAAGAGTCAATAAGCAGGGATAACTTTGTGAAAAAACAGCTTCTTCTGAGGGCAATTTGTCACAGGGTTAAGGGCAATTTGTCACAGACAGGACTGTCATTTGAGGGTGATTTGTCACACTGAAAGGGCAATTTGTCACAACACCTTCTCTAGAACCAGCATGGATAAAGGCCTACAAGGCGCTCTAAAAAAGAAGATCTAAAAACTATAAAAAAAATAATTATAAAAATATCCCCGTGGATAAGTGGATAACCCCAAGGGAAGTTTTTTCAGGCATCGTGTGTAAGCAGAATATATAAGTGCTGTTCCCTGGTGCTTCCTCGCTCACTCGACCGGGAGGGTTCGAGAAGGGGGGGCACCCCCCTTCGGCGTGCGCGGTCACGCGCACAGGGCGCAGCCCTGGTTAAAAACAAGGTTTATAAATATTGGTTTAAAAGCAGGTTAAAAGACAGGTTAGCGGTGGCCGAAAAACGGGCGGAAACCCTTGCAAATGCTGGATTTTCTGCCTGTGGACAGCCCCTCAAATGTCAATAGGTGCGCCCCTCATCTGTCAGCACTCTGCCCCTCAAGTGTCAAGGATCGCGCCCCTCATCTGTCAGTAGTCGCGCCCCTCAAGTGTCAATACCGCAGGGCACTTATCCCCAGGCTTGTCCACATCATCTGTGGGAAACTCGCGTAAAATCAGGCGTTTTCGCCGATTTGCGAGGCTGGCCAGCTCCACGTCGCCGGCCGAAATCGAGCCTGCCCCTCATCTGTCAACGCCGCGCCGGGTGAGTCGGCCCCTCAAGTGTCAACGTCCGCCCCTCATCTGTCAGTGAGGGCCAAGTTTTCCGCGAGGTATCCACAACGCCGGCGGCCGGCCGCGGTGTCTCGCACACGGCTTCGACGGCGTTTCTGGCGCGTTTGCAGGGCCATAGACGGCCGCCAGCCCAGCGGCGAGGGCAACCAGCCGAGGGCTTCGCCCTGTCGCTCGACTGCGGCGAGCACTACTGGCTGTAAAAGGACAGACCACATCATGGTTCTGTGTTCATTAGGTTGTTCTGTCCATTGCTGACATAATCCGCTCCACTTCAACGTAACACCGCACGAAGATTTCTATTGTTCCTGAAGGCATATTCAAATCGTTTTCGTTACCGCTTGCAGGCATCATGACAGAACACTACTTCCTATAAACGCTACACAGGCTCCTGAGATTAATAATGCGGATCTCTACGATAATGGGAGATTTTCCCGACTGTTTCGTTCGCTTCTCAGTGGATAACAGCCAGCTTCTCTGTTTAACAGACAAAAACAGCATATCCACTCAGTTCCACATTTCCATATAAAGGCCAAGGCATTTATTCTCAGGATAATTGTTTCAGCATCGCAACCGCATCAGACTCCGGCATCGCAAACTGCACCCGGTGCCGGGCAGCCACATCCAGCGCAAAAACCTTCGTGTAGACTTCCGTTGAACTGATGGACTTATGTCCCATCAGGCTTTGCAGAACTTTCAGCGGTATACCGGCATACAGCATGTGCATCGCATAGGAATGGCGGAACGTATGTGGTGTGACCGGAACAGAGAACGTCACACCGTCAGCAGCAGCGGCGGCAACCGCCTCCCCAATCCAGGTCCTGACCGTTCTGTCCGTCACTTCCCAGATCCGCGCTTTCTCTGTCCTTCCTGTGCGACGGTTACGCCGCTCCATGAGCTTATCGGGTCCACTCGCGAACGCAGAAAGGCCCACCCGAAGGTGAGCCAGTGTGATTACATTTGCGGCCTAACTGTGGCCAGTCCAGTTACGCTGGAGTCACTAGTATTTAGGTGACACTATAGAAGCGGCCGCGACAACTTGTCCACGTGGAATTCTAAGCTTAGGATCCCAATGTGCTGGAAAGGCCGACGACCAGTTGCCCATCAGCGCCGCAACCCCCGCGGCGCTCGGCCCGGTCGACGTCGTCTTGCTCGAATATCCCACACAGCCGGCAGCGGCCGCGGCGAAACACAGAATCGTGGCGAGGAAATGGTTCTTCATACGGTTTTGTTTCTAGGGAGGACCCTGGGTTGCGGGGAGGCGGAATTATACCACGCGGACGCCGTCGAGGTAGTCCTGGAGCGCTTCTCTGGTGCTGCGGAACGCGAGTTCATCCCATGGGATCTCTTCGGCGCGAAACAGTCTCGTCTCCAGACATTCGTCGTCGCCGCAGAGTTCCCCCGCCAGCGCCGTGGCCGCGTAGACGACGATGATGACCGCGGCGTCGGGATAGGAGTAGATGTTCACGAGGCGATCGAGGCGGACCTCGAGGCCGGACTCCTCGCGCGCTTCGCGAACCGCCGCCTTCGGCAGCTCCTCTCCGCGGTCGACGAACCCGCCGGGAAACACCCACAGCCCGTAACCGGGCTCGATGGCGCGCCGCACCAGCACCAGGCGCGCGTCGTCGGTCCGGATGATCGTGCCAACCGCCACCTTCGGGTCGAGGTAGAAGACGAAGCCGCACTCGCCGCAGACCAGTCGATCCGGATCCGAGGCCTTAAGGCTGCGCTTCTCGAGCGCGCCTCCGCACGCCGGGCAGAATCTGTATTCCGGCATTGTGAAATACTACCCGCATGTCGATCCTGAAAGTGGCGAGGATGGGACATCCCGTGCTGCGCGCGCGCGCCAAGCCGCTCGATCCCGCCGACATCACGTCGTCGCGGATCCAGCAGCTCATCGACGACATGTTCGAGACCATGCAGGAGTACCAGGGGGTCGGGCTCGCCGCGCCGCAGGTTCACGAAGGGGTCCGGCTGTTCGTGGCCGGCTTCGCGCCGCGCCGCGACGACGACGACGAGGATGATGAGGACGGCGGCGTGCCGCTGATGGCGCTGATCAACCCCGAGATCACCGTCGTCGGACGCGGGGTGCAGGACGACTGGGAAGGGTGCCTGAGCATTCCGGATGTGCGCGGCCGCGTCACGCGCGCGCAGGAGATCACGGTCAAGGCCTACGATCGGCGGGGACGCCGCGTCCAGATGGACGCCCGCGGCTTCACCGCGCGCGTCATCCAGCACGAGACCGACCACCTGGACGGCGTGCTGTTCCTCGATCGGATGGAATCGCTCGAGACGCTGACGTTCCTGGACGAGTTCGGCCGCTACTGGAGCCCGCGGGACCGCGATGTACCGGAGGAGTAACGCGAAGTCGCCATCCAACGTTCGTGGCGCCGGCGTCTCCGTGAGCGGCTAACGGGTTCGCTTTTTCTCGAGCTCCCGCTCCGATTTCAGGCGCTCGAGCTCGACCTCGGAGTGATCGACGAACGTCATCGCGGCGGCCACGGCTTTGTGGCTGGCGCGGTTGGCGATGAGACGGTGCATCTGCTGGCAGACCCGGCGATAGGCGGGATGCCCCTGCGGCGCGGTGCGGAGCTCGATCACGTGCATCGCCTCGCGCGCGTTCATCTCCATGTAGAAGCGGACCCGATACGCCATCGCCACGGCATACGGCGCGGCCGACTCGAGGCCGGCCGACCGCATCGCCTCGTAGAGCTCTGCGGATGCCTCCATGACGCGGGTCCAGCCGTCGAGCACGCCGGCCTCGCGGAGCGCGTCCGGTTCGCTGTAGCCGTGCCGCGTCGACAGCGGCTGCCATTCGAGCGTGAGCAGGCGGTGGCGCTGCAGGTCGCGGAAGGCGCCGTAGTCGGTGAGCACGTCGAACCGGTATGACGTCCGTTCGAAGGCGCGTCCCGGCCGATGGCGCCGGTTGCCGCGTTCGCCGATGTAGGCGCGCAGCACGGCGGTGCGTTCGTCGATGGTCATCCGGTTCGCGGCGGCGAGCAGCTGCGCGTCGGAGAGGTCCGTCGCGGCGTAGAGCGCGGCGGCGACGATCTTCACTTCGCCGTCCGGATCGAAGTCGGTGAGCGTGACTTCGTCCCGCGGTTCGGCATCGACGCCGGCGAGGATCTGCGCCGCCATCCAGTGGACCCCCTCGCGGGTCGAGGCCAGGTACTGGCTCCAGCGGACGCCGCGCTCCCGCTGATCGACGCGGGTCAGGAACGCCGGGATCACCTTGCGCAGTTCCTCCAGCATCTGGGCGCCGCAGGCGCGGGCTTCGTCGAGGGGATGCGCCTGCAGGCGCAGGAGCAGCGCTTCGTAGGCCTGGCCGGTGCCGAAGAGGCCCACGTTCGACTGCGTCGCCGCCGGCAGCATGCCTCGCAGGGTGTCGAGCGCCTTGGCGCGGATCGCGGCGCGGTGCACGCCCTCCGAGTCCTGCGGCGCGCGCGGATACCGGGCGGCAAAGTGCCGCTGCATCGGCTCGATCATCGAGGCGTAGGTCTCGAACCCGCGATCCATCACCGCGACGTACTGATCGCGGAGCGCTCCCTGCACTTCTTCCGGCACGTGATAGCGCCATCGGCCGTGCAGCTTGTCGGTGTAGGCCACGTATCGGGTGGACTGCTCGAGATACGCCATGAGACGGCCCCACTCGAGCAGCTTGGTGAGCACGTTGGAGACGTACTCGCAGGCGACGTGCGCGCCGCCGAGCTGCGCGACCGAGTCGTCGCCGTACTCGTTGAAGACCTTCGCGTAGAGCTTTTCCGCGCGCTCGACGCCGACGGCGCTCGCCGCGACGGCATCCGTCGCGAGACTGCCGGCGAACTCGTCGAGGAACAGCCGGCGCAGCGACTTCGCCGATCGCGAGTAGCGCGCGAACAGCGCCCCCTTGACCGTCTCGGGCAGGTTGGTGAGCGCGAAGACGTGCCGATCGGTGTTTGTGAAATACGGGGCGAGTGTGCGACGCTCTTCGTCCGTGAAGGTTTCGGGAGGCGCGACCGGCGTGATCACGCGTCCATGCTAAACCAAATGCCCAACGCTCCCTTCATCCATCGGCTGCAGGTCAGGTTCCGCGACTGCGATCCGCTCGGGCACGTCAACAACGCGGTCTACCTGACGTATCTGGAGCAGACCCGCTTCTCGCACTGGCGCGCGCTCTGGGGCTTCGGCTCGCCGCAGCTGCCGCCGGGGATGCCGGGCGTCATCCTGGCGAGGGTCGAGTGCGACTACCGCCGCCCCGCCACGTACGGCGACACGCTCGAAGTCCGGATGACGGTCGCGGGGCTGGGCAGGACCAGCTTCCGGTACGACTACGAGATCGTGGATGAGCAGGGACGCACCGTGCTGACGGCAAAGACCGTGCAGGTGATGTACGACTACGCCGCGGCGAAGCCCGTCCCGATCCCGGACGACATCAGGGCGCTGCTGGAAGGTGGGGGATAATCGGTAGGAGCCATGGTTCAGATTTTCGGCAAGGACACCTGTCCGTATACGGCCGCCGCCCGCGACCACTACAGCGACCGCAACGTCCCGGTCGATTACCGTAACGTCAAGAAAGACCCGGCGTCGCTCGCCGAGATGCTCCAGCTCACCAACGGCCGCCGCGCCGTCCCGGTCATTGTCGAGGCGGGCAAGGTCACGATCGGGTTCGGCGGCACCTGAGGCGTCTAGCGACTCCGGTCAGGAGTCACCGTCGCCGGGCGCCGGCAATCGCGGTTGGCGCTTTGTGAAATTTTTCACATAATCGGGGAAGCCAGCCATGCGCACCCTGCTGCTCGCCGCTCTGCTCGTCGGCGCCCTGCAACCGCCGCGCCCCGCGGCGCCCACCGCCGATCAGATCGCGCGCAGCGTCCAGGACCGCGACACCGGCCGCGATTCCCGCGCCGACCTCCGCATGAAGCTGTTCGACCGGCGCGGCCGCCCCCGCGACCGCGCGCTCACCCTGCTCACCCTGCGCCGGCCCGAAGGAGACCGCTCCCTCATCCGCTTCACCTATCCGAACGACATCCGCGGCACCGGGTTTCTCGTCTGGGAGCACCCGACGGGAGACGACGAGCGGTTCCTCTATCTGCCGTCGCTCGGCCGCGTCCGCCGCATCGCCGGCAGCGAAGCACAGGAGAGCTTCGTCGGCAGCGACTTCTCCTACGAAGACATCGGCGGGCGTGAGTTCGACGATTACACCTACGCGCTCGTCGACGAGAACGCCTCGTGGACGCCGCCGGGAGGCCAGCCGCGGCCGGCCTACCGCCTCGAGTCGCGGCGCAAGGACGCGTCCGCCGCCTTCCCGCGCGTCGTCTCGCTGATCCTGAAAGACAGCTACGTCGTCGTCCGCGCCGAGATCTACAACCGGCGCAACGAGCAGCAGAAGGTCTACGCCGTGGGCCGGCTGGAACAGGTGCAGGGCATCTGGACGGTGTTCACGTCGGTGATGACCAACGATCTGGATCGGACCCGCACCGAGCTGTCGGTGGAGAAGGTGGCCTACAACACGGGACTGACCGAAGCGGCGTTCAGCCGACGCGAGCTCGAAGGCGCGGCCCGATGAGCGGCCGGCTGGCCGGCTTCCTCTGGCGCTGGCGGTTTCCGCTGTCGGCCGTCATCGTGATCGGGGCGCTGGCGTTCGCGCCGCGCGCCAACATCACCCACATCGACAACGACATCAGCGCGTGGTTCGGCGCGGACGATCCCGTGTATCGCGATTACGAGCGGCTGCGGGATGAATTCGGCGGCAGCCGATCCCTGATCGTGGCGTTGAAGGCGGATTCGGCGGATCGGCTGTTCTCGCGCCCCACGCTCGACTTCATCACCCAGGTCACCGGCGACATCGAGCGCGTCGATACGGTGGAGCGCGTCGCCAGCCTGGCGACCGCGACCACGGTCGAGGCGATCGAGCAGGGCGGCGACTCCGGCCTGGACGTGCGACGGCTGATCGACGGCACCAGCGGGCAGACACCCGCCGACGTCCGCCGCCGCGCGATGAAGGACGACCTGATTCGCGGCGACCTCGTCTCCGACGACGGAACGGTGACGGCGCTGGTCGTGAACTTCGACGAACGGCGGATCGACGAGGTCCGGGCCGGCGTCATCCAGCGCATTCACGAGCTCGTGGATCCGAGGCTCCCGCCCGGTCTGACCGCCTATTACAACGGCAGCCTCGAGATCAGCGAGACCTACAACCGCATCACGCTGGCCAATCAGCGCACTTTCACGCCGCCGATTTTCGTGATTACGCTGCTCGCGGTCTACCTGTCGTTCCGCTCGTGGCGCAAGATGCTGCTGACCATCGTCGCGGTCGGCATCAGCGTGCTGTGGACGCTCGGCCTGTATTCGCTGTTTGGCTTCACCTACAACGTCCTCGCCAGCATGCTGGTCCCGCTGATCGTCGTCCTCGCGATTGCCGACGACGTCCACATCATGCAGCACTGGGACGAGGAACGCCGGACGAAGTCCGCGGAAGCGGCGTTCAAGGCAACGGTGGCGCACCTCACCGCGCCGCTGCTGGGCGCGAGCGGAACGACCGCGCTCGGCATGCTCTCGCTCGCGACCAGCAACGTCGTCGCGGTGCGATCGTTCGGGGTCGGATCCGCGATCGGCATCATGGTCGACTTCATGATCTCGATCGTGTTCGTTCCGACCGTGCTCAGCCTGATGAAGCCGGAGACGGGGGAGACGCCGCACGAGCGCTATCTCGTGAATCCGATGCGCGCCATCGCCCGCTACTCGACGGGGCATCCGCGGCAGGTGCTCACGATCACCGGGGTGCTGCTGGTGGTGGCGATCGGCGGGATCCGCCAGCTGCGCGTCGACACCAACCACATCAACTTCTTCAGCGCCGATCACCCGCTGGGGCGGTCGGCACGCGTGATCGACGAGCAGCTCTCGGGGATTTACAGCTTTCAGATCCTGCTCGAGGGACCTCCGGAGTCGCTCTCGGATCCCGCGAACCTGCAGCGGATGGACCGACTCGCTGCGGAGCTGCGGAAGTTTCCGGACGTCAAGAAGGTCAGATCCGCCGCCGATTACGTCAAGCGCGTGAACATGGAGCTGCGCGGCGGCGACCCGGCCGCGAGCGTGGTGCCCTCCGACAGGTCGACGGTCGCACAGGAGCTGTTCGTGTTCGCCCTCGGCGACGAAGGACGGCGCGAGCTCGAGCGCGTGCTGGCGACTGACTCCTCGCGCGCGCAAATCGACGTCAAGCTCCGCGCGATGAGCTCCGACGTGGTGCTCGAACTGATCGAGAGAACCGACGCGCTCGCGGGCGACATCTTCGCTGGAACCGGCGTGACCGCGACGACGACTGGATCCGGGCGGCTGTTCAGCACCCTCGATCACTACCTCGTCGTGTCCCAGATCTCGAGCTTCGGAACCGCGTTCTTCACCGTGTTCGGCGTGATCTTCGTCGTCTTCCGCTCGGCGCGGTTCGGCCTGCTGACGATCGCGCCCAACGTGTTGCCGGTCCTCGCCGTTCTCGGCGTGATGGGGTTCCTCGGCATCTCCATGAACATCGCGACGGTGATGGTGGCCAGCGTCGCGCTCGGCGTCGTGGACGACGACACGATTCATTTCATCAACCGCTACCGGCGTGAAGTCGCGGCGGGAGCGGCGACGGACGCCGCGATCGAGGCGGCGACGGTGCACGAAGGACGGGCATCGCTGACGACGGCGATCATCAACAGCCTCGGGTTCGGCGTCCTCCTGTTCTCCGAGTACAAGCCGACCGCATGGTTCGGCGGGCTGCTCGGTCTGACGATGGCGGTGGCGTTCCTGGCCGAGGTGTTCATCCTGCCGGCGACCATCAAGCTGCTGCCGCGCGTGTTCGGCGCCGAGGCCCTCCGCGGCGGACGCCGCCTGGCTGCAGCGTGAACGGGTTCTTCGGGTTCCCCGGGCTGCTCAGGTTCTTGGGGTTCCTCGGATTCTTCGGGGTGCTGGGGAGCGCGGCGTTGTCGGCGCAGTCGGCTCCGACGGGGTACGTTTCGGTATTCGGCGACCGTCTGCCGAATCGTGACGCGACCGAACTGCGCGCACGCGTCTTCGCCGAGGAGGCGGTCGACGCGGGACCGCGGATCAGGCTGGTCGCGTCGGGTTTCGTCGAAGGACTCGTTGCCGATCGCGGCCGGGCGGTCCGCGACGTCATTGCCGAGCCGCACGAGCTGACGGCGGGCCTTCGGACGAAGCGTGTCGACCTCACGGCCGGCTTCGGGCGCGTGGTGTGGGGGCGGCTGGACGAGCTGCAGCCGACCGACGTCGTCAACCCGCTCGACGCGTCGCGGTTCTTCTTCGAGGGACGCAGCGAGGCGCGGCTGGCGGTGCCGCTCGTGCGGGCGACGGTCTATGCCGGCGAGCACGCGTCGATCGAAGGGGTGTACGTTCCGTTCTTCCGCCGCGGCCGCTTCGATCGCCTCGACGAGCCGACGTCACCGTTCACCCTGGGCCCTGCGGTGCCGTTCGCGGATCGGTCTCCGGCGCGGACGGCTCGCAACGCGCAGGGAGGCGCGCGCGCCAGTTTCACGTCCGGCCGCGTGGACTGGTCGGTCTCCGGGTATCGCGGGTTCCGTCCGTTTGGCATCTACGCGGCTGCCGATCCGTTCGTGGTCGAGCGGGTGTATCCGCGATTCACGATGGTCGGCGGGGACTTCGAGACGGTATCGGGCCCCTGGGGCATGCGCGGTGAAATCGCAGTATTCACCAGCGACGCGTTTCAGCCGCAGACGGCGGGACCGGTGCGAACCGGGTCGTCGATCGATGCAGGGGGCGGCGTCGACCGCAAGGCGGGAGAATATCGCCTCAGCGGGCAGATGCTCATCCATCGCGAGCAGTACGACGACCGCGCCGGCGGGACCCGCACCGACCTGTCGTTGATCGTGTCGGCCGACCGCTCGTTCGCCCGGCAGAAGTACGAAGGACGGCTGTTCGGCGTGTTCAATCCGACCAGCGGGTCCGCGTTCGTTCGCGGCATCGCGCGAGCCGCGCTGCGGGACAACGTCGCGCTCGAAGGATCCGTCGGCATCTTCACCGGTGACGGCGCCGACAACATCGGCCGGTTCTCGGACAGCGACTTCGCCTACGTCCGCCTGAAGTACTCTTTCTGAATGCAACCGGTTCTGATCCCCGCCGGAAATCCATCGGAATGGACGGGGCCGACCGGCAACAACACCTGGTTGATTCCGGGCCGCGAGCCGGCGCTGATCGACGCCGGCACCGGCCATCCCGACCATGTGAACGCGGTGGCCGCCGCGCTCGACGGCGTGCCGCTCGCCCGCGTCCTGATCACGCACTGGCATCCCGATCACGTCAGCGGGTTGCCGGCGCTGCGCGAGCGCTGGCGGAAGCTTGCGGTCATCGAGGCCGCGGGCGCACCGGTTCCCGCGGGGGACGGTGTGCTCGAGATCATCCCGACGCCCGGCCATTCCCCGGATCACCTGTGCTTCTACGATCGCGCGGCGGGGGACGTCTATTGCGGCGACCTGGCGCGCCAGGGCGGGACGATCGTGATCCCCGCGCGCAAGGGAGGAGACCTGCGCGCGTACCTCGAATCGCTGCAGCGCATCCGCGAGCTCGCTCCGCGGCGACTGCTCCCGGGGCACGGCCCGATCGTGACCGATCCGATCGCGCTGATCGACGACTACGTCGCGCATCGTGCCCAGCGCGAACAGCAGATCCTGCAGGCGATGCTGGAGGGCGCGCGGACGGTGAAAGAGATCGTCCGCCGCGTCTATCCGGCGCTGCCGGAGTCGCTGAGCGAGGCGGCAGCCGACAGCGTCCGCGCGCACCTCGCGAAGCTGCGGGACGATGCCAGGTGAGGGGCTTCGCCCCTCGGGCCGTAACTAGGCCGGCTGGAAGCCTGGAGGGAGATCGGGCGCGCGATCGGCGCGCTTCGCCGCCTTCGGCAGCGCGTCCCTGACCACCTGCTCGAGTTCTTCGAGATACGACACGAATCGCGCGCGCCCTTCCGGCGTGAGCCGATAGAGCGTCTGCGGCCGGCCTCCTTCACTGCCGCGCCAGGCCTCGACGAGCCCGGCTTCCTGGAGCACATCGAGATGCCGGCTCAAGTTGCCGTCGGTGAGGGCGCACAGCCGTTTCAGCTCGTTGAACACCGCGCCTTCGGCGCGCGTCACGAGCGACGTCATGATCCCGAGCCGCGCCTTCTCGTGAAGCACGCGGTCGAGTCCCTCGTAGGCGAATCGTCCCGGTTCGTCGCGCGGGGTGTGTTTTCTGGGCATCATTGCGTCCGTTCGAGATTCCACCACAGTACGAGCGCGCCGAGCATCTGACCGGTGCCGAACGTGCCGCCGACCCACCAGCCCGACAGCGGTTGCGGTCCGCGCGCCATCAACAACAATATGAACCCCGCGGCGTAATAGAACAGCGCCACCCATCCGGCCGCCTTCGGCAGATACGGCCGCGAGGCGAACGTGCCGATGCCGAAGCAGAACGCCCACAGTCCTGGCAGCAGCGGCACCAGCGAGGCGTTCGAATAGGTGAAGCAGATCGTGATCAGCGCGCCGCCCACCATGCTCGGCAGGAACTGGCCGATCACCCGCCGCGTCTTGCGCCGTGCCGCAGTGTCGTCCTCCATCGCGTAGGCATAGAGGATCTCGCTCAACCCCACCAGCGAGGCCGCCGCGGCGACCGCGGTCCAGTAGACGACGAACCCGACCGGATCCGTTGCGCCAACCGAGGGCGGCTGCAGCCACGCCGCGAGCACGCCGATCACTCCCGACGCCGCGAGCGGCACCGACCGGTAACCGCGGTAGACCTCGCCCTTCGCCATCTGCTCGTGGATGGCGGCGATCCGATCCAGCGCTTTGGGGACGTCCACGATCCTACTTTGCCGCGTAAAGACCGGCGGCGTCAAGTACGCTCGGCTTCATGAAGGGATACGCGAATCCCGATCTGCTCACCACGCCGGCCCAGCTGCACGACGCCCAGCAGCGGCCGGATGCGCCGCTGGTCATCGATCTGCGGCCGCCCGAGGACTTCGCCGCCGGCCACCTGCCCGGCGCCGTGCACCTCGACCTCTGGGGTGTGTCGCTGATCGACACCGACCCCGCGCCGCTCAAGGCGTTCATGTGGATGATCGATCACCTCTTCAACCTGCGCGGCGTCACCGCCGCCACCCCGGTGGTGGTCTACGACGAGCAATCCGGCATCCGCGCGGCGCGCGGATTCTGGTTCCTCGAGTACTTCGGCCATCCGCGGGTTCAGCTGCTCGACGGCGGCTTCGCCGCCTGGAAGGCCGCCGGCCTCCCCGTCACCCGCGAGGCCGCCGCACCGCCGAAGAGCACGTGGACCGGCACGCCGCAGCCGGACACGATCGCGACGTGGCGCGACGTCCACGCCCGCCTCGGCAATCCCGGCGTCGTCCTCCTCGACACCCGCACGGACGGCGAGTACGACGGGACGACCGTTCGCGCCCGGCGCGGCGGCCGGATTCCCGGCGCCGTCCACGTCGAATGGACGCGCAACCTGGGTCCCGACGGCGCCTTCAAGCCGGCGGGCGAGCTGCGCGCGATGTACGAGCAGGCCGGCGTCACGCCGGAGAAGGAAGTGATCACGTACTGCCAGGGCGGCTACCGCGCCGCGCACGGCTATCTCGCGCTGCGGCTGCTCGGATACCCGAGAGTACGCAACTACACCGGCTCGTGGAAGGAATGGGGGGACCGGGAAGAGCTGCCGGTGGAGAGCGGAGCGTAGCGGTGCCAAAGGTGCTGATGGTGCCAAGGGTGCTAAAGGTGCGGTGCCAAAGGTGCTGAAGTGCTAAACGCGCTCCGGTGCTAAAGGTGCCAGAGCGGTCGAGCGTGTCAGTCTTCTGGATCCGGCCGATCGAGTGACTTGAGCCATCGCAAGTTCGCGATCATCGCGCGGCCGCACAGCTGTCGCATTTGTTCAGAGAGCTCGGGCGAGAAATAGCGGCGGTGGCGTCCCTCCAGGATCCCGTCCTTCGTCTCACCGAGGGATGCCCGGGCGGTCTTGAAGTACGGGCGTTGTTCCTTGTGTTTGTACTTGTAGAAGCCCTCCGCTTGATTCCGGCACGCAGATCCAATGGCATCGCGTAGATTCTTGGTGAACCGTTCATCACGCGCCGCCGACGTGCCATCGTCAGTGTGCTTGATGATCATTTGTCGCAGTTCGTCGGCGAGCTGCCAGCAAATCAGTTCTTCATGGGATTTCGGCATGCCCGCAGCGGGGGCAGAAAGCATGCCGTTTGATTCGGCCCGGAATTACGATGCAGAATGAAGCCGTGTACAAGACAGGCACGTGGGGTACGCACCTTTAGCACTGCGCCCCCTTAGCACCCTTCGCACCTTTTGCACCAGCACCGTTAGCACCGTTAGCACCGTTAGCACCGTTAGCACCGTTAGCACCAACCATGAATGCAGTCATCGATTTCATCAACACCAACCGCGACAAGTACGTCGAGGAACTCAAGGCCTACCTCGCGATTCCCAGCATCAGCGCCCTGCCCGAGCACGCGGGAGACGTGAAGCGCTGCGCCGAATGGACCGCCGACGAGATGCGCCGCATCGGCATGCAGAACGTCCGGCTGATCGAGACGCCCGGCTTTCCCGTCGTCTACGGCGACTGGCTCGGCGCGGCGGGAGCGCCGACCATTCTCTTCTACGGCCACTACGACGTGCAGCCCGTCGACCCGCTCGATCTGTGGGAGTCGCCGCCGTTCGAGGCCACGGTCCGCGACGGCGAGATCTACGCGCGCGGATCCGCCGACGACAAGGGGCAGGTGTTCATGCACTTCAAGGCGATCGAGGCGCACTTGAAGCAGAACGGGAAGCTTCCGGTGAACATCAAGGTGATCCTCGAAGGGGAAGAGGAAGTCGGCTCGAAGAATCTCGACGACTTCGTCAAGGACCACAAAGACGAGCTCGCCGCCGACGTCGTCGTCATCTCGGACTCGCCGATGTTCGATCGCGGCGTGCCGTCGATCTGCTACGGCCTGCGCGGCCTGGTCTACTTCCAGATCGATCTGCGCGGCACGAAGTCGGATCTGCACTCCGGCTCGTTCGGCGGCGCGGTCGCGAACCCCGCGTTCGTGCTCGCCAACGTCCTCGCGCAGATGAAAGACAAGAGCGGCCGCATCAAGATTCCCGGCTTCTACGATGACGTCCGCGAGCTGCGCGAGGAGGAACGGGAGCAATGGAAGCGGCTGCCGTTCAACGAGAAGCGCTACGCGAAAGAGCTCGGGGCGCCGAAGCTCTGGGGCGAGACCGGGTATTCGACGCTCGAGCGCGTCTGGGCGCGGCCGACGTTCGAGGTGAACGGCATCCTCTCCGGGTTCACTGGTGAAGGGGCGAAGACAGTCATTCCGGCCGTAGCGATGGCCAAGGTCAGCATGCGCCTCGTGCCCAACCAGGATCCCGACAAGATCGCGCAGCTGTTCGAGGACTACGTGAAGAAGGTCGCGCCGAAGACCGTCGAGGTGAAGGTCACGCGCATGCACGGCGGCAAGCCGTGGATGACCGACTTCGACAACAAGTTCGTGCAGGCCGCCGGCCGCGCGATCGAGAAGGGCTTCGGCCAGACGCCGGTCTTCAACCGCGAAGGGGGCTCGATTCCCGTCGTTGCGACGTTCTCCGAGATCCTCGGATTGCCCTCGGTGCTGTTCGGCGTCGGTCTGCCGGACGAAAACGCGCACGCGCCGAACGAGAAGCTGGATTTGGGCAACTTCCACGGCGGCATCATCGCGTCGGCTTTCCTGTACGACGAGATCGCCCGGAGCTGATGCCTGAGCGGCACAGGGTGTACGTGGCCGGGCACCGCGGCCTCGCGGGCTCGGCGATCGTGCGGCGGCTGGAGCGCGGGTCCGCGCCGGTCGACATCCTCACCGCCACCCGCGAGCAGCTCGACCTTCGCGATCAGGCGGCGGTCAACTACTGGTTCAAGGCGAATCGTCCCGAGTACGTCTACCTGGCGGCGGGCACGGTCGGCGGCATTCTCGCCAATTCCACCCGTCCCGCCGAGTTCATCTACGACAACATGCTGATTCACGCCACCGTGGTGCACGCGGCGCACCTGTTCGGCGTGAAGAAGCTGTTGTATCTGGGCAGCTCGTGCATCTATCCGCGCGACTGCGCGCAGCCGATGACCGAGTCGCAGCTGCTCACCGGCGCCCTCGAGCCGACCAACGAGTCGTACGCGATTGCGAAGATCGCCGGGATCAAGCTGTGCCAGGCCTATCGCCGGCAGTACGGGGATCGCTTCGTATCGGCGATGCCGACGAATCTCTACGGTCCGAACGACAACTTCGATCTGGCAAGCGCGCACGTGCTGCCGGCGATGATGCGGAAGTTTCACGAGGCGAAGGCGGCGGGGCAGCGCGAAGTCGTCGTCTGGGGGACCGGATCGCCGCGGCGGGAATTCCTCCACGTCGACGATCTCGCCGACGCGTGCGTGCTCCTGATGGACAAGTACGACGCCGAGGAGCACGTCAACGTCGGCACGGGTCAGGACGTCAGCATTCGCGAGCTGAGCGAGATGCTGCGCGATGTGATCCACCCGGACGCGACGCTGCGCTTCGACACCACGAAACCGGACGGCATGCCGCGCAAGCTCCTGGACGTCTCACGCCTGCATTCCCTCGGCTGGCGCCACCGCATCGATCTCCGGGACGGCATCGCCTCGACCTATCGCTGGTTCGTCGAGCGTGCCGGGTCGCTGCGGCTGTCCGGGTCAATTACGAATGCCGAATGACGAATGGCCAAAATTTTTGTCATTCGGCCTTCGTCATTCGCCATTGACCGTCGGCAGCGAATGACCGGGTCGCGCGAAAACCCTGTCAATGACGGATGTCGAATGCCGAATGCCGAAAATGTTGGCCATTCGGCATTTGGCATTCGTCATTGACCATGCGCAGCGAATGACCCGGTCGCGCGAAAAACCCGACCCGCGTGTCAATGACGGATGCCGAATGACGAATGCCGAAAATTTTGCCATTTGGCATTTGGCATTCGTCATTGACCACCCGCAGCGAATGACCCGGTCGCGCGAACGTTCTCAGTCCCAGGCGGAGAGGAAAAGAAAAAAGGCCGGGATCCTTGCGAATCCCGGCCCCCCTCCTCCCGAACGAACTGCTTACCAGTTCACGCGAATGCCGAACCGGATGACCCGCGGCGCCACGATCGCCTGGATCTGGTTGGCGTTCGACGCGTTCTGACGGCTGCGGATCGCCTGGATCGTGTTCGAGTTCGCCACGTTGAACACGTCCAGCGACGGCACGAAGTTGACCCCCGCGAAGCGCACCGCGCGCTCCACGTGGAAGTCGACGTTGTGGTAGGTCGGCAGGCGGCTCTCGCCGACCGGGTTCAGCAGCACGTCCACCGTGCCGGAGCCGTTCGCGCGGCAGCCGGTCGTCACCGTCGCCGTGCAGCTGGGCACCTGCACCGTGTTCTCGAGCGGATACCCCTGGCGCGAGTTGTAGAACGCCGAGACGTTCACGCCCCACGGCGCCTGGTAGATGCCGCTCAACTTGAACAGCCACTTCGCGTTGACGTACACGTTGCCGAGTCCGCTGCCGGCCGTCAGGTAGTCGTACTGATAGCCGTTACGCTGCTCGCGGTTCGTCGGATCCTCCGAGATCGTCGCCGCGGCCGTGCTCGGCTGGCTGCCCGGGAAGCTGCCGTAGTTCACGGTCGTGCTGTTGAACGAGAAGCTGCTGTTCATCATCCAGTTGTTCGACATCCGCTTCCGCGCCAGCAGCTCGAAGCCGTTGAACGACCGGTTGTAGTCGGGCACGTTGCTCAACGTGATGACCGTCGGCTGCTGGAAGTTCGGCGTGAAGAACGTCACCGCCGGGCAGTCGCCGGCGCTGATGCGCGTGCCGTCCGCGGTCGGGCAGGCGCCCGCCGCCGGAGTGAAGCTCGACGCGACCCAGTCGGCCGACGTGATGCCCTGACGGTCGTTCCACGCGAAGTTGCCGTACTTCCGCCAGATGTAGTTCGCGCCCACCGCGAAGCCCTTGCCGACTTCGCGATCGATGCCGGCGATGAACTCGTCGGTGGTGTCGTTCTTCAGGTTCGGATCGACCGAGTTGGCCGAGACCGTGCGGCCCGGATCCGCCGCCGACCAGTTGGTGCTGGCCGAGATCGGATTGGCGCTCAGCGTGACCTCACCGACGTCCGCCGTGCCGTTGTTGTTCAGATCGGTCCACGGATAACGCAGCGTCGTCGTGCCGACCGGATTCACCGTGCTCGCCACGCCGCCGTTGCCGACCTGGCCGTAGTAGCGCGCGTAGTTCGCCTTGACGATCGTGCGGCCGGTGCCGGAGAGATCGTAGGTGAAGCCGAGACGCGGCGAGAAGTCGTGGAACGCGACGCCCGGATCCGCGCCGGGGAAGTTGATCGCCGGCAGCCACGGGCCGGCGAGCGGGTTGGCGACGATGCTGGCCGCGCCGGCTTCGTCCTTGTTGTAGTCGTAGCGCACGCCGACCTGATAGGTCGCGCGGCCGCGGGTGATCGTGTCCTGCACGTAGGCGGCGTAGTTGGTGAGGTCGTACACCGAAAAGCCGTCACGCGTCAGGTCGACCTGGCAGCCGGTGGTCGACGAGGAGCAGCCGCTCGCGAACGCCGCCTCGTTCGGATACCGCACGGTGCCGTAGCCGCCCGTGTGGTTGATCGAGGTCGTGTTCGAGTTGCGCCAGTAGCCGCCCATCCGCAGCGAGTGATCGCCGCCGATGAACCCGGGCACGAAGTAGTTCGAGTTGAAGGTCAGGCTGTTGACCGGACGGATGAACACGCTCTCCGCCGCCGAACGGCCGTTCATGCCCGTCGACACGATCAGCGTCGGCTGGATCTCGCGCAGGTCCGGCGACTGCAGGCCGAGCGTGAAGTTGTTGCCGACGTGCGCGTACTGCAGGTCCACCAGCAGCCGATCGCTGACCACCCACTGATCGCCGAACTTGTAGGTCGGGTTCGGGCCGGTGTTCCACAGCCACTTGCCGAAGCTCTTGTCGACGTAGCTCTGCGGCGTCGTGGTCTCGATCGGGTGCAGGTCGTCGGCGCCGCGCGCGTTGCGGTCCTTCTTGGCGAAATTGTTGAAGAGCGACAGCTTGTTCCCCTTGAACAGCTGCACTTCGCCCTTCAGGTTCGTCGACTGCAGGAGGGTGCGATCGGTGTTCAGACAGCCGTTCACTTCGTCGACGCTGGCGTCGAGCGGATTGCGCGTGCCGCCCGCCTTGAATGCCTGGCATTCCGGCGTGGGCTTGTAGAAGCCGATGACGCCGACGTCGACGGTATTCTTGCCGAAGCTGCCCCACACCCAGGCGCGGCCCTTGCGGATCGGGCCGCCGGCCTCGATGCCGTAGTCCTTGATGTCCTGGATCGGGTTGCCCGACGTCGCGCCCTGCGTGCGCAGCGCGCTGTCGATGTTGTTCGACTGGAACCGCTCGCCGGTCCAGTAGTACCGCGTCGAGCCCTTGAACCGATCCGTGCCGCTCTTGGTCACCAGGTTGATGCCGACGCCGCCGGTCTGCTGCGTGACGTCCACGCCGCCGGTGTTGATCGTCATTTCCTGGAACGAGTCGAAGTCGTAGTAGCTCGGCGACGCGCCGGTCGCCGACATGTCGGTGATGTCGACGCCGTCGAGCGACCACTTGTTGTTGGTCGGGTTGCCGCCGCGCGAGATGTAGTTCGACTGCTGGCCCGACATGTTGCCGCCGATGTTCTCGCGGTCCATGGCGATGCCGGCGGTCTGCTGCAGGATGACCCACGGGTCGCGCGCCGACGGAATGCTCTGCAGCTGCTCCAGGGTGAACGTCTGGCGGGTGCCGGTCTGCTTGGTGTCGACGATCGGGCTCTCGCCGGTGACCGTCACCGTTTCCTGCACCGTCGAGACGCCGAGCTGCGTGCTCACGTTGGCGGCGAAGCCCACGGTGACTTCGATCCCTTCCTTGACGACCGTCTTGAACCCGGGCAGCTCGAACTTGACGTTATAGGTACCGACGTTGAGACGCGGGAACTGGAACGATCCCGTCTCCGTCGTGGTCGCCGTCTGCGGCTGCAGCAGCGAGGGGCCGGTCAGGGTCACGACGACGCCCGGCAGCACGGCGCCGGATTCATCGCTGACCTTGCCGAAGATTTCGCCCGTCTGGGATTGGGCCCAGGCTGCACTCGCGCTGATGACGATCGCCAGCGCGGCCAGCAAGGCAGTAAAACGCACTCTCATCTTTTTCGTCCTCCAGGATCGGAAAGCAACGGATCGACGTGACGGGCTGAATAGCAGGATGAGTGCCACGGACGAGCAGTCTGCGGGGGCGTGTGACCGGCGCTGGGGCGAGATCCTAAGTTGTTAAATTTGTTGGAGTTGTCTGGATGAGTGAGGGCTGGATCCCGACCGGATTCGGGACGCGGGAGACGCCGCTATTCAACGGCTTGGATTAGCCGATCCAAGCCGCAAGTGGACCCCACGGCATCGGCGCGAGCGGAAAGAGCGAGCGGCGAAGCGCGAGCGCAATGATGCGCGCAAGTGCGCGCCGCCGGCGCGCGCGCCAACTAATTGAAGCCCGCGACCCTGCGGCGCAGCGTCTTCACGTGCTCCCAGATCTGGGCGGACTCGGAGGCCGGCTCATCACTGGATTCGTCACTCGTCAGCACGTCCGTCTCGGCGGCATCGCGCGGCATCAACCGCAGGTAGGTCTCGAGATCTTTCAGCGCCGCCGCGAAGTCTTCCATGTGATACGCGAGCAGCCCGCGATCGCGGAGCTCGCCGAGCGCGGCGGGATCGACGGCGAGCAGCAGATCGGCGATCGCGCGGGCCTGCGGGAACGACCGCATCCGGACGTAGAGCCGCTTGAGGTTGACCAGCATGCGCACGACGATCTGCTGCCGCGTCGCCGTCGCAAGCAGGCGCCGATCGAAGGCCGCCTCCTCCCCGACGTGCTGCCGCAGCAGCTGGCGGCAGTCCACCTCCGACAACAGCGCGCCGGCGTGGAAAGGATCGATGATCAGGTCGTCGTCTGCGCCGCCGGGTTCCGCCGGGGCACGCACGAGGAAGTGCCCGGGAAAATTCACCCCTTCGAGCTTCACGCCGGCGCGCCGGCCGATCTCGAGATACACGATCGCCAGGCTGATCGGAATTCCGATCCGGCGGTCGAACACTTCGTTGAGGAAGCTGTTGCGCGGATCGTCGTAGTGCTCGCGGTTGCCGCTGAAGCCGAGCTCTTCGTAGAGATACGCATTCAGCGTGGCGACCGACGCGCGCGCGTTGATCCCCTGCTGCCGGTGAAGCCGTCCGGCCGCCGCTTCACCCATCCGTTCGAGCCGCTGCAGGTACGGCGCACAGTCCAGCGCGGGATACTCGACGCCGGCAATCGCCAGCGCCGCGGGCGCGAGCGCCTCGCCGGGTTCGTCGACCGCGCGCAGCAGATCGTCCGTGATCCGCGGCAGCCGTGCCTGCAGGGAAAGGGGCACACGGGGATTCTACGCTAGCTGCCAAGCCTGCGGATCGCGTCGACGGTGATCTCCTCCAGCGAGTCGACGATCGCGTCGGCGACCAGCGTCTCGCGCGGGTACGTGGTCGTCAGCGCGATCGTACGCAGGCCGGCCGCGCGGGCGGATTCGAGACCGGCGTGCGAGTCTTCGATCGCCACGCAGGCGGCGACGGGGACGCCGTGCAGCTCTGCGGCGCGGACGTAGGGATCGGGCGCGGGCTTGCCGTTGTCGGTCTCCCCGGCCGCGACGATGAACCTGAAGGCGTCGAGGAGGCCGGCGCCGCGCAGCATCAGCTCGATCTCGCTGCGCCGCGCCCCCGACGCGATGCCGAGCGGCCATTCGGCGCCGAGGCGGCGGACGCACGCGGACGCCGCCGGATACATCACGTTCGTGCTCGAAACGAGCGCCTCGAACCGGCGCGCCTTCTCGGCGATCAGCAGGTCGATTTCCTCGTCGCCGAGCAGCAGTCCGAAATCGATCGCCACCTGCCTGAACACGCCTTCGTCGTCGAACCCGAGGTACTGCTCGCAGTAGCGCTCCGTCGTGATGGTGACGCTCGACGGACCGAGCAGCTCGCGATAGACGCGCAAGTGGAGCATCTCCGAGTCGGCGAGGACGCCGTCGAAGTCGAACACGATCGCGCGAACGGCGGTCACGGCCGACGACTCACCACGAGCCGTTCGCCGGCGCGGATCGGCACTTTCAACCGGCTCTGCGGCGGCGGATACGGGCAGTCGTACGTCGGATTGAAGAGACAGAACGGATGATAGGCGCGATTGAAATCGAGGTCGTAGACGCCGGAGGCGGTGCGTTCGAGGTCCAGGTAGCGCCCACCCGGGTAGGTCTCGACGCCGTTGGTGAGATCCCCGAACGGCACGAACAGGCGGCGCCCGCTGGTGTCGTCCGCCTCGGCGAACGCCCCGAGCGACAGCGGCTGGCCCTTCAGGGTGAACTGGAGCGTCCCCAGGTGCCGCATCTTGCGCCGCTGCCCGGTGGACGTCGGCATCTCGACCGCGGCGCCCGCGGGCGCCAGCTCGAGGTTGGCGGGGACGCGGGCCTCCGGGTCGACGGGAAAGTAGGGGAGCGGCGGAAAGGTGGCGCGCTTGTCGGCCGGCACCGGCGACTCGCGGGATTCGCGCATGAATTGATCCTTCTCGGCATGCCATGCCGCGATCTGCTCGGCGTACGGCACCGGCGGCTTCGAACAGGCTGCCGGCAGCAGCACTCCCAGCACGAGCACCCCCAGCCCCCGTGGCACCAGCACCCGCCGCACCTCTCGCACCCTCAGCACCTCTCGCACCTTTGCGCGTGATATCTATATCTTCTCTCATGAAGGCCCACGCTCTCCTCTTGCCGGTCCTCCTCTCCGCCGCGGCCTGCGCGCGGGATCGCGGCGTCGCCGCCGCCGAAAACCAGAAGCCCCGCGCCGTCACCGTCGAGGCGCCGCAGGTGCGCGACGTCCGCCGCCAGGTCGACGTCGTCGGCACGCTCGCCGCCCGCGAAGAAACAGTCGTCAGCGCGGAGGTGGCGGGACGCGTCTCGCGGCTGGTCCATGACCTCGGCGATCGCGTGGCTGCAGGGACGCCGCTCATCGAGCTCGACCAGGAAAAGCTGCAGTACCGGGCCGAAGGGCAGCGCGCGGCCCTTGATCAGGCGCGGGCCCGCTACGGCGCGGGCGAGGACGGAGGCCTGCCGCCGCTCGAGCGCGTTCCCGCCGTCGTGAGCACCGGCGCCCAGCTGGCGGATGCCCGGCAGCAGCTCGAGCGGGCGAAGAACCTCGCCGGGCGCAACCTGATCTCCCGCTCGGATCTCGATACCGCGCAGACCCGGTACGACACCGCGAAGGCGGCGCACGACCAGGCGCTGGCGTCAGCGCGGCAGCTCCGTGCCGATATCGAGGCCCAGTCCTCCTCGCTGCGCCTCGCGCAGCGTGAACTGCACGACGCGATCATCCGCGCCCCGTTCGACGGCTTCGTGGCGGAACGGCTGGTCTCCCCGGGACAGTACGTGCAGCCGCAGGCGCCGGTGATGCGAATCGTCCGCCTCCAGCCGCTCAAGTTGACCGCCGAAGTGCCGGAAAAGTTCGCGCCGTGGATCGAAACCGGCCGCGAGCTCGAGATCAAGGTGGACGCGTTCCCGAAGGAAACCTTCACGGGCCGCGTCGTCCGCATTGCGCCGGCGGTGAACCTCAAGTCGCGCGCGTTCGCGATAGAAGGGGAGATTCCGAACACCGACGGCCGGCTCAAGCCGGGCACCTTCGCGCGCGTCCAGATCACGACCGATCACGTCGATCGCGCCATCACCATCCCCGTCGCCGCCGTGCAGAGCCGCTACGGCACCAACCGCGTGTTCACGGTGCAGAACGGCCAGCTCGTCGGCAAGGAAATCGTGCTCGGCGATCGCCTTGGCGATCGCGTCGAAGTGGCGACCGGCCTCGACGCCGGCACGAAGATCGTCGCCGGCGAAGTCGAACAGCTGGCGGACGGCATGAAAGTGGCGCCACGCTGATGTCGTTCGCCGCCTTCTGCGTCAAGCGCCCGGTCTTCACGACCATGCTCGTCACGCTGTTCGTCGTGATGGGCGTGTTCTCGTTCCGCGATCTGAGCGTCGATCTGCTGCCGAAGGCCGATCCCGCGGTCGTTCAGGTCTCGATCAACCTTCCCGGCGCCAGCCCGGAGGAACTGAACAGCTCCGTCGTCGAGCCCACCGAACAGTCGCTGAGCAGCATCTCGGGGATCGACGAGATGATGGCGGTGATCCGCGAAGGGAACGCGCGGATCACGCTGCGGTTCGTCCTCGAACGCGACATCAACGACGCCGCGCAGGACGTGCGCGAGAAGGTGGCGCAGGCGATGCGCGATCTCCCGCCCGAGGTCCAGCCGCCGATCATCACCAAGGTCGATCCGGACGCCGACCCGGTCGTGAGCTTCGCGCTCTCGGGTTCGCTGCCGGTGCAGGCGCTGACCGAGATCGCCGACAAGCAGATCCGCCGCGCCATCGAGACCGTCGACGGCGTCGGCGAAGTCACGATCTCGGGCGGCCAGGCGCGCGAGATCCACATCGTGCTCGACGTCGAGAAGCTGAACGCGCACGGCCTCACCGTCGACAAGGTCCGCGACGCGATCGTCGCCGAGAACGTCGAGGTGCCGGGCGGCTACATCCCGCAGGGAGACGCCGAGCTCACGCTGCGCACGCTCGGCCGCGTCGAATCGACGGCGCAGTTCGAGAACATCGTGGTCGCCCAGGCCGGCAGCACGCCGATCCGCGTCCGCGACGTGGCCACCGTGGAAGACACGACGCAGGAAGCGCGCACCGCCGCGTTCTTCGACGGGCAGCGCACGCTGGTGATGGACGTCCGCCGGCAGTCCGGCCAGAACACGGTGCAGGTCGTCGAAGCGGTTCGCGCCAAGCTCGATCAGATCCGCCGCGCGCTGCCGCCCGAAGTCAAGGTCACGATCACCCGCGACGACTCGCAGTTCATCCGGGCGTCGATCGCCTCGCTCGAGGAGCACCTGCTCCTCGGCAGCATCCTCGCCAGCGTCGTCATCATGATCTTCATCCGCAACCTGCGGGTCGTGCTGGTCGCGTCCCTGGCGATTCCGGCATCGATCATCGCGAGCTTCGCGCTGATCCGCGCGGCCGGCTTCACGCTGAACAGCATGACCCTGCTCGGGCTCACGCTCGCGGTCGGGATAGTCATCGACGACGCGATCGTGGTGCTGGAAAACATCTTCCGGCACATGGAAGAAGAGGGTGCGGCGCCGTTCCAGGCGGCGATCGACGGAACCAGAGAAGTGACGCTCGCCGTGGTCGCGACGTCGGTGTCGCTGATCGTCATCTTCCTGCCGGTCGCCTTCATGACCGGCTACACGCAGCGGTTCATCTATCCGTTCGGCTTCACCATGGCGTTCGCGGTGATGGTGTCGCTGCTGGTCAGCTTGACGCTGACGCCGATGCTGAGCGCGCGGGTGGTGCGCACCGACGGCCGCGTCCATCGTCACGGCGAGGGACTGCTGGGACGCGTCGACCGGTTCTACCGCCGCACGCTCGACTGGTCGCTGGATCACCGAGGCGTGGTCGTGGCCGTCAGCCTGCTGGTCTTCGCGTCGAGCTTCGTCCTGAGCCGCGTGATCGGCCGCTCGTTCCTGCCGAACGAAGACATGAGCGAGTTCCAGCTGGTCATCGACACGCCGGAGGGGACGTCGTTGCAGGGCATGGAGAAGACGGTGCTCGGGCTGACCCCGCAGCTGCTGGCGATCGACGGCGTCGGCCACGTGATGCCGACGATCTTCGAGCGCGTCAACCACTCGCACATCTTCGTGCAGCTGAAGCCGCTCGGTGAACGCGACCGGTCGCAGGACGAAGTCGCCGTCGACGTGCGCAAGCTGATGGCGAACTATCCCGGCTTCAAGCCGACCATCGTCATGCGGACGCCGATTGGCGGCGGCGAGTCGGCTTCGTATCCGGTGCAGGTGAACCTGATGGGCCCGGATCTGCGGCAGCTGTCAGGCTACGCGCTGCGCCTGCTGAAGGACGTGCAGGCGATGCCGGCGATCAGCGACTCGAAGGCGGTCGTGAACCTGTCGAACCCCGAGTTGCGTGTCGCCGTGGACCGGCAGCGCGCCGCCGATCTCGGGGTCCGCATCGGCGATCTCGCGCGGGCGCTGCGATTGATGGTGAGCGGCGAGGACGAGATCTCGACGTATCGCGAGAAGGGGGAACGCTACCCCGTGACGATCCGGGTCCGCCAGGACCAGCGGTCGGACATGCAGTCGATCGGCGGGCTGATGGTGCCGTCCTCGCGGGGCGAGCCGGTCCGCGTCGACAATCTCGCCACGATCGAACGCGGCTTCGGCCCCACCGTCATCCAGCGTCTCAACCGCCAGTTCTCGATGGCGATCTTCGCGGACATCAAGCCGGGCCAGGCGCTGGACCAGACGCTCCAGCAGATCGGCACACACGCGCGCGGGCTCAGTCTGCCCCCGGGCTACAGCTTCCGCTTCGGCGGGCAGTCCAAGCTGCTCGACGAGACGACCCGCAACATGATCCTCGCGATTGCGCTCGCCAGCATCTTCATCTACATCGTGCTCGCGATGCAGTTCGAGAGCTTCGTGCAGCCGCTGGTGATTATGACGGTGCTGCCGCTGTCGGTGCCGTTCGCGCTGTTGACGCTGTTCATGACCGGGCGCGTCCTCAACCTCTGGTCCGCGCTGGGCGTGCTGCTGCTGCTGGGCATCGTCAAGAAGAACTCGATTCTGCAGGTGGACTACACCAACGTGCTGCGGCGGCAGGGCATGCCGTTGCGCGAGGCGCTCCTGCAGGCCTCCGAGACGCGGCTCCGGCCGATCCTGATGACCACCGCGGCGATCGTGGCCGGGTTGATCCCGACCGCGCTCGGCGTCGGCGCCGGCGCCGCGCAGCGCGCCGACATCGCGGTGACGATCGTCGGCGGGCAGTCGCTGTGTCTGCTGCTGACGCTGCTGCTCGTGCCGGTCAGCTATTCGCTGGCGGAAGAAGGGATCGAGCGCGCAAAGACCTTCTGGCGGGCGCGCCGCACCGGTGCTGTCGAAACGTCCGCCTAGAAGAGATACGCCCGCCGTTCCACCGTCGCGTCCGCCAGTTGCCGGCGCAGCGCGATCGTGTTCACCGGCGTCACCTTGAGCAGGCGCCGCAGCGCGGCGAGCAGCGTCCGCAGGGTGTCGCCGTCGGCCATCGCCGCGAGCGCCGTCTTCGCTGACGCGTCAATCCGTGCCGCCGCGTCGTTCACGTAGACTCGCGCCGCCGCTTCGTGGAGCGCCCCCGAGGCCTGCCCGGCGTGACCGCCAGCAACCCGGCTCGCCCGGAGCACCGCGCTCTCCGCGCCGTAAGTGTCGATGACGATGTCGGCCGTGGCGATGAGGACTTCCTGCTCGTCGGGCATGCCGGTGCCGTACGTCTGCATCGCCGTTCCGAGGACCATCAGCGCCACCTTCTTCATCGCCGCAACGGTCCGGCGCTCCGCTTCGAGCGGCGCGTCGGGCGGCGCTTCCATCGACGGCGGGGACAGCATCTCGTCCATCAGCTTCTTCGCCGCGGGGATGAGCGGTAGTCCTCCCTTCAGCGCCCGCCGCGCCAGCATGCCGGGAATGAGCATGCGGTTGATCTCGTTGGTGCCCTCGAAGATGCGGTTGACGCGCGCGTCGCGGTAGTGGCGCTCCGCCGGATAGTCACGGACGAAGCCGTTGCCGCCGTGGATCTGCACGTTCTCGTCGAGGATGAAGTCCAGCGACTCGCTGCTCGCGACCTTGAGAATCGAAGCCTCGACGGCGAATTCCTCGAGCGCCGCGAGAATCTGCGCCGGGCTGTGGCCGTCCTGCAGCGCCGCGTCGATCAGTCCCGCCGTCCGGTACAGCATGGCCTCGACGGCATAGAGCCGCGCCGTCATCTCGCCGAGCTTCTGCCGGATCGCGCCGAAGGACGCGATCGACTTGCCGAACTGCTTGCGCTGCACCGCGTACCGCGCCGCCTCGGCGATCGCCATCCGCGCGCCGCCGTTGCACATCGCGCCCAGTTTCAGCCGCCCGTAGTTGAGCGTGTTGAATGCGATCTTGTGGCCCTTGCCGATCTCCCCGAGCAGGTTCGCCGCCGGCACCCTCGCGTCCTGCAGGATCAGCGGCGTCGTGGACGACCCGAGCAGGCCGCACTTGTGCTCTTCCTTGCCGGTGCTGACTCCGGGGAACCCCCGTTCGACGATGAAGGCGCTGAAGTGTTCGCCGTCGACCTTCGCGAAGACGATGAACAGATCCGCGAAGCCGCCGTTGGTGATCCACATCTTCTCGCCGTTCAGGACGTAGTCGCCGTCGGGCGTCTTCGCGGCGCGCGTACGCGCGCCCAGCGCATCGGACCCGGAGCCCGACTCGCTGAGCGCGTAGGCCCCGATCATCTCGCCGGAGACCAGCGCCGGCAGGTACTTCGACTTCTGCCCCTCGGTCCCGAAGCAGAGGATCGGCGTGATCGCGAGCCCGGTCTGTGCGCCGAACGCCGTCGCGAACGAGGCGTTGCGCCCGACCGCTTCGCCGACGACGACGGACGAGACCTTGTCGAGGTCGAGGCCGCCGAACGCTTCCGGCACGTCGGTCGCCAGCAGGCCCAGCTCGCCGGCGCGTCCGATCAGCGTCCGCGCCAGCGTCCAGTCCTTCGCTTCGAGCTGGTCGTTGATCGGCTCCACGTCCTTGTCGATGAACTCTTCGGCGGTCTGTCCGACCAGCCGCTGTTCGTCGTTCAACTGCTCGCGGGTGAATACCGCGTCAGCCGCGGTCTCCTCGATCAGCCACGATCCGCCCTTTGATGTCGCCATTGTGGTGGTCATCGGAGTCAGCACCTTTCAAATACGCCCGCCGCACCCATGCCGCCGCCCACGCACATCGTCACGAGGCCGTATCGGGCTTTGCGGCGACGCATCTCGTGGAGGATCGTCGCCGTCAGCTTCGCGCCGGTGCAGCCGAGCGGATGGCCGAGCGCGATCGCGCCGCCATTGACGTTGAGGCGATCGGGATCGATCGGCAGCTCGCGCAGGCAGGCGAGGACCTGTGCCGCGAACGCTTCGTTCAGTTCCACGAGGTCGATGTCCTCGAGGCGGACACCGGTCTGCTTCAGCAGCTTGTGGACGGCCGGCACCGGACCGATCCCGAACTTCTCCGGCTCGACGCCGGCGGTCGTGAAGCCGATGAACCGGGCCAGCGGTGTGACGCCCAGATCGCGCACGCGGTCCCCGCTCATCACCACCACCGCCGCGGCGCCGTCGCTCGTCTGCGACGAGTTGCCGGCGGTGACGGATCCCTTGGCGTGGAACGCCGGCTTCAGCTTCGCGAGCGCTTCGGCGGAGGTATCGCGCCGCGGCCCCTCGTCGACGTCGAACGTCCTGGTGCCGCTGCCGCGCACCGGCAGCGGGACGAGCTCGTCGGTGAACCGGCCCGCGTCGATCGCCGCCACCGCGCGCTGATGGCTGCGCAGCGCGAACGCGTCCTGTTCGTCGCGCGAGATCCCGTAGTCGCGTACGTGGTTCTCGGCGACCAGGCCGGTCGTGAGATAGACGTCGGGGTAGCTGTCGACCAGCGCCGGATTCGGCGCGACCTTGTTGCCCCCCATCGGCACCATGCTCATCGACTCGGTCCCGCCGGCGACGATCGCGTGCGCGCCGCCCGCCATGATCCGCTCGGCGCCGTACGCGATCGCCTGGAGTCCGGAGGAACAGAACCGGTTCACCGTCACCGCGGACGCGGTAATCGGAATCCCGGCGCGCAGGCTGGCGATTCTCGCGACGTTGAGTCCCTGTTCGGCTTCCGGCATCGCGCACCCGAGAATCACATCGTCGACGTCGTCCGGATCCAGCGTCGGCACCCGCGCGAGCGCCTCCTTCATCGCGATTGCCGCCATCTCGTCAGGTCTCGTGTAGCGCAGCGCGCCGTTGGGCGCCTTGCCGACTGGCGTGCGAACGGCACTGACGACGAATGCTTCAGCCATTGAAATCCCTCAGAAGATCTTCGAGCGCTTCGCCGACCTCGCTGGTGTGGCCGTCGAACAGATGGTCCGCCATGTCGATCACGACCAGCTCCTTCGGCTCAGCGAGCGAGCCGTAGAATTTCCACATGTCCTGGATCGGACTGATCTCGTCCGCTTCGCCGTGCACGAAGAACTTCGGCTTGGTCGTCGTCTGCGTGTTCGAGAAGTCGTAGCCGGTCTTCGTCACCGGCGGCGCGACGCCGATCAGGACCGTCACGCGCGGATCGACGGCCCCGGTCTCGAGCGCGATCCAGGATCCGAACGAGAAGCCGGCGGCCCACAACGGCAGCCCCGGATACCTGCCCGCCATGTAGTCGAGCGCCGCGATGAAGTCGCCGCGTTCTCCGGCTCCGGCGTCGAACGAGCCGGCGCTCCGCCCGACGCCGCGGAAGTTGAAGCGAAGCACGGCACATCCGGCGCGCACCAGCCCCTTCGTGCCCTGATATACCGCCTTGGTGTGCATCGTCCCGCCGTGCGTCGGAAGTGGGTGCGCAAAGACGACCGCGGCTTTCGGCGCGCCATCTGGGACGTCGATCAACGCTTCGAGTTTGCCGGCAGGGCCGGCCAGATCATGAATGGTTGCCATGAATGAAATCGCTCACGAGTGTTGCGAGCCGCCGGGGCTGGGTCAGCGATCCGGAGTGTCCGGTCCGTTCCAGCACCTCGTAGCGGCTGTTGCGGATGTGCGTGAGGTACCGTCGCGTCGACTCTACCGGCACGACGAGATCGAGCGACGGATCGCCGGTGATGACGAGTGTCGGCGCGGAAACGCGCGCGCAGTCCGCAGCAAGGTCCACCGTCTGCAGCAGCCGTACGCGCCTGGCCATGAGGTGCGGCAGCGCTGGATAGCGAATCGCGGCGGCCCCGGCGCGGCTGACGAACGCGACCCGGTCGCCGACACGCGGGAAGGTTTCCGCCAATTCGCGCAGCAGGCGGCGGAAGGCGTTCCACAGGAAGATCGGAAGCGTCAGCACCGGCCGCGCGACATAAGTCGCCTGCTCGGCGTTGGCGCGCCAGCCGGGTCCAGGTGCCGATGCAATCACCAGATGCGTGACCCGGTCCGGGAACAACGCTGCGTAGCGCACCGCCACCGTGCCGCCGAACGAAATGCCGCAGAGGGCGGTCCGCTCCAGCCCGGAGCGTTCGATGACCTCTCTCAACTGCCGGACGTAGCCGTCGAAGCCCAGCGACGCGTCGACCGATCGGTCCGATCCGAAGTCGCCGGAGAGCGTATAGGTAATCACGCGGCATCGCTCGGCCAGCGCGTCGAGGAATCCCTGCATCCACTGCCACCGCCCCTGCAGCGGCTGAACGACGACGACGGCTGGTCCCGAACCCTTGTCGAACATGTTCGTCAATTGCGCAGGGGCTTTCCGGTCTTGAGCGTGTGCCCGATCCGTTCGAGCGTCTTGCGCTCGCCGCAGAGGCTGAGAAAGGCCTCGCGTTCGAGATCGAGCAGCTGCTGCTCCGTCAGCGTCGACGGATGTGTCAGGTTGCCGCCCGCGAGGATCCAGGCCAGCTTGCGCCCGATGACGGCGTCGTGGTCGGTGATGCGGCCGGCGCGCCACGCGAGATGGACGCCGAGCTTCAGGGTGGCGAACAGATCTTCGCCGCCGACACGAATCGCCTGCCGCGGCTGCGCCGGCCTGTAGCCGGAGACCATCGCGAGCGCCTGCGCCTTCGCGTCCTCGAGCAGCCGATCGCGGTTCATCGTGATCTCGTCGCCGCCCCGGAGATACCCGACCCGCAGCGCGTCGGCAGCGCTGGTCGACACCTTGGCGAACGCGATCGTTTCGAACACGCGCTGAACGGCGGGCAGCAGATCGCCGGACGGCGCCGCTTCCATCGCCCGCGCCAGCATTTCCTTCGTCCCGCCGCCCGCCGGAATGAGTCCGACGCCCACTTCGACCAGGCCGATGTAGCTTTCCGCCGCCGCCTGCACCCGCGCCGCGTGGAGAACCATCTCGCAGCCGCCGCCGAGCGCCATGCCCGCCGGAGCGACGACGACGGGCACGTCCGCGTACTTGAGTGCCATGGTGGCGCCCTGGAACGCGCGGATCATCATGTCCACCTCGTCCCAGTTGCCTTCCTGCGACTCGAGCAGCAGCAGCATCAGATTGGCGCCGGCGGAGAAGTTCGGCGCCCCGTTGGCGACGACCAGCGCGGCGAAGTTCTGCGACGCCTCCTTGACGCCGGCCTGCAGCATCTGAATCGTATCGCCGCCGATCGCGTTCATCTTCGAGTGGAACTCGACCTGCAGCACGCCGTCGCCGAGATCGACGAGCGACGCGCCGCTGTTCCTGCGGACGATGCGATTCCCGGAAGCCGGGGGCTGGCTCTTGGGAGGCGGCGGAGAGCTGGGACTCGACGACTGGGAGTCGACCGCGAGCGCGGCGAGGGTCTCGAACGGTCCGATCTCCCAGCCGAACCCCCATCGCATCGCCTTGTCGACGTCGTCTCGCGAGTAGGCGATCTCATCGGCAATCCTGCCGGCGTACTCCAGCGTCGGCCCGAGCGTCGCGCGCAGGAACGAGCCGGCTTTGTCCTTGCTCTCGTAGAGCGCCTTGATGCGAGCCGCCGCGGATTCGATCGAGCGCGACGCCTCCAGCGAGGGAATCCGCGCCGGCTGTTTCGCCCGGTACTCGAGCGACGTCGGATCGAGGGTCAGGATCTCGTCGCCGCGTTTCTGGTAGAAGCCGCGCCCCGCCTTGGCGCCCGTCATGCCGCGAGCCACCATCTCGCCGACGAATGCCGGCAGATCGAACCCCAGCCCCCGCGCCACGTGCGCCATCACGTCGACGCCGGCAATGTCGACCGTGCGGAAGGTGGCGCTCTTCGGACGTCCGATCGCGGGACCGGTGATCGCGTCGACCTCTTCGATCGTGAAGTCGCCGGCCTCGAGCGCGCGGAAGATCTGCATGACGCCGAACATGCCAATCCGATTGGCGATGAAGCCGGGCACGTCCTTCGCCAGGACGACGCCCTTGCCGAGGCGCAGATCGGCGAAGGCGCTGACGTCGCGAACCACGGCCGGGTCGGTGTCGGCCGTCGGAATCAATTCGAGCAGGTGCAGGTATCGCGGCGGGTTGAAGAAATGGGTGCCGAGCCAGTGTCGCCGGAACGCTTCGGAGCGTCCTTCGGCGATCGAGGCGAGCGGGATCCCGGAGGTGTTGGAACTGACGACCGCATCGGCGCGGCGCAGGGCGTCGACCCGGGCGAGCAGCGCCTGCTTGATGTCGAGCCTCTCGACCACTGCCTCGAGAACCCAGTCGGCGTCGGCGACGGACGCGAGATCGTCGTCGAAACTCCCGGTCTGGATCAGCGTGACGGCGTCGGCGGTGAAAAACGGATCCGGCTTCAGCTTCCTGGCGCGCTCGAGCCCCTCGCGGGCAGCGTCGCGCGACACGTCGAGCAGCCGCACGCGAAGCCCGGCATTGGCGAAGTGCGCGGCAATCTGCGCCCCCATCACGCCCGCGCCGAGCACCGCGGCCTGCCGGAATCTCATTTGCGCCGCCCCTTCCCGGCGCCGTGGACGAACAGATCGACGATCGCGTCGGCCTCCGACGCGAGGGCGTACTTCCGCCGGCTCAGGATCCAGTTGGTCGCCATTTCGTCGAGCCCGCCGAAGAACAGCTTCGCGGCCAGCGTGGCGTTCAGCTCCTTGCGGAAGGCGCCGCTCTTCTGTCCCTCGACGATGATGGTGCGGATGATGCCGAGGTACTCGCGGAGCAGCGTCGACGACAGCCGTTCCATGAACTTGGTCGACTGCCGCAGTTCCACCTGGAACACGATGGCGAGACTGCGATCGCGCCCCATCCGGTCGAGGTGGACGCGGGCCACGGTGCGCAGCTGCTCGACGGGGTCGCGCACGGGAGCCACCGCGGCGCGCCCTTCGGCGATGGCCTCGCGCATGGTGCGCTCGAAGATCGAGACCAGCAGGTCGTCCTTGCTCTCGAAATAGAGATAGACCGTGCCGGCGGCGACGCCGGCGGCGCGGGCGACGTCGGCGACCTGGGCGTTGAAGAAGCCGCGGCCGGCGAACACGTCGATGGCGGCGCGCAGGATCGCGTCGCGGCGGTCGGCGCGGGCGGCGGAGCGGATCGGAGCGAGGGCCGGCACTGAATGAATGTTCATTCAGTCGGGGCCGTTTGTCAACGTGGTACCCTTGCCGCCATGTCTCGCACGGGTCCGGTAGCGGCGGCGGCGGGTTTCGCGATCCTGGTTTCCATCTGCGTCGGGTGCGGCGGCGGGGGCGGCGGCAGCAACGGCGGCAACAACGGCGGCGGCAGCGGCGGCGGCGGGACGACCCCGGTCAACCCGTGTACGACGGCGCTCCTCGACGACTCGACGACGCAAGCCGGCAGCGGCGAGCCAGCCGCGTCGGCGAGCGAGAAGAAAGTTCTCATCGACGGCAACCCGCGGGGACGCGCCTACGAGGCCCTCGCGCTCCACGAAGCCGCCAAACGGCGCCGCGCCGAGGAGGCGCGCACCGCGGCGGCCACCGACCCCGGCGACCGCACCGCGATCACCTCCCCCGCTCCGGTCGCGGAAGACATCGGCGAGATCGCCGTGCTCCAGGACACCGGCGATCTCATCCTGCCGGCGAACCCGTACGACCTGCGCAGCACCGGCCTTCGCTTCACGCGCGCCGGCGCCGGCTACACCCTGTCCAAGGTCGACGGCAACTTCCGCGCGACGCTCGGCAATCGCCTCACGTTGACGGACGACGACTCGATCGGCGGCACGATCCCCTTCGCGTTCCCGTTCTACGGCGGGACGCAGACGCTCGCCTTCGTCAACTCCGACGGCAACATCACCTTCGGCGAAGAGGACAAGAGCAGCACCGAACGCAACGTCGCGCGGCTGCTCACCGGACCGCCGCGCGTCTCCCCGTTCTTCGCCGATCTCGATCCGACCGCCGGCGGCGGACGCATTTTCCTCAACGCCGCGTCCGACGCCTACACCGTCACCTGGTGCGGCGTCCGCGGCTTCGACTCGGTGCGTGTCGTCACTGCGCAGGCGACGCTGTTTCCCGACGGAAGCATCGAACTGAAGTTCGGCGAAACGATCAACATCTTCGACGCCGTCGTCGGGCTCTCGCCCGGACACACCGGTGACGTGGCGCTGATCGATCTGTCGACCGGGAGCGGATCGGGGTCGTCGGCGATTGCCGAGCGCTTCGCCCAGCAGAGCTCGATCGACACGTTCGCCGTGGCGCAGAAGTTCTACCAGACCCATCCCGACAACTACGACCAGATCCTTCTGTGGACGGATCAGCCGCTGATCCGCGACGCGTTCGCCTACGAACTGACCGTTGCCAACGAGGTGCGGGGCATCGGCCTGGACCTCTACGATCTCTCGAACGCGCTCGGCAGCGCGGGACGGGTGCGATCGCTGGTGGTCATGGACTGGATCGGCAAGTATCCGGACAACCCGGCGGAGAAGTTCCTCGGCGAGAACACCACGCTCAGCGTTCTCGGGCAGGAGGTGGGGCACCGCTGGGGCGCCTACCTCGAGTTCCGCGATCACACCGGACAGCGGTCGGACGCGCTGCTTGGCCGGGACCTCGCGCACTGGAGCTTCCATTTCGACTCGGACGCGTCGGTGCTGGAAGGGAACGACATCGAGGATCTCGGCGGCGGACAGTTCCGTACCGTCGACGCCGTGAAGCGGTTCAGCCGGCTCGACCAGTACACGATGGGTCTGGTGTCGGCGTCGCAGGTGCCGCCGTTCTTCTACGTCGAGAACCCCTCGGCGCGCGAGCCCGGCAGCGCCCCCGCCGTCGGCGTCAGCTTCACCGGGACGCGCCGTGACGTGCTGATTGGCGACGTCATCGCCATCCACGGGCCGCGGATTCCGTCCTCAGCGGATTCCGCGAAAGTGCACCGCCAGGCGTTCATCTACGTCGTCTCCGCGGGACGCAGCGTCGACGCGTCGCAGGTCGCCAAGATCGATCGCATCCGGACGCAGTGGGAGACGTTCTTCCTGCAGGGCACGGAAGGACGGATGACGGCGATTACGCGTCTCCGGTAGCCGAGGTCCGACGGTCCGGTGAACAGCCCGACTACCGGCGGATCGGCTTCGGGGCCGGGAGCGGTGTGGCGACGTAGCCGCGACGCGCGCGGAGCGTGACGCCGGGGGTCTTCACCTTCAGCGCGATCCGCCGGTACTTGCCGTCCAGCACGGTGTTCTGCGGCGTGTAGGCGAGAACGTAATAGGTGCTCGTATCGCTGCCGACCTCGGCGAACGCGGTGCGGAAGTCGTCGCGCCAGCGCAGGGTGAGACCGCCGGTCTGCGACGCGAGGACGTCGAGCGCCTCGTCGCTGACGTCACCGACACCCGAGAGGCCGGGGCCGCGGACCGTCGGATCGGTCGCCGGTGAGGATCCGCTGCGCGCGCCGGCGCCCCGCGCGTCGATGCTGTAGATGGTCACTCCGGCGCGCGAGGCCTGTCCCGCCAGCAACGGCAGGTTCGCGCGCGCGTCGTCCAGGTTGAACCCCTCCGAGAGCAGCATGAACGTCTTCCGGCCCTCGAGGCCCGCCAGGTTGCGGAGGACGTAGGTCATCGAACGGAGCGTGTCGCCGGCAGCGTGCCGGGTCTGATCGACGAAGAGGCGCGCCTTGCGCTGCAGCTTGTCCTCGACGTATTCGCGTCCGCCTTCGTTCTCGCACAGTTTGGCGGTATCGCCGCCGCCGCAGGCCCGCTGGCCGGCGTCAGTGAGGGCGCCGCGATCCCCGCCGTCGATCCGCGCCGCTTCCAGGTAGCTGTCGATGCGGGGGAATTCGAGCAGCGCCCGCATCCGCGTGTCGACGTTGTCCGTCGCCGGCTCGGCGCCGCGGATGGCGTCGAGCAGCTCCTGCTTCTGATTGGTGAGATGGCCGTTGACGAGCGCGCCGTTGACGTAGACCCCGGCGAAGTCGTCGGGCCGCAGGTCGGCGTTGACGAAATCCATCGCCGCGTTCTTTAGCTTCAGCAGGCTGGCGGTCGAGAGATGCTCGCTGTCGAAGAAGAAGATGAACACGCGCCGCTCGGAGCGATCGGGTCCGCGCGACGGGTCCGCGGCGATTGCGCTCTGCCCGGACGCCTGGTGCCGCGTCACGAGATAGAAGTGATCGATGGTCTGACGCTGGTCCTCCTCGAACACGTCGAAGTCGCTCGCGGTGAGGTTCGACACGAACCGGCCGGCGCCGTCGCGGGCGATGATGTCGACCTCGACGAGCGCCGTCGCCGAGCGGAAGGTCGGCCGCCGTTCGGGCTGCGGCGGCTGCGGCGCCTGCAGCGTCAACAGCGCGGCGGCAACCCAGAAGTACAGCACGTTCATTGGCGGATTCTAACGCGCCGCGCTTTCTCCGGCTCCCCGAACATCGTCCAGAGCTGTGCCGCGACGATGCGCGTCTCGGGCGTCGGGGAGACCCGCAGCATCTCGTCGATGGCGCGCTCGGACTCCGCGTTCCGGCCCATCGCGCGGTACAGCATCGCCAGGCCGGCACGCGCGCGGGTGTTGTAGGGGAAGAGGCGGACTTCTTCGAGCAGGTACGGCTCCGCGTCCGGATAGCGTTCCATGCGGGCCAGCGCATCGCCGATGTAGTAATTGAGATCGTTCATCTGCACCGTGCGTCCCTGCAGCGCGTCCTTCGCCCTTCTGAGCGACGCAACTGCTTCGGGATACCGGCCGGCCTCGTAGAACAGGACCCCGTCGACGTAGGCCGGCATGGGCAGCGTGTTATCGGCCTGCTGTGCGAGGGCCGCCTCCCGGCGCGCGGCGGCGGCATCCCTGGCGGCGAGGGCAATCTTCGCGAGCATCTCGTGCGCCGACGCGGGAGCGACGGCGACCGCGAGCTCCGCGTGCTGCCGTGCCGCGTCGAGCTGCCCGATCCGCAGGAGCGCGCTGGTCACGCCGAGCAGGCTGCCCGCGTCTTTCGGGTTGCGCGAGATGACCTGCCGGTAGGCGGCGATGGCCTCCGGCATGTTGCCGCGTCGAATTTCGATTTCCGCAAGCTGCCGCCACACGTCGAGCATTTCGGGATCCGCGGTCAGCACCGCGCGGAATCCCGCCGCCGCTTCGTCGAACTTCGATGCCCCGGCAAGATCCGCCGCCTGGCGGTAGCGCTCGAGGATCGCGACCTTGTCCTTCGGATCGGGCAGGGTGTCGCCGGGGAGGCTGAGCGCCACGCTGCTGCCGCCGCCGACGTAGCCGAGGGCAGCGAGCCGCTGGCGATCCTGTTCGCTCACCGACGCCGGCGCCGCGATCGCGGCGTTCTCGATCAGTTTGTCGAGCGCGGCGCGCATCGCCTGCCGCACCTGCGGACGCTGCTCCGCGACCGACGCGGCTTCCTGCGGATCGCGCTCGAGATCGAACAACTCGTCGCGCGGCGCCCGAATCAGCCGGTAGCGGGCATCGGTCAGCGAGTACAGTTCGCTCCAGCCGAAGTGATAGCGCGAATACAGCGCCTCGCTGTAGATGCCGGCATCCGTCACCGTTCCACTGCCGTCCAGGAGCGGCCTCAGCGATCGACCGCGCAGGCTGGTCCGCGCGGGCCCCCCGGTGAGATCGAGGATCGTCGGGGCCAGATCGATCTGCTGCACGGGAGCGGAAACCCGCCGGCCGGGATGGCGGCCGGGGAGCTTCATCATCAGAGGCACGCGGACCGTTTCCTGATACAGGAACAGCCCGTGCTCCTGCTCGCCGTGATCGCCCAGTCCCTCACCATGATCGGCAAGCACGACGATCGTCGAACGCTCGTACAGATCGAGCGCGCGCAGGCGATCGAAGAAGCGGCCGAGGATCTCGTCGACGTAGGCGATCTCGCCGTCGTACGGATCGAGGGACGCGAACCTGGCCGGCGGCGCGTACGGCTTGTGCGGCTCGTAGAGATGGAGGAAGAGGAAGAACGGCCGGGCCCGCTCGTGCTGTGACAGCCATCGGTCGGCCGCGGCGACCGTCGCTTCGCCTGGACGCTGCACCTGCCCGACGGTCAGCTCACCCGACGCGGCCGGCAGTTCGCTGTCGTAGGTCTCGAACCCTTCGCCGATGCCGGTCTGCGATCGCAGCACGTACGCCGACACGAAACCGGCAGTCGGCCAGCCGCGTCCGCGTAACTCTCCCTGCAGCGACCAGTGGCCGGGCTTCATGGTGAATCCGACGTTGTCGCGGACGCCGTGCTCGAACGGGAGTTCCCCGGTCAGGATGCTCGCGTGGGCCGGCAGCGTCTGCGGCGCGTGCGCGTAGGCGCGCTCGAACACGACGCTCTCGGCGGCGAAGGCATCGAGATTCGGCGTCCGCACCTTCTGGTAGCCGTACGCCGGCAGGCGATCCGCGCGCAGTGTGTCGATGGAGATGAGGATCACCGGCGCGCCGCCGGAAGCCGGGACGGCGGCTCGCGTACGCCAGACGGCGTACGCGGCAACGGCGGCGATCGCGAGCCCGACGATCGCCGCCGCCCTTTTCACTCAAAAAGTATAATCCAGCGCGTGAAACATCAGATTCGAGCAGGCGCGATCGCAATCGCAGTGGTGATGGCGTCCGCGCCGGCGGGACCATTCGCCGAGCAGCGTCAGCCGCGCGCGGCGGTCCCCGCCGCCGGAATGGACCAGTCACGGCTCCGCGAGATTCCCGCACTGGTCGAGCAGGCGATCGCCGAGAAGAAGCTGCCGGGTGCCGTGGTGCTCGTCGGCCGCGGCGACCGCGTCGTCTACCAGGACGCCATCGGCAACCGCGCCGTGGATCCGGTCCGCGAAGCGATGACGCTCGACACCATCTTCGACGTGGCGTCACTGACCAAGGTCGTCGCGACCACGACGAGCGTCATGAAGCTGATCGAGGACGGTCGCGTGCGGCTGAACGACCGTGTCTCGACCTACATCCCCGGCTTCGACCGCTACAACAAGACGAACATCACCGTGCGCCAGTTGATGACGCACACCTCCGGGCTGCGCCCCGACGTCGACCTCGGCGACATGTGGGTCGGCTACGACAAGGCCATCGAGCTCGCAATTGAGGAGGTCCCCACCGCGCCGCCCGGCGAACGCTTCGTCTACAGCGACATCAACTACTTCCTCCTCGGCGACATCGTGAAGCGCGTCAGCGGCATGCCGCTCGATCGCTTCGCGAAGCAGCACATCTTCGACCCGCTCGGCATGAAGGACACCGGGTTCACGCCCGCCGACTCGCTGCGCCCGCGCATCGCGCCGACGGAGAAGTGCACGCCGTACGGCTGGCCCTGCGAGGGCCCGGACCTGCGGATGCTTCGCGGCGTCGTCCACGATCCGACGGCGCGGCGCATGGGCGGCGTCGCGGGCCACGCCGGCCTGTTCAGCACCGCCGCGGACCTGTCGATCTTCTGCCGGATGCTTCTGAACGGCGGCCGCTACAACGGCGTTCGTATCCTGTCGCCGCTCGCCGTTGCCAGGATGACGTCCCCGGCAAGCGGACCAGGTGACCCGAACGTGCGCGGCCTCGGCTGGGACATCGATTCGTCGTTCTCCTCGAACCGGGGCGAGCTGCTGCCCATCGGCTCGTTCGGCCACACCGGCTTCACCGGCACCTCGATCTGGATCGATCCGCTGACCCGCGCCTTCGTCGTCTTCATGTCCAATCGCGTCCACCCCGACGGCCGGGGCGACGTCACGCCCCTGCGCGCGCGTGTCGCGACCGTTGCGGCGTCGGCGATCACGGATCCGCCATCGCAGGCGGGACGTACCACGGCGATGACCGGGCGTGACTTCGGGGCTTCCGGCGCGCCGCCGTCGCGGACGCGCACGCAGCCCGTACAGACCGGCCTCGACGTCCTGCGCAGCCAGAACTTCGCGTCACTCAGCGGGAAACGCGTGGGCCTGGTCACCAACCACACCGGCCGCGCCCGCGACGGCGCAACCGCCATCGATCTCCTGTTCGCGGCCAGGGACGTGAAGCTCACCGCGCTGTTCAGCCCCGAGCACGGCATCCGCGGCGTCCTCGACGCCACCGTCCCCTCCGAGACCGACGAAAAGACGAAGCTGCCAATCCATTCGCTCTACGGCGACACGCGCCGTCCGGCCGCGACGATGCTCGACGGCCTCGACGTCATCGTCATCGACCTGCAGGACATCGGCACGCGCTTCTACACCTACATGACGACGATGGCGTACGTGATGGAGGAAGCGGCGAAGCGGAAGCTGCCGGTGCAGGTGCTGGACCGTCCCAATCCGATCAACGGCTGGCAGATCGAAGGGCCGCCGCTCGACAAGGACGCGGCCAGCTTCGTCGGGTACTTCCCGGCGATGCCGATCCGCCACGGGATGACGATGGGGGAGCTGGCGAGGCTGTTCAACGCGGAGAACAAGATCGGCGCGGCGCTGACCGTCGTCTCGATGAAGAACTACCGGCGCGACGACTGGTTCGACGACACCGCGCTGCCGTGGATCAACCCGTCGCCCAACATGCGCAACCTGAACGAGGCGACGCTGTATCCCGGCATCGGCGCGATCGAAGGCACCAACCTCTCGGTCGGCCGCGGCACCGACACGCCGTTCGAGCAGGTCGGCGCGCCGTGGATCGACGGCGTCCGTCTGTCGGACACGCTGAACGCGCGGGGATTACCCGGCGTCCGGTTCTATCCGGTTCGCTTCACGCCGACGGCCAGCAAGTACGCCGGGCAGGAGTGTCAGGGGGTGTTCATCATCGTGACCGATCGGACCGTGCTCCGTCCCGTGCGGGTCGGGCTGGAGATCGCCGCCGCGGTGAGCCGGATGCATCCGTCGGAGTATCAGCTCGATCCGGCGGCGCGGCTGCTGGGATCGCGCGACGCCCTCGCGCGCATCAAGTCCGGCGACGATCCCGCGGCGATCGCGGCGTCCTGGGGCGCTGCCGAAGCGCGCTGGCGGCTGCTGCGCGCGAAGTACCTGCTGTACTGAGGGCCAGGTCCTGCAAGGCGGCGGGAACGGCCCGATTACCGGCCCGGCACCTTGGCTCGGGCGCGACGCTTCTTGTCGAGATACATCCGCTCGTCGGCAACCTGGACGAGCGGCATGATGTCGGTCGTTTCGTTCGGCACTTCGACGCAGCCGATGCTGAGACCGACGCCCGCGGGCAGATCCGCCACCAGATCGGAGTCGCCGAACGCGCGCTGAACGTCGGCGGCGCGGCGCACCGCCTCCGCCTCGTGGCACGTGATCAGCAGCAGGAACTCGTCGCCGCCCCAGCGGAAGACGTAGTCCGCCTCGCGAAAATTCTTCAACAGGAACCCCGCGACGTCCCTCAGCACGCGATCGCCGGTCTCGTGGCCGAGCGTGTCGTTGATCGTCTTGAACTTGTCCACGTCGATGAAGACGATCGACAGCGGCGTCCGGTAGCGCCGATGCCGCTGCAGCTCGCGGCCGATCACTTCGTCGAAGAAGCGGCGGTTGCGTGTGCCGGTCAGCGCGTCGGTGATGACGAGCTGCCGCAGCTCCTGCTGCGCCGTCTCGAGCCGCCGGTTCGTCCGCTGCAGCTCGTAGGTCATGTCTTCGAATGCCATCAGCTGCTGCCCGAGACCGGCAATCAGGACGAACACCGTCATCCCCAGCAGCGCCGGTGTCACGGCGTCGGATGCCGCCGTGCTCCCGACGGCGCCGAGCAGGATATTGAGCCCGCAGAGGCCGATCAGCGCCGTCCCGGTGATCGACGCGCCGAGCAGCCGGACGCGGCGCAGCAGGAGGAAGTGCGCGACGCCAGCCGTCCCCATGCCGCCCGAAATCAGGACGTGACCCACGCCGCGCACCGCGTCGGAGTTCGAGGCGACCGGCAGGAAGATGAGAAAGATCGCCACCGCCAGCAGGATCAATCCGTAGCCGCGCCGCAGGCGCGGACGCTGCCGGTAGGCGTCAGCCGCAACGACGAAGGCGAGCGAACTGAGAAGGCCGACGAACTGCGAGACCCCGTAGGCGAGCGCGTCGATCTGCACGCCGCCATAGGATTGCGACGCAATCAGCATCGACAACCCGAACAGCACCCACGCTCCCATGCCCCAGACGATGAACAGGCGCCGCCGGTAGAAATACACCACCAGCAGCAGCAGCGAGACGACGAGTGCGGTCGAGCCCGCGAGCAGGTGCGGGTTGAGAGCCACGTCCGATTATCACGTGGCTAGAGGCGATAGAGCATCACGTAGACGATCACGCCGGTGACGGACACGTAGAGCCAGATCGGCATGGTCCATCGCGCGATGCGGCGGTGCGGGTCGTACCTACCCGACAGCCCCCGGGAGAGCGTCACCAGGACCATCGGCACGATGACGGCGGCGAGCACGGTGTGCGTCAGGAGAACAGTGAAGTACACGGTGCGGATGAGTCCGGTGCGCGTGAACCGCACCGACCCGACCTGCGCGTGATAGATGAGATAAGAGACGAGAAAGAGCGCCGACGTGGTCACCGCCGCGATCATGACGGCGCGATGCTGGCGGATGCGCCCGCGTTTGATCAGTATCCAGCCGATGGTCAGGAGAACGGCGCAGGTCGCGTTGAGCGTGGCGTTGAGCGCGGGCAGGTCGCTGACGGTCACGAAAGCTTGTTCGCGATCATCACGATCCAGAGCACCGGCAGGTAGACGATCGACGCGAAGAAGACGCGGCGCGCGTCGGCGGCCGATCGCGTTCGCGCGAACTGCACCGTGAGCCACAGGAACGCCAGCCCGAGCACGAGCGCGGCGCCGAAATAAATCTGCCCGGTCATGTGCACCAGGGATGGCGCGAGACTGAGCGGCACCAGTGCCGCCGCATACACCACCGCCTGCCGTCCCGTACTGCGGCCGTCCGGCTCGATCACCGGCAGCATCGCGAAGCCCGCGCGCGCGTAGTCGTCGCGATACATCCATGCGATCGCGAGGAAGTGCGGCAGCTGCCACAGGAACATGATCCCGAAGAGGATCCACGGTTCCGCCGGCAGCTCCCCCTGAACCGCGGCCCAGCCGATGATCGGCGGCAGCGCGCCCGGAATCGCGCCGATCACCGTCGCGAACGACGTCTTCCGCTTGAGCGGCGTGTAGACGACGGCGTAACTCAGGAGGGTCGCCAGCGCGACGCCGGCGGCGAGCATGTTCGAGGCGGCGACGATCAGCAGCAGGCCGGCGATGGTGATGGCGCTGCCGAACAGGAGCCCTTCCTGCGGCTGCAGCCGCTGGTCCGCGAGCGGCCGCGTGCGGGTGCGCCGCATCAGCGCGTCGAGATCGCGCTCCAACACCTGGTTGAACGCCGACGCCCCGCCGGCGACGAGGCCGGTCCCCAGCAGCAGACCGCAGACGGCGATGATGCTCAGCGGCGCGCCGGGCGCCATCGCGTAGCCCACCAGCGTCGACGCCACGACCAGCAGATTCAGGCGCGGCTTGGCCAGCGCGACGAAGTCGCGGCTGCGGGCGTTCGACTGTGTCAGCGCCGCGGCGGTGGATCTCACGGTTTCGCCCCCGAATTCGCCAGCCCCGGCAGGCCATGGGTCGCGCCGCCGTGGATCGGCTGCACGAGGCGCCGGCCACCCACGCGGAACGTCCGCAGAGTGAGCAGCAGCGACGTGGCGAGGACGAGCGCGCCGTTCACCACGTGGGCGGTATTGATGACGGGATCGCGTCCGCTCCAGATCACGAACGCACCCAGCGTGATCTGCATCGATACCAGCACGACCAGCACCAGCGCCGGCCGGGTCAGTTCCCGGCGCCGGCGGTGATGATAAAGCACATGGCCGGCCAGCGCGACAATGGCGATGGCGACCAGGAACCCGCCCACCCGGTGCGCGAAATGAACCGCCACGCCCGCGTTCCAGACGTGCGGCACCAGCCGGCCGAAGGCCAGCGGAAAGTCGGGAATCGCCAGCCCGGCATGGTTGTGCCGCATCGTCGCGCCGACGAGGATCTGGACGTAGACCAGCGCGGTCGTCGCCGCCGCCAGCTTCCGCAGCGTCGCGTCGTCCACGGGGTCCACGGTGTATTTCCATCCCGGCGACGTCACCAGCGCGATGGTGATGGTCAGACAGAAGAAGATCTGCGCGAGGCCGGCATGGCCGATCGACACCGCCGGCGGCAGGAACAGCAGAACGGTGATGCCGCCGAGGAGCCCCTGGAGAATGACGACGCCGAGCGCGGTGAAGGCGAGCCGGCGGACCCAGCGGCGAGGCTCGACGCGCCACGTCCAGATGGCGAGGCCGATGGTCAGCATCCCGACCGTGCTGGCGATGAGCCGATGCGAGTGTTCGTAGCGGATGCCGCCGACCCACTTGCTGATCGGAAACGTGAACATGTTCCAGCCGTACGTCGTCGGCCAGTCGGGAACGGAGAGGCCCGAGCCCGTGCTCGTGACCATGCCGCCGGCGGCAATCAGCAGCAGCGTGCAGGCGGCGACGAGCTTCGCGTAGCGGTGGTGCCAGAGGCTGACGTCCGACGTCCGACGTCCGTGGTCCGGGGTCATCGACCTACTGAGTGACCTTGAAAGTGAAGTTGACGTCCTTCGAGTCCTTCTCGCCGAGCGTGACGGTCTGCGTCTGGCGTCCGAGCTTCTCGTGCCAGGCCTCGATCGTGTAGGTGCCGGGGGGCACGGTCTTCAGCTCGAACGTCCCGTCCTTGCCGGTGACGGCGAAGTAGGGGTGGGCCACGGCGCCGACGTACGCGCTCATCCAGCTGTGGACATCGCACTTGAACGGGATCATCACTTCGGGCGCGGTGAAGGTGACGGTGTTCTTCATCCCGACGATGGGTTGCCCCTGGTTGAACTCGCGGTTGGTCTGCGGCATCCCGTGCACGTTGTGCAGCGTCTGGTCGCTGTTGCTGACTTCGAGCGGCTGCGTGACGCGCACGCCGACCACGTGCGGTACGTAGTGACATCCCTTCTGATCCAGCTTCACGGGCTCGGTCGGCGTGTCGAAGATGTACTTGTTGCCGAGGCCGTCCTTGATGTGGACGAAGACGTTCTGCAGATTGCCGTTGTCGACCAGATACGACTCGCCCTGGACCTCGGCGGTGCCGCAGGCCGGGTCGGAGGTCATCTTGAACACGGGATTCTGCGGCGGCGTGCCTTCCAGCACGACCCTGCCCTTGATGGTGGACGCCGTCGCCGTGTCGACCTTCTTCGCGTCAGGCGCGGCGGCCGGTGACGCGGGCTCGGCCGACTTGCTGGAGTCGCCGCTGCACGCGGCAAGGGCCGCGAGCACGACCACGCACGCACACGCTTTTTTCATTGCAGCCATAACCTTTGATCTCTATCACGAACCGGAGGCCTCTCTGAGCTTCCGGAGAATCCTGTCTTCAATCCAGTGCGCGTCCCACCACTCGACGGGGTTCACCATCTGGCCGTTCACGAGCTGGGTGAAATGGAGATGGTCGCCGCCGGCGAGGCCGGTCATTCCGCTGCGGCCGATCTCCTGTTCTTTCTCGACCATATCGCCGGCTTTCACCCCGATCGACGAGAGATGGGCATAGAGCGACTGCACGCCCATGCCGTGATCGAGGATCACGCAGTTGCCGTAAATCCCCAGCGGTGCGGCGTGCACGACCTTGCCACGGTTCGCCGCCACGATCGGTGAATTCACCACGCGCGCCAGGTCGAAGCCCAGGTGGGTCTGCCGGTCGACCTCCTTCCCGTCGTAGACGTAGGTGCGCTGATCGGCGAACGCCGCCTCGACGGCGGTGTTGGTGAACGGATGGAAGACGACGCCGCCCCACAGGATCTCCGGGGACGACTGCGCCGCGTAGCTGGCGATCTTCTCGGCGTTCTTGCGGCGCAGGTCGCCGTTGATCACCAGAAACTTGTCGAGCGTCGAGCCCTGCGGGTTCACCTCGGTGGTCGTCTCCAGAATCGCGGGGACCACGCGGTCGAGAAACTTGTCGTCGAGAGGAATGCGGCTCTTCTTGAATGGCTTGGGGAATGTCAGCCGATCGAAATCGGCGCGCGCGGAGTTCCCGGCCTCGTCCTGAGCGAAGGCGTACATCGGCGTGTTGATGTCCTGGTCGTAGCGGAGCGCGATGAACGCGATCTTCACCGCGGGGTCGGTGATGTTGATGCCCGGCAGCTTCGCGCCGCTGCCGGCATAGCCCGGATACGTCAGATCGCCGACGCGAACACCCGACTGCACGTCCGCCGGGGTGGCCTTGTAGACGACGACTTCGGATCCGCCGAGGTTGATGTAGTGCTTGGTCGAGAGCACCGCGATCTGCGGGCGCTCCAGCCGGACCTGCAGATCCTTCGACGCCGTCGAGCGCGTCTTGCGCATCCCGTAGAGGACGGGCCGCTCGGCGGTGACGATGATCTTCGCCGGGCCGGTCTTGAGATCGGGGATCGTGTCGCGGCCGAAGGTTCTCGTGATCCGGACCCGGCCGGGTCCGTCCGGCTTGATCTCGGCGGTCGCCGGCTGCGCGAACGACACCAGCGGCGTCTGCTTGCCGTTCTGCTCGAACGCGACCTGGAAATCGCCGACCCACTGGGCGCCGGGCGACGCGATCGTCACCTCGACGGTGGACTGCTGCCCGATGAACTTCTCGGGCTTGACGATTTCGATCGCCGGACCCGGGCGGGTCCCGGCGTAAACGTAGGCACCCCCGGCGGCGAGCAGGACGACGAGGAGCAGACCGAACAGATACCGCATGAACTAGATCATATCGCCTCGCGCTCAGTCCATTCCCGCGACCAGCAGCGTCTGGTCGTCGTCCGGTTCATGGCCGCCTGCGAAGCGGGCGAGCTCGGCGACGACGTCCCGGACGATCTCGCCCGGCGGCGCGGCGCCGATGCGGGTCAGCGCCGAGGCGAACTGATCCGGGTCGTACATCGAACCGTCGCGCGCCTGGCGTTCGGTGATGCCGTCCGTGTACAGGATCAACCGGTCACCGGCGCGCATCGCGTGCTCGGCCGTGGTCACGTCTCCGAGCTCGTCCCACAACAGGCACATCGCCGGTTCGACCGGAACCGCGCGCACGGCCTCCGCGGGCCGCAGCAGGAACGGCGGGGGATGGCCGGCCAGCGAGAACCGGAATGTACGACGCGCCGCGTCGATGACGCCATAGAGGGCGGTCGCGTACATCGCGGTGTCCCAGAGATAGCGGAAATGCCGGTTGATGTGGTGCAGGACCGCCGGTGGATCGTCGGGCACGCCGGGATAGGTGTGCAGGACGGCGCGGATCATCGCCATCACGATGGCCGAGGGGGCGCCGTGCCCCGACACGTCCGCGACCATCACGCCGAAACGGTCGGCGTCGAGCGCGATGACGTCGTAATAATCGCCGCCGGCGTGACGGCTCGTCTCGTAGTACGCGGCGAACGTCACCGCTGGATGCGCCGGCATGACGGCGGGAAGAATCAACCGCTGCATTCGCGCCGCCCCGGCCAGCTCGTGATCGAGGCGGTCGCGGCTTTCGCGCAGGGCGCGGGCGAGGTGCAGACGCCCCAGGTGCGCGGCGACACGCGCGAGCACTTCTTCCGCCTGGATCGGCTTGGTGATGTAGTCCACGGCGCCCAGCTCGAGGCCGGCGACCTTGTCCGACACTTCACCGCGAGCCGACATGAAGATGACGGCGGCGTTGCACGTCTCCGGCTGCACTTTGAGCGTGCGGCACACCTCGAAGCCGTCCATCACCGGCATCATCACGTCCAGCAGGACGAGCTCCGGCGTGGCGCGGCGCGCGATCTCCAGCGCCTCCGGACCGTTCCGCGCGACGAGGATCCTGTGGCCGCAGCCGTGCAGCGTGCGCACGAGCACCTGCAGGTTGGTGGGGCTGTCGTCGACCACCAGGATCGTGGACGGCGGGACGGCGGGCGTCGAGGCGACGTCACCCGCCATGGCCATCCCCGCGCGCCGGCGCTATCGATGCCGCCAGTTCGCGCACGCCTTCGAAATCGAATGTCGCGGCCAGCTGCGCGAGCCGCTGGCCCACGCGAACGTCCGGTTCTGTGCCACGCGCCAGTTCCGCGGCAATCGCCTCGAGATCGCTGACCGCGCCAACCGCCACCGCGTCCCGCAATCGCGAGGCGAGCGAGGCACTGCGCACCGGATCGGCGAGCTGCAGGTCGCCGGTCGGCACCGGTTCGGGCCCCTTGACGAACTCGACCCCCAGATGCGTCTGCAGCGCGGCGAAGACGGCTTCGACGCGTACCGGCTTCGGCACGTAATCGACGCAGCCGGCCGCCGCTGCCTGCTGCCGCGTGTCACCCATCGCGCTTGCCGTCACCGCGATCACCGGGATCCGCGCCGTCGCCTCGTCGTCTGCCAGCAGCCGCGTGGCGGCGAACCCGTCGAGATCCGCCATCCGCACGTCCATGAAGATGACGTCGGGCCGATGGCGTCGGGCGAGCGCGATCCCTTCGTGGCCGCCGGTGGCGGTGATGACGCTCACGCCGGCGCTCTCGAGCAGGCTGGCGAGGATGCGGCGGCTCACCGTGCTGTCGTCGACGACGAGTGCGGTGACGTGCTGCCCGGGCGCGAGCCTGGCGTCGAGCGGCAAGTCCGCGATGCGTCCCTCCTGCGGTCCGTCGCTGCCTGCCGCGACGAGAGGGATGGTGAAGAAGAACCGGCTGCCGACGCCGGGCGTGCTTTCCACCTGCAGTTCGCCGCCCATGCGCCGCAGGAGGTGGCGGCTGATCGTCAGGCCGAGCCCGCTGCCGCCGGCCGCGGCGCCGGACCGCGTCTGCGTGAACGCCTCGAAGATGGCGGAGAGCGCCTGCGGCTCGATGCCGACGCCGGTATCGCTCACCTCGAACGCGAGCTGCCCCTGTTCGGTACGCGCGATGCCGAGCCTGACCTCGCCTTCGCGGGTGAACTTGATCGCGTTGCCGAGCAGGTTCAACAGGACCTGCCGCAAATGGCGGCCGTCGAGCACGACGCGTCTGGGCACGTCGGCGGCGGCCACCATGGTGAGCGCAACGCCGGTTCGCCGCGCCGCATCGCCGACGACGTGACGGAGATCGGTCATCAGCGCCGACAGGTCGGTGACGGTGGCTTCGCTGTCGACCACGCCGGCTTCGATCTTGGAGAGATCGAGCACGTCGTTGATCAGATCGAGCAGGTGCGCGCCGCATTTGGAAATGGCGTCGAGCGCCTCGCGCTGGGTGGCCGAGAGCGTGCGATCGCGCTGCAGCACCTGTGAGTAGCCGATGACGCCGTTGAGCGGCGTGCGCAGCTCGTGGCTCATGTTGGCCAGGAACTCGCTCTTGGCGCGGGTGGCGGCTTCCGCGGCGTCCTTGGCGCGCCGCAGCTGATCGTCGCGTTCGCGGCGATCCGAGATGTCGCGCAGGAAGGCGCCGAAGAAGAAGCCGTTCTCGTGGCGCATCGGCGAGGTGATGGTGATCTCGATCGGGAATTCGTGGCCGGCGCGATGCAGGCCGCGCAGCTCGAGCCGGCGGTTCACCACCGGCGCCTCGCCGGTCGCGAGGAAGCGCCGCATGCCGTTGGTGTGCGCCTCGCGGAACGCCGGCGGGATGATCGTGTCGGCGAGGTTCCGGCCGATCGCTTCCTCCCGCGTCCAGCCGAAGGTCTGGTACGCCTGCGCGTTCCACGCCACGATGGTGCCGCTCGAGTCCATGCCGACGAACGCGTCGTGCGCGGTGTCGAGGATCAGGTGCGCGCGCGCCTCGCTCTCCGCCACCCGCGCCAGCGCTTCGCGGCGGCTTTCATCCGCGATCGCCACCGCAATGAGGTTGGCGGTCGAGATCGCGAAGTTCTGCTCGTCCACCGTCCACGTGCGCGGCTGGCCGACGTGTTCGACGCAGAGCACGCCGCTCACCGCCATCCCCTGCCGCAGCGGCACGTCCAGCATCGCGCCGATGTTCTCGGGAATCAGATACGCCTCGAGAAAGGCGCGGGTCCGCGGATCGGTGGCCGCGTCATGCGCGGCGATGACCCGTTCGGATTCGATCGCCGCGAAATAGTCGGCGAACTGCGAGCGCGCGAGCTGAGCGCCGGCTTCGTGGCGCGCCGAGCTGTGGCGGTAGAGGCTGACGCATTCGATCGCGGTCCGGTTCGGCACGAACCGCCACAGGCTCACGCGCTCGACCTGCAGCGTCGCCGCCGCCATTTCGAGAATCCCGTGCAGCCGGTCCTCGAAGCGGTCGAGTGCGTCCGCGTGCCGGGCGGTGAGCGTGGTCAGCGCGCTGCTCTGAGCGGCGAGCCGCTGTTCGCTCTCGCGGAGCGCCCGCTCGGCCGTCAGCTCCTCGCTGATGTCGTCGAAGACCGTGAGCACCGCGGGCTCACCTTCCCATGACACCAGCCGCGCCGAGGCGCGCGCCCAGAACGTGCCGCCTTTCGGGTGGCGCAGCTCCAGCAGCACGTTGTCGGCCTGGCCGTCCCGTTCGAGCGGCACCGCCAGCAGCTGGCGGTCTTCGGGATTGGCGTAGTAGTCGGTCGTGAAGAGCCCGAGCGCGTGGGCATGCGGCACGCCGAACATCTCCGACGTCCGCTTGTTGATGGCGAGGACGGCCTTGTCGCGCAGGCGGCTGACGACCGCGGGGAACGGGCTGATGTCGAACAGCTGCTCGAACAGGGATGCGGACATGCGGGAATTCGCCCCGTCGGGGGGCCTTGCGGGATGCTACCGTAACCGTGCCGATGAGTCACGGTCCCCTGGATCAGGTGCTCGCTGCGATCGAACGCGCCGAGCCGTGGAAGGTGCGCGTGCTGTGCGCGTCGGCCGCCGAGCACGCGGCGCCGCTCTTCCGGGCGTTCGGCCGCCGCGGCAGCATGGCGACGTTCGAGCGCACGCTCGCCGCGCTCTGGACGTCGATCGAGGCTGGCGGGGGCGACAAAGAAAAGCGGGAAGTTCGCCGCCTGCCCGAGGCAGAGCAGGACGACTCCTACAAGCCCGAGTACTACGCCGGCCGCATGCTGGAAATCCTGTTTCGCGCCCTCGATTACGCGTCGACCGGCCGCGGCGCCGCCGCCGCGCAATGTCTGGAGAGCGCAGCCGCCATCTGCGACGACATCGATGTGATCCTGACGGCCGCGCCGGGGCAGACGTTCCGCAACGACCCCGAGCATCCTCCGCCGCCCGGTACTGTCGAAACGGAGGAGCTGCGCGCCCTCGCGGAGGTGCTCGAGACGCTGCGCGACGCCTCACCGTCCTCCGCGCTGATCGAACGCGCGCAGCAGTCAGCCCGGACGCGAGCCGCCGCGTTCCAGTCGATCGTGTCCCCGTTCCGGGACCGGTTGGGGCGCAGGTGACCGCGGGCGGTTGACCGGGACTGCGGCGCCCTATAAAATTGAAAGTTCCAGTTGCCCCGTGCCGCTATCGTCTAGGGGTCAGGACACGTGGTTCTCAGCCACGGGACCGGGGTTCGAATCCCCGTAGCGGTACCATTCGACTCGCCTTCATCCCGCCTGCGGCGGACCGAAGGCTCGCTCATGGCGGGCCATGCAACTCGCTTCATCCCGCCTGCGGCGGGCCGAAGGCTCGCTCATGGCGGGCCATCCAGCACTAGTCGAATGTCCTGAGTAAGCCGCGGCGCATCGAAGGACCGTTCGCGCATCTTGATCATCAATCACGACGATGGCATCCGTGCAGCGGAAATTGGGGGCACGTCACAGTTGCTGGTAACGCCGAGTGCTTCCCGAGGGACTCGCCGCCCGCGGTGAGCAGAGGTAGACAGGGACGACGTCCGACTGTGGCGCGCGTTCGCGGGGTGCTGGATGCGGTGGTATCGTGCCGCGATGACCATGCACTCCGTTCGGCGGCTCGCGGTCGCGACAGTCGTGGCGACGACGCTATCGATGACCACGACAGCGGCGGTGGGTGAGCCCCTCGTGGCGCCGCCGCAAACCAAGCCGTCGCCAACCGCTCCGACGAAGCCGGCGCCGACGAAGCCGGCGCCGACGAAGCCGGCACCGACCAAGCCGACACCTGCGGTGCCCAAGCCGGGAGCCAAGCCCGTCCCGCGCGCGAGCAAACCGGCGCCCAAACCGCCGCAGCTCGGTATCACCACGGCGTCCGGCCTCACATACGTCATCACGTCGCGCGCGAACGGCCGCCGGCCGAAGACCGGCGAGACGGTGCTGGTTCACTACACCGGCACGCTCACCGACGGCACCAAGTTCGACAGCTCGCAGGACCGGAAGGAGCCGATCGCGTTCCCGCTCGGCCGCAGCGCGGTGATCAAAGGCTGGGACGAGGGCATCGCCCAGCTGGGAATCGGCGACTGTGCGGTGCTCATCGTCCCGCCGCAGCTGGCGTATGGCGAGAGGGGCGCCGGCGGAGGCGTCATCCCGCCGAACGCGACGCTGGTCTTCGTCGTCACGCTGGTGGACGTGAAGGGGGAAGCACTGTCGGAGGTGCTGCTCAAAGCGATCGATGAGCGCGGCATCGATGCAGCGGTCGCCGAATACCGGAGTCTGAAGGCGCGCGGCTTCGGCGATCTCCATACCAGCGAACAGGACATCAACTCGCTGGGCTATCGGCTCCTGAACCGCACGCGGGTGCCGGAGGCCATCGAGATCCTGAAGCTGAACGTCGAGGCCTATCCGGACTCCGCCAATGTCTACGACAGTCTCGGCGAGGCGTACTTCCGCAGCGGCAACACCGCGCAGGCGATCCAGAACTACGAGAAGTCGCTCTCGCTCGACCCTTCCAACACCAACGCCGCGATGATGCTCAAGAAGCTGAAGAACTGATGTTCGTCACTCCGCGCGCAGCGCCTTGATCGGCTGGATGCGGAGGGCGCGTCGCACCGGTCCCAGGGTCGCCAGTGCAGCAATGGCGACGACGCCGCACCCATATACGGCGATGACGCGCACCATGTCTCCCTCCGACAGGCGGTCGGCGAGGACCAGCCCGATCAGGATGCCCAGCGCGATCTGCGTCAACGGGCCGCGAAACAGCGCGGCGACCACGTGCCGCGGCCGCCCACCCAGCGCGACGCGAATGCCCACCTCTCGCGTTCGTTGCGAGGCGGTGAAGGAGAGCACCGAGTAAATACCGGTCAGCGACAGGAGCACGACGACGAGCGCGAGGGCCAGGAAGGCCCAGAACAGCAGCGTCATCGTCCGGGCACCTGCGGCCGCGACTTGATCGAAGCGGGCGATCTCCGAGATCTGCAGCGTCGGCTCGACGTCTCTGGCGACGGACCGCAGGCGGGAGGCGAAGAGCAGGGGATCGCCCGTGGTACGAACCACCATGCGGACCGGATAACTTCCGCCGGCGGCCATCGGGTGATACATGAGGGCCCTCCTCCAGTCACTCCTCGCGTCGCGGTCTTCCGGATCCAGGCCGAAATCCCGCACGACACCCGCGACCTGATACCACGAGTCCTTGCCGTTCTGCTGCGTGACGTAGCGAACGCGCCGGCCGATCGGGCTGTTGCCTCCGAGCACCACCTGCGCGAACGACTGGTTCACGATGACGGTCCGGGCACCGGGCTGCAGATCGCCGGAGTGAAACGCACGGCCGGAGAGGATCGGCGCGTCCAGCACGTCGAAGAAGTCCGGGGCGACCGACGCCGAAGACACCCGGCGAGTGCCGACAGTCCGGTTTGTGGACGCTGCGCTTCCCTCGTCGACCTCGATTTGACGCGACGGCTGATCCATCAATGGCAGCACGCTGGCGAAAGTGACTCCCGTGACGCCGGGTTCGGCCTCGAGCCGTCGTTCGAGCTCCCGGGCCGCAGCGGCGAATCTGCCCGTGAACGTCGCGTCGACTGCGCGGGGCACCTTCTCGCGATCCATCGCCATCATCGCGGCCAGATACTGTTCCGGAACCAGTCCGGCGTTCGCGGCGCGTGCCCTGCCGCTCGCGTCTCGGTACGTCGCGATCACGGGAGTGGGGACGATAGCCATCACCGCGACCTGCATGACGATCAAGACCGTCCAGATGCCGCCGAAGCGAAGGCCGCCGCCGCCCGGGCCCGCCTGCCTCAGACGCGTCCCGATGGCGCGGGTCACTTTGAGCCCCGGGAGGAGTCCCGAGATAGTGGCGGCAATCAGCGTCAGCAGCGCGGCGTACAGCAGCGTTCGTGGCGACACGCTCGGATGCATCCAGAACGGCACGCGATTGTCGAAAATGTTCTCCGCGACCATGGCGAAGAGCGAACGCCAGGCCATTTGCGCGGATGTCACCGCGACGAGGGCGGCGACCGTCGCCAGCACCAGCGCCTCCACGAACAATTGCCCGATGATCCGCCCGCGGCTGGCGCCAAGCGCCGTTCGCACGAGGATCTCGTTCTCCCGCGTCGCCGCCCGGGCGAACATCAGCAGCGCGACGTTGCCGCAGACGAGAAACACCAGCAGCACGCTCAGCAGGTTGCCCCCGGACACTTCCGAGACGCTGTCTGCCGAAAACCCACCGAAGATCGAATCGATGTAAGGCATGATCCGCGGCTTCAGATGCGCGTGGGTACCGGGAAACGCGCCGGCGGCCGTCGCGCCGAGGACCGTCATCTCCGGTTGCGCGGTTTCGACCGTCGCCCCAGGCGCCAGCCGGCCGAATACCCGCAGGCCGGGGCTTTGCTCGCGCGGGTAGTCGACGGGATCCAGCCTCAGCGGGACCCAGAAGCCATGCGCCAGCGGAAAACGAAAGCCCTCCGGCATCACGCCGATGACGGTGTGGGCCACGTTGCCGAGACGCAGTTCCCGTCCGATGACGTTCGGATCGGACGCGAATCGCGATTGCCAGACGTCGTGTCCGATCACGACGACCCACGGCGCGTCGGGTTGCTCATCGGCCTCGACCAGCGGCCGCCCGAGAACAGGGCGCTCCAGGAGGACACGAAACGCGGCCGCGCTGATCTCCGCGACCAGCACCGGCTCCGGGGCGGCATCGCCTACGATGACGTTCCAGTTGCGGTCACGGTAAGCCGCAAGGTCCGGCACCGACGTCAGGGTGTCGCGCCACGCGACGAAGTCATGAAGCGTCGGCGCCTTTTCAGCAAGACTGGCGGTGTCGACCATCACGATCCCGACAATCCGATCGCCGCCTGCAAGAGGCAGCCTGGGGTGCATGATCTGGGTGTAGAACTCGAAAGCGACGATGCCGCTCCAGATTGCGAAGGCCAACGCGATCGTCCCGACGACGGTCAGGCCGAGGTGCTTCACGAGCAGGCGCAGGGCGAGGCGGACGTCCAGCGACAGACCCCGGAAGGGCGTCAGGCCGCCGTTCATGTCTTGCGCGGCGCGGCCATGCACGACGAGCATCGTGACGAACGCGATGTGCCCGCGCACCCAGATCCAGCGTCGCCGCCACACCGATCCGGTCGCCTCTTCGTATTCCGCCTGCAGGTCGGCGATCGCCGGATCGACCAGCCGCTCCATCGTCATCGGCGTGCACAAGCGTGCCGCCAGCGCGCGAAGCCGGGTGCCCGGTGGCGTCATTGCCCCAGCTCCGGCACCAGGTGCGTCGCGCCGCTGGTCCAGGCCGCGAACATTCGGCGACCCAGGGGTGTCGCGGCGTAGAGGCGTCGAGGCATGCCACCCATCCCCGAGGGTGCAGCGTCGAGCTTCGACGTGACGTAGCCCTTCTCTTCCATGCGAGCCAGGGTGACGTAGATGGTCCCCCGTTTCAGCCGGCCACCGGACGTGGTCACGAGCTGCAGGCCGTACGAGTCTGATGCCGGCGCAGCAACTCGAGGACGAGCAGTTCTTTCGGAGAAAGGGTGAGAAGGCGAGGGTGCGGACTGGGCACGGCTTGCAGTCTTACATTGGTGTAAGACTCATGTCAAACGTCCTCCGCGAACCGCACCGTGCGACGCGAAAATTGACGCGGGAGAACTTTGTATCGTAAAGTTTTTCGATGGAACCCGACGGCGAGCCCGCGCGCTGGACACAGAAAGCGCTGACGTTGATTGGCGCGGGCCTGTTCCTGGTGTTGCTGGCGGGGCTGGGCATCTACACGTTCGTGATGGCGGTGTCCACGAGGCTGCACCCCAGTGTGAAGGAAGTGCCGTCGGTGACACGTGGCGCACCGTCACCGGCGTGGGCAGCCGCAGTGACCGAGGCACGAGAGGCCGCGCGTGCCGCTCTCGCCGCGCAGAACCTCCCCGGGCTGTCGGTGGCGGTCGGCGCCGGCGGCGACATCGTCTGGGCGGAAGGGTTCGGCTGGGCCGATATGGAGAAGCGCGTGCCGGTCGCGCCGGAGATGCGCTTCCGCATCGGCCACGCGTCGAAGGCGCTGACGTCGGCCGCCGTCGGCCTGCTCCTCGAGAACGGCCGGCTGCATCTCGAGGACGACATTCAGACGTACGTGCCTGCGTTCCCGCGGAAACAATGGCCGGTGACGCTGCGTCAACTGATGGCGCACACCGCGGGGATCAAGCATTACGAGCGCGACGAGGACTCGACCCCCACCGCACACTGCGAGCGTGCCGTGGACGGCGTGAAGCCATTCGCCGACGCGCCGCTGCGGTTCGAACCGGACACGCAATACGGCTATTCGACGTTCGGCTGGGTCCTGGTGAGCGCCGCGGTCGAAGCCGCCGCAAAGGAGCCGCTCCCGTCGTTCATGACGGCGCAGATATTCGAGCCGTTGAAGATGACCGCGACGTCGTTCGAGTCCGTGAACGTACCGCCCGCGGATCGGGCGATTTTCTACCAGCGGATGTTCACCGGGGACGCCGGCGAAGGCGTCGTGCCGGCGACGCCCGTCGACTTCTCCTGCTTCTCCGGCGCCGCGGCAATCCTGTCGACGCCGTCCGACCTGGTGCGGTTCGGCATGGCGATCAACGCCGGCACGCTGCTCCAGACCAGCACGGTCGGCAAGCTTCAGACGCCCCAGGTGCTGACGTCCGGCAAGGAAACGGAATACGGTCTCGGCTGGATGCTGGAGGAGGTGATGCTCGCGGGCGAACCGACGCGGATGGTCCACCATGCCAGCCGCAGCCTGAAGGGCGGCACGACGTCGTTCATGATCTTTCCGGCGCGCGGACTGGTCGTCGCAGTGACGGCGAACATCGCCAACGCCATCACCAGAGATATTGCTCTCCAGATCGCGCAGGCGTTCGCGCAGCCGGGAACGAGCCCGCGCCGTCAGTAGTCGCGTTCGGCCCGACGCCGAATGCCGCCCGGACGCTCCCGGCAGTAGAATCCCCCGGTCGTGTTCACGCTGGGCTCAATCGCGCTCGTGATCGTCACGCTGACCCAGTCCGCGGCGGCGCCGCCGCAGCCGGCGCTCGCGCAGTCGGCGTGGGCGCTGCCCGCCCCCACCACGACCTACACCGGCACCGCGACCGGGCAGGCCACGGACACCACAGGCGCCAGCCTGACGCTGGCCAAGACCACGACAACCGCCGGCGAAGCTCGATTCGGCAACATCTCGGCGACGCTGCCCGCGGAGACGTTGCGCGGCAGGCGCGTGACCTTGCGGGGTGAACTTCAGACGCGCGGCGCCGGCGCCGCATCGCTCTGGATGCGGCTGGACAGGCAGGGTGGGATGCTGCTGCTCGACAACGGCCAGGATCGAGCTGTGAAAGGGGACTCCAGGTGGGTGCCCTTCGCCGTGACACTCCCGGTGCCCGCGTCGACCAGAACCATCGTCATCGGCCTGATGCTGCAGGGCGCGGGTGCGGTCGACGCTCGCGGCGTTCGCTTCGAGATCGACGCGACTCGGCCTGACGGACCGATGTCCGCCGATGCGAAGGCAGTACTTGACGCTGCGATCGCCGTCGTCCGCAAGAATGCGTGGATGCGCGACAACGTCGACTGGGCCGTTGTCGAACCGGAAATCCGCGCGCTTGCGTCTGGCGCGGCGAAAAGCGCCGACGTCTACCCCGCGGTGCAATACCTTCTCGCCGCGTTGAACGACCGTCACAGTTTTCTGTTGCCTCCCGCCGCCACAGCTGCCTTCAGGTCAGGCGGCGCCGCGAATCCGCCGTTCGAGGTGAAGGCGCTCGTCGATGGAATCGGCTACGTCAACGTTCCCGGGTACAGCGGCGCGGACATGACCGCCATGAAGAACTTCGCGACGACTGCGCACGAACGCTTCGCCGCGACCGTCGAAGGAGCCGGGTGTGGCTGGATCGTCGACTTGCGCAGCAACACGGGCGGCAACATGTGGCCGATGCTCGCCGGTCTGAAGCCGTTTCTCGGCAACGAGCCGCTGGGCACGTTCGTGAGCCGGGAAGGCACCAGTCCGCCCTGGCGCGCCGGCCAGGCCGTCGATGTCGATCCGCCGGCACGTCTGCGCACACTCGAGAACGCATGGGTCGCGGTACTCACCGGACCGCGCACGGCCAGCTCGGGTGAGGCGGTGACGATTGCCTTCAGGGGCCGGCCGAAGACGCGCTCGTTCGGCCAGCCGACGAACGGGCTCTCGAGTGCGAACGGCACATTTCCCTTGCCCGACGGCGCGATGATCCTGCTGACGACTGCCATCGAAGCGGATCGCACCGGCAAACAATACGGTGAGAAGGTCGAGCCCGACGAGCTCGTCGACGAACCGGCATCGAACGCGCCTCCCGCGGGGCCGGCCGGCGACGCCACGGTCGCGGCGGCGGCGGCGTGGCTGAAACGCTCGTGCGCGCCAGCGTCCGGGAAATAGCCGCGGCCCTTCACTGCTCACGTCACCGGACTTGCACGCGGCATCCGCATGAAGCGCATTGGACGCGTGCTTGCGGCAGGGGCGGTCGTCTCCCTCGCCATCTGCGGCTGCTCCAGGAGCGCCACCGTCGGCACGGGTGGCGCCGGAGCGAACCTACAGAAAGGTCCGGACTTCGTACGCGATGTCGCCGCGAAGGACATCGCCGCGATCGAGCTGAGCCGCCTGGCGCTCGACAAGGCCGCGGACGCCAACGTCAAAGCGTTCGCGCAAACCATGGTCAACGACCACAACGCCTCCCAGAACCGGCTCAGGACGATCGTCGCAGACCAGTCGATCGAATGGCCGGCGCAGGCCGACGAGAAACAGAAGAAGACGGCGGACGAGCTTGCCGCGAAACAGGGCGCCGAGTTCGATCGCGAGTACATCAAAGCGATGGTGGACGGCCACCAGGACCTCGCCGCGAAGCTGGAGTCGCGGCTCGACGTGCAGTCCGTCGCGGACTGGAAGACGGCCGCGGCCGCACGAACCCAGACGACGGCCATGCCCGACCCGAACGCCGCGATGCGCGACGTGGCGGTGCGGCCCGCCGCAAGCAGCGACTGGCTGACCACCAAGATCAACGCATGGGCAGCGGAGACGTATCCGATCGTCCAGAAGCATCTCGACACCGCGCGGGCGCTCGAGAACGCCGCCAGGAACCGTTCCTCGCACTGAGCTGGGCCGGAGTTTGCACAACGGCGTGTCTCCGGCTGCACGATGGAGCACGCACTCCGGACAACGCTCAGAACGCCTGTATTCCCGGGCCTCGCGCTGCTGCTGCTCGCGCTCGCCCCCGTGCAATCCACGGCCGGCCGTGGGGCGCCGGCGCGCGACGACGCCGGCAGGCCGTGGACCGGCCGGACGGCAGAAATCGAGGCCTACCTGCGGACCGCGCCGATCGTGCGGACCGTGCGCACCGAACGCGGCGTGACCCAGCCGCTGCGCGCCTTCTTCGCGCCCGGCGGCCCGATCGGCTCGATGACCTGGAAAGCGATTCCCCCCGGACGGTCGCGCGGCTTCTACGAGAGCTACAAGTCCGAGATTGCGGCCTACGAACTCGACAAGCTGCTGGCGCTCGGTATGGTGCCGCCGAAAGTCGAACGGCGGGTCGACGGCGATCTCGGCGTCGCGGTGATGTGGGTGGACGGCGTGAAGAGCTTCGCCGATCTCGGCGGACCGCCGAAACCGCCGCCGGCGAGAGTCGCCCGCTGGAACCGCGAGGTCACGCGCGCCAAGATGTTCCACAACCTGATTGGCGACGTCGATCCCAACCTCGGCAACTGGCTGATCGACGCGGAGTGGCGGGTGACGTTGATCGATCAGTCACGCGCCCTGACCACCACTACGGAGCTCGTACACGAGTTGACGCGCGTCGACGCCCCGTTATGGGCGCGCATGCGCGCGCTCACGCTCGAGGAGCTGACCCGCGCGCTCTCACCGTGGCTGGGCAAGCCGGAGCTCGCCGCGATTCTCGAGCGGCGCGATCGGATGCAGAAGAAGATCGACGCCGCGCGCCTGCTGCGGAATGAAGCCCTTGTTCGTCCGCCTGGAAACGGTCGCGAAGAACAGAAACACCTTTTCCATGTTCTCGGCGCCGCGCCGGATCCAGAACTCGTGGTCCTTCCCGGGAAACTCCAGGTAAATGTGCTGCGCGCCCGCACCCTGCAGCAGCGCCGCCGCGCGGCGTGATCCGGTCGCCGGCACGATCGAGTCCTTTTCGCCGTGCATCAGCAGCGTGACGAAGCTGCGGTAGCGCTGCGCCGCAGCGGCGTCGGCGATCCCGCCGGCCGCGGCGATCGGCGCGATCCCGGCCCAGATGTCGTTGTACTTGGCGCCGAGATGGTACGTGCCGGCGCCTCCCATCGAATGTCCCATCAGATAGATGCGATCCGGGTCGATCGCGTATCGCTCGCGGATCGACCGCAGCAGCGTCATCGCGTCGAGCTCCGATAGCTCGGTGGTGCGGTTCGCGCCGCGCGCGCCCCACCAGCCCGACAGGCTGTAGCCCATGGGCGCGACCACGATGAAGCCGTGGCGCTCGGCGAAGTCCGTGGTGCCGTCGAACAGCATCTGCATCAGCGGGGTGATGTTCAGACCGTGCAGGTTCACGACCAGCGGCGCGGGCCTCCCTGGCACGTACGACGTCGGGACGAACAACGTGTACGGCATGTCGGCGTCGGCTTCGGCGAAACGGTAGCTGCACTCGAGGATCCGCTGCTGCGTCGCGGTCAGCCGCGGCTGCGCGGAGCGCGGTATGCCCTGGAACCCGCGCGAGATGTCGGGCGCCGGGACGCCCGGCAGCGGCGAGCCGTCGTGGTTCACGTTCGGGATTCCAGCGCTCGCGTCCGCGTGCGCCTGCGTGACGAAGGCGCAGTTCTGGCCCGGCGCCAGCTGCGCCGCCGTCGCGCTCTGCGCGAGGATCGCTCCCGCCAGCAGCAGATGAATCATGCGCGTATTGTGTATCATCGGCGCGCTGAATCCCGCCCTGCTTTCGCTCCTCGCGCTGGTCGTCGCGCTCGCGTTGTCGATGACGTCGCGCGTCAACGTCGGGTGGCTGGGGCTGGCGTTCGCCTGGGTGATCGGCGTCTACGGCGCGGGCATGCGGCCGGACGCGGTGGTGAGCGGCTTTCCGGTCACGCTCTTCCTCACCCTGACCGGTGTGACCCTGCTGTTCTCTCTCGCCGAGACCAACGGCAGCCTCCAGGCGCTCGCCAACCGCGCGATGCGTCCGGCACGCGGACACACGCGGCTGATCCCGCTGCTGTTCTTCGCGTTCGCGTGTGCGCTGTCGTCCGTCGGACCCGGCGCCGTTTCAACGGTCGCGTTGCTCGCGCCGCTCGCATCCGTCATCGGCGCGAACGCGGGTCTGCCGCCGCTTCTCATCGCACTCATGGTCGCCAACGGCGCCAACGCGGGAAACCTCTCGCCGTTCTCCGCCGTCGGTGTGATTGCCAACAGCGCGATGGCGAAAGCCGGCCTCTCGGGCTTCGAAGGACGCGTGTGGCTCGCGAACTTCGCCGCGCACGTCCTGGTGGCCGCCGTCGCCTACGTCACATACCTGTGGATCTACCGAAACGCGACGCCCTCCGCCGCCGGATCCGGGCCGCCGGTCACCACGCTCGATCCCTTGTCCGGGCCGCAGCGGTTGACGCTGCTGCTCGTCGCCGCCTGGATCGCCGGCGTGATCGCGCTCAACCTGCATCTCGGGCTGTCGGCGTTCGCCGTCGCCGCGATCATCCTCCTGACGACGCGCACCGACGAGTCCGCGGCGGTGAAGCGGATGCCATGGGGGATCATCATGATGGTGTCCGGCGTGTCGGTGTTGATCGGACTGCTCGAGAAGACCGGCGGGATGGATCTGTTCACCACCCTGCTCGCCCGTACCGCGTCGCCGGCGACGTTGAACGGCGTGATCGCCTTCGTGACCGGCGCGATCTCCACCTACAGCAGCACGTCCGGCGTCGTCCTGCCCACGTTCCTGCCGACGTCGGCGACGCTGGTCGAGCGGGTTGGCGGCGGGGATCCGCTTGCGGTCGCGCTTTCTATCGCGGTCGGCTCCCACCTGGTGGACGTGTCGCCGCTGTCGACGATCGGCGCCCTCTGTGTCGCGGCGGTTGCCGACGTGACCACCGCGCGGACGCTGTTCCGGGCGCTTCTGGTCTGGGGCATGACGATGATCCTGGTCGGCGCCCTGTTCTGCGCGCTGTTCGCCCCACTCTTCGCCCGCCGCTGACTCCGCCAACCGCCGTTTCCCTCCGCCCCCGCCCGCCCGGAAACGGGGACAGCCCCCATTTCCGGTCTTCGGCGGAATTTCGCGAGGCTGGTTTCGCGATCGCCGCCAGACCAGAAATGGGGGCTGTCCCCGTTTCCGGGAAACGCGGGGGGTCGGGGGAAGTGCTGTTACCATGAAGGGCCCCCGGGGGAACTACGTACCGATTTCATGGCCCATCTGCGTAAGTTGCTGGCAGGACTCGGCCTGGGCACGCTCGCCGCGGTGATCGTGCTGGGACTCGCCGCCTCCGGCGATTTCCTGGACCGCCTCGAGCTCACGACCTACGACTGGCGGATGCGGCTCGCCGCCGATCCCACGTCGGTCAACCAGGACATCGTCCTCGTCGAGATCAACGACCTGAGCATCCGGGAACTGCAGCTCGGCTACCGGATGCGCTGGCCGTGGCCGCGCGTCGCCATCGGGCTGGCAATCGATTTCCTCCGCCGCGGAGGCGCCAGGGTCGTCGCGGTGGACGTCGCGTTCCCGGAAGAAGATCAGGTCAGGAAGTACGTCTTCGACGACCCGAACGACGAGTGGAGCGGGGCGCAGAGCGACCATGCGCTCGCCGAGTGGGTCCGCGAGGCGGGCAACGTGGTGTTGCTCGCGGACGCGGTCTACGAAGGCGTCGCGGGCAGCGCCGTGAAGGACGCGCATGCGTCGACCTGGAAAGGATCCGCGTATGGCGCCGGCCGGTTCGCCGAGCCGCGTCCGCTGGTCCTGGCGCCGTATCAGGAGCTCACGGACGCCACCGCCGCGCTCGGCCACAACTTTCTCACACAGGACGATGACGGAACGGCGCGCCGAATGGCGCCGTTCATCGTCAGCGACGGCAAGCAGCTGCCGGCACTCGGGGTCGCCGCGGCGCTAAGCGCCGGCAACGTCGCCCCGTCGGACGTCGGCGTGGACGGCGATCGGCTTCGTCTCGGGCGCGTGTCGCTGCCGCTCGTCCGGCGGCGCATCGACAACCGCGATCAATGGACGATGCTGATCAACTACCGGGCCCCGGCGCGCGTGCGCGCCGCCAGCGGCGAGATCGTGCGGCCGTATCCGTCGTACCAATTCAGCGAGATTTTCGCCGCCGAACAGGAGCTGCAGAAGGGGTTGACGCCGCGGCTCGATCCCGGCGTCTTCAAGGGCAAGATTGTGTTCATCGGCCTGACCGCCTCGGGACTGCTCGACGTCTTTGCCACGCCGATGTCGGCGTCGGATTCCGGATCGATGCCCGGCATCCAGCTGCACGCGAGCGTCGCGGACAGCATTCTCGCCGGGCGCTTCATCCGTCCCGCATCGCCGGGATCGCGCGTCGCGTCGGTGGCGATCACGGCTCTGGCGATAGGCTTGCTCGCCGCCTTCCTGCCGTTCTCGGCCGCGGCGGGCGCGTCCCTGGCGATTCTCGGCGGATGGACGCTGTTTGCGATAGCCGCGTTCAAGGGCGGGCAGTGGCTGAACCTCGTGCAGCCGTCTGGCGCCGGGGGCCTGGCGCTGTTCTGCGGCACGGCCTACCGCTATTTCGTCGAAGGGCGGGAGAAGCGCAAGGTCGCGCGGCTGTTCGGACGCTACGTCTCGAAAGACGTGTATGCGGAGTTGATGTCGCATCCGGAGCGGGCGGAGCTGGGAGGGACGCGGCGCGACATGACCGTCCTCTTCTCCGACATCCGCGGCTTCACGTCGGTCACCGAACGAGGCGATCCCGAGGCGCTGGTCGGGCAGTTGAACGAATACTTCTCCCGCATGGTCGCCATCGTGTTCCGCAACAAGGGAACGGTCGATAAGTTCGTCGGCGACATGGTCATGGCGCTGTTCTCGGCGCCGCTCGACGACCCGACTCACGCCGAGAACGGGGTGCGGACGGCGATCGAGATGGTGCGCGAGCTGGGCGAGTTGAACCAGGCGTGGGCGGCGCGCGGGATGCCCCAGCTGGATATCGGCATCGGCGTCAATTCGGGCGAGATGATCGCCGGCAACATCGGGTCCTCGTCGATCATGAGCTACACGGTGATCGGCGACAACGTGAACCTGGGGGCCCGGCTCGAGTCGCTCAACAAGGAATACAAGTGCCGCATTATCATCAGTGACGCCACCCGCGTCCGGTTGACCGGGCACTACGACATCAGGCCCCTCGGCGGCGTCGTCGTCAAGGGCAAGAGCAAGGCCGTGGAGATTTTCGAAGTGAAGGTTCCAGCTCCCCTTGTAGAGGTGCAGACCACATGAAGGCAACAGCAATCGTTCTCGCCGCGGCGTTCGTGGCGGGCGTGGCCAGCCCCGCGCGCGCACAGCTCGGCGGACTTGGCAAGTTGAAGACCATGGGTGACAAGGCCGTCGACGCGAAGAACAAGGTCGACGAGTTCAACGTCACCGCGCAGGAAGAAAAGCAGATGGGCGAGCAGGTCAGCGCGCAGCTGCGCGGCCGCTTCGGCGTGATGCAGGACGAGAAAGTGACCAAGTACGTCACGCTCGTCGGCACCTTGCTGGCGCAGGCGAGCAGCAAGCCGAACCTGGAGTGGAAGTTCATCGTGCTGGATACCGACGGCGTCAACGCCTACGCGGCTCCGGGCGGATTCATCCACGTCACCCGGGGGCTGCTCGGCCTGATGAAGAGCGAAGCCGAGCTCGCCGGCGTGCTCGGCCACGAGATCACGCACGTCACCGAGCGGCACAGCATCAACGCGGTGAAACAGAACAAGGCCGTCACCATGAGCGGCGAGGCTGCGGGCAGCGGCGGCGGGCTCGGACAACAGGTCATCGCCCGCGCCACCGCGGCCGTGTTCAACTCCGTGTTCGAAGGGCAGTTCAGCCAGAAGGACGAAAACGAGTCCGATCGGATCGGGGCGCAGGTCGCCAACAAGGTCGGCTACGCGCCGAACGGAATCGCCGAAGTGCTGAAGAAGATCCAGGCGCGCAACGGCTCCCGCCAGGATCGCAACGGCATGTTCGCGTCCCACCCGTCGATCAAAGAACGCATCTCGAACAACGAGAAGTGGATCAAGTCCGAGAAGCTGACGGCCACCGGCACCTCCGAAGGGCGCTACAAGCAGAACGTCACGTTCGACGCGAAGCCGGTCACCGAGATCACGACGGTTGAAGAGGGCAGTTCCGGACTCGCCGCCGGCGACAAGAAGAAGGAAGAAGAGAAGAAGCCCGAAGAGAAGAAGAAGGGCGGGTTCGGCCTGAGCGCGATCACCGGCGGCAAGCAGCAGGCGACGACCCAGCAGGCCTCGTCCGCAGGCGCGCGCGGCGGCGTGCCCGATCGCGACGCGTCGGGCGGTCCGAACAAGAACGCGATGACCGTGAAGGTGAGCGCCGCCGAGCTCGACGCGTTCAAGAAAGGGATCGGCGCCTGACGGCGCTGCACACCAGCCACCTCCTCCTGGGCATCGCGGCGCTCGCCGTGGTGCTCGGGTTGACGAGCGCCACCGCCAATCGCCTGATCAGGCGGAAGCTGCGGCTGTCGCTGGTCCTGCTCGTCATCTACGTCGCCGTCGACGCGGCGGAGGCGCTGTACGGATTCTCCGACGGCGCGCTCGAGCAGGTCCGCGCCTTCGCGCGGCTGTCGCTCGCCGCCGCGTTGATCAACGCGATCGTCGTCCTCCTGATCAATCCGCTTCGCGAAGACCGCGTGCCCGAACGATTTCCGACGATCCTGCAGGATGCGATCGTCATCGCGCTCGTGCTGCTCGCCTCCAGCTTCCTCAGCCAGCACCTGGTGACGACGTCGGCGGTGAGCGCGGTGGTGATCGGTTTCGCGCTGCAGGACACGCTGGGTAACGCCTTCGCGGGGCTGGCGATTCAGAGCGAGAAGCCGTTCAACGTCGGCCACTGGGTCCGGGTCGGCGAGTTCGAGGGCCGGGTGACGGAAGTGACCTGGCGCGCGACGAAGCTGCGGACCAAGCAGGGGAACCTCGCGATCCTGCCCAACAACATCGTCGCCAAGGAAGCGATCATCAATTTTTCCGAGCCGGCGGCGCCGTTGCGGCTGGAGGTGGAAGTCGGCGCGTCCTACATGGCGCCGCCCAACAAGGTCAAGGCCGCGATGATGGAGGCGCTCCGGCATTCCTCGCGCGTGCTCGTGGCTCCGTCACCCGACGTCGTCCTGGTGGCGTTCGACGCCTCCGCGGTCACCTATCGCGCCCGCTTCTGGATCGACGACTTCGCCGCCGACGAAGTGTCGCGCGACGAGGTCCGCACCGCGATCTACTACGCCTTCCAGCGGCACGACATCGAGATCCCGTATCCGATCCAGGTGCAGTACGAGCGCTCGTTCGACACCCCGGACGCGCGGACCAAGCTGGCGGAGCAGGAGCGCCTGCTCGGCGCCGTCGACCTGCTCGCGACGCTGCCGCCCGAGGCGCGGACCCAGATTGCGATGGGCGCGCCGATGGCGGTCTACGGCAGCGGCGAGACGATCGTGCGGCAGGGCGATCAGGGTCAGTCGATGTTCGTCGTGCTCGACGGAGAAGTGCGCGTCGTGCTCGAGCCGAAGCGGAACGAAGTGGCGCGGATTCAGCGGGGCGGATACTTCGGCGAGATGTCGCTGCTGACGGGAGATCCGCGGACGGCGACCGTGCTGGCCGCCGGCGACGTGTCCGTGGCGGAGATCGATGCCGATCTCTTCCGCCGGGTCATCGCGGCGCACCCTGAAGCCATCGACAAGATCGGGATGGCCGTCATGATGCGCCGCGCCGAGCTCGATCAGATTCGTTCGTCGGCCGCAGAGACCGCCACCATCGAAACCGGCACGCTGCTCGCGCGGATGAAGCGGTTTCTGCGGCTCGGCTGATTACCTGCGCGCCTGGCCGAAGGCCCGGTCGTAGCCCTCCTGGAAGCCGCGGCGGTATTCGATCTTGTAGGCGTCCTTCGAGCCATACGCCCGGTCGTAGTCGTGGTCGCCGCTGCGGTACCAGCCGTGCCGCGACACGTCCGGGTACCGACGCTTCTCGATGTCTTCGAGCCCCTTGCGATACCCGTCGCTGGCGCCGTTCTGGAACGCGCCGTAGCCGGCGTTGCGACCGGAGCCGTAGCCGTAACCGTCGCGGTTGCCATTCCCATTGCCGTAGCCGTATCCGTTGCTGGTGCCGTAGCCCGGATATGTGCCGCGTGAATCGCGCCGCCCGTAATACCCCTCGCGGTACCCCTGCGCGAACCCGCCGCGATAGTCGTCGCGATAGCGCTCGCGATCGCCATACGATCGGTTGTAGCCGTTGTCGGCGTCGCGATAGTCGCGCTCGATGCGCTCGTTGAACACTTTGCGATCGCGCGCCGCCTGTTCGCCGCGCTTCACGCCGTCGCGGTAGCCGTTGTCGTACGCGGCGCGCCGCGCGTCCTGGTACGGCGCCCGCCAGTCGTCGCCCGAGTACGCGGGCGGCGCGCCGAACCATCCGTTCGTCTGCGCCGCTGCCGGCGCTGCACCGAGCAGCACCAGGGCGGCCGATATCGTCAGGAACCTGCTGGTCGTGGTCATGGGGTTCGCTCCTCGCTCGACGGGCATTCGAGCAAGAAGCAGTCCCGCATGCGGGCGGGGAAATCAGCCCGGAAATCCGCGAAATTCGGCTGACCGTGATCTGCCGTGGACAGCTACTGCGACCAGATGAGGACACGCGAGCCGTTGCTGTCCTTCTGGTCGAGAATCAGCGTCGGACCGAACCGCTCGAGATCCTCGACGGTGAGCCGCAGCTTCGCCAGATCCACGCTGCCGCCGCCGACGTCGAAGCGCGACCCGCCGCCCTTGAGGCGCAGCAGCCAGAAAGGAAGATCGACCCGAACCACCTTCTCGTCGTCCGAGTCGAAGGCGAGGATCGTGAGGGTCTGCGGACGCTGCGTGCCGGCCGGCCGATCGGTGTTCGCGTGGAGGAAATTGCCGCGCTCGTCGAGCTCGATGAGGGGCTTCTGGCTGGCGAAGCGCGCGCGGATCGTCTGGAAGTCGGCGGAGGCGACCGCGGTCGTGGTGCTCTGGACGTTGACGTGCGACTTGACGAACCAGAGGCCCGCCGCCGCCATCGCGATCACCCCGAGGATCCCGAAGACGACGATGCCGACGACGATCCAGACCCACGGTTTGACTTTCCCGGCCATCAACACCCCATGCGGGGCGTGACCGCCCCGCGCTACCGGATCTTACGCGCTTCCTCCACACAGATCGGGTCGTTGCCCTGGCGGCAGATCGTCGCGGCCTGCGCCGCTTCCCGCTGTGCCCCGGCCTTGTCTCCCTGCCGCGCGGCCAGGCGCGCCATCTCGAGATGGGCGCGCCCCTGCACCCACGTCGCGGCGCCCCCCGCCTGCGCCTGGCGCAGGTCCGCCAGCGCGTCTGCGTCCCGTTTCAGCAGCACGCGGGCGGCGCCGCGCTTGTAGTGCCAGAGCGCGGCCTCGCCGGGAATCTTCGCACGACTGTCGCGCCCGAAGATCTCGATCCCCTCGGTCAGCAGCGTTTCCGCCTCCGCGGCCCTGCCGCCTCGCGTCGCGGTGGCGCCCGCCTCAAGCAGGACCAGCCGGTTGCGAGGATACCGTTTGCGCAGGTTTCCGAGCACCCGCATCGCGTCGTCGTACCGGCGCTCCCGGTTGTACAGCAATACGAGAGCGAACTCGGCGTCCGTTCGATTCTCGCCGCCGGCGGCCGCGGTTTCCTCGATCAGGCGCAGCCCCTTGTCCTTGCCGCCGCCGAAGCCGGCGACGTAGGCCATCCATCGCATCGGGAAGGACAGGGTCGAGACGAGATACCGGTAGGTGCCGACGATGAGGCCGGCTTCGTAGCGCTTGGGATCGAGCTCCAGCACCTGTTCCTGCGCGTCGTAGCTGCGGCGAGCGGCGCTGAAGCCGGCCATGAGCCGTCCTTCGACCGATGCTATGTAGGACGCCTGCAGTCCGACGGCGGTGCCGAGATCGAATTGCGCCTGGACGTCGCGCGGCGCCGCGGCGACGCGCTTCTCGGCCAGCTCGATGGCCTTGCCCACCGCGCGTTTGAACTCGGCGTCGAGCTCGGACGGCGGATTCTTCATGTCGACGGCGGCCTTCGTGAAGCTGCCGAGGTAGTGATCGACCGTCACCGCCCCTTTCTGAAAGAGAATCAGCAGCCACACCGCGGACGCGAGCGCGCGGTGGTTCGCCGAATCGTTCGGATCGGCGGCGACCGCCTGGCGCAGCAGCCGGATCGCGTCTTCGTGATCGAGGTTGTAGACCAGATCGGACGCGCGCTGGCGGAGTTCGCGGGAGGACTGGGCCGCGGCTGCCGGGACGGCGAGGACGCTCGAGAGCAGCACCGCGGCGGCGATCCTCATGAGGCAATGATAGCTGGGCTGCGGCATGGAGGCCTTCCACAGAGACAAGGCGTCGACCGGCCGCCGGGCGGCTCACCCGCTACAGGACGAAGCCGCGTCCGAGTCCGCGTTCCGACGCCCGCTCGAACGCCAGGTGGGCGGCGGCGACGTCCTCGACCGCCATCCCCAGCGACTTGAAAATCGTGATCTCGGCCGCGGCCTGCCGCCCCGCGACGCGCCCGCCGAACACGTCGCCGAGTTCGCCGGCGATGTGGGAGGCGTCGATCGCCCCTTCCTTGATCGGAATCACGAGGTCGCCGGCTTCCGCCACGGCCCCCGTGCGCGAGTCCACGAACACCCGCGCATCGCGGACGACGGCGGTGTCCATCTCGCGCTGATCGGGACGGCACGCCCCGACGGCGCAGATGTGGGCGCCCTCGCGGACCCACGCCCGCCGCAGTACCGGTTCACGGGACGCGGTCACGAGCACGATCACGTCCGCGCCGGTTACGGCCGCTTCGACCGACTCCGCCGCGACGAGGCGGGCCCGGGCGTGCGTGGGAGCGTCGTGCAGCAGCGCCGTCACCCGTCCGGCGTGGCGTCCCCACACCCGGATCTCCTCGAACGCCCGCACCCGCGTGAGCGCGTCGAGATGGCTGCGCGCCTGCACGCCGGATCCGACGATGGCGAGGACGCGCGCGTCTGCACGCGCGAGATGTCTGGCCGACGCCGCCGACACCGCCGCGGTGCGCGCCTCGGTGATGTAGCGGCCGTCCAGGATCGCGCTGAGCGCGCCGGTGTCGGGATCGTGCAGGACGATCGTCGCGAGGTGCGAGGGCAGCCCGCGGTCCGCGTTCGAGTGGTAGACCGTGACCAGCTTGGTGCCGAGCGCCGCGGGGCGGCCGATGAACGCCGGCATCACGCCGTAGAACGCGCTGTGTCCGACGTCGACGATGTTTCGCAGCGGCTGGCGCACGGCACCGGACGAGAACTGTTCGAGCGCGGTTTCCATCGCGGCGATCAAGTCGTCCATCGACAGCACGGCGCGAACATCCCTCTCGGACAACAGCAGCGGCATTGCGTCTACCAACCCGCGGCGTGGCCGTCCTTGCGCGGATCCGATCCCGCCATCAGCACGCGCGTCCTGGGATCGATCAGGATCCCCTGGAAGCCGCCGAAGACGCCGGGCGTCGTGATCAGGGTGTGGCCGCGCGAGGCGAGCCCGTCGCGCGCCTCCTTGCTGAACGCCGACTCCAGCGCGAGGCCGGCGCCGCTGTGACGGAATCGCGCCGCTTCCCCTGCGTCCTGGATGTTCATGCCGAAGTCGATCAGGTTCAGCAGCACCTGGACGTGGCCCTGCGCCTGCATGTCGCCGCCCATCACCCCGAACGACACCCACGGCGTGCCGTCCTTCAGCACCATCGCCGGCACCAGTGTGTGGAACGGACGCTTGCCCGGCGCCAGCATGTTCGGATGCCCCTCGTCGAGGGTGAACAGGTTGGCGCGGTTGTGCAGGACGATGCCGGTGTTGCCGGCGACGATGCCGGCGCCGAAGGTTTCGTAGATCGATTGGATCAGCGACACGACGTTCCCTTCCGAGTCCGCCGCGGTCATGTAGATGGTGTCGCCGCGTCCGGCCGGCTCCTCGCCGCCGCCGGGCGTCGTCCGGCCGTCGATCGACAACGGCTTGTAGTCGGCCGCCGCCCGGTCGCGGTTGATCTCCTTGCGGCGCTCCGCGGCGTACTCCTTCGACAGCATCTGCTGCACGGCCCTCGCCGGCGTCGTCGACGGATCCCCGATCCAGGTGCCGCGGTCCGCGAATGCGATTTTCTTGGCTTCGACGAGCAGGTGCAGGTATGCCGCCGAGTTGTGTCCGAGCGATTTCAAATCGAAGCCTTCGAGGATGTTCAGCGTCTCGAGCGCGGCGATCCCCTGCGTGTTCGGCGGCAGCTCGAGCACCTGGTATCCGCGATACGTCGTCGACAGCGGCTCGACCCAGTCGGCGTGGTGATCGGCGAGGTCCCTGGCGGTCAGCAGTCCCTTGCGCCGCTGCATGTCGTCGGCGATGGCCTTGGCGATCGAGCCCTTGTAGAAGGCGTCGCGTCCTTCCTTCGCGAGTGTCTCGAGCGTTGCCGCGAGCGCGGGGTTCTTCATCACGTCGCCCGGTGCCGGCGCCTTGCCGTTGGTGAGGAAGGTGGACGCGGCGAAGGAGTCCTTGGCCAGCAGCGACTCGACGCTCTTCCACTGGTCGGAGATGATCTCGCTGACCGCGTAGCCCTCGCGGGCGTAGCGAATCGCCGGCTCGAGCGTCTGCGCCAGCGTCCGCGTGCCGTACTTCGACAGCAGTTCGTTCCAGCCGTCGACCACTCCGGGGACGCTGACCGCGAGCTCGCCGCGGAGCGGAATGCGGTCCAGGCCGCGCCGCTTGAATTCCGCGACGGTCGCGGCGGCCGGCGCGCGGCCGCTCGCGTTGAGGCCGTGGACCTTCTTGTCCCTGGCGCTGTAGACGATCGCGAACAGATCGCCGCCGACCCCGTTCATCGTCGGCTCGACAACGGCGAGGACCGCGGCGGCGGTGAGCGCCGCGTCGATGGCATTGCCGCCCGACTGGAGCACGCGCAGCCCGGCGCCGGTGGCGAGCGGCTGGCTCGTCGCGATGACGCCGTTGCGCGCCATGACCACGGAGCGTGTCGAGTGCGGGTTGCCTGCGGGGCGATCACCTGCCGTCTGCTGCATCACGATGCCCGCCATTATCAGAGCGATTGGAATTCGCATGGGCGGATGGTAGCGTAGTTTTCATGTCTGTTCGCGATCGGGTTGCGCGGCTGGTGGCGGCCCTGCCGCAGGCCCCGCAATATCCGACGCAGGGCGCGACGGTGTTCGTCGACCTCGAACGGCGCGACGTGCAGCGCGGCTTCACGCCCCTGCCGGTGGTGCGATCGCTGCTGGCCGGGCGCGGCGCCAACATGTTCTACCTGCACCGGCTGCTGGACGAGTCGCTCGCGCCGCTGCACCCCGACATCCCGCTGATCTTCGGGTCCGGCGTCCTGACCGGCATCGTCCCCAGCGCGGCCCGCGGCAACGCGACGTCGTGGTCGCCGGAATCGGGCGTGCTGCTCGATTCGAACGCCGGCGACTATTTCCCGTCGTTCATCCGCATGAACGGCATCGATCACCTGGTGCTCTTCGGGGCGGCGGCGGCCTGGACGCTGCTCCACATCCGGAACGGCGAGATCGCGTTCGTCGACGCATCGCGATACGCCGGGCTGGACAATATCGATCTGCGCGAGCGGATCCCGAACGATTTCGGCGGGACGTGGACGCGCGATCTGGCGATGGTGAACATCACGCGCGCCGGCGAGAATCTCGTGCTGACCAGCGCGATCATGGGCGGCCCCAAGGCCTGTTACGCGCGCGGTGGTCCCGGCGCGAAAATGGGATCGCTGAAGCTGAAAGCGATCCTGGTCCAGGGTCAGACGCGCGACTTCGAGACGGCGCAGCCCTACAAGGGTTACAACCGTACGATCGCCCAGAAACTGCTCGACACCTCCGTCGTCAAGCACGCGTTGAAAACGACCGGGACGCCGTTTCTCTATCGCCCGAGCCGCATGCTTGGAGCGATGGGGACCAAGAACAACCAGCTCACGACCTGGACCGACAAGCTCGATGCCGAACACATCGATCCCTATCGGCCCGGAATGGCCGGCTGCTTCCGGTGTCCGGTGAACTGCCGTCCGCTGAACGATCTGAAGGCGCCGCAGGATCGCTATGGCGCCGGCGACGGCCCGGAATACGTGACGCTGGGGAAGTTCGGGCCCAACCTCGGCATCGATCGCATCGAGCCGGTGATCCGTCTGAACAACATCTGCAACGATCTCGGATTCGACACCGCGTCCACCGGATCGGCGATCGGGTGGGCGATGGAGCTGTTCCAGCGCGGACTGATCACCAGGAAAGAGACGGGCGGCCTGGACTTGAGCTGGGGCAACGCCGAGGCAGTGGAAGAACTGCTGTTCCTGATGTCCCGGCGCGAAGGTTTCGGCAACGTCGTGGCCGACGGCACCCGGGCGGTCGAGCGCGGCCACTATCCGGCCGAGGCGCTGAAGTACCGCATGGCGGTGAAGGGGCTGATGCAGAGCGATCCGCACGACGCGCGGATCCTCAAGGCCTTCGCGCTCGGCCTCGCCGTGGCGACCCGCGGCATGGATCACCTCCGCAACCGGGTGACGCTGGAGATCAACGCCCGCATCAACGACGACCCCGCGTTCAAGGAACGGCTCTACGGCGGTCCGGTGAGCGCGGCGCCGAACAGCTACGATCTGAAGGAGCGCGCCGTCCGCGTGTGCGAGAACACCTACGCCGTCGGCGACAGCGTCGGGATGTGCCGGTTCACGACCAAACTGTTCAACAGCCCGTCGCTGCCTGGGCTCGAGGAGTTCGCCAATCAGATCGGCAACGTCACCGGCCTGCAGTTCTCCCATGACGAGCTCAGCTCGGTCGGCCACAACGTCATGGGCGTCGAGCGGTTGATCAACGGCCGCCTCGGCGTGACGCGCGCGCACGACACGCTGCCGGATCGCTGGTTCGACGAGCCGATCACCGTGGGTCAGTACGCCGGCGAACGGATCGACCGCGCCGAGTTCGACGCGATGCTGAGCCGCTTCTACGAGATTTCGGGTCTGGACGAATCAGGGCAGCCAACGGGCGACTGGGGGACGCGGCTTCGCGGCCTGGTGAGTTAGCAGGAGATCAGGAGAACAGGAGAACAGGAGAACAGGAGAACAGGAGTCAGCAGAACGTCTCGTTTTTCCCATGAGATCTGCGTTTCTCCCCTGCTCCTGATCTCCTGTAAGAACATGGTCACCGTCACTGCCAGCGAGCCGGGGGACTCGGCTTCGCGGCCTGGTGAGTTAGCAGGAGATCAGGAGCACAGGAGAACAGGAGTCAGTAGATGAGGAGTCAGCAGAACGTTCTCGTTTTTCCTAAGAGATCTGCGTTTCTCCCCTTCTCCTGATCTCCTGTAACACCATGGTCACAGTCACACTGCCGGCGACGCTGCGGGTGGGTCCGAACGACGCGCTGACGTTCGAGGAGCCGCTCCCCGATCTCGCCGCACTGATCGAGGCGCTGGACGTACGCATTCCCGGGTTCAAGGAGCAGCTCGACGACTCGGTGTTCAACTTCGCCGTCAACGACGTGCTGGTGCTGTATCATGCGCGGCGGCATCCGCTCGCCGACGGCGACCGGGTCGAAATCGTTCCCACTATCTCGGGCGGCTAGTGAATGAGCTCCACTTCGTATGACGAGCTGTGGCAGACCGCGTGGGGTGACATTCAACGGCATGGACCCGTCCACCGCCACGCGACGGAAGACCTGCTGCGCATCGTCGCCTCCCTCGACGTCCGCACGATTCTCGACGCCGGCTGCGGTTCCGGCGACAACCTCGAAGCGCTGGCGCGCGAGAACCGCTACGAGTTGAGCGGCGTCGACGTGTCGGAGCAGGCGCTCGCGATCGCGCGCCGGCGCGTGCCCGGCGCCTCGCTCGGCATTCTCGATCTCCAGCGTGGTTGGCGGCCGCAGACCTACGATCTCGTCATCAGCCTCCAGGTCGTGGAGCACCTGCTCGACGACGTCAGCGCGATCCGCAACATGGCGAAGATGGCCGGCCGCTACCTGCTGATCGCGACAATGCAGGGGCGGATGCGCAAGTCCGAGCTGGCGATCGGCCACATCCGCAACTACTCGGAGATCGAACTGCGGAAGAAGATCGAAGCCGCCGGCGTCGAGATCGTCTGGATCCGCGGCTGGGGCTTCCCGTTCTACTCGCCGCTCTATCGCACCATGGCGGAGTGGCTGCCCGGCGGACCGCCAACCGGGGCGATGGGCAAGGGCAGCCAGATGGTCGCCGCCGCGCTCTATCAGCTCTATCGCCTGAACGTCCACGGCCGCGGCGACGTGATCACCGCGCTGGCGAAGGTTCCCGCCGGCGGGCTGCGGCAACCGTCCTGAACAGCTCGGCGTATCGCGCGGCGGTGGCGGTCCACGACCATCGCTCGCGCGCGAACCGGGCGATCGCGTCGCGGCGTTCGGGCAGGCCAGGATCCGCGAGCTGCGCTCGAATCGCTGCCGTCCACGAATCGATCACCCCGGGCCCGGCAGTGGGAGCGGCGTGCACCGCGTCAGCGGGCGCGGCGATGGCGATGGCCGTGTCGCTGTCGACGAGCGCCGGTGTGCCGCAGGACAGGGACTCCTGCACGACCAGCGGCAGCCCTTCGCCGAGACTCGGCAACAGCAGCAGGTCGGCGGCGCGATAGAGCGGAACGAGCGTCGCGCCGCGAAGCGAGCCGAAGACGCGGACGTTCGGCCGGTTCCACGCGCGCGGGTCGATCGGTCCCCAACCCGCGAGCGCGAACGTGACGTCCGGAAGGCGTCCGGCCAGCTGCTCGATGGTCTTCAGTCCCTTGGTTTCGACGAAGCGGCCGACGAAGAGGACCACGCGATCGTGCGTACCGAAACCGAGTTGCGACCGTGCGCCGGCGCGATCCGCCGCCGTGCCGGGCGAATACAGCTCCGTATCCACGCCGTTCTGAATCAGCGCCGGCTCTCGCGCGAAGCGGACGAACGCGCCGAAGTAGCTTCGCGGCACGGCGCTCACGAACGCCACCGCCGCCGCGCGCGCGAGCAGCGCTCGCGCCACCGTGCGATGCATGGTCCGCAGGACCGAGCGGAGGAGCGCGCTGGGATAGCGGATCAACCCGGCGTGCTGTGTGACGACCACGGGCGTGCGGCGCAGGCGCGCGAACAGGAACGCGGCCCAGTTCCCGAAGTAGATGACGTCGTGCAGATGGACGACGTCGGCCTCGCCCGCCGCCCGCCACAATCGCGCGAGGGATCCCGGGCCCCAGAGCGGAAAGGGAAGTCCCGTGAGCCGCTCGATTGCGTTGCTGGAGCGCATCGGCAGCAGGCGCACGCTGGCCGGCATGGACGGCAGCGGGTCGCAGTCGCTGGCTGCCCAGACGACGTCGTGCGTCCCGGCGAGATGGGCCGCGAGCGCTCCCGCCACGATCTCGATACCACCCGCATGCGTCGAGTAGTAGTGCGTGACGACGAGGATCCTCATCCCCTCGCGGACTCGGCGGCCTCCACGACGTCAGTGCTCCGCCGCATCCGGCCCGTCCCCGTGAAGCTGGCCCCGAAGAGCAGCGCCGACAGGCCGATCTGGACCGACATCGCGATGAGGAGCAGCCCGAACAGGGTCAGCCGGGTGTAGAACGGCGTGAGCGTGCCGCGATGGTTGTAGAGCCAGTACGACAGGACGTAGCCGTCGAGGAGGCAGCCGAGCACGAAGAGGACGCCGCTGACCACCGCGGCGCGATCGAACGAATACCACTCGTGCGCCGCTTTCAGCATCCGCACGTGCCTCACGCGTCCCGCCGGCATCGTCGCGCCAATCACCAGCCCGAGCGTCGTGGCGGAGGTTCCGACCAGCGCGAGTGTCACGCCCAGGATCATGTAGTGGATGTCGAGGTTCGTGAAGCCGAGCGACACTTTCCCGCGCAGCTGCGAGATCGCGAGCATGAGGCCGAGCGCAAGCATCACGAGCCCCGGCATGGTCATCATCTGATCGGGCGCGTGCCAGAGCAGGAGCCGGAGGTGCCGCCATCCGTCGCGGAACGAACGAAGGTGCGGCCGGCGGTCGCGGCGATCGCGATAGAAGTCGATCGGGACTTCGGTGATCTCCACGCCGACGACAGCGGCCTTGACGACCATCTCCGAGGCGAACTCCATTCCGGGAGACACGACGCCGAGCGTGAAGAACGTCTTCCGCTCGATGAGCCGCATGCCGCAGTTGCAGTCCGAGATGCCCGTGCCGAAGAGGAAGTTGAGAATCCACGTGAGCACCGGCGTGCCCAGGTAGCGGTGGAGGGTCGGCATGGCTCCGGGCTCGATGGTGCCGCGCAGGCGCGAGCCCATGACGAACGTGGCTCCCGCACGCGCCGCTTCGACGAATCGCGGCACGAGCGCGAAGTCGTAGGACTGGTCGGCGTCGCCCATCACGAAATAGCGGCCGCGCGCGTGGCGGAAGCCCCAGGCAATCGCGGCGCCGTATCCGCGCGTCGGGCAGTTGACGACCCGCGCGCCGGCCGCCGTCGCGATCCTGATGCTGTCGTCGCTGCTGCCGTTGTCGGAGACCACGACTTCGCCGGCGATGCCGTGCTGCCGCATCGCATCGAGCGCGCGCCGGATGCAGACCTCGATCGTGCGCGCCTCGTTCAGGCACGGAATGACGACGGACAACTCGAGGTCGGGCGTGGTGGGAGGAATCACGCTGACGTTCCCGGCGCGGCGCCGCGCGCCGCCGACATGCAGAGCAATCCGGCGAGGGCCATGGCCCCGACCGTCATCAGCGCGCGTGGCATGGTAACCGGCTTCTCGCCGGAAACCTGTGGCAGCCACAGCGGCCACGGCCGCGGCAGCCAGAACACCTGGTAATGGCGCATCCAGGCCGGCGGGGGAAGTTCGGGATGTCCCCAGCCGCCGAAGACCGCGTACGACTTGAACGCCGGGTAGGGGCCTGGCCGGAATTCCGTCGCCTCCGCCGGCACGCCCGCGCGAATGGATTCGGCGATCTCCGCAGGGCGCTCGAACAGCGCGGAATGCGAGAAGTAGTACGCCGGCTGCTGGTACCAGAAGAACGTGGGCAGCGCGTTGCCGTAGAAAAACCGGTGGTGATCGAGGCTGAGCGCGAGCGCCTGCACGAACACGCCGAGGACGACCAGCGCCGGAACCAGGATCCGCATGCGGCGTGTCACGTCGAGGAATCCGAATCCGAGCGCGACGAGGGGCAGGACCGACGCGAAGTACCGCGGTCCCCAGCACCAGTCGCCGCCGTAGAAGGTGAGCGACGAGATCATCGCGAGATAGACGAGGCACGTGGCGGCGATCGCCTGCACGAGCCGCCGCTCGCGCCTGAAGAGCCGCACGAGTCCGATCAACGCCGCGATCGTGGGCGGACTATAGAGGAACAGCGACTTTCCCGGACTGAGCAGCAGCGCCGGAAAGCCGATGAACGGATTTCCGCGTGCGGGCGGATGCTTCGCGTTCATCTGAACGCCGCCAACGAAGGTGTCGAACCGGAATTTGTTGATCCCGGCCCACACGAGCACGCCGGCGGCGCCGCCGAACACGACCAGCGCCGCGCGCTCGAAGCCCCGCCGACGCTCCTGATCCGGCGCGCCGGGCGGAGCCAGAGCGGCCACCGCGATCGCCGGAATGAGGATCACGTACGTGATCTGGAAATTGACGAGGAACGCCAGCGCTCCCCCCGACATCACCGCCCAGCCGTTCGAGTCGCGGCGTGCCGACAGATACGCGCCCAGGCACGCGCACAGCACGAAGAATCCGTGCTGGGTCTGATCGAACGTGGACGTGGCGACGGGGAACGCCAGCGTCGCGAACGACGCGACCAGGGTCCACGCGAGCGCGCGCCGCGGAGGCACCGCGAGCTCCGTCAGGAACAGGAACAGCGCGCCGGCTGTCAACGCGCCGAAGACGCCGGACGTGAAGGAGAAGAAGAACATGCGGCGGTCCATCGAGGGACCGCCGACGAGGTCGGCGAGGACGATCAGCGGAACGCCGGTCAGCGATCCCGACACGCCGTAGGGGGAGTAGGCGCCGAGCACCCCGTCGATCGTGTTGCCGAGAAACATGTCGCGGAGCTGGATCGAATAGTCTTCGACCATGTTCCTGGCGACTTCGAAACGATACTGGCCGTCGATGATGTCGATGCGCCCGGGCCCCGCCGCAACATAGACGGCGGCGACGAACAGACATATGCCGAGGGCGGTGACGAGGCGCGCGCGGCGCATGGCTGATGCCGGGACTATCGGCCGATCGCCCCTCCGGCGTTAGCCGGCTCGCGGACGTGCCGCCGGTAACGCAGGACGCCCATCGCTCCCCAGAGCGCGTTGACGCCGTACGACGTGAGCTGCATCACGACGACGAGCGCGATGGCGCTCGCGCGGCTGTAGCCGAATGGCTCCAGCACCGTGACCGCCACGAACTGGTAGATGCCGACGTAGCCGGGACTCGAGGGCAGCGCGCTCGCCAGGCCCAGCGCCGCGAGCAGCAGAAAACTGACGTGCCACGTGAGGGCGACCCCGATCGCCGCGCCCGCGACGACGGCGATGACTGCGTCCAGCGTCCAGATGATCGCCGTGAGCGCGAGGAACCGTGAGAGCACGGCGCCGCCATGAAACGTGCGCAGCCCGCGGATGGCGCCGTCGACCGCGGTATCGGCGAACCGTCGCAGCGCGGGCGGCAGCGGCAGCCGCGCGACGGTGCGGTGCGGCCACGTACCGGTGCGTGGCAGGACGACCAGCACGAACGCGCCGATCAGGCCGGCGACGGCGAAGGGCCGCGCGGCGCCGGACAGGAATCCCGACTCCGCCGGGAATGCCATGAGCGCGACGGAGGCGACCAGCACGAGCACGATGGCGTCGATCACGCGCTCCGCGAGCGCGGTGGCGAGCACGTAGGCGGTATCGAGGCCGCTCGCGCCGGTGATGAGAAACGTACGGACGAGCTCGCCGGCGCGCGCGGGCAGCACGTTGTTCCCGAAATACCCGGCGGCGGTGGCCCAGAACGCCGTCGCATACGGGACACGACCCTCGGCGTTCAGCAGAAGCCGCCAGCGTGCGGCGCGGAAGGCCAGGTTCACGGTGGTGAGAACGCAGCATCCGCCGACGAGCCACGGGTTGGCGGATGCGAGGGTGCGTCCGAGCTGCCGCACGTCCACGCCGCGCAGCGCGGCGTAGAGGAACACGGCCGCGAGGAGAACGCCGATGCTGGCCCAGAGGACCGTGCGGGCGCGCATCTTATGACGAAAGCGTGGCAGCTAAACCGATCGCGCCCTGCACTCGTCTAACGCTCAGAAAGGATAAACAACCATGCGTTACATCGATTGGGACATTTCGAGCAATGCGGAACGGCTGGTGGCGATTCTCCTGGCGGTGACCGTCCTCATCGCGTTGGTCTAACACCCGGACCCTTCAGGTCCGGGGGGCCTCACTTCGTTCCCACTGAGGCCGCTGCCACGTAAGTCTTACGCGCGCGGGCACTCATCCCGCTCTTCTTCACGCGAACTTCGAGCTTGTGGACTTTGCCGTCCAGTGCCTGCGGAGAGAATCCGAGCACGTACTGGCTGTGCAGCTCCTGCGCGACGCGCGTGAACGTTTCGCCGAGGTCGGCTGTTTTCTTCAACTCGAAAAAACCGCCGCCGGTATCCTCGGCGAGCTTCTTCAGTCCGCGATCCGGCGCGCTGCGCACGCGCTGCTGTCCGTTGAAATACTCGTTCACCAGCCCCACCGCGTAGACCATCACGTCGGTCTCGCGGGCGCGATCCATCACCTTTCCAAGCCCCACCTTGCTGGCAGTGTCGTCGCCGTCGGTGAACACCAGGACGACCTTGCGTCCCGTTTCCGGCTCGAGCTTGCCGAGACTCTCGTCGACCGCGTCGTACAGGCGCGTCGGATAGCCGAAGTCCAGCTCATGCTTGAGCAGGTAAATCAGCCGATCGCGGTCGTCGATGAACGAGCCCGGATGGAACCGGATCTTGTCGCTGAACTCGCCGACCTGCGCCTTGTCATCCGGCAGCAGCCGGATCAGGAACTGCTCGGCTCCGTCTTTCACGAACCCGAGAATGCCGGTCATGCTTCCGCTCGTGTCGATCATCACCGTCGTCGTGATCGGCACCGGCTTGTTCTCGAAGACGTTGATCGCCTGCGGCTTGCCGTTGTCGAGGATCTCGAAGTCGTCGAGGACCAGATCGGGGACGAGACGCCGCTCGCTATCGGTGACGGTCACATACACCGGGACCGACAGTGTAGAGACCTTGATGGTCTGGTTCTGCGCCGCGAGCGGCGCGATCAGCGCCACTACGGCAAGAACAGGAAGCAGCTTTCGCATGGTCAACTCTGGAAAACGGGCAGGTGGCCCCCCAATGATACCCTCCTTCCGCTGACCGATGCGGGCCCTTTACGTCCTCCTGCCGATCCTCGGCATCCTCGCGATTGCGTACCGGTACTACAGCGCGTTCCTCGCCGCGCGCGTGATGTGTCTCGACGACCGGCGGCCCACCCCGGCGCACGTGCGTCCCGACGGGCAGAACTATCACGTCACTTCGCGCTGGGTGCTGTTCGGCCATCATTTCGCGGCGATCGCCGGCGCCGGGCCGCTGATCGGCCCGGTCCTCGCGGCGCAGTTCGGGTACGCGCCCGGACTCATCTGGCTGGTCGGCGGCGTCTGTCTGGCCGGCGCCGTGCACGACATGATCGTCCTGTGGGCGTCGACGCGCCGCGGCGGCGCTTCCCTCGCTGACATCGCGCGTTCCGAAATCGGACCGGTCGCCGGCACCACCGCCGCGCTCGCCATCCTCTTCATCGTCATCATCGCGCTCGCGGGACTCGGGCTCGCGGTGGTCAACGCGCTCGAGCACAGCGCGTGGGGCACCTTCACCATCGGCATGTCGATTCCGCTGGCCCTGTGCGTCGGCTGGTACATGTACCGGCTGCGCCCGGGCCGGATCGCCGAGGCCACCGTCATTGGCGTCGTGGGACTGCTGCTCTGCGTCGTCTTCGGCAAGCCGCTCGCGGCGTCGTCGATCGGCCGCTACTTCGAGTTCACCCGCACGCAGCTCATCGTCCTCATGGCTGCCTACGGGTTCATCGCCTCGGTGCTGCCGGTCTGGCTGCTGCTCGCACCGCGCGACTACCTCAGTTCGTTCATGAAGATCGGCACCATCGCGCTGCTGATCGCGGGCGTCATCGTGGTCAACCCGGTTCTCGAAATGCCCGCCTTCACCGAGTTCATCGGCGGCGGCGGACCCATTGTCCCGGGACCGCTCTTTCCCTTCGCCTTCATCACCATTGCCTGCGGCGCGATCTCCGGATTCCACGCGCTGATTTCATCGGGGACGACGCCGAAGATGGTGGACAAGGAGTCCGACATCCGGCCGATCGGCTACGGCGCGATGCTGATGGAAGGGCTCGTCGGCGTCGTCTCGATCGTCGCCGCGAGCGCGATGCACCCGGGGGACTACTTCGCGATCAACACACCGCCCGCGGTGTATGCGACGCTCGGCATGAGCGTCACCAATCTGCCGGCGCTCGAGGCCGCGGTGCAGGAGACCGTGACCGGCCGCACCGGCGGCGCGGTCTCTCTCGCCATCGGGATGGCGCAGATCTTTGCCGGCCTGCCCGGCATGCGGCACCTGCTCGACTACTGGTATCACTTCGCGATCATGTTCGAGGCGCTGTTCATCCTGACGACGATCGACGCCGGTACGCGGGTCGCGCGATTCCTCGTCGGGGAGTTCCTCGGGCGCGCCTACCCGCCATTCGCGCGGCACGACTGGCTGCCCGGCTCGGTCATCTCCACGCTGCTCGTCGTCGGCGCGTGGGCCTATTTCATCTGGGCCGGAAGCATCTCGACGATCTGGCCGATGTTCGGCATCGCCAACCAGCTGCTCGCCGCCGTCGCGCTGGCGGTCGGGACCACGGTGATCGTGAACGCCGGGCGCGCGCGCTACGCCTGGGTCACCATCGTCCCGCTCGCGTTCGTGTCGATCACGACGCTGAGCGCGGGCCTGCTCAGCGTGCGCGACAACTTCTATCCGATGGCCATCGGCCCGGATCCCGCGAAGCATTTTCAGGGTTATCTCAATGCGATGCTCACCATCGTGATGATGGTTTGCGTGGTGGTCATCCTGTCGGGCGCGATCCTGCGCTGGACGACCGGACCGCGTGTCCCCGATCAGCGATGAGCGATCAGCGATTCGATGGCCGGCGCAATCGCCTCCGCCATCCTGCGGTATCCGGCGGCGTCAGGGTGCAGTCCGTCGGGTGAGCTCGCGAGCCGGTCGGGATTGTCGGGAGCGGCCACCGCGGCGCGCGTGTCGACGACGACCACGCCGGGATCGGCGCGGCCCTGCGAACGGATCCAGTCGTTGATTTCCTTCATCCGCGCATTCTGATCCGGCGTCGCCGTGTTGTAGGGGATGATCGTGCCGGCGACGACGCGGATGCCCGCGTCGTGCGCGCGCCGGTACATGGCGCGCAGTCGATCGATGACCTGTCGCGCGGGGTGTCCCTGACAGACGTCGTTCACGCCGGCGATGATGACCACGACCGCCGGCTTGTGCCGGAGGACGTCGGCGTCGAAGCGCGCCGCGATCTGATCGCTGCGCTGCGCGTTGATGCCCTGATTGAGGACTTCCCAGTCGGGGTGCGCGCGCATCAGCCAGTACGCGTACTGGCTGGTCTCGTCGCCGCTGCCCCGTGGCGGCGTCTCGCGCGGCGACTGGAACGCCGGCGTGCCGGCCGTCGTCGAGTCGCCCATCGCGACGATCCGCACACGGGGCGGCTGGCTCGATTCTGTCGTCAGCGCAGCGGCCATCATGAGGATCCAGATCATCGGTTACCCGATTGCGGCTTCTTCTTCGTCGACCAGGAGTTTGAGAATGAGCTCGTATTGCCGCGCCTTGCCGCCGGCCAGGCCGTCACGCGCGCGATCGGCGGCGTTGCGGCCCTCACGATCGCGGGCCGTGGGATCGGCGCCGGCGGCGAGCAGCATGCGGACGATTTCCGCGTTGCCGGTTTCCGCCGCGCGCATCACCAGCGTGACGCGGTTCGCGTCCGCTGCCTTCGCGTCGGCGCCGGACGCCAGCAGCGCGCGCACCCCGGCTTCGTCGCCGGCCATCACCGCGGCCTCGAGCTTGTCGTCCCCCTTGACGTACTTCCGCGTCCCGGCGACCTCGTCGATCCTGGCTTCGATGTCTTTCAGCTTCTGCGGACCCGCGACGTAGTCCATGACCTTCTTCGTCCGCCCGCCGGCGGTGAGCGACGTATACACCGTCGGATTGTCGGTCATCATCGCGCGGTATTCGTCCTGCAGCTCGAAGAAGCCGGCGTCCTGCATCTGCTGCGCGAGGGCGCGGACCGCCGCCGGATCCACTTTCCACGTCTGCCTGCCCGTGACCTTGACGTGGTCGCGTCCCTCGTAGGTCACCGTTCCATCCTCGCGGAGCGTGACGAGGTAGGACGGGCAGAATCCGAAGCACGGCGTCCGCTCGAGCGTGATCGTGACCGGGCCCTGCACGGGCGCGGACGCGGAGGTTGTCGTCGCGGCCCCGCCGAACGTCGCCACCGACGGACCGCGTTGCTTCTGCAGACCCGCCGACACCTTCTCGGCCTCGCGCATCACGCGCAGCACGTTCTGACCGAGAATCCTGCGCAGGTCGGCGTCGGTGTAGCCGCGCCGCATCAGTTCCGCGGTGAGCGCCGGATAGGTCGACACATTGTCGAGGTCCTTCACGGTCTGCGTGATGCCGTCGAAGTCGCCGCCGACGCCCACGTGATCGACACCCGCGACCTTGCGGACGTGATCGATGTGATCGGCGACCTCCGCGATCGTGGCGGCGGGCGCGGGATTCGCCGCGGTCCACTTCGCCAGCGCCACCTTCACGAAGTCGGGATCGGTCGACGCCACCTTGTTCAAGCGGTCCTGCTCCGCCGTCTGCCGCTTGTTCCACTCGTTCACTTTCGGCGAGATGAATCCCGGCACGAACGTCACCATCACGACCCCGCCGTTCTTCGGCAGCTGCCTCAGGATGTCGTCCGGCACGTTGCGCGGGTGGTCGTTCAGCGCCCGCGCCGATGAATGCGAGAAGATCACCGGCGCCTGCGTCACGCGCAAGGCATCCGCCATGGTGTCGGGCGAGACGTGACTGAGGTCGACGAGCATCCCGAGCCAGTTCATCTCGCGGACGACCTCTTCGCCGAACGGCGACAGTCCGTTGCTCTTCGGCGTGTCGGTCGCCGAATCCGCCCACGGCGTGTTGCTCGAGTGCGTGAGGGTCATGTAGCGCGCGCCCAGACGATGGAACATCCGGAGGTTGGCGAGGGAGTTGTCGATCGAATGGCCCCCCTCCATGCCGATCAGCGAGGCGATCTTCCCGGACTTGCGGATCCGTTCGACGTCGGCGGCGCTGAGCGCGAGCTCGAACGTGTCGGGATACTTGCGCACCATGCGATGGACGACGTCGATCTGCTCGAGCGTCGCGGTGACGGCGGACTGTCCCTGCAACGTGGCCGGCACGTAGACGGACCAGAACTGGCCGCCGACGCCGCCGGCTTTCAGCCGGGGGATGTCGGTCATGATCGACGGTTGCGCGACGCGGATGTCCAGCTTGTCGATGTCGCGCGCCGGATCGTGCTCGCGGAGCGCCCAGGGATAGTCGTTGTGGCCGTCGATCACCGGCATCTGCCGGTGGAGGGCGCGGGCGCGTTCGAGCAGGTTGGGTTGGGCCGACACGGACGTCATTGCGAGAACCGCCAGAAAGAGAACGCCGGGGAAACCGGGCACACGAGGCATGCCTAATGGTAGGGCCATTGACCCGCGGGGTGCAGCCGTGACAAAAATGCGACAGAAACCCGACTTGACCGGTCGGGATTCCGCTACTAGACTTTGAGGACAGTCATGTATCAGGCGTTCGTCATCACGCTGCGTGAAGGTCTCGAGGCCTTCCTGATCATTGCCATCAGCCTTGCCTACCTGCGCAAGACGAGCCGCCGGGAGCTGATTCCCGCGATTCACTGGGGCATCGGCGTCTCCATCCTGCTCAGCATCGGCGCCGGGATGCTGCTCGCGCAGGCGAGGAACCAGGCGCTCTGGGAAGGCATTCTCGGCATCGTGGCGGCCGTGCTGGTCGCCTCTCTCACGGTGCACATGTGGCGGGCCGGCCGGCACATGAAGAAGGAAATCGAGGGCCGGCTGGCCGCCTCATCGGTTCGCGCCGGGCGCGGCGCCTTCTGGGGGGTCTTCGGGTTCACGCTGCTGATGATCACGCGGGAAGGCATGGAAACCGCCATGCTGATGAACGCGCTCATCTTCCAGATGCAGGCGATGCACATCGTCGCCGGCGCCGTCGCCGGGACGTTGTTTTCCGCCTTCATCGCCTGGCTGTGGTCGCGCTACGGGCACCGGGTGAATCTCGGCCGCTTCTTCCAGGTCACGGCCGTGTTCATGCTCGTCTTCGTCGCCCAGCTCCTGATTTACGGGTTCCACGAGCTGGCGGAAGCGAACGTGCTCCCGAACAGCGAGGCGCTGCACTGGGCGACCGAGCCGTACGGCCCCGACGGCGCGTACGGCCAGTACCTGACGTATCTGCTCGTCGCGCTCCCGGTCGGCTGGCTGGCGCTCTCGACGCTGCTCAACCGGAATCCGCGCTCGCAATCGCAAACGGCCTGATTTCCACACCCCACAGCGCACAGCCCGACGGCCAACTACAATGGGCGCGATGAAAGCGCCGACGTCGGTCGAGATTGTCTGGGAACGTGAGCTCATTTTCGCCGGGCAGTCCGGCAGCACGTCCATGGTTCTCGACAGCGCGGGCCTCGCCGGCCCGTCCCCCGTGCAGGCGCTGGTCTTCGCGATCGCGGGCTGCATGGGCATGGACGTCGTCCACATCCTGAAAAAGGGGCGGCACGATCTCCGCGGCGTCCGCATCGTTGTCGTCGCCGAGCGCGCGCAGGAGGATCCGCATCGCGTCACCGCGGTGGCGATCGAGGTCAACGTCACCGGTCCGGTGCCGAAGGATCAGGTGCAGCGCGCAATCGAGCTCTCGCACGAGAAGTACTGCTCGGTGTGGCACTCGCTGCGGCAGGACATCAAGTTCGAAAGCCGGTTCTCCGTCGCCCCATGATCGCGCCCGCCACCCGGCGGAGTTATCTGGACGTTCTGCGCGGCGTCGCCGTCCTGGTCATGATCGAGGCGCACGTGATCGACAGCTGGACGCGGGCGGCCGACCGGCGGTCGCGCGCGTTCGGCGAATCGCTCATCCTCGGCGGGTTCGGCGCGCCGCTGTTTCTCTTCCTGGCCGGCATCGGCGTGGTCATGTCGGCGGGATCGAAGGCGCGTCGCAGCGGCGATCCGGCGGCGGCGTCGCTCGCGGTGCAGAAGCGCGGCCTCGAGATCTTTGCCCTCGCGTTCCTCTTCCGCCTGCAGTCATGGGTCCTCGGCGGCTTCACTGCACCGGCCTGGACGATGTTGAAGGTCGACATCCTGAACATCATGGGTCCGGCGATGGTTGCGGCGGCGCTCCTCTGGTGGCTGGGACGCGTGCCGGTTACGCGACTGGCCCTCTTCACGTTCGCCGCGATTGGCGTCGTGCTGGTGACGCCCACCATCCGTCACATCGCCGTGCTCGCGGTGCTCCCCGACTACCTCGAGGCGTATCTGCGCCCGCTTCCGGGTCTCGCGAACTTCACGTTCTACCCGTGGATGGCGTTCGTCCTGGCCGGTGCCGCGGTCGGCGTGATTCTGGACGCCGCTCAGGAGCCGTCGTCCGATCGCCGTGCGAACATCGCGCTCGGCGTCGCCGGCGCCGCAATCGCGATGGGGGCCTACCAGGCGTCGTTCCTGCCGCCGCTCGATCCGCGGTCGGCGTTCTGGACGACCTCCGCGAGCTTCTTTTTCCTCCGCCTCGGCGTCATGATCGTGGCGCTGTCGCTCGCCTGGCTGTGGGAGCAGCGCCCGTCGGCGGGCCGGCGCTGGAGCCCGATCCAGCTGCTGGGCCGGACGTCCCTGTTCGTCTACTGGGTGCACGTGGAGCTGGTTTACGGGCTGATCTCGCGTCCGCTGCACGGCGCATTTCCGCTGGCGGGAGCATGGGTGGCGGTGTCGGTCGTCTCCCTGTGCATGCTCCTGCTGGCGGCCCAGAAGGAGCGGTTGGTCGATAAATATCGGCGCAGCCGTCAGTTACCGTTGAAACTCAGGCACAAAGCTCAAGCCTTGATGTTCTAGCGCCGACCAACTATAAACATCCTACTGGAGGCCCATTGATCAGCGTCGCCGCCATCCGGATGCAGCAGTTCGGGGTTCAGTTCTACCAGGCATCGCTCTCGGCCAACGACATCGACAAACTGGTCCGGTTCGAAGTCCTCGATTACGGGGAACAGGCGCAGCCCGTCCGCGGCGGGCGCAAGAAGAACGCCGCGCCGTCGAAGGTCAACTGGGATCTGCTCGAGCGACGCATCGCGTCCAGCGAAAAGGCCTACCAGCGCGCGATCATCCGGCGGAAGATCGACGAACTGGTGGCGTATTACGAGCAGTGCCGCCAGGCGCGTGACCTGCCGTCGATTGCCGGCGCCGTGATCATCTCGTGCGACGAGACCCTGAAGTTCGAGCCGGTCGAGAGCGGGTCCCCGCTCGGGACGCTGAAGGTGCCCGAACGTGAAGGCATCCTGCGGGCAATCGACGGCCAGCACCGGCTGCTCGCGCTGCACGCCGACATCGAGCGCTTCGGGGACGAGAGCTTCACCGTCCCCGCGATCATCTTCGATCGCCTGCCGGAGGACCACGTCGTCCAGATGTTCGTGACGATCAATGCGAAGCACACGCGGCTGAACGCGTCGCACCTCGTCTCGCTCTCGGGCCGGCAGTTGTATCGCGACGAGAACCTCGCGGCGGCGCACGACGTCATGCGCGCGCTGAACGACCGCGAGGACTCGCCGCTCTACGGTGAGATCAAGCTGCTCGGCGTCGGCAGCGGGCGCGTCGCGCAGGCGCCGCTGGCGCAGGAGCTGAAGAAGCTGTTCGCGTCCGAGGCGTTCGGCCCGGGGCGCAAGGGTGAGGCGTTCCGCGAGGAGTCGAAGAAGTTCTTCGTGAACTACCTGAAGCAGGTGGCGCAGGTCTTCGGCGCCGCGTGGAACGGCCGCAAGTACAGCATCAAGTCCGCAAACGCGCTCCGCGCCTTCGTTCGCGTCGCCCCCGATGTCGTCAGGCGGCTGGACCAGGAGCACGCGGACCGCACCGATTTCCGGGCAATCGGCCGGGTGATTTCCCCCTGGGGCCGCCGGATCGGCGATCTGCGCTTCGAGACCGAGGGAGCCTGGAAACGCGCGGGGACGACCGTGGATTCGTTGTCGAAGGAGCTGCGGCTCGCCCTGCAGTACCCCGAGGGGGCGCAGGTCTAGGCGGCCGAGAGGCCCGCCGCGCCGAAGGCTCCGCAATAAAAAAGGGGCGCCGAGTTATTCGGCGCCCCACGGATTTGCAAACGACCCGGCTCCCCAGCAACTCACGGCTCCCTGCCGTAAATATACAGGCCGTCTGCACCCTCCTATTGAGCAAGGGGCGTACCCGCTGATTTTGCAGGCATTTCGCGGCATCTCCCCCCGACCCGATGTACCGTTTTTGCAGGTCGGATTACGTTTTTGTTTTTTCCCCCTCGCCATTTTTGTTCTTACGCACGTCGCCTACGCGCAGCCACACGCCGCCTACGCGCAGCAAGGGGTCATACCCGGGTCTGACCCCTCTGTATACAGCCAGCGGCAAGGAGCCGTACCCGAGCCGCGACGAGGGGTCATACCCGGGTCTGACCCCTCCCACTCCAGACCGGCGGCGCAGGTCGCCCAGGCCGCTGACGCTGCTCAAGGGGCCATACCCGGGTCTGACCCCTCTGTATACAGCCGCCAGCAAGGAGGCGTACCCGAGGCGCGGCAAGGGGTCAGACCCGGGTCTGACCCCTCTGTATACAGCCTCGAGGGGCAGGTGGTGGACGCACGGACGGGCAACCCTCTGGAGCAGGTCCGCGTCGTCGTGGAGGGCGGCGGGACGGCGCTGACCGACGCCGAGGGACGCTTCCGCATCGAGGGGCTCCCGCGCGGCGCCTGCCGGATCCAGGCCTCGGTCGTGGGCTATGCGCTGTTTCGCGGCGAGGTGACGGTTGACGGGGTAACGCCGGTTGTCATTCGGCTCAGCGAAGGGACCTCGGCCTACAACGAAACCGTCACCGTCAGCGCGGACGTCTTCCGCCGGCCCCCGGACCCGGTTCCGTCCGCGTCGATCCTTGGGAACGCCGAACTGCTCAACCTGCGCGGCGTCCTCGCCGACGATCCGCTGCGTGCCGTACAGGTGCTGCCCGGCGTGGCGACCGGCGACGATCTCCGCAGCGAGTTCACCGTCCGCGGCAGCGACTTCCGGCACATCACCTTCACCGTCGACGGCTTCGCGTCGCCATACCTGCTGCATACCGTCCGGGGGCTGGAAGACCGCGGACCCACGGCGTCCGTCGCGATGCTCAACAGCGACGTGCTGGACGACGTGGGGCTGTTGAATGGGGGATATCCCCAGCGCTTCGGCGGCAGGACGGGAGCCGAAGTCGACTTCCGCACGCGCGAAGGCTCGCGTCAGCGCGCGATCTTCCGGGCCGCCGTCAGCGGCACGAACGCGTCGGCCGTTGCCGAGGGCCCGCTCGGCGGATCCCGCCGGGGCTCATGGCTGATCTCCGGACGGCAGTCGTACATCGATCGCCTGGTGCGCCACCTCACCGAACGGTCGGTCAGCTTCGGCTTCGCGGACGCGCAGGGCCGGCTCGCCTACGATGTCACGCCGTCGCAGCATCTGGACGTGACGGTCGTGGCCGGGCATTCGCGCTTTCTCAACGAACCGGGCGAGCACGGCATCGACGTCGTTTACGACGCGACCAATGCGGCGGTGGTGGGTGTGGCGGCGTGGCGTACGACGCGGCCCACATGGCTCCTGACGCAGCGTCTGCTCGCGGCGGAGAACCACTTCCGAAACGAGAGCCAGCAGGACGTCGAACTCGACAAGGGGAAGGATCGCCAGCTCGCCTACCGGGCGGACGCCGTGATGACCGCGGCGTCGACGCTGCTCGTCGACGCAGGCGCGGAGATCGAGCGTCGCGACGACAGCCGCATCCGCAGGAGAATCGCGGCGAATCGCGTGTCGCTCGCGCAACTCGACGACTATTCGGCGAACGCGGTGGCGTCCGGCGCCTACGTGTCGATGAAATGGACGCCGTCGCCGCGCCTGACAATCGCGCCCGGCGCGCGCGCGGATCACTGGACGCTGACCCGGCAGACGACGGCGTCACCGTGGCTCCAGGTCGAGTGGCGTGCCGCCGAGAGCCTCGTCGTCCGCGGCTCCGCCGGGCGGTACCAGCAGTTCCCGGACTTCGACAAGGTGCTCGGCGTTTCGGGCGGTATCGGCCTCGTCCCCGAACGTGCGGAGCAGTACGACGCCGGCGTCGAACGGCGGCTGTCGCGGACGCTGAGGGCGAGCGTGACGATCTACGATCGTCAGGAGCACGACATGCTGCGCCAGTTCGGGAACGAAACGCGCGTCGCCGACGGCCGTGTCGTCCGGCGGCTGGCCGGTGCGCCGTATGAAAACCGGCTGGAGGGATTCGCGCGCGGCGTCGAGTTCAGCCTGCACCGGATCATTCCAGGCGCGGGATTCTCCGGATGGTTTTCGTATGCCTACGGCCGCAACCGGTATCGCGACACGGTGTCGCGCGAGTCGTACTGGGGTGACAACGATCAGCGGCACACGCTGAATGCGTACACGATGTATCGGCACTCCGACCGGCTCAGCCTCGTCGCCAAGCTGCGCTACGGGAGCAACTTTCCGATTCCCGGCTACTATTCCCGGCAGACGGGCCCGTCCGGCGGCGAGATCTTTCTGCTGAGCGATCGACGCAATGCCGAGCGGCTGCCGTTCTACGCGCGTCTCGATCTGCGCGCGAACCGGGCCTTCACCTGGTCGCAGCGGCGGCTGACGCTGTTCGCCGAAGTGATCAACGTACTCAACCGCGCCAACGTCCGCTTCGACCCGCCGTTCGTCAGCGGGGCGACGCGGGTGGTGTCGCAGCCGTTCGATTCGATGATGCCGATCATCCCGTCGGTCGGCGTGCTGATCGAATTCTGAGGTCCGGATGATTCGAGGGTTGGCTCTCGTTCTCGCGTTTGGCCTGGCCGCGGCGCAGCCGAGCGACTTCGCCCGCCGCGTCCGCGCCGACGCGATGCAGCACCAGAAGGAGATCGTCGACGAGCTGCTGCAGCTGCTGGCCATCCCGAACATCGCCGCCGACAAGGCGAACATCCGCCGCAACGCGGAGCACCTGCAGCGCCTGCTCACGAAGCACGGGTTCGCCGCCGAGATCCTGGAGACCGCGGGCAACCCGCTCGTCTACGCGGAGGTCGCGGGCCGGCAGAATCCGGACCTGCCGACCGTCCTGTTCTATTGCCACTACGACGGCCAGCCCGTCGACGCGAAGAAGTGGAACCAGGCCGACCCGTTCGAGCCGGTCATCCGCGGCGAAGGACTGGAGGCGCGGATCTACGCCCGCTCGGCGTCCGACGACAAGGCGCCGATCGTCGCGCTGCTCGCCGCGTTCGACGCGCTGAACCGGATCGCGCTGGAGCCGGCGCGGACGACCAACGTGAAGATCATCCTCGACGGCGAGGAAGAGGCGAGCTCGCCGAGTCTGGTGCCGGCCATCGCGCGGTACCGGGACAAGCTGCGCGCGGACATGATGGTCATCCTCGATGGTCCCGGACACTCGAGCGGCCGTCCTACCGTCGCATACGGTGCGCGCGGCATCACCACGCTCGACCTCACGGTGTTCGGACCGAAGAGCGGCGTGCACAGCGGCAACTACGGCAACTGGATGCCGAATCCCGCGATGCGGCTGGCGTCGCTGCTCGCCTCGATGAAGGACGACGGCGGGCGCGTGACGGTGACGGGCTTCTACGACGCGGTGCCTGCGTTCACGGCCGAGGAGCGCGCTATCCTCGACGCGGTTCCCGACGACACCGCGCGGATGCTGTCGGCTTTCGGCGTGGCGGCGCCGGAGAAGGCATTTCCGCGACTGCAGGACGCGCTGCAGTACCCGACGCTCAACGTCCGCGGCATGGCCAGCGCCTTCGTCGGCGCGAACGCGCGTACCATCGTGCCGGATCGCGCGACCGCGGCGCTCGACATCCGTCTGGTGAAGGAGACCTCGGCGGCCGATCTCACGGCGAAGCTGCGCGCGCACATCGAGCAGCAGGGCTACCACCTGGTGAACGCGGATCCCGACGACGCGACACGCGCGAAGTATTCGCGGATCGCGCGGCTCGCGGCGAACGGCCCGGTGCTCAGCGCGTTCCGTACGCCGGTCAGCGATCCGCGCGCGCGAGCGCTCGTGGCGTCCATGACGCGGACGTTCGGCGAGCCGCCGGTTCAGCTGCGGACGCTCGGCGGCACCGTGCCGATCGCGCCGTTCATCGACGCGCTCGGTTTTCCCGCGGTCGTCGTCCCCATCGTGAATTTCGACAACAACCAGCACGAGGAGAACGAGAACCTGCGCATCGGCACGTTCATCGAAGGGATCGTCACCATCGCCGCGGTGATCCGCCAGTGAGCAGGGGGACTCCGGGGGGCGAGGCCACCCGGATGAACATCGATCTGAACTGCGACATGGGGGAGTCGTTCGGACCCTGGAGCATGGGGGCGGACGAGCAGGTGATGGCGCACATCACCTCCGCGAACATCGCCTGCGGCGCTCACGCCGGCGACCCGGTGGTCATGCGGCGCACGGTGAGGCTCGCGAGCGCGGCGGGCGTGGCGGTCGGCGCACATCCCGGCTTCGCCGATCTCCAGGGGTTCGGCCGCCGCGAGATGAGCGTTCCTCACGCGGAGCTGGAAGCATCGCTGATCGCGCAGATTGGCGCGCTGCAGGCGATCGCGCGCGCCGAGGGGACGCCGCTGCAGCACGTCAAGGCGCACGGCGCGCTCTACAACATGGCGGCGCGCGACCGCGGGCTGGCCGATGCGATTGCGCGCGCCATCACGGCCGTCGACCCGTCGCTGATCATGTTCGCCCTTCCGAATTCTCCGATGGTCGACGCGGCGAAGGCGGCGGGCTTGCGCGTCGCCGCCGAAGGCTTCGCCGATCGCGCGTATCAGACGGACGGCTCCTTGACGCCGCGCACCCAGCCCGGCGCGGTGATTCACGATCCGGACGTCGTCGTGCAGCGTGCCCTTCGGATGGCCACCGACGGCGTCGTCCTGACGCTTGATGGCCAGGCAATCTCGCTTCGCGTCGACACGATCTGCGTGCACGGCGATACGCCGGGGGCGCCCGAGCTGACCCGCCGGATCCGCCAGGCGCTCGGAGCCGCCGGGGTGACGGTGCGCGCCGCAGGAGCGTCGCTGTGAACTGGTGGGCCGAAGCCGATCGCGACGCGCGACGGGCGCTCGCGGCCGGAATGTTCGCGTGGATGCTGGACGCATTCGACGTGATGCTGTTTGCGCTCGTGCTGCCCGCCGTCAGCAGCGATCTCAATCTCACCAGGGGTCAGGGCGGCATGCTCGGGTCGGTGATGCTGGTGGCGGCCGCCGCGGGCGGTGTCGCCTCGGGGCGCCTCGCCGATCGTTTCGGGCGGACGCGCGCGTTGATGCTCAGCATCGCGCTCTACTCCGTGTTCACGTTTCTCTGCGGATTCGCGACGTCGCTGGCGCACTTCGTCGTGCTCCGCGTGTTCCTGGGCTTCGGCATGGGTGGCGTGTGGTCGAGCGGCGCCGCGCTGGTGTCGGAGTCCTGGCCCTCGTCGAGCCGCGGCCGGGCGCTCGGTTTCATGCAGAGCGGCTGGGCGATCGGATATGCCGCGGCGGTCCTCGTGGCCGGCGCCGTCCAGCCGCGCTACGGATGGCGCGCCGTGTTCTTCATCGGCATCCTGCCGGCGCTGTTCGCGCTGTGGATCCAGCGGCGCGTGAAGGAGCCGGCCATCTGGACGGCATCCGCGGCGAAGGGCACTGGCCCCGGACGATTCAGCGACATCTTCCGCAGCGGCATCGCGGGTCTGACGATCGTGCTCACGCTGATGAACACCTGCACGCTCTTCGCGTGGTGGGGATTCAACCTGTGGCTGCCGAGCTACCTGAAGTCGCCGCCGGCTCAGGGAGGGGCGGGGCTGGGCAGCGCGGCGACCACCGGGTACCTCTTCGTGATGCAGGCCGGCATGTGGGTCGGCTACGTGACGTTCGGGTTCATCAGCGATCGCATCGGCCGCAAGCGCGCCTACGTGGCCTACCTGCTGACGGCGGCGGTCCTTCTGGCGGCATATGTGACGGTGCGGAATCCCGCGCTCCTGCTCGTGCTCGGCCCGTGCGTCGCGTTCGCGGCGACAGGATATTTCAGCGGGTTCGGCGCGGTCACCGCGGAAATCTATCCGACCTCCGTACGCGCCACCGCGCAGGGATTCACCTACAACATCGGCCGGCTGGCCAGTGCCGCCGCGCCGTATCTCGTCGGCACGCTCGCCGACACGCGCGGCTTCGGTCAGGCGCTGCTGGTGTGCTCCGCGGCGTTCCTGCTGGCCGCGCTGATGTGGATCTGGATACCGGAAACGAAGGGCAGGGCCCTGAGATGAGAGGACAGTGATGCGAAAACGCGGACTGCTCCCGTTGCTGGTGGCTGTCGTGCTGACACCGGCATCGTCGCTCGCGCAACCGCCGCCGGACATGTACGTCCGTTACGAGTTGGATCCAGCTGCAGCCGTTCTCAAGGTGTCCAGCGACATCACGGTGGCCGTGCCGGGCGCCAGGACGTATGCGGAACCACTTCGAAAGGGTGTCGAGGCTACTGCTGTCTCCGCGATCGATCTCATGACCGGCGCATCACTCACGACGAAAGCGACCCCGGGTGAGATCCAGGTGCAGCTGGCGCGCCCCGTTCCCGCCGGAGGCGAGTCGCGGATCCGGCTCACGCGAACAGAGAAGGATTCCGAGAGCTACAAGCGGGTCGACGACGGGCTGATGCTTCTGTTCAACCGCCCGTTGGCAACCCGGCGCGGCTCCGTGACGCTGCCCGCCGGCTACGAGCTGCGCGGTGCGACCGTGCCGGTGCAGGTTCTCGAAACGCCGGATGGCCGGATTACGGCGAGTTTCATGAATCCTTATCCGGTCGCACTCGCCGCGCCGATCACGATTCATGCAGCTCGGATCCGGCGCCGACCGGCGGAATCAGCGATCGCGCAGCCCCAAGGCGCGGCCCCCGCGCCTCCGGCCGCCGATGCACCACCCCGCGAACTGCCGTTGAACCAGATCCGGGTCACGGAACGCGCGATCCAGGATCGCACCATCGTCTACTTCCTGAAGGAGCCGGAGACCCACGCGTTCGCGCTCTATCACGACTACACCGCCGCGCGCGAGGGGGAGCACCAGTACGTCAACGTCGTCCGCGCCGGCAGCACGGTGTCGGAGCCGTCTGCGAAGATTCTCGACACCGGCGAGGCGCTGAAGACGCGCACGCTCACCGGCGCCGACATCGCGCGCGAGAAGATCGAAATTCCGGATCGCGTCGAACCCGATACCCAGGTCGTGCTGATTCCGTTTCCGCCCGTGAAGAAAGGCGCGTCGGTGCGGTTGCGGATCTCGGAAACCTACACCGACCCGGCGCGCTACGCGCTCGTCGACGGCCAGTTGATGTGGCATCGCAGCTTCGGCCGGCCGCGCAACGACATGGTGCTTCCCGCGGGCTGGTATCTCACGACGAGTTCGATCCCCGCGCTGATTACGGAGGAAAGTGACGGCCGCATCCGGCTGTCGTTCTGGAATCCTCGTCCCGACAGCCTCGACGTCGTCGTCAGAGCGCGGCGCCGCTGATTACGCTTTGGTGATGTGGGTGACGACGCCGACCACGTAATGGAGATCGACCCGGTCGCCGGCTTCGAGCGCGCGGGGCACACTTTCCTTGCCCACCCGCGCGATCCGGACCTGACCCTGCGAATCGTCGGCATCCGTGTAATAGACGTCGAGCGAAATCTGGCCGTGGATGCTGACGGGCTGGACCTTGTGGACGATGGCGGGTTTCGACCCTTTCAGCATGCCGCCACAGTATAATGAAAGGGCTTCCCCGCCTGCGCCAGGAGTTCCTGCATGATCTTTCGTTCTGCCGCCCTTGCGGTGCTGTTCGTCGCGCCGTTGTACGCCCAGGCTCCGGCTGCCAAGCCGCAGGCGCCCGCGGCCGATCTGCCCGACGGGCGGGCCATCGTTGACCGCCATCTCAAAGAGATCGGCGGCCGCGAGGCCCTGCTGAGCCATAAGTCGCTGCAGGTGAAGGGCACGCTGAGCGTCCCGAAATCCGGCATTTCCGGACCCGTCGAAATCTCCGCTGCCGCCAATCCCGATCGCGTGATGGTGAAGACGTCCGTGCAGGGCATCGGCGACATCATGGAGGGCTTTGACGGCTCGCACGGCTGGACGGTCTCGCCCATGACCGGACCGATGCTGAAAGTCGACAAGGAGCTCGCCCAGGCGAAGCTCGACGCCGACTTCTACAGCGAGATGCGCGACCCGAAGAAATACACCACCGTGAAGACCGTCGAGAAGACCACTTTCGACGGGCGCCCGTGCTACAAGGTGCAGCTCGTCCGCATCGACGGCAGCGAGGACTTCGACTTCTACGACGTCTCGACCGGCCTCCGCGCGGGCAGCATCAACACCCGCGACTCACCGATGGGACGGATGACGATTACGTCCACCATCGGCGGCTACAAGAAATTCGGCAACATGCTGGTGGCGACGTCGCAGACGCAGAACGTGATGGGCGTCGAGCAGACGATCACCGTCACCTCGGTCGAGTTCGACAAGGTCGACCCCGCGGTATTCACGCCGCCCGACGCCATCAAGGCGCTCATCAAGTGAAGATCCGGCGGATCGCGGCCTCGGCGCTGGCCCTCGCGCTCATCTCCGGATGGAGCGCGGTGTCGGCGGAGGTCTACAAGGCGGCCGAAACGTTCGACGCCGTGTGGACGATCGTCCGCGACAGCCACTTCGACCCCAAGTTCGATCGCGCCAACTGGGATCGCATCGGCGCGGAGCTGCGTCCTAAGGCTGCGGGCGCAAAAACGCCGGGCGAGCTGCGCGCCGTGCTCGCCGACATGCTGGGACGGCTCGGGCTCTCCCACTTCGCGGTCATCCCGAGCACGCCGGACTCGCCCGCGGATCGCACGAACCTCAGCGGACATCCGGGATTCGACGTTCGCCTCATCGACAAGCAGATCGTGGTCACCGAGGTCGACCACGATGCGGCCGCCGCCGGAGTGAAACCTGGCTGGATCGTGCACGCCGTGGGCGGCGTCGAAATGGCCGCCGCGGTTCAGGAAATTGCCGCGTCGGCATCGCCGCAGGTCGCGCAGGTCGAAGCCTGGCGTCTGGCCATCACGCGGCTGCGCGGCCCGGCGAACGCGCCGGTCGAAATCACCTTCGTGGACGGAGACGGCGCACAGGTGAAGAAAACCGTCATGCGCCGCTTCGAGACCGGCGAGCCCGTGTCCGTCGGCACGCTGCCGACGATGTTCGTCCGCGTCTCGTCATCGGAGGCCAGGACCGCGCGCGGCGGCAAGGCCGGCGTCATCGGCTTCAACGTGTGGATGACCGCCGTGGATCGCGAATTCCAGATCGCGGTGGACCGCTTCCGCAAGGCGGACGGCATCGTGATCGATCTGCGCGGCAATCCGGGCGGGCTCGCCGGCATGATCATGGGGCTCTCCGGGCACTTCTTCTCGGACCGTCCGACGCTTGGCGTGATGACGACGAAGGATACCGCGCAGCCGCTCCGCTTCCCGGCGAACCCGCGGCTCGTGAGCGCGACCGGCGAACGTGTCGAACCGTACGCCGGACCGGTGGCGATTCTCGTCGACGGGTTGACCGGCAGTGCCTCCGAATGTTTCACCGGGGGGATGCAGTCGCTCGGACGCGCGCGCGTGTTCGGCCAGACCTCGATGGGCCGCGCGCTGCCGGCGCTGTTCGACAAGCTGCCGAACGGCGACGTGCTGATTCACGCGTGGGGAGACTTCGTCACCGGCACCGGGGTCCGCATCGAGGGGCGCGGCGTCGTCCCCGACGAGCCCGTGGCGCTGACACGATCGGCGCTCCTGGAGGGGCGGGATCCGGCGCTCGAGCGTGCGCTCGCGTGGATCGACACCGCCCGAGGGGGCAGCGCTGCCGTCCGCAACTCCCGGCAGCCATAGAAGTTAAACGCCGTACTGTTGCGCTTGGAGCCGCGCGTCTGGTAGACTGCGAATACCTGCAACGCGTCGCATCCCAGCCCATCTTCAGGAACAATTCGGGGGAAGTGCAGTAATGGAGCAGCGCCGGCTGCGTCTCGGTGACATTCTGGACGACTACTGTCCTCGCGAACGCCGCGTGACCAATCACGCCGTGGTCGCGATGATCGAGGAAGACGTCAAGCAGACGCGATGCACGACGTGCGACGCCGAGCACGTATACAAGGGAGGCAAGGCTCCGCGCCGCAAGAAGGCGGAGTCGACGGGCGCCCTCTACAAGGAAGTTCTCGCCGGCGGCAAATTTCCGGATGCCGAAACCACCGGCGCGACGCCGCGCACCGCGGCACCACCACGCGAGCCTGAACACTTCGTGGAGCCCGACGACATGTCCGATTCAGAGCGCACGCCCGAATCCCTCGTCCCCGCTGCCGCCGCCGCGGACACGCCGATCGACCAGCTCGGCGATCTGGATCTGCCTGAAGACGACGATAGCCAGGCGCGTCTGCTGCCGCCGGACGAAGGCTCGGTGCACCGTCCGTTGATCCGCGCGCAGCTGCCGCGCCCCGAAGGGTTCAAGATCGAGCGCCAGGCGCCCGACTTCACCATCCGGCAGAACAACGGCCGCGCCGGATCCGGATTCCGCGGGCGGGGCGGTCAACCGGGCAACGGCAATGGCAACGCCGGCGGCGGCCATCGCTTTGGCCGCGGTCCGCATCGCGGCGGCTCGGGCCGCGGCCCGAATCCGGGGTTCGGCCGCAACGCCGGCGGCGGCGGCCAGCCGCGTCAGGGCGGACCTCGCAAGCGCAGCCGGTAGACCGGCCGGAAGTGAAAGGCTGGCAGCCGGAAGCTGGTAGCTGGTAACTTCTAGGCATGTCATCTCTCTCGGGCAAGACCGGACTGATCGTCGGTGTTGCCAACAAGCGTTCAATCTCCTGGGCCGTCGCCCAGGCCGCGTCCGCCGCAGGCGCCCGTCTGGCGCTGACCTACCAGGGCGAACGCCTGGAAGAAAACGTCCGCGAGCTGTCCTCCGGCCTCACCGATCCCATCGTCCTCCCGCTCGACGTCACTGACGACGCGCAGATCGCGCGGGTGTTCGAGGAGGTCGATCGTTCGTTCGGCGGCCTCGACTTCGTCGTCCACGGCGCCGCCTACGCCCCGCGTGAGGAGCTGTCGAATCCGTTCGTGCAGACGACGCGCGACGGCTTCCGCCTGGCGCTCGACGTCAGCGCGTATTCGCTGATCGCCTTGTCGCGCGGAGCGCTGCCGCTGATGGAGAAGCGCGGCGGCGGCAGCATCCTCACCTTCAGTTATCTCGGCAGCGATCGCGTGTTTCCGAACTACAACGTGATGGGGGTCGCGAAGGCGGCGCTCGAGTCGACGGTGCGGTATCTGGCCGCGGATCTCGGCCCGAAGAACATCCGCGTCAACGCGATTTCGGCGGGGCCGATCAAGACGCTGGCGGCGTCGGGGATCGGCGGTTTCACGACGATCCTGCAGGTCTACCGCGATCGCGCCCCGCTGCGCCGCACCGTCGATACCTCGGAAGTCGCCGACGCGGCCATGTTCCTGTTGACCGATGCCGGCCGCGCGGTGACGGCCGAAGTCCTCATGGTCGACGGCGGCTTCCATGGCACGGGCATGTAGCGTCCTGCTGCTGGTCGTCCTGCTGGCCGGCTGCGGTCCGTCGATCTACGGCACCAGGGACGACGCGACGATCGCGACGCGCGTGAAGATCGCGCTGCTCAACGATCCGAAGGTGGGTCCGCTGCGGCTCGACGCGCGAACCGCGCAAGGCGTCGTCACGCTCACCGGGACGGTGACCTCGCAGCAGGACGCGGACACCGCGATCGCCGTGGCCCGCAAGGTTCCCGGCTGCCGCGACGTCAGGTCCGAGCTCAAGATCGTTCCCTGACCCGTGCGTCTGCAGTCGAACTTCCTCGCGACTCCCACCACGCGGATCGTACGGGTGGCGCTGGAGGGCGCGCCGTTCTCCTATCGCGCCGGGCAGGCGGCGTCGATTGCCGTCGAGCCGGGCGAAGCGCTGACCCCGTACTCGATGGCGTCGGCGCCGGCGGAAACGGCGGCGACCGGCTGCCTGGAGTTCCTGGTCAAGGTCGACGGCAGCAGCCGGTTCGGCGCCCGCGTGGCGTCGCTGGAGCCCGGCCTGCCGCTGATCCTGACTCCGCCGATCGGACGTTTCACGCTTCCGGAATCCGCGCCCGCGCATCCGCTGCTCTTCATTGCCGGAGGGACGGGAATCGCGCCGCTGCGCTCGATGCTGGTGGAACTGGCCAACGAGGGACGCCGGACGGGAATGGCGCTGGTCTATTCGGCGCGGACACCTGAGGAGTTCGCGTATCTCGACGAGCTGCGCGCGCTCGAGGCGGCCGGCGCGCTGGCGCTGACGCTCACCCTGACCGGCGACGCGCAGGACTGGCGGCACGCGCGCGGCCGCGCCGGGGATCGCCATCTCGCCACGCTCGCGACGCCGGAGACGCTCGCGTTCATCTGCGGTCCGCCATCGATGGTCACGGACATTCCCGAGGCGCTCGTGCGCCTGGGCGTTCCGCGCGCGCAAATCAAGACCGAGGAATGGTGATCCGCGTGCAGGGGAGTCCGAGGAGCGACGCCCCCCCGGCGACTAAATGATTCCGGCGACGGCGCGCTGGATTTCCAGCTCGCTGAGCTCCGGATAGGTGCCGGCGGGCGGCACCGGCCCGCCCGGCTGATCGCGGTTGGTGCGGCGCTTGCGGCCCGACTTGTCCTGATACATGCGGCTGTCGGCCGTCGCGAGCAGCGCCTCGTACGATTCGCCGTCCTGCGGGAACACCGCGGATCCGATCGAGATGCCGAGCTGCAGGCGTTTCCCTGGCCGCGCCTCGAAGTAGACCTCGTCGATCGCCGTCTGCAGCTCCTGCCGCTTGTGCTCCGCTTCGTCGGCGCTGCAGCCCGACAGCACGACGATGAACTCGTCGCCGGCGTAGCGGACGCAGATGTCGTAGGGGCGGATCGCGGCGCGGAGCACGCGCGCGACTTCGCAGAGCGCCCGGTCGCCGACGTGATGGCCGTGGTTGTCGTTGATCTCCTTGAAGTGATCGAGGTCCATGACCATCAGCGAGACCTCGGCCTTCAGACGTTCCGCGCGCGCGAGCTCGCGGGTCAGGTGCATGAACAGGAACCGCGTGTTGGGCAGCCCGGTCAGCGGATCCGTCAGCGAATCCTCCTGCGTCTGCTCGAACAGCATCGAGTTGTTGATGACCGCGGCGGCCTGTTCCGACACGCGGTCGAGCAGGCGGCGATGGTCGTCGCGGTAGAACGCCGCGTCGGTGTGATAGACCGATAGCGTCCCGATGAAGCGCTCGCTGAACATCAACGGACAGACCAGCGCCGACTGCAGGCTGGTGGTCAGCTGCGCCAGGCCGGCGGCCTCGAGATCGGCGCTGGGCCGGGCGTTGACCAGCGGCCGGCGGTTGCGCGCCACCCAGCCGGTGAGCCCTTCGCCGCTGTGCACCGTGATCTGCTGAATCACGTCGGCGTCGGTGCCGGTGGCGAACCGGCAGCGCAGCGTCTCGGTCTCCTCGTCGTAGAGGAACAGCGCCACGCACGCGAACGGCACCAGGTTGGTGAGCTTCGCCGAGATGAGCGCCATCGTGTCCGATACGCCGAGGCTGGTGCCCATCGCCTGCGCGATTTCGTAGAGCGCGTAAATCTCGCGGTGCGCGAGCGCGATGTCCTCGAAGACGTTCTTCTTCGACACCTCGGGCGCCAGCCCGGTTGCGGGCTGCGCTTCCGGCGCGCCGTCTTCGTGCTCTTCACGGCGGACGCTTTGATCGAGCGTCCGCGCCTCCTGCTGCAGCGCCGGCAGCAGGTCGGTGAACATCGCGACGACCTGCGGGTCGAGCCCGCGGCCCGCCTCCTGCTGCAGCAGCGCCAGCGCCGCTTCCGACGTCATCGCCTTGTGGTACGGGCGCTCCGCCATCAGCGCGTCGAAATAGTCGACGACCGAGAGGATGCGCGCGCCGAGCGGAATCTCTTCACCCTTGAGGCCCGCCGGATATCCCTTGCCGTCCCAGCGCTCGTGGTGGCTGAGGATCAGCGGCGCGACCGGATACGGGAACGGCACCGAGCTGACGATGTCGGCGCCGACCTTCGGATGCGCGCGGATCTTCTGGAACTCTTCCGGCGTCAGCGGTCCCGGCTTCGACAGAATGTGTTCGGGCACCGCCAGCTTGCCGATGTCGTGCAGCAGCGCCGCGGTCTTGACGCCCTGGATCTCGTTCTCGCTCATGCCGAGGCCGCGGGCGAGCGCGGCGGCGTAGAGCTGGACCCGGCGGATGTGCAGCTGCGACGTCTGGTCCTTCGCGTCGATCGCCAGCGCGAGCGCCTCGATGGTGGCCAGGTGCAGGTCGGCCATCTCCTGGGTGTGGCGCCGCTCGTCCTCGACGCGTCCCAGATACACCTTGTAGGTGTGGTAGGTGAGATAGATCGGCGCCGCGAGCAGCGGCAGCAGCGTGATCCACTGCTGCTGCATGCTCATGATGGCGGAGACGCCCGCGGCCGCGCCGGCGCCCACGAAATAGCTCGGCGCGCTCCACAGGAAGTTCTCGTTCCACACCGTCAACAGCGGCTGCCGGACGGAGAGCGCGATCGCGGTGGCGACCGTCAGCGTGTTGAACAGGAAATACACCGTCGCCGCGCCGACGAGCGGCTTCGCGATCGCCACCGTCGAGACGTAGCCGGGCGATCCGCCGAGGGCGTTGTAGGCGGCGCCCGCCGCCTGCACGGTGACGATCAGGCACGCCATGCTGAACAGCGTGCGGTGGATCGGATTGCGCTCCTTGATCCGGAACGTGCACTGGCTGAACGCGCTCGCCGCCGCCACCAGCATCGTCTCGTTCGGGCCGAGCAGCAGCAGCGCCGCGAAATCGACCGCATACGAGACGGACATCGTCGACGACCGCCGCGCCAGCGGCAGGTTGACCTTGAACACCGACGTCACCGACGACAGGAGCAGCAGCGCCAGGAACAGCCACGGGCTGTGGGTGAATTCGCGCGGGAAGTACACCGTCAGCAGCAGCGCGCCGAGGCTGATGATCGTGCAGACGTAGATCCGCGCGGCGAGCGGCAGCGACTTCATCGCAGATCCGGATCCACCAGCACCGGACGTGGACGCCGAATCAGCGGCGCGCGCCAGACGACGTCCTCGACGTCGTCACCCGCGCTCCAGACGATGCGATCCGCCGCAGGAACGTCGCGCGGCTCCGCCGGAACCGTGCGTACGGCATACGCGGGCATCGGTGCGCCGCTCGCGGTCGACTGGGCGAGCTCCACCGCGCCGCGCGCGTTCAGGAATCCCGCGCCCTGGGTCATCTGGTCGTAGCCGGGACGCGCCTCCGCGGTGACTTCGAGAATGGCCTTCACCTGGTGCGGCAGGAGCGACGGATTCGCCTGCAGCATCAGCGCGATGGTGCCGCTGACCACGGGCGCCGCCATGCTGGTGCCGCTGAGCGACAGATACGGTTCGGTCGCCGTCGGCACCGTGCCCCACAACCGCATCGCCGGCTTCGTGTTCCACAGCGTGCTGCCCGCTTCCGCGAGCGACTCGATGCCGACCCCGGGCGCGACGAGATCGGGCTTGGCCTGGTGGTCGATCGCGGTCGGCCCGCGCGAGCTGAACGCCGCCACGCTGTCGTCGCCGCGATCGACGGTGCCGTTGTGGCTCGATGCGCCGACGCTGATGACCCACGGCGCGTTGCCGGGCGCGCCGACGCCGCCGCGCTGCTCGTTCCCCTCCGGCGAGCGTCCGAGATTGCCCGCCGCCGATACCACCACGAGTCCGGCCTCGACCGCGCGTTTCGCCGCGAGGGTGAGCGGGTCGGTCGTGTACGACTCGTAGACGCCGGCGGCGACCGACAGATTCAGCACGCGGATCCCGAACGTGTCCTTGTTCGCGATGGCGTAGTCGATCGCCGCGATGACGTTGCTGATGTACCCCTGGCCGGTGCCGTCGAGCACTTTCTCGACCAGCAGCGTCGCCCCGGGCGCGATCCCGCGGCGGCGCCCCTGCGAGTCGTGTCCGTTGCCCGCGATGATGCCGGCGACGTGCGTGCCGTGGCCGTAGTCGTCGTACGCGGCCGGCTGAAAATTCACGAAGTCCGCGAAGCGCACGACCCGGCGGCTGCCGAGGTCGTCGTGCCAGTTGGCCACGCCGGAGTCGATGATCGCGACGCCGATGCCGGTGCCGTCGAACCCGAGCTGCTCCCGCACCCAGTTGGAACCGATCGTCGCGCCGGTGCGCTCGAGCGTGCCGTAGACGCGGCGATCGAGGCTGACGCTTTCCACGCCGGGCAGGTTCGCAAGGGCCGTCAGCGACGCGTTCGCAACGTACGCGACCTGCCCGCCCACCGACGGCAGGCGCCGTCCGGATGTGCCGCGGACCTTGCGGATCGCGAGATCCGCCACCGAAGGGGAGACGCCAGGATTCACGCGGACGATCACGCGTGATCCCCCCGCCGCCTCGTGGGCGCGATCGCGCAGCGCGTGGTCGAGACGCGGGGACCCGGCGTCCGATCCGGCGGACGTCGCCACCGCGCGCATGGGGACCAGCGCGGCAAGCAGGACGCCGAGAAGGAGGAGTCGTCGAAGCATTGCGGAGCGGTTCGCGAAGTGCAAGCCGGCTGCCGATTGTGCGCCGGCGGACGATATTTATAAAGTCAATTCCGGCAGCAACTTATACGATTCTGCCGGACCCTGCATCAAAAGACCGGGAGCCTGCGGCGCACACCACTGTCGCGTTGTGAGACACCGCTTCCAATCCTGTCGGCTAAGTCCTTTGAGATCAAATAGCTAACAGATGTGCCGTTTCGGTCTAGGCGTCGGCCCGGTTTGTCCTGTTTCGGGACGCGGGCGGCGCCTCCTCGAGGCCGTACTCGACGATTTTTCGATACAGGGTGCCCCGGCTGATGTCGAGGACCGCGGCCGCCTGCTTCTTGTTCCAGTTCACGCTCTCGAGCACGCGGGAGATGTGGGCGCGCTCGGCGTCGGCGAGCGTCGGCAGCCGTTCCCGGCTCGACTCGGCGGGCGCCTCCGTGGCGTGGAGGAACTCGATGTCGGTGCCGCGGATCACGCGGCCCGGCGAGGACAGCGCGGCGCGCGACACCGTGCTCTCCAGCTCGCGGATGTTGCCGGGCCAGTGATAGTTCATCATCATCTCGGTGGCTTCCTTCGAGAACGACTTGCCGTCGAGCGGCAGGCCGTTGGCGGCGCAGTAGCGCGCGAGGAAGCGTTGCGCGAGCACCGGGATGTCGGAGGTGCGCTCGCGGAGCGACGGCAGCCGGATCGAGAACGCGTTGACGCGGTAATAGAGATCTTCGCGGAACCGGGTATCGCGGACGAACTGTTCGAGCGGGCGGTTGGTCGCCGAGATCAGGCGGAAATTGACTTCGATCGAGGTGTTGCCGCCGAGGCGCTCGAAGCGCCGCTCTTCGAGCACGCGCAGCAGCTTGGCCTGCGCCATCAGCGACATGTCGCCGATCTCGTCGAGGAACAGCGTGCCGTTGTTGGCCAGCTCGAGGCGCCCGGGCTTGCGGTCGTGCGCGCCGGTGAACGCCCCTTTCTCGTAGCCGAAGATTTCCGACTCGAACAGCGTGTCGGGCAGCGCCGCGCAATTCACCGCCTGGAACCGGTGCGTGCCGCGCCGGGACAGCTCGTGGATCATCCGCGCCACCAGCTCCTTGCCCGATCCGGTGGGACCCAGGATCAGCACGGAGATGTCGGACTTCGCCGCGGTGCGGATCCACTCGAAGATGACCAGCATCTTCTCGTCGCGGCCGATCATCTCCCGGAAGCGCTGGACGGCGGGCGATCGATCCTCGGTGCTGACCGTGGCGCGGCGCTCGAGGAACTGATCGAGCAGCTCGTGCAGCACGCCGTGTTCGGGCTCGACGACGCCGTACTTGGGCGCGCCGGGTCCGGGGATCTTCTTGGTGATGCCGAACGCCACCAGCTCGCGGACGCAGTTCTCGACGTCCAGCCGCATCCGCCCGAAGGTCTGCATCAGGGCTTCGACGTCGAAGGTCTCTTCGGGGCGCGCGCACATGAACCGCAGAATGGCGGCGCGCAGCGGCGACTGCACCAGCGCCTGGAACTTGGCGGTCACTTCCGCGGGATCGGCCCGGCGCGCGAGGAGATTGTCCGGATTAGACATGCTTGGACTGGCGGTTCGGGCCGTAATACTCCGACTGGAACTTGTTGATCAATCGCTTCATCTCGATCGCGTCGCGTTTGCGGTGGCCGTGGCAGCGCACCGGCTCCGACCCGCCGCTCGTCTCGATCACCACGTTCGAGAAGAACAGGTTGGTGTCCACTTCCACCGACGCGACGTGCGCCATGTGGATCGACTGCTCCCGCTTGCCGACCCACTGCGGCGTGCAGTGCACCACGCTGTCCGGCGTGATCATCACCTGCGTCGGAAACAGATGATTGCCGCGGCTCCACCGGCTCGCCCGGAACACGTGCTCCCCGGGCAGCTGCCGTCCGCGAACCACGACGACGGCGATCAGGGCGGCCACCAACATCAGAACACCGACGACCGCCCAGACCAGCAGTGAGTTGTACTCGTTCATCGTCAGGGGTGACTTACAGTCGCTCCGGGACCGTCCGCTGTCAAGAGGCTTATCGGTTGGTTGATGCTATTCTTCCAGAATGCCGCACCGCCCTTCGACAAATGCTCAGGGCGCCCCGAGCAAAGCCGAGGGGCGGACGCCCGGGTCGCCGGACCACGGACCTGGTCAATACCTCCAAGGCAAGCAGATCCGCTACTACCGGCCGCGCGGCAGCGCCGAGGTCCGGCAGCTGATCGAGGGTGGCTTCCAGGCGTTCAACGCCGGGCGCATCTCCGAGGCCTGCCACATCTTCGCCGACAAGATGCTCGCGCCGGCCAACGACACCACCATCGGACTCACCGTCGCCGGCGCGCTCACCCCCGCCGGTCTCGGCGGCTGCGTCATCGAGCTGATGGAACGCGGGCTGATCGATTTCATGATCAGCACGGGGGCGAACCTCTACCACGATCTGCATTACGCCCTGAACTTCTCGCTGCACCGCGGCTCACCGTTCCTGGACGACGTGGAGCTCTACGAGCAGGGGATCATCCGCATCTACGACGTGCTGTTCCCGGCGACGGTGCTGCTCGAGACGGATGCGTACATCCGCGACTTCCTCGTCCGCTCCCAGCTCGCCGGACCGATGTCCACCTCCGCGTTCCATCTCGCGCTCGGTCAGGATCTGCTCGCGCGCAATCCCGAGTGCGCCGAATACTCGGTGGTCGCCAAGGCGGCGCAGTGCGGCGTCCCGATCTACACCTCGTCGCCGGGCGACAGCTCGATCGGGATGAACATCGCGTACCACGAGCTGATGAACGGCGGCACGCTGATGATCGATCCGAACCGCGACGTCAACGAGGTCTGCGCCATCATCCTGGCCGGCCATCAGAACGGCTGCGTGATCCTCGGCGGCGGATCGCCGAAGAACTTCTACCTCCAGGGGCAGCCGACCCTGTGGGAGGTCTACGGCATCCCGAAGGGCGGCAACGACTACTTCATCCAGTTCACCACCGACCAGGTCGTGTGGGGCGGACTCTCGGGCGCGACGCCCGCGGAAGCGGTCAGCTGGGGCAAGGTGAATCCCGGCGTCCTGCCCGACACCGTCGTCGCGTACTGCGATTCCACCATCGCCTTTCCCTTGTTCTGCGAATACGTCGTCGGGTCGGAGCACAACCGGCGCCCGCGGCGCGAACTGGTGCACAAGCGTGACGCACTCGTGGCGGATCTCCTGAAGCAGGCGAGAGCGGCCAAGACGTCCAAGGCCGATCCGAAACAGGAACCGGCGGAAGTCGATCGGCATCGATGAGAGCCGCCGCTGAAGATGGGCACGCTTGCGTCTGAGCTCGGGCCGCTCGTCGAGCAGGGCGCCGGGCAGCCGCGGATCTATGCGGACGCCAACCTGCCGAACGGCGTCGTCGGCTTCATGCGCGAGAAGCTCGGCTGGGACGTGCTGTTCGTGATGGAGCACGACGACCTGCGCCGCGCCCGCGACATCGAGCATTTCCGGCTGGCCCGTCAGCTCGGACGCACGCTGGTCACGCTCGACCGCGACTATCTCGACGATCGCGCGTTCCCGGCGGAGGAAGGGGCGGGCGTCATCGTCTTCTGCGTCCCCGACGAGCGCTGGCTGCGCAAGCTGCTCACGCGCATGGATCGCGATCTCTTCCGCGGCGCCGCCGCGCACCCGCTGCCACTCGAGCGGCGCAAGGTGGAATGGCACATCGATGCTCAGCCTCGGCGTTGATCTCTCGGCGCGTCCCGCGCGTGCGGTGATCGCCGACGAGCGCGGTGAAGTCGTGTCGCGAGGCAGCGGCGCGAACGGCGCGGCGGCGGTCCGCGCCGCGGGCCCGCGCAAGGTGGATCGCGCGGGCGTCGCGGCCGCCGACGCCGGCGAGAACATGACGGTGCCGCAGGTGCCGCGCGTGCTCCGCTGTACGCCGGGATGCGCGGCGATCGCCGCCGAAGCGTGGATCGGCGCGGCGAAGGACGCGCGCAACGCCGTGTTCCTGCACGTCGGCGACGAAGTCTACGCCGGTCTCATCCTCGACGGCAAACCGTGGACGGGCGCCCACGGCCGTGCCGGCGCCGCTGGCTGGCTGGCGCTGAATCCGGTCGAGCGTCAGGACTATCGGCGGCTGGGCAGTCTGGCGGCGGAAATCTCCGCCGGCGGCATTGCCAGGCGCCTCTCGTGGCGCGTCCAGGCCGGCGACCATTCACAGGTGCTCGACACCGCAGGATCGATCGACGCGATCACGGGCGCGCTGGTGTTCGATGCCGCGCGCGCGGGCGACGGCGTCGCGATCTCCGTCGTGCGCGACACTGCGCGCTACATCGGGATGGCGGTGGCGACGTTCGCCGCCGCGGTCGATCCCGAAGTCGTCGTCGTGGGCGGCAGCGCCGCGATTGCCGACCTGATGCTCGAGTCCGTGCGGCAGGAATGCGCCCGGCGCCTGCCGATCGAATGGACCGATCTGCGCGTCGAGTTCTCCGCGCTGGGGCCCGACGCGGTCGCGATCGGCGCCGCCCGGCTGGCGATGACCGCATGATCCGGCTCTCGGGTGCCGATCTCGTCCTTCCGGACCGCGTCGTCGCCGGCGGCACCATCATCATCGACGGCGAACGCATCGCGTCGCTCGAGGACCGCCCGGCGTCGCAGATCGATTTCGATCTTTCGAATCACTACATCGTGCCCGGGTTCATCGACGTGCACGTGCACGGGCTCGAGGGAATCGACACGCTCGACGGCGAGGATTCGATTGCCGCCATCGCCGAGCGCATGCCGCGGTTCGGCGTCACGGCGTTCTGCCCGACGTCGCTGGCTTGCGATCCGGCGACGCTGCGCCGCATGTTGTCCGGGGTGCGCGTGGCGCGGACGACCCGGCCGCCCGGGGGCGCGCGCGTGCTGCCGGCGCACCTCGAGAGCAATTTCATCAATCCGGAATACAAGGGTGCGCAGCCGCTGTCGTGCCTGCGGCTGCCGAAGTCCGAAATCCGGCGTCCGAGTTCCGAGGCCCCAGGTCCGACGTCCGAAGGAGCCAACGCGAGCGGCGAGTGGGCCGGCGCCGACATCCTCGCCGAGATCGCGGCCGCGCGGCCCGACGTCGGCATCGTCACGCTCGCGCCGGAGCTCGACGGCGCGCTCGATCTGATTCGCGATCTCGTCTCGCACGGACATCACGTGTCGCTCGGACACTCCGGCGCCACTTACGAACAGGCGATAGAGGGCATCCGCGCCGGTGCGCGGCAGGCGACGCATCTCTTCAACCGCATGCCTCCGCTCGCGCATCGCGCTCCCGGCCTGACCGGCGCGGTGCTCGAATCGGACGACGTGATCGTCGAACTGGTGTGCGACGGCGTCCACGTGCATCCGGCGATGATGCGGATGGCGCTTGCCGCCAAGCGTCCCGAGCGGGTGATGGCCATTACGGACGGTACTGCCGGTTCCGGACTGCCGCCCGGGTCGACGGCGACGATCGGCGGCTATCCGATTGCGATCCGCGACGCCGCGTATCTGCCCGACGGCACGATCGCCGGAAGTTCGCTCACGATGGACCGCGCGTTCGCGAAGCTGACGTCCGGGATCGGGCTGAGCCTGTCGGACGCGGCGACCGTGTGCGCGACGACGCCCGCGCGCGCCCTCGGCCTGCAGGGCTTCGGCCTGATTGCCCCGGGCGCGGTCGCGGATCTCGTTGTCCTGGACCGGGATCTGCGCGTGGTGCAGACCTGGATTGGCGGGGTGCTCGCCTGGCAGCGGGAACTTCGGTAACCCCGATCCTCGTCCAAGAAACCTGTATGAAATCGGTACTTCCCGCGGCAATGCTGGCCGCGACGCTCCCGTTCACGCTTGCCGGGTGCGTCGTCGTCGATTCGCAGGGCCACATCACGCAGGAAGAGCGGCGGTTCACCGTCTCGGGCACTCCGGAGCTCCGGCTGAACACGTTCGACGGCGCCATCGAGATTCGATCGGGGGAAACCGGCGCGGTCGTGATCAAGATCGAAAAGCGCGGTCCGACGAAGGAAGCGCTCGAGAACCTCACCGTCGACTCCAAGCAGAACGGCAACAGCATCGAAGTGTCGGTGAAGCGGCCGGCCGGCGAGATCGTGGTCTTCGGCATCGGCCGGATGTCGCCCACCGCCAAGCTCATCGTCACCATGCCGCGCGACGGCAACGTCTACGCGCGCAGCGGCGACGGATCGATTCGCGTCGAACGCGTGCGCGGACATCTCGAGCTGCGCACCGGCGACGGCAGCATCCGCGGCACCGAGATCGGCGGCAAGATGGTGCTGGTCACCGGAGACGGCTCGGTCACCATCGACCAGGCGGAAGGAGACCTCGACGTCGATACCGGCGACGGCAGCGTGAGCGTGGCCGGGAAGCTGGACGTCGTGAAGGTCCACACCGGCGACGGCTCGATCACATTCCGCGCCGAGCCCGGCACCTCGATGAAGGACGACTGGTCGATGACGACAGGCGACGGCGGCGTCGCAGTGTATCTGCCGTCGGACTTCGGCGCCGAGCTCGACGCGCATACCGGCGACGGCGCGATTCGCAACGAGCTGGACATCGAGAGCGCCGGCGGCGGCAGCGACGAGCGCGCCCGCCGCACCTTGAAGGGCCGCCTCGGCGCGGGCGGCCGCACGCTCCGCATCCGCACCGGCGACGGCAGCGTCCGTCTGAAGAGCTCGTAGCACCGCTCGACGGTTGCCACGGATTTCGCGGACCTCACAAATTTCGTCCTTCTTTCAAGCGTGGCGAGCTCCGTACGTCGTCGGATCGACGACGCCGGCCTCGCGAAAGGCGTCGATCCGCTCGCGGCACTTGCTGCAGGCGCCGCAGTGCATTCCGTCCCGCGGATTCATGCACGACAGCGTCAGTTCCATCGGCACTCCCAGCGCGGCGCCGCGCCGGATGACGTCGGACTTGTGCAGCGCCGCGAACGGTGTTTCCACGGACAGCGGAAGGGCGAGCCCGAGCGAGAGCGATCGTGCCGTCGCGGCGAAGAACTCCGGCGTCGCGTCCGGGAAGGGATTGCCGGCGAGCGGACCCATGAACAGCGTGACCGCCGAAGATCGCGGCCGCACCCCCGCGGCCATGTAGACGGCAGCCTTCGCGAGCAGGATCACGTTACGCCCGTCGATGAATACGTCTTCGTCGGGCGTGTCGTAGCCCGGCGGCGTGCCGCGCACCGCCCAGTGCGACGGCGGAAAGACGTCGCGCATGTCGAACGACAGGACGACGAGGTCACGAACGCCGGTGAACGGCGGCGTCGCGAGCAGTGCCGAGGCGATGCGTCTCTCCTCGGCCTCCCAGGCAAACCCGACGCTCACGTAGAGCGCGACCACCGGACCGCGGCCCTGCGCCCGCGCGGCGGCGGCGACGTCGGCCAGCAGAACCGCGCTGTCGAGTCCGCCGGAGAACAACACGGCGCTATAATTTTCCGACATGTACCTCGTCACGAAGCGGATCGAGTTCTGTTACGGACACCGGCTCCTCGATTACGACGGGGTCTGCAAGCATCCGCACGGCCACAACGCGTCGGTCGAGATCGACGTCCGGACCGACAGCCTCGACAATCGCAACATGGTCGTCGACTTCAGCGACATCAAGCGGATCGTCAAAGGGTGGATCGATCGCGAGCTGGATCACAAGATGATCCTGCGTCACGACGATCCCCTCGTCGAACCGCTGCGGACGCTGGGCGAACCGATGTACCTGCTCGAGAGCAATCCGACCGTCGAACGCATCGCCAGGCTCATCTTCGAGAAGGGACGCGAGCTCGGCGTTCCGATCGTGAGCGTGCGCGTGTGGGAGACGCCGACCTCGGTGGCGACCTACTCGGCGCCCGCCTGAACCGTCCCCCGGCACGTGTCGGGAATCGGATCGTGATACGGGTCCACCGCGGGACGGCCGAGCATCTGGTCCATCTTCGCAATCAGGCGCTCGGAAACGGCGTGCTCCAGCCGCTCCGCTTCCTCGTGCACCTCCGTCCCGCTCATGCCGAGCACCTGCACGAGGAACATCTCGATGAGACGGTGGCGTCGAATCACCGCCGCCGCGAGCTTCTCCCCCGCCGCCGTCAGCCGCACGCCGGCATACGCCTCGTACTTGATCAGCCCCGAATCCGACAGCGTCTTCACCATCGCGGTGGCCGTGCCGGGGACGACACGAAGCGCCCCCGCGATCTGCCCCATCGGCACCAGATCCGATTTCCGCGGCAGCGCGAGCTGTGCGTTGAAAATGGCTTTCAGGTAGTTTTCGACTGTGGACGACGGGAGCATGAGACCATCGTTGCACATGGACGGTCTGCGCCGCGCGCTCTCGAGCGCTGACACCAAGGCGTCGTACGTCCGGCGCCTCTTTCACACCATCGCCGACCGCTACGATCTGATCACGCGGCTGCTGTCCTTCGGCCGCGACCGTCACTGGAAGCGCCGGCTGACGGCGCTGGCCGATCCGCGTCCCGGTCTGACCGCGCTGGACCTCGCCTGCGGAACCGGAGACATCGCCTTCGAGCTGGCCTGGCGCGGCGCGCAGGTGACCGGCCTCGACATCACGCACCGCATGCTGCAGCTGGCGCAGCGGAAGACAAGCCCTTCGCGACGCGTGCAATTCGTTACGGGGGACATGATGGCGCTGCCGTTCGCCGACGTCAGCTTCGATCTGGTGACCACCGGCTACGGCATTCGCAACGTGCCGCGGATCGAACCGGCGCTGGCGGAGATCCGCCGCGTGCTGAAGCCCGGCGGCCTGCTGCTGTCGCTGGACTTCGACCGGCCGGCGAATCCCGTCGTGCGCGCGATCTATCTCGGCTATCTCACGCTCGTCGGCTCGGCGCTCGGGTGGGCGCTGCACCGCGATCCCGACACCTACCGGTACATCCCGGAATCGATCCGGCGCTATCCCGGCTCGGCCGGCGTCGCGACGATGCTCGCCCGCGACGGCTTCACCGACGCCCGCGTCATCCCGCTGCTCGGCGGCTTCATGGCGATCAATCTGGCGCGCCGCGCTAAGATCGGCTGATGGAGATTTCGGACGTCCGCCGGCGGATACGGACCGCGATTGACACGGCGCGGACGCGCGCGGCGGAGCGACGCGCGCGAACGGACGAGGCGGTGCGCGCCTACGATCAGTTCCTTCCCGCCATCGCGGTGCCCGCCTTCCAGAGCGTCGCCGCCGCCCTCACCGGCGAAGGGCATCGCTTCAACGTGATTACTCCCGCGGCAACCGTGCGGATGTCGCCGGAACGGAGTGCCGAAGACTTCATCGAGCTGGCGCTGGATACCGAGCGCGATCGTCCCGCGGTCGTGCTGCGGTCCTCGCGCGGCCGCGGCCGGCGGATGGTCGCGTCGGAGCGGGTATTGCGCGAAGATCTGCCGATCGGCGAGCTGGCCGAAGAAGACGTCGTGGCTGCGGTGATCGAAGAGGCCATCCCCTTCTTCGAGAGGTAGCCGGCTACCCGGCGGCGCCGTTCTGCTTCAGGTCGGCCGCCCGCTCCGCGCCGATGCCGAGTTCCGCGAGAATGCCGTCGGTGTGCTGCCCGAGCACCGGCGGCGGCGTGCGCACGGACGCCGGTGTCGCGGACAGCTTGAGCGGCGTGCCGAGCACGCGGACCGTGCCGGCGGCGACGTGTTCCAGCGGCACGATCATCTCGCGGGCGGCGAGCTGCGGATCGGCGAGCGCCTCCGTGATGGTCCGCACCGCGGCGCTCGGGACGCCCGCGGTCCTCAGGGCGTCGAGCAGGTCGGCGCGTCGCCAGGCCGCGAACGCACCGGACAGCTCGCGACGCAGCGCGTCCGAGTGCGTGACGCGATCCGCGTTGGTGCGGAAGCGCGGATCGTCGGCAAGCGCCGGGTGCCGCAGCACGCCGGCGAGGCGGCGGAACTGGTCGTCGTTGCCGACCGACAGCACGAACTCGCCGTCGGCGACCGCGAACGTGTCGTACGGCGCAATCGACGGATGCCGGTTGCCCATCCGCACCGGCGTCTCGCCGGTCGCGAACGCGCTGGACGCCTGATAACTGAGCAGCGCCGTGACCGCGTCGAGCATCGCGACGTCGACGCGCTGCCCCCGTCCCGTGCGTTCTCGCGCCACCAGCGCCGCGAGGATCCCCTGCACCGCGAACATGCCGGTCGCGATGTCACCGACGGCGACGCCGACGCGAAACGGCGGCCCGTCGGCCGCGCCCGTGATGCTCATCAACCCGGCTTCCGCCTGCATCATCGCGTCGTATCCGGCTTCGGTCCAGCGCGGACCCGACTGGCCGAATCCGGAGATCGAGCAGTACACGACGCGCGGATGGCTGGCGGCGACGGTCTCGTATCCCAGGCCGAGCCGGTCCATCGTCCCGGGCCGGAAGTTCTCGACCACGACATCCGCGCGGGCGAGCAGCGCATCGAGAATCGGCCGGGCCGCCGCGTGCTTGAGATCGAGCGCCAGGCTCTCCTTGTTGCGATTGACGCTGAGAAAATAGGCGCTCTCGCCGGCGACGAAGGGCGGACCCCAGGCGCGCGTGTCGTCGCCGCGGCCGGGCTGCTCGATCTTGATCACGCGGGCGCCGAGGTCGCCGAGCTGCATCGTGCAGTAGGGGCCGGCGAGCACGCGGCTGAAATCCAGGACCGTCAGGCCGTCGAGGGGCGTCATACTAGCGGGTGGCAATGAAAATCACGGTCTATTCCGGATCGCATTGACGCGCCTGCGACATGGTGAAAGAGTTTCTTTCACGCGAAGGGCACGCCTACACCGCGAAGAACATCGAAGACGACGACACGGCGTACGACGAACTGATGGCGCTGGGCGCCCGTTCGGTCCCGACGATCGTGATCGGCGACCAGGTCATCACGGGTTTCGACCAGACGCGGCTGCGGGCGGCGCTGGCGGCTGCCGCCGGCGAATCGTCACCAGGTCGCTGAGCAGCGCGTAGGCGGTCTGCGTCAGGCTGCCGCTCAGTTGACAGATCGCGATCTCCCCGAGCAGATCCGTCTGCAGCACCAGCGCGTTGGCCATGCCGCGCAGCCCGGCAAGCAGGTCGGTGTCGGGCAGTTCCACCGGCCGCACCGCCGTGGTCACGCCACCCGAGACGGTCTGCGCGGAGGCAACGAGACGGACGCGCGCGCCTCGCGCCTTCGCGGCCATCGCCAGTCGCGCCGTACCCGGACCGATGCCTTCGCGATCCACCGCCTGCGGCGTCATGCGAGCCCGCATCAGCACATTGGCGAGCGCCGCGGTCTTCGCCGCCGCGTCCCAGCCGTCCACGTCGAGGGAGGGATCCGCTTCCGCGATGCCGAGCGCCTGCATCCGTTCGAGCGCCGAGTCGAAACTCTCACCTTCCTCGATGGCCGACAGAATGTGGTTCGTCGTGCTGTTGACGACGCCGCGAAACCCGGTGATCTGCACCGCCGGCAGCGTCTCGCGCACCAGGTTGAAGATCGGCACGCCGTCCATGACCGCGCCCTCGAACAGGAACGACCTGCCGCGATCCTCCGCCAGCACGCTCAGCTCTTCGTAGGCGAACGCCGCCGGCCCCTTGTTCGCGGTGGTCACGTGACAGCCGGCCTGCAACGCGGCGCGAACGTGGTCGATGGCCGGCTGGCCGGCCGTGATATCCAGGGTCGTCGTCTCGACCATCACCTTCAGCGGCGCGTCGCTCTGCGCCAGCAGGCGGATCACGTCGAAGCCATTGCCGGCGTCGTCCTCGCCTTCGGCGATGCGATGTCCGTCCTCGACACGCCCGGCGAGTGCGGCGGCGTCGAGCCCGCCGGCGCGAAACGCGGCGCCATGCCGTCCGGTCGCGATGGCGACGATGCGGCAGTCGAGATCGTAGTCGAGGGAGAGCCAGTCGCGCCGTTCCTCGAGCAGGCGCGCAAATCGCCGTCCGACGTGGCCGAAGCCGACCAGCGCCAGATCAGCGCGCATGCACGCCGGCGGATCGCAGGAACTCGCCGACCAGCGTCAGCGCCGACTCGAGATAGGCGGGATCCGAGCCGAAGCCGATCCGGAGATAACCATCCATGTCGAAGTAGTCGCCGGGGACGATCAGGACCCCGCGCTCCTCGCGCAGCCGCTCGGTCAGTCTGGACGACGGACCCGGATGGTCGTGGCGCACGAAGACGATCGCGCCGGCCTCGGGCGCGATGTGGCTGAGACCTTCCTGCTGTTCGATCCAGCGGCGCACGAGTGGATAGTTGGCGCGGATGATGCCGCGCGTCCGCGCGAGCAGCGTCGTCCGGCGGTCCGGTTCGAGGGCGACGCGCGCGAGGCGATCGTTGATCGCTCCGGGCGCGATCGTGGTGTAGTCGTGCACCGCCCAGAGTTCCTCGATCAACGCCGGCGGCGCGACGATCCAGCCGATCCGCAGCCCCGGCATTCCGTACGCTTTCGACAGCCCGGTCGACACGATCGCGCGCTCGTAACGTCCCCAGATCGTCGGGGTGTCGCCGGCTTCGCGCTCGGCGCCGCGATAGATCTCGTCCGCGAGGACCCAGGCGCCGGCGCCCGCCGCGACGCGGCAGATTTCGTCGAGCTCCGCTCCCGCGAGACGCGCGCCGGTGGGATTGTTCGGATTGCAGATGAGAATGGCGCGGGTCTTGGCGGAGACGAGCTGCCGCAGCTCGTCGAGATCCGGCGCCCACCGCGCCGCCTCGCCGCTGCCGTGCTCGCGCAGCCGCCACGGCCGCACGGTGGCGCCGAGCGCCCTCGCCAGACCCGACGCCTGCATGTAGTTCGGCGTCATGAACACGATCTCGTCCCCGGGCGAGACGAGTCGCATCAGCAGGATGCAGTTGGCTTCGGATCCGCCGTTGGTCACCTGCACGTGATCGCGCGTGGCACCCGGATAGAGCGCCGCGATCAGGTTGCGCAGCTCGATCGTGCCGTTGGTCTGCGGATATCCCAGCTCGAGCTCGAGGAGTCCGTCGTGATGCGCGGTGGTGTTGGCGAGTTCCTTGACTTTGAGCGGATGCACGCCGCTTTCGGAGAGGTTCCAGGCGACGCGGTTTTCCCAAATCGACTGGACGCGCTCGAGTGCAAAGGTTTCGAGCTTCACGCCGCCAGTGTATCCTCATTGGCGCGCGGCGGGCGCCCGGGCGCGCCCCGACACCTGATGACCAGCGACCTGACGCCAGAACTGGCGTTGATCCCGTCCGGCGAATTCCTCATGGGCTCCGAGGAAGCCGAGGAAGACGAACGCCCGATCCATCGCGTCCACGTCGACGACTTCTATCTCGGCGTCCAGCCGGTGACCCACGCCGAGTACGCGCGGTTCGTCCGCGACACCGGCCATCGCGCCCCGGCGATCTACGAACTGCCGCTGGTGGTGAAGGCCGGCGGCGCCGAACGCGAGCGGGCGTTCAGGCAGACGGGCATGCCCTACGTCTGGGATCACGGGCATCCGCCGGACCGCGGCGACCATCCCGTCACGCTCGTCCGCCACGACGACGCGACGGCGTACTGCGCATGGCTGTCAGCGACGACCGGTCGTGTATACCGGCTGCCCACCGAAGCGGAATGGGAAAAGGCCGCGCGTGGCGGCACGGAGTCAAAACGGTATCCGTGGGGCGACCGGCTCGACCGGAACATGGCGAATTTCCTCGTCGATCCGGCGCAGCGACCGTCGCAGGGCACGACGCCCTGCCGGACGTTCCCGCCCAACGGCTTCGGCCTGTTCGACATGTCCGGCAACGTGTGGGAATGGGTCGCGGACTGGTACGATCCGCGCTACTACGCGAACGCGGCGTCGCGGAACCCGGCCGGGCCCGCCTCGGGTCATCTGCGCGTGCTGCGCGGGGGCAGCTGGCTCGTCGCCGACGTGCGGATGTTGTCGTGCAGCCATCGTCACAAGGTTCCGTCCGATACGTATTCGTACGCGATCGGCTTCCGCGTCGCGTGCTCCGGATAGGTGAAATCATGAAATCGCTTGCGTGCTCTCTGCTCCTCTTCGCCACTCCCGTGCTCGCGCAGCAGGCGCCGCCGCCGCCACCGGTGATCGTGACGTCGGGCGAGGCGGTGGTGAAGCGGGCGCCGGATCGCGCGTGGGTGTCGATCGGCGCCGAGAGCCGGGCCCGCACCGCGGCGGAGGCGCAGAAGCTCAACACCGACGCGATGACGGCGGTGATCGAGAAGATCAAGGCGTCCGGCATTTCCGGCGACGCGATCCAGACCACCGGCTACAACCTGCAGCCGGAATTCGACTACGCCAATGGGAAGCAGACGCTGCGCGGCTATGTCGCGCGCAACCAGGTGCAGATCCGGCTTTCCAGCACAGTGGGATCCGAAGCTTGGAATTCACGTGACTTGAAGTCGCGGC
>JADMIO011281596.1_pt1 | contig 122830 bp, 79 predicted proteins | sample 8958161 | NCBI WGS metagenome assembly JADMIO01 (sample SAMN16585339, study PRJNA669376) | soil metagenome | isolation source: Crop rotation soil | place: USA: Cullars Rotation, Alabama | collected 2011 | reverse complement strand
GCCGCGACTTCAAGTCACGTGAATTCCAAGCTTCGGATCCCACTGTGCTGGAAAGCCTTTTCCTTGAATCTCGACGATGCTCGCGGCGCGCGGTAACTGGCTTTCTTCGCGAAGCAACCGGGCCATCTGGCCAACCGTTCGGGCCTGAAAAACTGTTCCGACGGGAATCTTTTTCCCAAAATGGTTCTCAATACGCGCGACCAGCCGCATGGCGAGCAAGGAGTGGCCTCCCAGTTCAAAGAAATTGTCGGTGGCGCCGATGGGCTTCTGTTCCAGCACCTCTTCCCAAATTTGCGCCAATTGCTCTTCCACTTTGTCGGCGGGAGCAACAAAGGTTCTGCCAGGATTCAGTTCCGGGCCCATCGGGGCCGGCAAGGCATTGCGATTCACCTTGCCGCTCGCATTCAACGGCAGCGCCTCAAGCGGAACAAACGCCGACGGCACCATGTAATCCGGCAACAATCGTTGGAGATGCTCGCGAAGCGCTTCGCTCGTGGGTGACTGTCCCTCCCCCGTAACAATGTAGGCAACCAGCCGCTTCTCGCTTCCAAGGGTGGCGACAGCGCAATCGCGGATCGCTGGATATTGTTTGAGCGCCGATTCAATTTCACCTAATTCCACACGATTGCCGCGAATCTTTACCTGGGTGTCAGTGCGGCCAAGAAATTCAATATCGCCATTCGGCAGCCAGCGCACGATGTCTCCCGTACGATAGAGGCGCGCTCCAGTTTGCTTGCTGAACGGATTCGGCAGGAATCTTTCAGCAGTCAATTCGGGTTGGTTGAGATAACCGCGCGCAAGCCCGTCACCGCCGATGTAAAGTTCACCGTGCACGCCGACGGGCACTGGCTGGTGATTATCGTCAAGGATGTAAACCTGCGTGTTTGCAATGGGCCTGCCGATGGGAATCGAGCGCCCTTCGACACTCGCCGCTGAAATCTGATGACAACACGTAAACGTCGTGTTTTCCGTCGGCCCGTAGCCGTTGATGAGCTGGCAGTTGGGCAAATGTTGCAGCGCCTTCCTGATATGGGCCACCGACAGCACGTCGCCGCCCGCAAGCAATTGCCGCAAACCGCGCAATGCATCGGGTTGTTCCTCAATCATTTGATGGAACAAACCGGCCGTGAGCCAGAGGGTCGTGATGCGGTGACTCTTGATAAACTCACCCAATTCCGCGAGCGACGGGGTGTGCGGTGGGAAAACCACGAGTCGCCCGCCATTCAATAGCGGTCCCCAGATTTCCAACGTGGACGCATCGAACGCGACCGGCGCGAATTGCAGGAAAGTTTCGCTGGTGAAGGACGCGTAATTCGTGTCCTTCACCAGCCGAACGATGCCGCGATGCGGCACGCAGACGCCTTTGGGTCTGCCTGTGGAGCCGGAGGTAAAGCTCACATAGGCCAGGCTTTCAGCGGTAGCTCCGCTGACGGGAGTGACCAGATTCTCCCGGGCACATGCCTCCTGACCTGAATCCAGGCAGACCAAAATGGGTTTGGATTGATGTTCAAAGTGTGAATGACCGTTGCTCGATGCGGGTGGCCCCGCCGGGTCGGAAAAGAGTGCGCGAAACTTTTCCTGCGTCAGCACGACCGGCGCGCCGGTGTCTTTCAGCATGAAATTGAACCGCTCCGGTGGCAAAGCGGGGTCCAGCGAAACATAGGCGCCGCCTGCTTTCAAAATTCCGAGCAAAGCGACAATCAATTCAGCAGAACGTTCGGCGCACACCGCCACAATTGCATCCCGTCCCACTCCGAGTTTGTGCAAATGATGCGCGAGTTGGTTAGCCCGTTGGTTCAAGTCCCGGTAACTCAACCGCGTTTCTCCGAATTCCACCGCCACGGCATCCGGAGTTTTGGCGGCCTGCTCCTCGAAGACTTGGTGAACGCATTTTTCGCGGGGATAATCCGTCCGGCTGCCTGCCCAGCCGCCAAGAATTTGCGGCTTTTGCGCATCGGTTAACAGGGACAATTGGGAAATGGGCCGGCGCTCATCCGCGGCAATCTCTTCGAGCAGGGTATGAAAATGGCCCAGCCATCGCTCGATGGTCGGTGCCGAGAACAGACTGGTGCTGTAACGGCAATCGAAATGCAGGACGTCGTTGATTTCGGTCGCATCGAAGTTAAGGTCAAAGCTGGTGGCGCTGTGGGCGTTGGCCATCAATTGGGTTTGAAGCCCATGGAAGTTCAATGGTTCGCTGACCCGCTCGAGGTTGAAGGTCGTTGAAACCAGCGGCATCCGGTTTGGGTCGCGCCGGAGATTTACCTTTTGGACGAGGCTGCCGAAGGCGAAACGCCGGTGTTCGTAAGCGTCAAGGAACACCTTTTGCACTTGCGCCAGGTGTTCCTCAAAAGTCTGGTTGGCATCCACTGACGCGCGCAGGGGAAGAAAATTGACGCAATGACCAACGAGCGTTTCGCCGCCAACGATGGTCCGGTCCGCCATCGGAATGCCTACAACGATTTCGTTGCCGCTCCCCAGGCGGCGCAACAAGACGAGGTATGCCGCAAAGAGCGTCGTGAAAAGTGTGCAACCCTGCCGGGCGCTCAACTGTTTCAATTGCTGGCCCAGCGCAGGCGGGAGCGAACGCCACACGCGCGCGCCGGCATATTGCCAGGCTGCGCCCCGCGTGTGGTCGCCGGGAAGTTCCAGCAGCGGCGCGTCCTGGTGAAACTGTTCGAGCCAGTAGGCTTCATCCGCTGCATGCGCCGGGCTTTGTTCGCGTTCGACTTGCGTCTGCGCGTATTCGCTCAATTGTCGCGGCGATGCCAGGGCCAGCGAGAAGCCGCGGCTTTCGGCGGAGTAAATTTCACCCAATTCCTGGAGCAGGATGCTGAAGGAATGTCCGTCACAAACGAGATGATGAATGGTCATCACGAGAATGTGATGTTGCCGGCTCATCTGAATCAGGCGCGCGCGGGCAAGCGGTCCCGCAATCAAATCGAATGGCTGCCGGGCTTCCGCCATTTGGACGGCGTTCAGTTGCGAATTCTGTTCCGCCATGTCCAGTTTGGACCAGTCCAGGATTGAAACGTCGAATCTGGCCTTCGGCTGGATCTTCTGAAAATCACCGGTGGGAGCAAAAGTGGTGCGCAATGCCTCGTGGCGGTTCACCAGTTCTTGGAGCGAATTGAGAAGGACTTTGGCTTGTAATTTTCCGCGCAGGTGCAGGATGCGGCATTCGTTGTAAACGCAGGACGCTTCGTCACTCATTTGCGAAGCGAGCCAGAGTTCACGTTGGGATTCGGTCAGTGGTGCAGTGATGGTCTTATTTGAACCGTTGCCATTTTCGTGAAGCTCGCCGTTTCCAATTCTGCCGGTGAAGGTGGTGGCGCACACCGCCGGCGAAAGGCGCGTCGTCAGTTCCGTTGTCACGGAGGTCGGCTGAACGTTGATTGACACCCGATTCTCGGTCGCAGGCCGCGCGAGCTCTTCCCTGGGCGCAACCCGCTCATCAATGTGGTCGGCCAGCGCGTGCAGCGTGGGGAATTGTTCGAGTAATTGGCGGAAGGCGATCCGCACTCCGAATTCCTTTTCCAGCGCCACACTGGCCTGCGTGAGAAAGAGCGAGTCGAAACCCATTTCGGCAAAGGTCGCGTCATCGCTCAGCGTGGCCGCGTCCAGGCCGGAAAGATTTCCAATCAGCGTTTGCAGCCGCGCAAGTGTGGGAGAGACACCTATCCGGTGGCCGTTGCCACCATTTGAGCCCGCGCCTGGAGCAGGGGAGTTGAGCGGGTTTTCTTCGTGGTGTCCGTTTGAGCCATTTCCGTTAGCCACTCCGTTTGGGAAGGCAGGAATTTCAACCGGCTTGGTGCTGGGCGGTTCGACCCAGTAACGCTTTCGTTCGAAGGGATAGGTTGGCAACCTGACGCGTCGCCGCTGTTCACCGGCGTGAAGTTGAGTCCAATCCGGCGCCACTCCTGCCAGCCAAAGGTGACCCAACGCTTTGAGCATTGTTTCTGAGTCCGACGTTTCAGATTCTGCGCGCGGCAACGACGTGAGAGACACGGTGTCAGCGTTGCGTGCAGGATGTTGCTTTGCGAGATTGGCCAGCGTATGTCCGGGGCCGACTTCGAGGAGGATATTTTCCGGCGACTTGAGCAATCCTTCAAGCCCCTGGGCAAAGCGGACGGTGCGCCGCAAATGGCTCGCCCAATAAGAGGGATCCGTGGCTTCGTCGGCAGTGGTCGGTCTGCCGCTCAAGTTCGAGATGAATGGAATGCCGGGAACATGGCGTTCCTTGCTTCGAACCAGTTCGGTGAACGGCGCGAGAATCGGCTCCATCATTGCCGAATGAAAAGCGTGCGAGGTTTGAAGCGGGGTAAATGCCGCGTTGCGCGTGGCAAGCTGCCCTTTCAATCCTTCAATCGCTTCCTGCGGTCCGGACAGAACGCATAGTTTCGGGCCATTTACCGCTGACAGAGAGATGCGATTGTTCAAGAACGGTTGCACTTCCTCTTCGGACAACCTTACCGCGAGCATTGTGCCGGGTGGCAACTCCTGCATCATCCGACCGCGCGCGGCGATCAGGGCCAGGGCGTCGGACAACGAAAAAACACCCGCAAGGCAGGCGGCCACGTATTCACCCACACTGTGGCCGATCATCATGGAGGGTTGGATTCCCCGGCTCATCCACAATTTGGCCAGCGCATATTCGATGACGAACAACGCTGGTTGGGTTACCGCGGTTTGTGTCAGGCGCTCTTTGGCCGCGTCAATTTCTCCCGCGGCGGGATAGAGCACGCTCAACAAATCAAATCCGAGATGCGGTTTGAGTAATTCGGCGCAACAATTTATCTGCCCCCGAAACGCGGGTTGGGTTTCGTAAAGTTCCCGGCCCATGTTCACATACTGCGAGCCTTGTCCTGGAAACATGAAAATAACGCCCGGACGGTCAGATTTTTGAACACTGCTAATGACCCGTTGTGGATTGCAGGATTCCAAGGCGGTCATCGCATCACTCAATTCGCGGCTAATCAATATCCTGCGATGTGCGAAGGCGCGTCGGCCTGTTTGCAAGGTAAACGCGACATCCGCCAGCGAGGTGTTTGGTTGCCGCTTCAAAGCGGCGGCGAGATTGGCAGTCGTCTGGTCCAGCGCTGTTGCTGTTTTGGCGGAGATGACCAGCAGTTGTGGCGCTTGCGAATCCTTCCTCGACTCTGCGGTGGGCGCTTCCTCAAGTACTACGTGCGCATTTGTGCCGCCAATGCCGAAGGAACTAACGCCCGCCCGCCGCGGCTCGCTGCCTGCAGACCATTCAGCCAGCTCGGTGTTGACGTAAAAGGGGCTGTTCGCGAAATCAATTTTCGGATTTGGCGTTTCGAAATGGAGGCTGGGGGGGATTTTTTTCTCGCGCAACGCCAGGACCGCTTTTATCAAGCCCGCAATTCCCGCCGCTGTATCCAGATGGCCGATGTTGCTTTTGACTGTGCCAATCGCGCAGAAATTCTTTTTCTCCGTGCCGGCGAGAAACGCGCGGCTCAGTCCCTCAATCTCAATTGGGTCGCCGAGCGGCGTCCCCGTGCCATGCGCCTCGATATAACTAATCGTCTCCGGCGCCACACCGGCCATGGCCTGCGCTGTCATGATGGCCTCCGCCTGGCCTTCGATGCTCGGCGCCGTGTAGCCGATTTTCACACCGCCATCGTTGTTCATCGCAAAACCCTTGATGACGGCGTAAATGGAATCACCGTCGGCCAGTGCGTCTTCGAGCCGTTTCAACGCGACGATGCCGACGCCTTCACCCGCAACGGTTCCAGCCGCTTTCGAGTCGAACGCACGGCAATGGCCATCCGGCGACGTGATACCGCCTTCTTGATAAACATAGCCGCGCTTTTGAGGGAAGGAGACCGAGACCGCGCCCGCGAGCGCCACGTCGCATTGGTGATTCAACAAGTGCTGGCAGGCGACACAAACGGCCACCAATGAGGTCGAGCAAGCCGTCTGAATGTTCAAGCTGGGGCCCTTGAGATTGAGTTTGTAGGAAACGCGCGTCGTCAAAAAATCCTTGTCGTTGCCGATGATCGCCTGCGCCTCGCCGTTGATGCCGATGAGCAGTTCCGGCGAACGAAGAAGATTGTTCGCCAGGTAGGTATTCATGCTCATGCCGGCGAACACGCCAATCGCGCCGTTGAATTTATCGGGGTCGCAATTGGCGTCTTCCAGCGCCTCCGAGGCGCATTCGAGGAACAACCGATGTTGCGGGTCGGTTATTTCCGCCTCCTTCGGCTTCATGCCGAAGAAAGCCGCATCGAACAAATCAGCGCCCTCCAGCACGCCCCGGGCGCGGACAAAATTTGGGTGGCGCGCCGGTGCTGATCCCGTGGCTGCGAGTTCTTCGTCCGTGAAGAACGAGATTGCCTCCACCCCGTTGCAGAGGTTGCTCCAGAATTCATCAAGGTTGCGCGCCTTGGGAAATCGTCCGGCCATGCCGACGATGGCGATGCCTTCCGCGTTGCGACTGTTTTGGCTCACGCAGCCACCTCTTGATGCGGATGGAGGCTCAAGGCTTCGCGCTGCCGTTGCGCACGAGCTTGAATGTGCGCCGGCAGGTTCGCCACTTTTCGTTGATTCAGGAACGTCGCCAGCGAACTGATGGTCGGATACTCGAACAAGCGCATGATGGGAAAGTCGAGGCCGAGCGCCTCGCACATTTTTGTGTGGGCTTGTGTCGCGAGCAATGAGTGGCCGCCCAAATCGAAAAAGTTGTCGTGGCGTCCGACATTTTCCACGCGCAGCAATTCCGACCAGATTTTTGCGATACGTTCTTCGAGACCGGTTGGCGCTGGTGTCGCCGTCCCCGCCTTTTGGAGAGGAGTCGAGGTCAAGGCTGGCAGGGCCTTGCGGTCCACCTTCCCGTTTGGAGTCAAAGGTAGTTTCTCCAATTGCACGAAGGCGGCCGGCATCATGTAATCCGGCAGCTTGGCCGCCAGAAACTGCCGCAACTCGCCGGCCAGCGTGCTGTTTTGTGAATCCAACACGACATACGCAATCAGGCGTTGATCGTTTGCCGCGACCTCGCTCAGGCTCACGACACAATCGCGCACCGCGGAATGCTGTCGCAACGCCGACTCGATTTCGCCAAGTTCAATCCGGTGTCCGCGAACTTTCACCTGTTGATCCACTCGCCCCAGGAATTCGAGGACTCCATCCGCCCGCCAGCGGCCCAGGTCGCCCGTCCGATAAAGCCGCGCGGCGGGGTCGCTGTTGGACGGCCGGTTGACGAATCGTTCGGAGGTGAGGGCGGGCTGGTTCAGATAGCCGCGCGCGACGCCTTCGCCACCGATGAAAATCTCGCCACTTTCTCCATTAGCCACGGTTTCTAGTTTTTCGTTGAGAATATGAATCTCGGTGTTGGCAATTGGATGCCCGATGGGCATGGAGCCATTAACGTTGTTGATGCGGTAGGCCGTGGACCAGACTGCGGTTTCCGTCGGCCCATACATGTTGAACAGGTTGCCGCTCACGGCCTGCCGCAACTGCGCGGCGAGACTTACCGGCAATGCTTCACCGCCGACCAGGAAGCTCTTGAGTGTCTGCAGCGCCGGCAGCGAAGCGCTTGCCAGCAGCGTGGAGGCAAGCGACGGGGTGCATTGGAAATGCGTGACTCCGTGCTTTAGAATTTGCGCCGGAATGGATGAATCCGTCTGACCATCCTGCTCACCGGGCGATGGAGTGCTCGCGGGGTGGTGCTCAGGCTGGATGACGACCTTGAATCCGCGCGTCAGCGTCCAAAGAATTTCCAACACCGAGATATCGAAGGAAATGCTGGTGACGGCCAGCCACGTGCCGGGGTCGCTCCCCAGGATGTGGTCCATCGCCGTAAAGAAATTGACGACGTTGCGATGGCTGAGCATCACGCCCTTCGGTTTGCCGGTGGAGCCGGACGTGTAAATGATGTAGGCCAGATTGTCCGAAATGGAACCGTCGCCCTCGTTTCGATCCAGATTGGCGAGAAGCGTGGAGCGTGAAATCGGCTGGTCGCTTATTTCAAGGACATCGTCCACGCAAATGACTGTTCCATTTTCGAAATCGAGATTCAGTTGCGCCTTGAGTTTTTCCTGCGTCAAGAGGACGCGCGGCTGCGAATCATTCAGCATGAACGCGAGCCGCTCCTGGGGATAAGTCGGATCGAGCGGCACATAACAGCCCCCGGCCTTGAGAACCGCGAGCATGCTGACCACCATTTCGAGTGAGCGTTTCACACAGAGGCCGACCGGAATATCCGCGCCAACACCCGCGGTGTGCAGTTTGTCGGCCAGGCGGTCCGCGCGCTGATTCAGTTCGCGATAAGTCAAGGCCTGGTCATGAAAGACAATCGCGACCGCCTCGGGCGTTCGGTCAACCTGTTCTTCGAAAAGTTGTTGAATACATTTGTGATGCGGGAATGCGACGGGTGTACTCGTCCCTCCGCTCCGCAATTGGTGCGTCCTGGCTGTCAGTTCGGTTTTCATCTGGTCTGGTCTGCTGACAATCGTGGAGCAAGATTACCTTTCGCGTGAGGAGAGGCGTAGTGGGTGAAGACCGCATCACCGGGTAGTAAAGACCCCAGTCGGAGCACGGTTTTGCCCGCCGACACGCGAAAAGGAAGGGAGACAACCCATTTCAACCGGGCGCGGAGCGGTGTTCTCTTTACGCCATGACTGCTGATGCATTCACCACCACCGAACTCCTGTTTCCTCCTCAGTCTCCAGGCCGGGAAGATCCGGTGGCGCGCCGTTCACCTCCGCCCATCGCCATACTGGGTGTGGCCTTCGACAACGTGACCCTCACCGAAGCGGTGAAACGAGTGGAAGAAATGATTGCGTCGCGACGGCCGCATTACATCGTCACGGCCAACGTCGATTTTCTCGTGCAGGCTCGGCGCGATGCCGAATTGCGCCGGATCTTTCTCGACGCGCATTTGGTGCTTTGCGACGGCACGCCGTTGGTGTGGGCGTCGCGACTGCTGGGCAATCCGCTTCCTGAGCGCGTGGCGGGTGCGGACCTCGTTCCCGAACTCATTCGCCGCAGCGCCACCAAGGGACATCGCCTGTTTTTTCTCGGCGCGAGCGAAGATGCCAATGCCCAGGCCGTTGCAAACATGCGCGCGCAATTTCCCGGCGTAAATGTCGTCGGGCGTTATTCACCACCGTTCCGGGCCTTGTCGGAGTCGGAGCGCGAAGAAATGGCGGAGCGAATTCGCGAGGCGCAGCCCGACATCCTGTTCGTGGCGTTCGGCTGTCCGAAGGCGGAGAAATGGATTGCGGCAAATTATCGCGCGCTCGGCGTGCCGGTCGTCATCGGCGTCGGAGCGACGATTGATTTTCTCGCGGGCCGGATAAAACGCGCGCCCTTGTGGATGCAACGCGGTGGCGTCGAGTGGATCTACCGCCTCTGCCAGGAGCCGCGCCGGCTTTTCAAGCGTTACGTGACCGACTTGTGGCATTTCAGCCGCGCCATGCTCTGGCAATGCTGGGAACTCAAGTGGCGCTGGCGGAGCCGGACATTGCCGGTCCGCAGCCTGACCGTAATTGCCGGTCCCAACTGGCGACGCGTCGAGGCGGCGCGGCGGCTTAATGCCATTTCGGTGCGACGTGACCGACGCTTTTGGACCCAACTGTCTCATGATGGCCGTCATTGCTTGTTGGACATGACAAACGTCGAGACGATTGACAGCACCGGCGTGGCGATGCTGTTGCGCTTGCAACGAAAAATCCGCAGTGCGGGGCGGCATCTGGTGCTGCTGTCGCCGCCGGCACATGTCCGGCGCGCCCTCCGCCTCATGCGACTGGATGGCTTTTTTGAAGTGGCCGAGGATGCGGTGGAAGCCCGGCGGCTGACGACTGCCTCACCAAGCCGCCAAAAACCATCGGAAGTTGCCGGGTTTCCGAATGCCCTGGCCCTTGCCGCAACCGAACTCCCTTCCGCTGCATGAACATCGGCATATCCACTTCCGTCATTCAGCGCGGCAAAAGCGGTGTCGCCCAATACGTTCTGGCTCTTGTCCGCGCGTTGCTCGCACAAAATGGAACACATCGGCTCACGCTCTTTGTCCTGCGGAAAGATTTGCCGTTATTCGCATTTGCGGAGGGCCGGGCGAAAATAGTTACCGTACCGGAACGATTTCGCTCACCCGTCCGGGACATCCTGTGGCATCAAACCGAACTGCCGCAACTGGCCCGCCGGTATCAGTTGGATGTGCTGCATGTCCCGAGTTATCGTCGCATGCTCTGGCGGCGCCCGTGCCCATTGGTGGCCACGATTCATGACCTCGCGCCCTTCCGCGTCGCGAACAAATACGACTGGAAGCGGATGCTCTATGGCCGTCACGTCGCGCGCCGGCTTGCCCATCGACAGCACAAAATCATCGCCGTCAGCCACAACACACGCCGCGATCTGCTCGAATTTTTTGACGTGCCCGGCGAGCGGCTGAGTGTCATTCACAACGGCATTGATCACGACCGCTTTGCGCCGGGCTCGCGAAGCGACGCGAAGGAGTTTGTCGGGCAACGGTATGATTTGCGCGGGCCGTTCTTTCTATACGTCGCGCGCTTGGAGCATCCGGGGAAAAACCACGTGCGCCTGATCGCCGCCTTTAATCGCTTCAAAACGCACACCCGCAGCGACTGGCAATTGGTGTTCGCCGGCAGCGACTGGCATGGGGCGGAAACCATTCATCACACCGTCAAGCATTCGCCGTTTCAGCGCGACATTCGCAGCCTCGGCTTTGTCGAGGATATCGCGTTGCCGCAATTGTATCGCGCCGCGAGTGCGTTTGTTTATCCATCGCTCTATGAGGGGTTCGGTTTTCCGCCGCTCGAAGCGATGGCGTGCGGCTGTCCGGTGTTGTCTTCAACGTGCGGCGCCCTGGAGGAAGTGGTGGGCAACGCAGCGCTGGTCGTCGAACCCACCAACTTGTCCGACCTCGAACGACAATTGACCTGCCTGGCCTCGGACCCGCGTTTGCGCGAAACGCTGTCGGTGCGCGGGCTGGAATGGGCCAAGCAATTTAACTGGCAGCGCACTGCAGTCCAAACGCTCGAAGTGTATGGGCGGGCGGTGGAAAGCAGCCAAAACCAGCCCGCGACTCCGCTGTTGGCGACCTCAGCGCAACAAGTTTGATGCGACCCGCGTCGCAGCGGCAAACGGGTTGCTCGAAGCGGATGTGCTTGGCACGAACGAGAATTGTGAACAAACCGTGAAGAAAGAAATTCGCATCGTATATATCGAAGACATTCCCGCGGATGCCGTGCTGGTGAATCACGAGCTGCGCAAGGCCGGCCTTTCGTTCAAGACCAAACGGGTGGATTCCAAGGAAGCTTTTCTTCACGAACTGAAACACAATCCGCCCGACGTGATTCTTTCCGACCACGGCCTGCCGTCGTTCGACGGTTTCATCGCCCTGGCCATCGCGCGTGACAAATGCCCCGAGACGCCGTTCATCTTCGTGACCAATTCGCGCGGCGAGGACATGGCCATCGAGACATTCGAAAGCGGCGCCACGGATTATGTGCTGAAAAAAAATCTGTCGAAACTTGCACCCGCCGTATTGCGCGCGCTACGCGAGGCGGAGGAACGCGCCAAGCTGAAACAAAAGGAGCAGGCGCTGAAGGAAAGCGAAGAACGCTTTCGCATGCTGGTCGAAGGCGTCAAGGATTACGCGGTGTTCATGCTCGATCCGAAGGGTAACGTCACCAGTTGGAATTCCGGCGCGGAATGGTTGCATGGGCATCGCGCCGAGGAAGTCGTGGGCCGCCATTTTTCGCTGTTCTACCTCACCGAGGACGTCAAGAACGGCGCGCCCGACCAGGGATTGCAGACCGCTGCCGCCGAAGGCCATTTTCACGAGGAAGGCATGCGCCTGTCCAAAAGCGGGAAACCTTTCTGGGCGGACATCGTCATCACCGCGCTTCGGGACGGGGGTGGAAAGCTGCGCGGTTTTGCACAGGTCACGCGAAACATCAGCGAGCGCAAGAATTCCGAGGAAGCCCATCGCAAGAGCGAGGCGCTCAAATCGGCGATTCTTGACACCGCGCTCGATGCCATCATTTCGATTGACCACGAGGGGCTGGTCCAGGAATGGAATCCCGCGGCCGAACGTATCTTCGGCCATCGCCGCGCCGATGCCGTGGGTCGCTCGGTGGATGAGTTGATCATCCCGCTGCAATTGCGACAGGCGTATCACCAGGGGCTCACCAATTATTTGATGACCGGTGTCGGCAGTCTGTTGGGACGACCCATCGAACTGGTCTTGCATCGCGCGGACGGTACGGAATTCCTCGCCGAAATGGCCATCAGCCGCGTGACGACCGAAGACCCGCCGCGTTGCACCGCCTTGATTCGCGACATCACCGAGCGCAAGCGCGCCGATGCCGCCCTACGCCAGAGCGAGGAACGCTTTCGGTTGCTGGTCGAAGGCGTGCGCGATTACGCCCTCTACATGCTCGACCCCGCTGGTCGTGTCGTCACCTGGAACAAGGGCGCGGAACGCGTCGAAGGTTTTACCGAGCAGGAAATCATCGGCAAACATCTTTCCACCTTTTTCACGCCGGAAGACGTCGGGAAAGGCGTGCCCCAACGGGCGCTCAAGCGTGCCGCCACGGAGGGTCAGACGCTCAATGAAGGCTGGCGCGTGCGCAAGGACGGCACACGTTTCTGGTCGCGCGGCATCATCACCGCCTTGCGCGGCGAGGCCGGTGAACTGCAGGGCTTCGCCAAGGTGGCGCATGACATGACCGCCCAGAAGCAGGCCGAGGAGGAGATTTACCGGTTGAATGAGGAACTGGAGCAGCGTGTCTCCGAGCGCACCGCGCAGCTCGAGGCTGCCAACCAGGAACTCGAGGCCTTCAGCTATTCTGTCTCGCACGACCTCCGTACGCCCTTGCGGCACATCGCCGGTTATGTGGACATTTTGGAATCGGAGGCGAAGGAAAAGTTGAACGAGCAGGAACGCGAACATCTCCAGACCATCGTCAATTCCACCCTCCAAATGAGCGAATTGATTGACACGCTGCTGGATTTCTCGCGCATGGGGCAGGTGGAGATGGTGCATGAAAAGGTTGACCTCGGCACATTGGTCGAGGAGGCGCGCCGCGAATTGCGCCGGGACATCGAGGGGCGCGATATCGAATGGGACATTGGCGAATTGCCTGCCGTCCGCGGCGACCCGCTCATGCTCCGGCAGGTCATCGTCAATCTTCTGTCCAACGCGCTCAAATACACCCGCACGCGCGCACGCGCCAAAATCACCATTGGCGCGCAGCATGGCGAACACGAAACCACCTTGTTCATTCGCGATAACGGAGTAGGTTTCGACATGGACCACGCAGACAAGCTTTTCGGGGTGTTCCAGAGATTGCACCGGCCCTCGGAATTCGAGGGTACAGGCGTGGGGCTCGCCAATGTGCGCCGCATCGTCCGGCGGCATGGCGGACGCACGTGGGCCGAAGGCGCGGTGAACCAAGGCGCGACCTTTTTCTTTTCACTCCCCAAACCCAACGGAAACGGAAACGGTAATCATGACAAGGTCAAAATGGATACTGCTGGCTGAGGACAACGCGAACGACGCCGACCTGACCGCGCGCGCCCTTGAAGACGCCGCGCTGCCGGGCAAGGTCGTGCTCGCGCGCGACGGTTCGGAGGCACTCGACTGCCTTTATCATCGCGGCGCGTTTCCAGACAGTGGCGACGGCCCTCCGTTCTTCATCCTGCTCGATTTGAAAATGCCCAAGGTGGATGGCCTGGAAGTGTTACGCCAGATCAAGGCCGACCCCCAGCTCAAGCGAATTCCGGTGGTTGTGTTCACGTCATCCCGCGAGGAGAGGGACCTGGCTTCCAGCTACAACCTCGGCGCGAACGCCTACGTGGTGAAGCCGGTGTCATTTCGCGATTTCAACTCCGCGGTCAAACAATTGCGCGCCTTCTGGCTGGGCGTCAACGAAGCCCCGCCGGAACGAACCTCGGGCGGCCCGCCGGAAGAGGCAAAAATTGCTGCGTAGAATTATGAAAGCAGAAATGCCCAACGCCCAACGCCGAACGTCGAACGTCGAATGCCGGGGTGGGGACGGTGCGCTTGTGCCGTCCGCGCCGCGTACTAGCGGCGCGCCGTGGGGTGATTCGCGTGTGATTTGTTCCGCTCGCTTTACGGGCGGGGACATCGCAGGCGCGATGTCCCTATCCCTACCCAGTCCATTCGGCGTTGGGCGTTGGGCGTTCGACCTTCAGCGTTTCCGCAATTCCCCCTCGTGAAAGAAGAAATCCGCATCCTGCTGCTCGAAGACAGCGACACCGACGCTGAACTGGTGAAGCACGCCCTCAAACGCGGCGGCCTTCCGCATTCCCTCGTGCGCGTGGACAATCGGGACGACTTCGTCCACCATCTCGAAAAGACCCCGCCCCAGCTCATCCTCTCGGACTTTTCATTGCCCACCATTGACGGTTACACCGCGCTGGGCATCGCGCGCGACATTGCGCCCGAACTCCCGTTCATTTTCGTCACCGGCACGCTGGGCGAGGAAGTCGCCATTGAAACCCTCAAAAAAGGCGCGACTGATTACGTCCTCAAGCATCGCCTCTCGCGCCTCGTGCCTTCTGTGCAACGCGCCATGCGCGAGGCCGGCGAGCGCAACGACCGCCGCCGCGCCCAGGAGCAGCTCCGGATGTCGCACGAACAGTTGCGCAAGCTCTCGGTCCATTTGCAGCATGTGCGCGAGGAGGAACAAACCCGCATCGCGCGCGAAGTCCACGACGAATTGGGCCAGCAATTGACCGGCCTCAAGCTGCAGCTAACCTGGCTGGGCGGGCGCATCCCGAAACGCTCGCGTTTGCTTCAGGAAAAGACGCGTTCCATGGCCTCGCAAATTGACGAGACGATTCACGCCATCCGCCGCATTGCGACTGAACTTCGCCCTGGTGTGCTCGACACCGCCGGGCTGCTTCCTGCCCTGGAATGGCAGGCCAATAAATTCCAGACCCAGACAGGCATTCGCTGCGACGTCCAGGCCACCGTGAGCGAGACGCTGTGGAACCAGGAGTTGAACACCGCGTTCTTCCGCATTTTTCAAGAGGCGCTCACCAATGTCATGCGCCACGCCAACGCCACGAAAGTGGAAGTGCGCCTGGCCGAATCCAACGAGCATCTGACGCTGGAAGTGAAGGATAATGGCCGCGGCATTTCGGAGGCGGACCTGCGCCAGACCAAATCCATCGGCCTGCTCGGTATTCGCGAGCGCGCGGCCCTGCTCGGTGGCGAGGTGCGCGTTCACGGCGAGCCGGGCAGGGGAACGACCGTCAATGTGCGCATTCCGAAACCGGCGGTGATCGAACCCGCCCCGGCGGAACCGGCACGACCAGATTTACATGAAAATATTGCTCACAGACGACCACGCCGTCGTAAGGCAAGGGCTGAAGCTCATACTCGCTGACCGTTTCAAAACCGCACGCTTCGGCGAGGCCAACAACGCCACCGAAGCCCTTAACCGGGTTTGGAATGAAAAGTGGGACGTGGTCGTGCTCGACATCACCATGCCGGGCCGCAGCGGCCTCGAGGTGCTGAAGGAAATCAAGCGCTCCAGGCCCAAGCTCCCGGTGCTCGTGCTCAGCATGCATCCCGAGGACCAGTTTGCCGTGCGTATGCTCAAGGCCGGCGCCGCCGGCTATCTCACCAAGGAAAGCGCTGGTGAGGAATTGGTCGGCGCGATAAAAAAAGTCGTGGCCGGTGGCCGCTATATCAGCCCCTCGCTTGCCGAGCGCATGGCTTCTTATCTCACGATTGACGTCCAGAAAGCCCCGCATGAACGCCTTTCAGACCGCGAATTTCTCATCCTGCGCATGATTGCCTCCGGCAAACAAGTCAGCCAGATCGCCAAGGAACTCTCCTTGAGCGTCGCCACCGTCAGCACCTACCGCGCGCGCATCCTCGAGAAAATGGACATGAAGAATAACGCGGAACTGACGCGATACGCAGTGGAAAAAAACCTGTAGTCCAAGGTCCTTAAGTCTAAAGTCAGTCTCGGCAAGGATGCATTGCAGCCCATCCGTCCTTTGAGTCCCATGAGTCCTATTTGATCAACGCTCTTCCAGTCCCTGTTGGGGGCTCCGCCCCATGACCGATACGGGCTTCACCCACTTACTCAGTTTCCGCCTCGAGCCTACAGTGCAGGCGGTTCCATGAACGACCAGAACAATGCGAATCAAGAGTCGGGGGCGATTACTGCCGAGATTTCACGGCGGCAGCCAGTAGCTTTCCCGGAACAAAACCTTTCCGAAAACGGCCATCATTACAACGGCCAGACCAAAGGCGCGTCTTCCAACGGGCACGCCAACAGTGGTCCGCAATTCGGCCCGGGCGATGCCTGGCCGTTCGTGGATGCGCTCGGTCGGCGCTGGTGGTGGCCCGTCATCAGCGGAATTCTGCTCGCCCTTGGTGGCTTGGTGGTGGGCATGCTCGTCTGGAAACCGAGTTACACGGCCAACGCCAGCCTTATCCGCTACGACTCACCAAACACCTCGGCAGTTCTTGGCCAGCAATATCTGGCGATGGAAACGTTTGTCGGCTTGTTGCGGGCACCGGAATTGATGCAACGGGTCGCCGACCGCGCCGCGCCGCTCACCACGGCTGAAGCGCTCGCCAAGAAACTGCAAATCACCCCCGAACGCAACAGCGACGTCGTCAACCTCGCCGTGTCCGCGCCCAATCGCCAGGACGCCGTGGATCTCGCCAATTTTTACGCGCGTGAAGCCGTGCGTTTCACGCAGGAACGCCAGTCCAACCACGCCGCGGACGTCTTCCGCTTTGTCAGCCAGCAACTGACACCCATCGAAAGCGAAATCTCCGCCCTCAAGCTGACGCCCAAACCGGTGGTGCGCCGGTCCGTCACACCGCAGCAAGTCGTGGCGACCAAACCTTCGATGCTCAAGGACAAGCTCGACAACGCACGCGTCGAACTGGCGGATTTGCTTTCACGTTTCACGGACAAGCATCCACTCGTGCGCGAACAACGCGCCCGCGTGTCGGTGATTGAAGGCCAGTTGCTCGAAATACCAGCACCCGCGCCAATCGTCGCCACGAATGCCCCGGTGGAAGTTGCCGACGTGCCTGGCGAAGTGGACCCCGAAACCGGTATCACCGAGGGCAGTGACACTATTTTTATCCGCAGCAAATTGCAATCACTGGAAACGGCGCGCATGGCACTCGTTGAGAAAAAGCAGGCCGCGGTGACCATCGAGGCGAACCCGCCGGGCTCGTGTCAGTTGCTCGCCGAAGCCACGCCCAAGGACGTGCTCGTGCATGACGCCAAGCCGAAAGTGATTGCGCTGTCGGTCATTGCGGGGCTGCTGGGTATCGTTCTCGCAGGTGGATTGATTTTGTTCCTGGAAGTCATGGACGATCGGTTGAAGACCGCGGAGGACATTTCGCGCGTTACGAAGCTGCCGGTCATCGCGTCGGCGGGGGACTTGGGCAAACTCAGCGAGGCGGAGCAAAAGCGGTGGGCGTTCCGCGCGTGGACCAGTTTGCAGGGCCGGCTCAGTCCGTCGCCCAATCACGGTTTGGTTTGTGGCATTACGTCGTCCGATCGGGGCGAGGGGCGGTCCACGTGGGTGCATCTGCTGGCTGAGGCGGCCAGCAAGCGTGGATTCCGGGTCCTCACCATCGTCGCCCGCCCGCCGGAGGACGGTGAAGTAGAAGAGGGAGGTCCTATGAATAATCCAGACTCGGTGATGGATGACCTGGGTGGTGAACCGCTAAACGACCATGCAACTGAGCCCGTGGCGGCCGCGCCAATGAATGGCTCATTTTCAACGGAAGTTTCGACGAAGACCGCTGAACCAAAACCCGGTTCAGCGCTTGTCTCCAACGTGCTCAACAGTCCTTCGGAAGTGACGCAAAGGCTGGTGGGGCCAAACTCGCAACCCGTCGTGCAGATTCCGTTGCCCGGTTGGGTGTGGAATCTCGAACGACGCAAGCAATGGCAGGCCGCGTTGCGGCATTGGAGCCAGATTGACAACATCGCCATTCTCGTCGAGTTGCCGCCGGCCTCGATGCCCGAGGCGGTATTGCTCGCGGAAAATCTGCCGAACCTGGTCTGGCTTGCGGACGGCAACAAGGCTGAGGCGGCGGAGACGCGCGAGCAATTGAAGACATTGCGCGACGCGAAGTGCCATCTCGCCGGCGCGGTGATGAATCGCGCTCCGAAATCACTGCTGAAAAACAGTTTCCCGCGCTGGTTTGGCAGCGCTGCGTTGCTGGTGGGATTATTTGCGGCCGTCGGACCGGCCAGGGCCCAAGTGCGCGTGGCAGATTCGCCGAACTTTGCCGTGAACACCAACCTGTCGTTCTCGGTCGTCAACCCGACGCAACGCGCCGCGTGGCAGCAGCGCCTCACGCTCGGCCCCGGCGACGTGATGACGATTTCCCTGTTCGGCGAGCCGGCGTTGACGCGCCTCGATGTTGCTATCGGTCCGGACGGGCGCGTCAGTTTTGCCGAGGCGCAGGATGTCCTGGCAACCGGGCTGACAATCGATGAATTACGCGGCAAGCTGGATGAGGAATTGGGCAAGTATCGTCGCGCGCCGCAGACGATGATTACACCGGTGGCGTTCCGCAGCAAAAAATATTACATGCTCGGCAAGGTGATGACCAAGGGCGTGTATGTGCTGGACCGGCCCATCACCGTGCTTGAAGCGGTCGCGCGCGCGCATGGGTTTGAGAACGGTCTCGTGGAGCGCAACATCATTGATATCGCCGATTTTTCCCGGAGTTTCGTGATGCGCAACGGGCGACGCATCCCGCTGAATTTCGAGAAGCTCTTTCAGGATGGCGACCTGTCGCAGAACTTCGCCATCGAGCCGGATGATTACCTTTATTTTCCGTCTACCAACGTGAAGGAGGTGTATGTGGTGGGTGAAGTGCGGGCTCCTGGGGCGGTGATATATCGGCAGGACCTGACGGTGGCGGGGGCGATCGCGGCGCGCGCGGGTTTTAATGATCGGGCCTACAAATCCAAAGTGCTGGTGGTGCGCGGTTCGATGAACCAGCCCGAGAAGTTTGTGGTGGACATGATGGCGGTGGTGGGCGCGCGTGCACCCGACTTCAAACTGCAACCCAAGGACATTGTGTTCGTGAATTACCGGCCGGTCATCAAACTTGAAGAGTGGGGCGACCTCGCGCTCACTGCCTTCATCCAGTCTCTCACGACCGGATGGGTCGGGACGGAACTCATCAAACCATTCCAGGAATAATGAAAACCATTGCCTTGCTTGCCTTAATTGCGTTGCTGGCAGTTTTTACTGGATGCCAGAGCACCAAACCAAAATTCGCGGAGGTACCCGGCACGCCGGCGCCGGCCGGGCCTGCTCAACCGGTTGCCGAAACGGTCATCCTCACGAATCAACTTGATCCGGCGCTGCTCCAGCCGGCGACCAATCTGTTCACGCTCGGGCCGGGTGATCGACTTGAAATCGAACTCATCGGCGAGCCACTTTCCAAGGCCAATACCGTCGTGGCACCTGACGGAAAACTTTATTACAGTTTGCTCCCGGGCATTGATGTTTGGGGGCTCACGCTGGCCGAGGCCAAGGAGAAGATCGAAAAGGCGTTCACGGACTTCATCCGGGAAAGACCGCGCGTCTCGCTGACGTTGCGCAGTGTCGAGAGCAAGCGTGTCTGGGTGCTTGGGCGCGTGCAAACGCCAGGTGTCTATTCGATGGCCACGCCCATGACGTTGCTCGAAGGCATTTCCATGGCAGGCGGCACGGTCAGCATAACGGGGTTTACCGATCAATCCGCCGCCGGCATTGGCGAGGAAATGGCGGACGTCAAGCGCAGCTTCGTCATCCGGCAGGGAAAGTTGATGCCGGTGGATTTCAAGCGACTGCTGATGGAAGGAGACCTCACACAGAATATTTATCTGCAGCCCGACGATTTTATTTATTTCCCGGCCGCAACGGCGCGCGAGATTTATGTCCTGGGCGCGGTGACGCAACCGCAAATTGTGCCCTATTCGGACGGGATGACGGTGGCCGGCGCGATTGCCTCTGCCTATGGAACGCTCAAGGACGCCTACACGCCGCACGTGGCCGTGGTGCGCGGTTCGCTATCGCAACCACAAATCACCATTGTGAATTATCGCCAGGTGATTCGTGGCGGCGCGCAGGACATCGAATTGCAACCGCACGACATCGTTTATGTGCCGTTCAGTCCATATCGCTACTTGAAGCATTACGCCGAAATGGTGGTGAACAGCTTCGTGAGCGCCTCGGCGATCAACGCCGGCTCGCACGCGGTCATCAAGCAGCCACAACCGGGCACGGGTGTGTTTATTCCGGTGGGCAGCGGAATCCAGATTATTCCGCCGGCCTCGGTGCCGCCGGTGCGGTAGCCAAAGTGCCATGTGCCACGCGCTGCTCCTCCGACGGGGTCTGACCTGTCCGACCGTTTCAACGGGATTCATCCAAAAGAACAGACGCAAAGTGCACGAGACGATTTCAGAGCTGTTGCGCATTGCAGGGCTTGCGGTCGTAAGTTGGCGTCTATGCCGGTGGTACAGAGTTCGCTAAAAGGCTGCGGACTAAAAACCAGAGAATTTTATGCCTCCAGAGCGAGCAACAATTGAACGCGCGCGAAGGGACAAACGCGAAGGAAAGTCCCCGTCCACGCAGGCGGGGGAATTTGTGCGTGAAGAAATGCATCACATCCGCGAAGGGAAACATGGCGCGCGTTCCACGAAACAAGCCATCGCCATTGGCCTCTCGAAAGCCCGGCGCGCCGGAGTGAATCTTCCTCCGCCGCGCCGGGGACGCGTTCCTGCCAAGACACGTCGGGCCGCGCAACGCGATTACGCCAAGGGCCACAGCGGAGAGCGCAGACGCGTTTCATCACGGCGATCGCATGCCACGCTGGCCGCGTTGCGCCGTGAGGGTCACAGCGCTGCTTCACACAAGGCCTTGTCGCGACAGGCGCATCGTAGCGCCCGAAAACGTACGCACGCGGAACGTTCATCGGCAGCCCGGCGGGGCGCCGAAACGAGAATGGCGGCGCCCGGGCGGATTCCCGGTGGTGCAGTGCTCATTTAGGTGGAGCAAAACAAACCAATGAAAAGGAAACGTATGAAAACAAAGGGTAATGGGAAAATGGCACTCCTCGGTGCCGCAATCGTAACTTGCAGCCTGGCGGCTTGGGCGGATTCGCCGACCTTCGAAACGCCGAAGGAGGAGGTTTTTCGCGCGCAGGAGCTTTCATTCGACATATTTGGAAGCGTTTCGGCGGGCCAGGAGACACTCGATAATATTTCGGGTAATAAGATCAGCCATGATGGACGGTTTGGCGCGGGCATCGGTGCAAACTACTTCTTTACGCGCTATTTCGGTATCGGCGCGGATGCCTACACGGAGAACACCGACAGCAGTTTTGTTGACAGCGCATCGGCAAATGTCATCGGGCGCTTGCCGTTCGATGCGGTCCATCTCGCGCCGTATATTTACGGCGGCGGTGGTTATCAATTTGATCTTACGGAGTCGTGGTTTGGCCAGGCCGGTGCAGGTGTGGACATTCGCGTAACCAAGAATTGGGGCTTGTTCGTGGATGGGCGTTATGTCTTCACCGACAAGACGAGCAATTATGGACTTGGTCGGGTGGGCGTTCGCCTGGCGTTCTAATTGGGGAAGGGAAACCGGCCTCGCGTCATGGCAAAGGCAATTGAATTAAATCTTGCGCAACGAGCGTTGCGCCGGAAAGCGCGAGGCCGGGTCCAACAAACCACCGCAAGCAATCACGTTTACAAACTTATTGAACTGACCGGCACCTCGACGATTTCGGTCGAGGATGCCGTCCACACCGCGATCGCGCGTGCCGGTGCGACGGTGAAAAATCTGCGCTGGTTTCAAATCACCGAGACTCGCGGGGACATTGCGGATAATAAGGTGGCGCATTGGCAGGTGACGTTGAAGGTGGGATTTACGGTGGAGGGATAGCGAACATTCAACAGCGAAATAGGACGAGAACTGGGAGAGGGCATGAAGAGGAAACGTTCAACATTCAATACAGCGCGTCGACGCAACGGGCACACCTGTTCACCAGGCAAATCCAGGGTCGAGCCAGGGAACGAAACTGATAATCCGCTTTACCGAGCGGTCCGCGCGCTGGAGGAAAAGGCGGCCGGTTTGAGGCGGCTTGCGGAGCACTTTCCTTCTCGATATTGCGCTTTGGTTGATCGTTATGAGCGCCGGGCCAATCGCCTTTATCAGCTTGCCGCGCGGGTTAGACAGGTGCTTGGATGGGCGGCGGGCCCGATTGTATGAGGAAGCTGCGTCCGCGCAAAGATTTCCGTCGGAGACAAGTAGGAGGTCATCTTGCAATTTGCTTTCGTGGCCATTCCCGTCGTTGCGCCGTGCACGCTGCTCTATTGCTCAAGATTGACGTTGACCGCGCGCTTGTTTGGAATCGCCGTATTCGCGCGAAATTGAACGTATTGGCCCACAATTTGCCTATAAGTTGCACATGAACAACACCCTTCGAGTACTTGTGACCGGCGCCTCGAGCGGAATTGGCTTGGAACTCGCCCGCGAATTCGCGCGGCACGGACATCCCGTGGTTCTGACCGCGCCGGGCGCGGATGAATTGCGAATGATTGCCTCACGCATCCGGACGGATTTCGGAGTCGAGGCCACCGCCATTGCGCGCGACCTGACCGATGAATCGGCACCCGCGGAAATTTTCGACGAACTCCAGGCGCGTGGCCTCGGGATTCATATTCTCGTAAATAATGCCGGCGTGGGTGAAAAGGGCGAATTCGCCCATGCGCCATTATATCGTGACATCACGACCATCCGTTTGAACGTTGAAGCGGTAGTGCGCATGACGAAATTGTTTCTGCCGAACATGCTCGCCCGCAATGAAGGGCGCATCTTGAATACGGCGTCCGTCGCTGGATTCGAGCCCGGCCCGCTGCTGGCGGTCTATCATGCGAGCAAGGCGTTCACGCTTTCATTCTCGGAATCGCTGGCCGTCGAGTTGGAGAACACCGGCGTCACCGTCACAGCGCTTTGTCCGGGGCCGGTGGATACGGATTTTTTCCCCAAGGCGCACATGACGGAATCGCGCATTTTCCAAAAAGGAAGTGTGATGGCACCGCGGGAAGTCGCGATGGCCGCCTACAAAGCCGTGATCCGCGGCGACATGCTGTTTGTCCCCGGCGGCATGAATAAAGCACTGGCCTTCATGCACCGCGTCACGCCTGTTTCGACGCAGGCACGGATGAACAAAAGGTTCTACGAGGACGTGTCGCCTGAGGAACGCAAACGCGACCGCGGCGACGTGGAAAAGGAATTCCGCCGCAAGACCCGTGTGCGTGCCGTGCGCACAACCACATTGTCCCCTGTGGAAACTGTGAAGCACCGCAGCGCCGCCTTGCGCTAATTTCCCGTTCTAGTTCAAAACGAATACCACGTAAAAGCGTTTGTCGGTTGTCGCGGCCGTGGTATCCATCAACGACGTTGTCGTACCGGTAGCGGTTAGTGAACTGTTCAGGTCCGTCCACGTGGAATCCGACAAGTCATTCTTGTACGCGATGCGATAATTCTTACCCGCGATGGATGGCCAGCTCAGGCGCATGCTATTTCCCAACTTGAGGAGAGTCGCACGAATGGTGTTTCCGCCGACTACGACACCAGTTCCGCCACCGCCGCTGCCCACAACACTCGTCTTGCCCACCAGGTCCCACGTCGCGCGACCGCCATACACGGCGAAGTCCATTCCGCGCAACGTGCTGCCTTCGAGACCGACCTGACTGGCGGGCACTTCGAGACGCACCCATTGGCCTGGGGGTGGAAGCGGGCCCATATAGCGGCGTCCGGCTGTTCCACTGTTGCCGTAGGTAATATTGTTCGCACCCCAATACGCGCGGTGTTCCCAACTGCCATCGTTCCAGCCGAGCATGATTTCGCTCGGAGTATTTGCGGGATCGAGATAGACGTAGGCGTAAAGAGTATCGCCGGTTCCGACATCCATCGTCGCAGTGGCCCAATCAAACCAATGCTCGTGCAGCCCGGCGCCGATGGCGGATTGATGCGCGGTCGAGCCTGAGTAAGGAGTTGGGCTGCTGCTGACCCAGTTCCACGAATCACCGCCGCTGGAACTGAGTTGCGCGCCTGCGGGCGGCGCGTTGTCCACCCAGACCACATTCGGGCTATTGGCCGTGAAACTTGCTGCGGCAACGACGCGCCGGCCGTCGGGCCATTGCGCTTCAGCTTCAACCCATTGCGCGCCGTTGTTTACGGGGGTGAAGGTGAACGAACTGCCGAAGCTCGGTTCCTGGTCGCGTCCTTCCCAAATCACACGCGCGCCACTGAGATCCATGCCGGGAACTTGCAAAGTGATGGTCGTCGGCTGTCCGACAGCCACGGTGCTCGATGGCGTCGTAATGGTCGCGTTCGCGGACTTCCATGTTTGGCTCTTGGTGGCCGTCAATGCCGCGAGATAAGCCATCGTGCCGAGGCCGCGTCCCTGGTTGACCACCACGAATTCGGTGGTCGTGTTGAACGCGTCACCCCAGCGATCGTAAAACGGATACGGCGAAGTGGATGCATCATCGGTGGGATAACACAACGCATTGAGTTCCGTGCCGTAAGTATAGACCCAGACGAAACCATTCTGAACGCTCGCGAGGGGGATGCCGGTTTGCGGCAGTACGCGCCGGTCACTCTGCGCGTATTGATGAACAATCTCTCGCTGCCGTTTCCAACCCAGCCCGCAGACGTAGGACATGTTGACAGGGTTACCGCCGCCTTCGTAATTCATATTGCGCACCATGGCGTCGAGATATTCGGCGCGGGGCGTGATTTGTTGCGCGACAGCAATGTCAAAGGCCTGGTCCGCGGAAAAATACCATCCGGCTGCGCGCACCCGTTTGGTGGCGTCGGGGAAACTGCTGCCGTAAGCGCCTTGCTGCGACCATGTGAGAGCATCATTGCCGGCAGCGGTAACTTGCGCTTCGCATTTGGCGAGATATGCGGCGTTGAGCTGGCTGACTGGCAAACGTCCACTGCGCGCCGCGAATGCGTAACTACGTACGGCATTTCCGTAGCACGCATACATGCGCCACCAACCCCAGCGGAACGTGGCCGGGTTGCTGGGGTCGGGAAACCATTCCATCAACTTCTGGTGATAGGCTGCGCCGCCGGTGGCCAGGAACATTTCACACGCGGCCCACGCCAGTTCGTCGTTGTGCATGAAATCATCGCCGTAGTGTGTGATTTTCTGGTACGCGCCGTCCTTGCCGTAGCGCGCAATGGCGTTGGTGAGGAATTGCCAGCCAAGCTGCGCCTTTTGCAGGTACTGCGCGGCGACTTGGGGATACTTCTGTTTGAAGGACGGAGACGAAGCGCATTGGGCCAGAGCGGCGACGGCGGCGGCGGTCACGGAAGTGGTCTTGGGCCAGACGACCTGCGGGTCGCCGTGGTCGGGTTGAGTGCCGCTTTCGTATTCGCGTTCGCGCGGGTAGCAGAGGAAATAAAATCCGCCGTCCGTATCCTGGATTTTCGCGAGGTAATCAGCCTCCCATTTCGCCTCCTGCATGATGTCGCTAATGCCATCACCACTTTCGGGGATTCCGAGATTGTCCAATGCGCCCACACCGGCGAGTGAATCCGCCGAAAACATCAGGCTGTGAGTGAGGCTCGCGCAATTGATGGTGTATTTGCTATAGTCGCCCGCGTCGTGATGGCCGCCGCTGGTGTCCAGCGTGCCCGTGCGCACGAAGGGATAAAGCTGGGCCGACGGACTGGTGAGCAACGGTGCAATTTGCGGCGGGTTGTCCGAACTGGCCTGGTTGGCATACATCGCAATCGTGTTCCACGTAAACGCAAAGGATGATTGTGACGTCGGAACACTTGCGGCCGCCGTGTGACAGGCGTCGTGCGTGAACCGGCTGTAGGGAAGTGAATTATCGGTGCCGCAGCGTTGATGGTAGAGGCCCAGCTCATAGGCTCGTGCAAACGCCATCGCCACGCCTTCATCGATCATGAACGGCAGTGACGCGCCCAGCCCGGGCACGACGAGCTGGTATTCGCCGGGCGTCGTGAAGGCGCTAAAATCGGCTTCGAGGACTTTTTGATAAGGTGTTGGCGAGTAGGTGTAGCCGACATCGGGGCGCGATGTGAGCGTGCCTTGATAAACCTGCGTGCCGGTTGCGGCGTTGACAATTTTGAATCCGAGCGACGAAGAAATGTTCATCTCACCCATACTGCCCAGATAGTAGCCCACGGCGGCTTTCTTCGGGAACGACGGCACATAACCCTCCTGGTTAACATGGATCGCCGGGCCGTAGCGCAACGGATCCGCAGTCGCACTGAAAGTCATGGCCACCGGCCAGAGCGTGCCATTGGGATTGGTCACCACGACGGTTTGATTGTCGGAAATTGGCGTGGCGAGTTGCAGATAGATGCAATTCGCGATGCGCAAATCACGATTATTCAATGGTGCGTATAACGGGCGGCGCTTGAAGCCCACACTTTGCACTGTGACCGATTGTCCGTTCACGGTCACCGAGAATTGCGCGACGGCTGGCAACTGCAATTGATTCGCGGCGTTCACAAAATCCCACGAATCCACACGACCGGGGTCAGCCGACTTGGTGTTGATGCGGCACACTTCCAGGAGCGTGGGAGAAATGATTCGCAACGCATTGTCCCCGGCTTTTGGCATCGCGAGGGTGGTGTCATCAATAGTGTGGTTGGGAACGTATGAGTTGGTGGAAGGTGGATTCACTGGCGGAGGGTTCGTCACGGGAGGAATGTTTGTGACTGGTGGCGTCACGACGCTTGCGTCCACGATGGCCACCGCCGTGGAATTCAGCGCGCCAACTGTGTAAGCCGCATCCGGCGCGAGGGTGAAAGTAACATTGAGCGGAGCAGCCTGGGTGCAATTGGTGATGCCGGCGATATTCATCGTCGCGGAGAGCGCACCGGCGGGAATGGTGGCTGTCACCGGCATGTCGCCTTCGGGCCGGCGATAGTCAATCCACTTCACCGCCGAGCCGCCGAGGGAAAAATTCACCGAAAGCGGGGACGTGCCAACGTCCGAGCGTGTGAATGTGACGCTCGCATTGTCGGACGAACCAATCGTCGCCGTGGGGTCAGTGGCGGCCACTGAAACCGTGGTTGCGTTCACCGTCCAACCGAACTGCGCGGCGGACACCAGCATCAAGCCGTAAGCGGCATTGCGAATACTTCGCATCATGCCGCCACGTTAAAGGACGCTGGAAAACTACATAGTCCGCGTCAGAGCGATACTCATGTCAGCGTTTCGACTACAATAAAGTGAGGCACCTCTGGGGGTAGGTATTTGCCATGGGTGGATCGAGTGCTTTCATGCCTCCAACCGTCACTTGACCTTCGGCCATAGCTGATTGACCTTGTAGTGAGTGAAGCCCGTTTGATCGCGGAATATGCCGAATACGACCACATTCCTGTTGGTGGAAGACGACCAGAATGATGTCTTTCTCTTGCAGCAGCAATTCCGGGAAGCCCCGGCGAGCCTTCGCCTATTGCACGTGAGCGATGGTGTAGAGGCAATGCGCTATCTCGAAGGGCAGGGGGACTACGCTGACCGTGACAAGTTTCCGCTACCCGATGTAATCCTGCTGGATTTGAAGATGCCTCGCTTCAGTGGTTTTGATTTTTTGCAATGGTTGCACACCAAGTCGTCGGACGACCTGCATCTAATTCCCGTCGTGGTTATGTCTTCGTCCGCCTTGCCAGAAGACATTACCCGCGCCTATGCGCTCGGGGTAAATTCCTATATGGTAAAGCCAGTCAAATGGAACCAGTTTGCGGAGCGGGTCAAGGCGCTTGGCATTTATTGGTCGGAACATGTGGAAACGCCGGAGGTGGCGGCTGCCCACAAAGAGCAGCCGCGATCGGAGTAGATGGAGGACATATAGGAAGCATGGGACCTATGACTCGCGGCCTTTGCGAGCTTCTCTGCTAATACGTGAGATCTGGTTCTAGGTATCCGCGTGGGACAACGCTAAATCGTCTTCCGCATGCTCGGCGGTCTGTTCCGGATTCCCCATGACCAATTCCACATGGTGCTCGTTGTGGTCGTTAATCAGCGGCACGGTCAGGTCCTCACTGGGATGACCATCAATCACGACTTGCAAAGGTTGCGAGCCGCTTTGGCCGTTGTTTATCACGTGGATGTGATAGAACGTCTCGTGATAACGATAGTGCATCTTGAAGTCGCGCCACGCCTTGGGCAGGCGCGGTTGCAGGCGCAGCCGCTCGCCTTCACGATGAATACCAAGAAGTGTTTCGGTCACCAAGCGGTACATCCAGCCCGCTGAACCCGTGTACCACGTCCAACCACCGCGACCTGTGTGCGGTGGCATTGCGTAAATATCCGCAGCCACTACGTAGGGCTCGACCTTGTAGGTCCCAATTTCCTGGGCAGATTTGCCGTGATTGAGCGGATTGATCATGGCAAACAATTCCCAAGCACGCTCCACTTCACCAAGATGCGCAAAGGCCATCACCGTCCAAATTGCGGCGTGAGTATATTGGCCGCCGTTCTCACGAACACCGGGAACGTAGCCTTTGATATATCCAGGATTCAGCGCGCCCTTGTCAAAGGGCGGATTGAACAACTGGATCAAACCCGCATCGCTTCGAATCAGTCGTGCATCCACGGCTTCCATGGCCTGCCGCGTACGATCCGGGTCGGCAGCCCCGGTAAGCGCCGCCCAGCTTTGGGGTAGGGCATCAATCTGGCACTCAACGTTCTGCTGCGAACCAAGCGGCTCACCGTTGTCGAAATACGCGCGCCGATACCATTGGCCGTCCCACGCGTGCGTCTCGATATTACGGCGCAATTCCGCCGCCTGCTCCAGACAGCGCGCTGCAAAAACCGTGTCATTGCGCTGCCGCGCAAGCCCCTCGAATTGCGTGAGTACATCCACCAGAAAGAATGCCAGCCACACGCTTTCCCCGCGCCCTTCCGTGCCGATGCGATTGAATCCGTCGTTCCAATCTCCGCACCCGATGAGCGGCAAGCCGTGCGTGCCAAATCGGAGGCCCCGTTCAATGGCGCGGACGCAGTGCTCGTAAAGGGTGGCCGTTTCATCCGAGCGCTGCATCAGGTCATAATAACTCTCCTCGTCCGGCCGCAGCGCACGGCATTCGAGGAAGGGAATTCTTTCGTCGAGCACGCCGGTGTCGTTTACGCAACTCACGTAGCGGCAGACGGCGTACGGCAGCCAAAGATAATCATCCGAGAATTGGGTACGCACGCCACGCCCGGTCGGCGGATGCCACCAATGCTGCACGTCGCCTTCGCGAAATTGCCGCGAGGCGGCGCGCAGGATGTGCTCGCGCAATAATCGCGGCTCGGCGTGGACGAGCGCCATCCCGTCCTGCAATTGGTCGCGGAAGCCATAGGCGCCGCCGGATTGATAGAACCCCGTGCGGCCCCAAAATCGGGCACTAATGGTCTGGTAAAGCAACCAACCGTTGGCCATGACATTCACCGCGAGCTCAGGCGTTTCAACGTAAATCGTTCCCAACGTGCGGTTCCAATAGTTCCACACCCCTTCAAGCGCCTGCCGCGCGGTGTCCGCCTGCCGGCAACGTTGAATCAATTGCTGGGCTTCGAGCAGGTTTCGTCCACCACCGAGGGTGAACGTAACGTCGCGCTCCTGGCGTTCCGCAAGTTCGAACGCCACGTGAAATGCGCCGCAAGGATCAAAACCGGCCCCGGTCTTTCCGGAAAGCCTGACGCGTCGCAGCGCCGCAGGATTTTTCAGCGTCCCATTACGTCCCAGGAAATCCCGGCGATCACCGGTGACGGTGCGGGAGGGCTCGTTTATGTCCGCAAATGCCACGTACTGCGGAAAATCGATATTGAGATAATTGCGCGCGAGTAGCGCCCCGCTGCGTGGGTCAATCTCGGTCTGGATGTGCGGCGCGGTTTTGGTCCGTGTTTCGCCCAACACCCATTCCCAGTAGCTCATCACGGACAAACGTCGTGGGCGGTCCGAAACATTCCGCAGTTTCAACGCGATGAACTTCACCGGCATGTCCATCGCCACGTAGATCCACAGTTCGGACGAAATCCCCTTCTCGGTGTGCTCAAAAACAGTATAGCCAAAACCGTGGCGGACGACATATGGCGCCGCACCCCGTGCCGGCAGCGGCGTGGGCGACCAGAACTCTCCGGTGTCATCATCGCGAATGTAGAGTGCCTCGCCGGGCGGGTCGCAAACCGGATCGTTGCTCCAAGGCGTCAGACGATACTCGTGACTGTTCTCGAACCACGAATACCCTCCGCCACTTTCGGTGACCACCGTTCCAAAATTTGGGTTGGCAAGAACGTTCGACCACGGTGCGGGCGTGGAATTCGAGTCAATGGTCATGATATATTCGCGCCCGTCGGGCGTGAACCCGCCAATCCCGTTGGGGAATATTATTTCCCGCGCAACGACTGGCGCGTCGGCGTCCTTCCAAGGCGAACGTCTCGGCTTCAACTCCGGCATCAACGGCTCGGCCGCAAGCCGCTGTTGAACCTGTTGTTCGAAACTGCCCAGTTCGTCGGAGAACACGATCCGAGCGATGGATTGCAGGAGAATGCGATCCTCCGGCGGGATGGATTCGGCGCGACGGACAAAGATGCCGCCGGGACTGTCGAGCACGGGCGCCTCAATGCCCGAGGCAATGAGCCCGACAATTTGATCATAGAGCGCCTGCCGGTAAACCGACGCGTCCTCGTTGAGAATGACCAGTTCGACGGCCAGCCCTTTCATCCGCCAATACGCGTGCGCCTGGACCAGACGCCGCACGAGTTCGAGCTTTTCGCCATCGCTGATTCTCAGCAGCAGGATGGGCAAATCGCCGGAAATACCGTGGCCCCACAAACCACTTTGCCCGCGGCGATTCGAACGGAGCACGCTCACCGGCGCGCGCCGGGCAGGATTTGCATAAACCAGCGCGCTGGCCAGGCGACCGTAGAGTTGCGCATCCGCTTCCGTCGCGTCCAGATGCCGTAAGGTCACCTGGCTGTGCGTCCAGGCGAGGTCGAACAACCGGTCCGTCATCGGCGGGCTGTAATATTTTGCCACCAACGCCAGGGCCGCTTCACGCGACTCGGCCACCCCGGTGACGATTTCGATTCGCGCCGTCTGGTCGGGCGTGATCTTTACGGTGCGCCGGACGGATACGATGGGATCCAGAACGGAGCCCGCGCTGTTCGACAGTGCGGCCCCATCGAGCAAGGCCGCGGGCGAGTTAAGCGTCCGGCCCCGCCCGGTGAATTTGCCCCGGTCCGTTTCAAACGAAGGCGCGTTTTGCTCCGTACCCTGCACGGTCATGAGGTGGAACATCCACGGCGGCCGTTCGCCTTCCGAACGCGCGCGGCGGGTGCAGAGGATGGCCGGGTGCTGGCGCACGATTTCCGTTTGCACAAAGAGATTGCTGAAGGCCGGATGCGCCGTGTCGGCCGGGGGCGGCGCCATGACGACTTCGGCATAGCTCGTGAACTCCAGCACGTGCGCCACATTGGCGTGATTGGTGACGGTGATGCGTCGCAATTCCACGTCATCCTCCGGCGAAACGCTGATTTCGGTGTGCATCTCCAGCGCGCCATGCCGCTGGCGGAATTCCGCGCGGGCCTGCGTGAAGATCGCTTCGTATCGTTTGGCGGGCCGCAGGACGGGCTGATGCGCCGTGGACCAGAACTCGCCGGAGAGCGTGTCGCGCACGTAACAAAAGGTGCCCCAGCAATCGCGCGTGGGATCTTCGCGCCAGCGCGTGACCGCCAGATCGTTCCAGCGGCTGTATCCCCCGCCGGCACTCGTCACGAGTACGTGGTAACGGCCATTCGAGAGCAGGTGCACATCCGGTGATGGCCCGCTGGGATTGGTGAATACCCGCATCACCGCTTCGCCATCCCTGGTGCCGAGCGGCCGCGATTCGCCGAACTCGAGATCATCGGCGCTGATGGCGGCGATGGCCTTGGGCACGCGTTCCTGCAACAGGAGTTCAGCGGCCTTGCACATGGGATTCGAGAGAAAGCGGCGCTGCATCGGCCGGTCCAGCAATAAAGATTCGAGCGACAGGAGGCTCATACCCTGGTGATGCGCCATGAAGGAGCGAACGGTGACGCTGGTCTCGTCGGGCGGCATTCGCGAAGGCGTGTAATCCACCGCTTCATAGAAACCGTAACGCCCTTCGCGCCCTTCGCGGGCCAGTCGCCGGAGATTATGGCACGATTCCTTCGGCTCAATCATCAGCGCCATCACTGAGGCATAGGGAGCGATGACGAGGTCCTCCGCCAACCCGCGCTTAAAGCCCAGCCCGGGCACACCGAACGCGCGGTACTGGTAGTTCATGTGGATGTCCGTCGAATTGTACCCGGATTCGGAAATCCCCCACGGCACGCCGCGCAATTGCGCATATTCGATCTGCGCGTTGACGGCGGCGCGGCACGTTTCGCCGAGCAACGTACTCTCGTAGTTCGGCATGACTAGCAGCGGCATCAGGTATTCGAACATCGAGCCGCTCCAGGACACCAACGCCGGCTCGCCGCGCGAGGCCGACAGCAGGCGGCCCAGCGAAAACCAATGCTCCTGCGAGATTTTTCCCTGGGCAATGGTGACGTAGCTGGCGAGGCGCGACTCCGAGGCCAGCAAATCGTAATAACTATTGTCGCGATGACGCTCGGTCACGTTATAGCCAATCGCAAAGAGATTGCGACCCGGGTCATAGAGGAAGCTGAAGTCCATGTCGCCCATTTCGCCGACCTGGAATGCAAGTGATTCGAGGGTGCTGATGCGTTCGCGCGCCCGGCGGTTTGCTTCATGGCAGGCCTGCAGCAGCCCCTTGAGCGGTTCGCTCTGCGGATTCTCCTTAAGTCGTTCCTCCAAATAAGGACAAAGCGCTTCATCGTATTTTGCGATCTCACGCAGGGTTGGCGACTGGTGCAACAAAGCCACGCACGGTGATTCGGCGTCGGCAGGGTCGCAGGAGGAATTCTTTTCCGCCGAACCTTTGAGTTTCTGGAGCACGGATCTTTCCACCCGGGTTGCGGTCAGCCAGGGCACGATAAACTTCACGTCGCTGAGGTGTTCCCGGCACTGCTGCTCGAACGCCGTGATCCACCATTTCAATTCTGCGGTGCCATCGGGGAACGCTGCGCCCAACGCACCGGCCTCGTAGGCCAGGTCGTTGAGCAGAGCAAAGCGCTCCCAAAGCCCGTCCGGCGGATCGGCGAGCTCGTGATCGATTTGCTGAACGTGTCGGTTGTCGCCGGCCAGTTCGCGCAACACGCCGATCGTGGCACGGAGGCCGGAAAATATCTGTGGTCCGAGAATTTTCTGGTCCGCACATTCCACCAGTCCGGCACTCAACGTAAGCAAATGTCCGGCGAGATTGCCGCTATCCACCGTCGAAACATAGAGCGGTGGCAGCGGCTTCAAGGTGCGCGTGTCATACCAGTTGTAGAAATGACCGCGGAATCGCTCGAGGCGTTGCAGGGTGGACAGGGAATTTTGCGTCCGCTCAATCAAGCTTTCCACCGTGATATAGCCAAAATCGCACGCACTGAGATTGGCCAGCAAGGCCAGACCCATGTTCGTTGGCGACGTGCGGGCGGCGATCACCGGCGCGGGATGTTCTTGAAAATTGTCCGGTGGCAGCCAGTTCTCCTGCGCGTTGACGAAGGTCTCAAAATAGCGCCAGGTCTTGCGGGCGATGCGATGAAGGAAGGCGAGGTCCGTAGTTCCTAATTTCGGTTCGGCCCGTTCGATGGGCTGGCTGATCCACCAGGCGATGGCGGGCGCGAAGAGCCAGAGTACGATGAGGGGCGCGGCGTCCAGAAAGAGCCCGGGCTGTTTGGCGATGAAGTAGGCGGCCATGACGAGCGCCAGCGCCGGCGCTATCCACATCGTGTTGAAAAAACTCCCGAGGTCCGTGCGGGCGCTCCGTTCCGCGTCGCTGGAGGTCTGCCATTCCAGCAAGCGCCGGCGGGTGATGAGCACTCGCACCAAGGTCCGCACGATGGCATCGAGGCTCATATACGCGTCGTACGGCAGAAACACCAGTGTGAGCGCAATCTGGCCGAGTTGATGGCCCAAGGAGGTGGCCGTGTGGCGCAAGTGGAGCCGCCATGGTGTTTCGTGCGATTTTTGGAGTGCTTCGCCGGCGGCGGAAACCAGACTGGGCAGCGAGATGATGACCAGCACGACCAGCAGCCCCGCGCCCATCAGTTCGGGCAACAGGATCCAGTTTGCGAGGAGCAGGGCCAGCAAGGCACCGGGCACGAGACTGCGGCGGAGGTTGTCCAGGATCTTCCATTTCGACAAGCCGGAGAGCGGGTTGGCAATCCGGCGCGCGTCCGCCCCGGGCACGCGTGGCAGCAGCCATTGCGCGATTTGCCAGTCGCCGCGAATCCAGCGGTGGCGACGGTTGATTTCGGTGTTGTAACCGGAAGGATGTTCCTCGAAGAGTTCAACGTCGTTTACCAGTGCGGAACGCGCATGCACTGACTCGATCAGGTCATGGCTCAGAATCTTGTTCTCCGGAAACCGTCCTCGCAAGGCCTGTTCAAACGCGTCCACGTCATAGATGCCCTTGCCAATGAATGAACCTTCTTGAAACAAATCCTGATAAACATCCGAAACCGCGTGGGTGTAAGGGTCAATGCCGGCATCACCGGCAAAGAGGCGCACAAACCACGAACGAGCCGCGGTCGGCAGGCTCACGCCCACACGGGGCTGCAGGATTCCATAACCTTCGGTCACGATGCATTTTTCGGGGTCAAGCTTGGGGGAATTCAACGGGTGGGCGATGGTGCCCACAAGCTGTCGCGCGGAATCGCGCGGAAGCTGGGTGTCCGTGTCCAGCGTGATGACGAACCGGATATGGGGCAGAAGGGATTCGTCGCCCACAAATTCAGAAAACCGTTCACGTCCGTTTCCTCGCAGGAGGGCGTTGAATTCGAAAAGTTTCCCCCGCTTGCGTTCGTAACCCATCCATACATTTTCACCCTGACTCCACTCGCGGGGACGGTGAAACAGGAAGAAAATACATGGACGGTCAGCGTGATATTTGCGGTTCAACTGGTTGATGCCGTCGCGAACGATTCCCACCAGCACATCGTCCGGCGGCATGCGTTCCTGTGGAGCGTCCTTGAAATCGGTAAGCAACGCGAAAAACAGATTCGAGTCGCGATTGGCGAGATAGTGGATTTCCAGCGTTTCGATCAACTCCCCGGCCGACCGCGCGTCGCCGAGCATGGTGGGCACGACGACCATGGTGCGGCAATCCGGCGGGATGCCTTCCGAAAAATCCAGGCGGGGAAGCAACCGGGGAGTGATCAGCAAGGTTGCGAACCAGTTCACCAGCGAAACCGCCAGTTGGCTCGTGCAAATCAGCGCGACGATCGTCAGGGTGACAAGCTTCCATTCCCCGAGGGCCAATCCGCGTACCTGAAATGCAACCCAGGCCGTTGCCGCAAGCGTTATCAACACGATGTTGCCGACATAGAACGCGAGTGGATGACGGCAAACGACCCGTTCAACCTGCTCGCGCAACGGCCATCGCATCGCCACGCTTTTTTCCAGTTCGGGGGCGCCTTTTTCAATCAGATAATGGCCGACATGCGCTGTGCGGTCGGAACGGCTTCGTGCGCGCGCGGCCTGCTCCGCAAGGTGGATGGCCGCGCTGGCAATCTCCTGCTCCGAGCGGCGGCTGTAACGCGCGAGTTTCTCCACCTGGTGCCGATATCGGTCGCGGGTCCGAAAATCCATGCCGCCGTACACATCCGCAGGGTCGGTTCGCAGCGTACGATCCACGTGGCTCGACGACTCGACGAATTCGCGCCAATCCATGGCACTGAGAAAGCGCAGGCTTGTGATGCTGTGGCTGATGGACACCTGGTCGGCGGCCTGATTCTGATTTTCGGCGTGGATCAGTTGCTCAATGGACAGGCCATGCTCGGCAAGGTGTTGTTCAAGCCAGTTGCGCGCGAAGTGAACCGGCGGACTCATGCGCGCCAATCGCTGGCAGAATTCAGTCACGAAGGCGCTGGTCATCGGCATCTCGGTCCGGGCCAGATCGGCGACCACCACAATCAGTCGGGAAGGCTCGGTCTCGACGGCGTTCTGCAAACGATCGCACCAAAAATCGGCCAGGTCGCGATCCTCCCGAGCGGTACTCAACCGCACCGTTACGCGCCGAAGGTTTTCAATGAGCGCCAACCGCAGCATGATGGGAATCGCCCACAGTTCACCCAGTTTGAGCGGGGTGACTTCCTGGTAGGCGGCGACGAATGCGCTCAGGCGCTCGGCATCAAGTTGCGCGTCCACGTGGGAAATTAACTCCAGAACCAAGTCATAAATGCGGGGGAAACCGGCGCACGGGCCGCTGGTCAAGCGCGGCAGTTCCCGGCTGTAAGGGCGCGGCAAGTGCCGCCGGGCCATAATGATTTGCTCCTCAATCAGATAGAAATTGTCGAGCAACCATTCGGAAGCCGGGGTGATTCGCCGATTCTGGTCCGCCGCTAGGGTAGCGCGATTGTAAGCCCGGAGGATTCTTTCGTTCTTGTCCAGCCGATCAAGCAACTGGTTTGGCCCGTGCCGGGTGACGGAAGTGTGCTGATGCGCCAACCCACGGGCGTGGCGCATCAGTTGTTCGACAGTAAATAGCTCCGCCCGCAACGGGGCCTCTTTCGATGGGGATAGCCCGCCGATTGACTTGGCCCAACGCAATGACTGATTGATTATCGTTTCACGTTGCGTCATAAACCGCAGTCAGACAGGAAGTCAGCCGCAGCCCAAGGCGCAACGAGTTCAAGAGACTGCATTTGGTAAGCAATTACTTTGCACGCTATGTACCAACCAGATGCAATCGGTCTTTTGGCGGGCAAATCGCTAAAATGAGCGAAAGCAGCGCGCCAAATCATTGCACTTTGCAGTCGACAACCAAGGATATCGTGCAGAATACAGCGAAATGCTTTTCTCTCTTGCGCTTTGCTGGATGGCGAATCACGCGTTTCGCAAGGTTTTCGATGGTGAAATCGCAAGATAGGTTCCATGCCAACGCCGTGGCATGTCATCCGCTTAGATGAATTAATCGAAGCTGGCGATCCGTTGATTGGACGGAGAGGGCTGTCGGCTTTGCCGCTGGCGATGATTCAAACGCGACATGCACGTTCGATCCAAACCTGCCGATGCGCGCCATTGGGTAAGTTTCCAGGGTGGACAGGCAGAATGACTCTGCTCATTGTATTTCATGGCCCCGGGATTTGACTGAAACCTTCTAAATCCAAATGCGAACTCTGATTATTGATGACGAGGAGAATATACGGCGAACGACTTCCATGTTGCTGGAGGGGATGGGCCACGAAGTCATCCCGGTGCCTTCAGCAGAGGCCGCCCTCGATCAACTGGACAAATCGCAGTTCGACGTTGCCTTTCTCGATCTCAAACTAAACGGCAAAAGTGGTCTGGACGTCCTTCCTACTCTCCAAACCCGTAATCCGGGCCTTGATGTAGTTGTATTTACGGCCTTTGCATCATTTGAGTCCGCCGTGGATGCCATGCGTGCGGGGGCGTCGGATTACATGCCCAAGCCGTTCACGCTGGAACAAATCCGGCAGGTGCTTGGCAAGCTCACCAAAGCCCGGAAGCTTCGCGGACGGGTGGCCGACCTGGAAGCGCGTGTTTCCTCCGCGATTCCGGAAGCCGATTTGACCACCAACGAACCGACGGTGCAGAAGGCCTTCGAACTGGCGCTCAAAGCCGCGGCCACGCCGACGACCATATTGTTGCTGGGTGAAAGCGGTACCGGCAAAAGCGTGCTGGCCCGCTACGTTCATGAGAACAGTCCGCAGCGTGACAATACCTTTGTGACGGTATCGTGCCCGAGTCTTTCGCGCGAACTGCTGGAGAGCGAGCTTTTTGGCCACGCCAAGGGTTCTTATACCGGCGCCGTTGCCGAAACTTGGGGCAAGGTTGCAGTGGCGGAGGGCGGGACCTTGTTCCTCGACGAAATCGGTGAGTTGCCGCCGGAGATCCAGCCGAAGTTGCTGCGCTTGCTTCAAGAGAAGGAATACGAGCGTGTCGGTGAAACGAAGCCGCGGCGCGCCAACGTCCGTGTCATCGCCGCGACGAACCGCAATCTGCAGCAAAATGTCAAAGACGGGAAGTTCCGTGAGGACCTGTATTATCGTGTCAATGTCGTGCCGGTGAAAATGCCTGCGTTGCGCGAACGTCGCTCCGACTTGCTGCGGATTGCGACAGGTTATCTGAGATTTTGCGCGGTTCAGTGCGGCAAAAAGCTTTCGGGTTTTGCGCCCGATGCGGAGCAGGCCCTCCAGCGTTATAACTGGCCTGGTAACCTGCGCGAACTTCGCAACGTCGTCGAGCGCGCGGTCATCCTCGCGGACGGCGAGCAAATTCATGTCAACGACCTGCCAGAGGAATTGAGCCAGCTTTCCGGTGGGCCAAGTCTCTCACACGCTCAATTGGGTGGGGACTTTTCATTGCAGGAACTGGAGAACGAGCACATTCGCCAGGTGCTGTCGCGGACAAAAACGCTGGAAGCTGCGGCGCGGACTTTGGGGATTGATTCGGCAACCCTTTATCGCAAGCGGAAGAAGCTGGGACTGTAAAAAACTCGGACCGGTCGGACCAGGACGCTAAGCCTTCGCCGGTGCGGGTGCCGGGTTCAGCGAGGGGAAATGATTCAACTGCACCCATTCGTGCAGGCACTTGGTTAACTTGACCAAGTCCTCAAATTTGCCGGGCTTCGTCAGGTAAAAATTAGCGCCCAAATCATACGCCCGATCTGCATCGGCACCACGATTGGAGGCGGTGAGAATCATCACCACGATGCGCTTGAGGGTCGGCTGTGAGCGCATCCATTCGAGGACCTCGAAGCCGTTTTTGCGTGGGAGATTTAAATCGAGGAGCACCACGGCCGGCAGCGGGTGTTCACTTCGCCCCCCGTATTCTCCTTCGCCTTTCAAATAGCTTATGGCCTCTTCGCCGTCCGCCACGACATGCAGGGGATTGGAAATGCCTGCCGTCTTGAAGGCACGCTGCATCAGAAAAACATCATTCTCACTGTCTTCCGCCAGCAGAAACACACAGTCATCAAATCCGGCCATGGCTTCAAATCTAGCAGTCGGAGCAGGCGATTCAAGCGTTGTCTGTTCTCCCGAGCCTGAGTGTCCGTTAATCGATTGCATTTAATTCAGGGGTTGCTCAATTCCCGCCAGTTCAATCCAGAACCTCGAGCCTTCGCCCGGTTGTGATTCCACGCCGACTCGTCCTCCCATGCGCTCCACGCCCTTGCGCACAATCGCCAGGCCGACACCGGTCCCCCCATAGTTGCCACCGTTAAGGCGCTCAAAAACGCGGAAGATGCGCTCGTGATGTTCCGGGGCAATGCCGATGCCGTTATCCTCCACCCAGAGCCGGACCATCTCGCCGCGGTTTTCGGCGCGGATCCGCACGTGAGGTCGCACATCAGTACTGACAAAGCGCAGTGCATTATTTAGCAGGTTCGCCAGCACCTGGCCGAGCGTACCCTCATGTGCCCGAATCGTCGGCAGTGATTCGGCGGCTTCGATCAGAGCATTCTTTTCTCGAATCTGGTGCTGGCACTGAAATACTGCGTGCTCCCATGCGACCTGGCCCTGGACTGCCGTAAGATCAATTTCAGCGCGCGACGTTCGTCCATATTCCAGCAAGTCCAGCAACAGTTTGTCCATGAAGACTGCCGACTTGTTGATCCGTTGCGCGTATTCCTTCCCGTTTTCGTCAAGCAACGTCGAGCATTCATCCAGCATCAATTGCGAACACGCCTCCATTGCCCGCAACGGGCCGCGCAGATCATGCGCGATGGAATAAACCATCTCCTCCAACTGGATGTTCATTTCGCGCAAGCGGGCGGTGACCTGCTGGCGCTGGTCCATCTCTTGTTCCAGCGCGGCATTTGTCGCCGCGAGTGCGCGCGATTTGCGAAACAGTTCCACAAACACGGCAACCTTTGACCGCAACACGTCCGGACTGACCGGCTTGGTCAGGTAATCCACCGCGCCAACGCTGTATCCGCGCAGGACGTCCGTATCGGCCTGATAATAGGCGGTCAGGAAGATAATCGGGATGTACTGCGTCCGCTTGCGTTGCTTGATAAGGTTTGCCAGCTCGAACCCGGTCATCCCCGGCATCTGAACATCCATGACGATTGCGGCGAATTCTCCCTCCAGAAGCGCCATCAATGCCTGGTCAGGTGTCTGCACCCTTACAAGGCCATAGTCCGGCGATTGCAAAATACTCTCCAGGACGTCGAGGTTGCGGGACTCGTCGTCCACCAGCAGGATCCTCGCAATCTCGGTGGCGGGGACCGCGGATTGTGGCGCTAAAGTCTCGCTGCGAACGTCGTTTGACACGGCTTTGCGCGGGGAGTTTGCTTTAGGTTCAGCGATAAAGCCAGACCCGGAGAAGAGAGAGGAGCTCATTGGTATTCACTGGTTTGGCGATGTAATCCGAAGCGCCTGCAGCCAGGCACTTCTCACGGTCACCTTTCATTGCCTTGGCCGTCAATGCCAGAATCGGCAGGGCGCCGAATTGCGGGTCCTTGCGAATCTCCCGCATCGTCTGATAGCCGTCCATTTCCGGCATCATGATGTCCATAAGCACCACGCTGATGTCCGGCTGGCTCTGAATCATTTCAATGGCGTGCCGGCCATTGGTGGCGCTGATGACGTTCATTTCCTGGTTTTCGAGCATCGTCGTCAGGGCGAAGATGTTTCGGGCGTCGTCGTCCACGATGAGAACCTTGCGCGCGCGCAGGACATCGTTGGAGGCGTGGAGCCGGTCGAGCATGGCGCGCTTTGATTCCGGTAATGTTGAAACCACGCGGTGGAGGAACAGCGCGGTCTCGTCGAAGAGCCGCTCGGGCGATTGCACATCCTTGAGCACGATGCTTTTGGCCATCGTCTTGAGTTGTTGCTCTTCGTCCGCACTGAGGCTCTTGCCGGTGAAGACGACAATGGGAATGTCGCTCAAGGTGGGCTCGGCCTGCAATTTGCCAAGCAGTTCGAACCCCGTCATGTCCGGCAGCCGCAAGTCCAGGACGCAGCAATCAAACGGTTTATCGAGCAGTTTGTTGACTGCTTCCTCACCGGTGGACGCCGTCTCAATTTCAATGTCGTCGTGGGCAAGCAGTTCGACGATGCTCTTGCTTTCAACTTCATTGTCCTCGACCACCAACAGCCGCTTGGTATGCGGCGCAACAAACTTCTTGATGCGTTCGAAGCATTGGTCCAGTCCTTCCGTCGTGGCCGGTTTGACCGTGTAAGAAAATGCGCCATGGGCCAGGCCGTGCCGGCGTTCTTCTTCGACCGAGATGATCTGCACGGGGATATGGCGCGTCTCGGAGTTGAGCTTGAGGTTGTTCAAAACGGTCCAGCCAAGCATATCGGGCAGGAAAATGTCCAGCGTGATGGCGGTTGGTTGATATTGACGCGCCAGTTGAAGTGCTGCATTGCCGCGCGTGGCAACAATCGCCTTGAATCCCTTCTCGCGGGCCAACCCAAGTAACACACGCGCGTAGTGCGGGTCGTCCTCCACAATGAGCAGGGAATTGTCGCCGGGTTGGACATGGTCGCGATCGTCCGCGATGGATTCCTCGCGGGCGGAGGGCAGGGTGACGGGGGCGGCCACTGGTGTGGCGCGTGGTTTGTCAGCCACCGGCTCGATGTAGAAGAGGGGCAGATAGAGGGTGAACGTGCTCCCCTGGCCGGGCGTGCTCATCAGCCGGATTTCACCGCCGAGCAGGGATGCCAGTTCGCGCGAAATGGCCAGGCCCAGACCGGTGCCACCGTACTTGCGGCTCGTGCCGGCATCAGCCTGTTGGAACGCTTCGAAAATCAGCTTTTGCTTCTCCGGTGCGATGCCGATCCCGGTGTCGGTGATGGCGAAGGAAACCACACTATGGGCGCGTTTCAGAATCGAATGTCCAACGGTCCAGCCATCCGAAGCCATTCGAACTTTGACCGAGACCTGGCCCTGGGCGGTGAACTTGAACGCATTGGAAAGCAGGTTCTTGAGAATCTGTTGCAACCGCTTGGGGTCGGTGGTGAAAACGCGCGGAAGGCCGCTGTCGAATTCAACCTGGAACGGCAGGTTCTTCTGGTCGGCGATGTGGCGGAAGTTGCGTTCAACGGAATCGCGCAGAGACGTGAAGCTGATTTCCTCGGCTTCGACGGTGACCGTACCGGATTCGATCTTCGACAAGTCCAGAATGTCGGTGATGAGGTTCAGCAAGTCCGAACCCGAGGAATGGATGTTGCGCGCAAACTCGACCTGTTTGGTGGTGAGATTGCCGCCGGTGTTTTCGGCAAGTTGCTGGCCAAGAATGAGGATCGAATTGAGCGGCGTGCGCAACTCGTGCGACATGTTCGCCAGGAACTCGGACTTGTATTTCGACGTGAGCGCGAGTTCAGCCGCCTTGTCTTCGAGCGCGCGGCGGGCCTGTTCCACTTCCTGGTTCTTGCGTTCAACTTCGGCGTTCTGGTCGGCAAGCTGGCGGGCTTTTTCGGCCAGTTCCTCGTTGGTTTGTTGCAATTCCTTCTGCTGCGATTGCAATTCGACCGTAAGCTGTTGTGATTGCTGGAGCAGACCTTCGGTACGCATCGTGGCTTCAATTGTGTTGAGCACGACACCTATGGATTGCGAAAGTTGGTCGAGGAATGTCACGTGCGTGACGCTGAAGGGCCGCAAGGAGGCCAGTTCGATGACGGCTTTGGTCTGACCTTCGAAGATCAGGGGGAGCACGACGATGCTGACCGGCGGGGCTTCACCGAGGCTCGAATGCACTCGTGTATAATCGCTGGGAACGGTGTTGAGCAGAATGCGCTGTTTCTCCACCGCGCACTGACCAACCAGGCCGACGCCGACCGGAATTCTTTCCGGCTGTCCGTCGCGTTGCGCGTAACTTGCCAACAGGCGCAGCGCCGACTTCTTGTCGTCGTCAGTTTCCATCTGATAGATGGTGCCCTGCTGGGCTTCGACCAGCGGCGCGAGTTCCGAAAGCAACATCTTGCCGACCGTGATGAGGTCGCGCTGGCCCTGCAACATGCGCGTGAACTTGGCGAGGTTCGTTTTCAACCAGTCCTGCTCCTGGTTGGATTCAGTGGTAACGCGCAGGTTGTAAATCATCGTGTTGATGTTGTCCTTCAACTCGGCGACTTCACCGCGTGCATCCACTTGAATTGAACGGGTCAAGTCACCTTTGGTCACCGCCGTCGCGACTTCGGCAATGGCGCGGACCTGTGTCGTCAGATTCGCCGCGAGCAGATTGACGTTACCGGTCAAGTCTTTCCACGTTCCTGCCGCACCAGGCACGTGTGCCTGGCCGCCGAGCCGTCCTTCGACACCGACTTCGCGCGCCACGTTGGTCACCTGTTCAGCAAACGTCGCCAGTGTGTCGGTCATGTTGTTGATGGTGTCACCGAGCGCGGCGACTTCACCCTTCGCTTCCACCGTAAGCTTTTGGCGGAGATTGCCGTTGGCCACGGCGGTTACGACGCGCACAATGCCGCGCACCTGGTCGGTAAGGTTGGCAGCCATGACGTTTACCGAGTCGGTCAAGTCCTTCCAGGTACCGGCCACGCCTTGCACCTGCGCCTGGCCACCGAGGCGGCCTTCCGTTCCGACTTCGCGCGCCACGCGGGTCACTTCCGCTGCAAAGGCGTTGAGCTGGTCCACCATCGTATTGATGGTGTTTTTGAGTTCGAGAATTTCGCCTTTCACGTCCACTGTGATTTTGCGCGACAAGTCGCCGCGCGCCACCGCCGTGGTCACTTCGGCAATGTTACGCACCTGGGCCGTGAGGTTGGCGCCCATCGCGTTCACGGAGTCGGTCAAGTCCTTCCACGTGCCGGCGACACCAGGGACGACCGCTTGCACACCAAGACGGCCTTCCGTGCCGACTTCGCGGGCCACGCGCGTGACTTCCGAGGCGAAGGAGCGCAATTGCTCCACCATCGTGTTAATGGTTTCCTTGAGCTGGAGAATTTCGCCGCGAACATCCACCGTGATCTTGCGGGACAAGTCGCCGTTGGCAACCGCAATGGTCACTTCAGCGATATTGCGTACCTGCGTGGTCAGGTTGTTGGCCATGGAGTTGACGTTGTCGGTCAAATCCTTCCACGTGCCGCCCACGCCCTGTACGACCGCCTGGCCGCCGAGTTTGCCTTCCGTTCCAACTTCGCGCGCGACGCGCGTCACTTCGGAGGCGAACGCATTGAGCTGGTCCACCATCGTGTTAATGGTTTCCTTGAGCTGCAGAATTTCACCTTTCACGTCCACCGTGATTTTGCGCGACAAGTCACCGCGCGCCACCGCCGTGGTCACTTCGGCAATATTGCGGACCTGGCCGGTCAGGTTGTTGGCCATGGAGTTGACGTTATCCGTCAAGTCCTTCCATGTGCCCGCGACACCGGGCACCTGCGCCTGTCCACCGAGTTTTCCTTCGGTGCCCACTTCGCGGGCCACGCGGCTGACTTCGGAGGCGAAGGCGTTGAGTTGGTCCACCATCGTATTGATCGTGTTCTTCAACTCGAGAATTTCGCCCTTCACGTCCACCGTGATTTGCCGGGACAAGTCGCCACGTGCGACCGCCGTCGTCACTTCGGCAATGTTACGCACCTGAGAGGTCAGGTTCGTGGCCATCGCATTGACGGAGTCCGTCAGGTCCTTCCAGGTGCCGCCGACTCCCGGGACGAGGGCCTGGCCGCCCAACTCGCCTTCCGTGCCTACCTCGCGCGCCACGCGCGTCACTTCCGCGGCAAAACCGTTGAGTTGGTCCACCATCGTGTTGATCGTGTTCTTCAGCTCAAGAATTTCACCCTTCACGTCCACGGTGATTTTGCGCGACAAGTCACCGCGTGCGACCGCCGTCGCCACTTCCGCGATGTTACGGACCTGGCCGGTGAGGTTGGAGGCCATGGAATTGACGTTATCGGTCAGATCCTTCCAGGTGCCGGCCACGCCGGGCACTTCAGCCTGGCCACCGAGTTTTCCTTCCGTGCCGACTTCGCGGGCCACACGACTGACCTCGGAGGCAAACGCGTTCAAACGATCCACCATCGTGTTGATGGTTTCCTTGAGTTGGAGAATTTCGCCTTTCACGTCCACGGTGATTTTGCGCGAGAGGTCACCCAAGGCCACGGCGGTGGTCACATCGGCAATATTGCGAACCTGGGTGGTCAAGTTATTGGCCATGGAGTTGACGTTGTCGGTCAAATCCTTCCAGGTGCCGGCCACCCCGGGGACTTCGGCCTGGCCACCGAGTTTTCCGTCCGTGCCCACTTCGCGCGCCACGCGGCTGACTTCCGAAGCGAAACTGTTGAGCTGGTCCACCATTGTATTAATGGTGTTCTTCAACTCCAGAATTTCGCCGCGCACGTCCACGGTGATCTTGCGCGAGAGGTCGCCCTTGGCCACCGCGGTGGTGACTTCGGCGATGTTGCGGACCTGGCCGGTGAGATTATTGGCCATGGAGTTGACGTTGTCGGTCAAATCCTTCCACGTACCGCCGACGCCCGTTACGACTGCCTGTCCTCCAAGTTTGCCTTCGGTCCCGACTTCGCGGGCCACGCGCGTCACTTCCGAGGCAAAGGCGTTGAGCTGGTCCACCATCGTATTGATGGTGTTCTTCAACTCCAGAATTTCACCGCGCACATCCACCGTGATCTTGCGCGAGAGGTCGCCCTTGGCCACCGCAGTGGTGACTTCGGCGATGTTGCGGACCTGGCCGGTGAGGTTGTTGGCCATGGAATTGACGTTATCGGTCAAGTCCTTCCAGGTGCCGGCCACGCCAGGCACGACGGCCTGTCCACCGAGTTTTCCGTCCGTTCCGACTTCGCGGGCCACACGGCTGACTTCGGAAGCGAAGGCATTGAGACGGTCCACCATCGTATTGATGGTTTCCTTCAGTTCGAGAATTTCCCCTTTGACGTCCACCGTGATTTTGCGGGACAAGTCGCCGCGCGCGACAGCGGTCGTCACGCCGGCAATATTGCGGACCTGCGCCGTGAGGTTGGAAGCCATGGCATTAACGGAGTCCGTCAAGTCCTTCCAGGTGCCGGCGACACCGGGCACGACTGCCTGGCCGCCGAGCTTGCCTTCGGTGCCCACTTCGCGGGCCACGCGCGTCACTTCGGCCGCGAAGGAGCGAAGCTGGTCCACCATGACGTTGATGGCTTCCTTGAGTTGGAGAATTTCACCACGCACGTCCACCGTGATTTTCTTGGAAAGGTCGCCGTTGGCCACGGCGATGGTGACGTCGGCGATGTTGCGCACCTGTGCCGTAAGATTACCGGCCATCTGATTCACCGATTCCGTCAGTTCCTTCCACACGCCCGACACGCCCTTGACCTGGGCCTGACCGCCGAGCTTGCCTTCAGTGCCGACTTCGCGAGCCACGCGAATAACTTCAACCGAAAACGCACCCAACTGCTCCACCATGCCGTTCACCAGTTTGGCGGTGCGCAGATACTCACCCATGAGCGGGCGGCCCCCCAGTTCGTGCGGCATTGTTTGCGAGAGATCGCCTTTGGCGACCGCGCCGATGACGCGTCCCATTTCCACCGTTGGTTGGGAAAGTTCGTCCACGAGATCATTGATGGCTTCGACGTGCACGGCCCAGTCGCCAATGGCGTCACCGAGTGCCATGCGCTCGCCGATTTTGCCTTCCTCGCCCACCTCGCGGCGCAGGCGCAGCAGGTTCTTGTTGAAACGCTCCATGCGTGCGGAGATTTGATTGAGCGTGTCAGCCACCTTTCCCTCCAACCCGCTCCAGTCTGATGGCAGGCGCGCGGAAAAATCACCTTCGCGCACCGCTTCCAGCGTCACGAGCATGCGGTTCACGAAATCGCCGTTTATCTGCCCGTTGTTGCCGTTGCCCTCAACAGCCGGGGTCACCATGGTCGTGGTGGTTTCCATATTCTTGGTCGGTTTTTGTGTTGGTTTGGAAAAAATCATAGAATTGGCTGCTTGATGTTGACCTTCTGCGTTCCGGCAAGTCGGTTCTCTGCTATCCCATCCCTCAAGCCCGCATCCCCGTAGTCAAATCGGATGTCGTTCATTATTGGAATGGTATCGAGCATACGCTGGTATTTTGGCGGTGCAAATCCTATTCGAGTTCCAGGTGAAATTTTGTCAGGGAAATTTTTCAGCGGCTTCCCCAGAGTTACTCATTCCTTATTTGGTAGTCAAAAAAACTTTTCATCCTTCGCGCGATCATGCGTTCGACGCGCCGGTTCCACGGACTTCGACACGGTCTGACTCGTGACGTTGAAAATGAATCGCACTCGAATTTCGATTTAAGCAGGAAGGTTGCCATGAGGATTTTTAGCCGTGCAATCGGCAATTCACCTGGGGTGACTTCCCGCGTTTTGCAATTCGATTCAGATCCGGCAGTCAGCAAATAGCGCCGTTTTACGTCTGCTTGGCGTGGCATGCCTCCGGCTTAAAGGGTTATGCAGGCAAACAAACCAAAAGGAACAAAGGAACACTATGAAAGTCAGAACACGAAGTTTGGGGTTGGCACTTTGTCTCGCAACCGCAGCGGTTGCCGTCGCAGGGCTCACAGGGTGTGCGGGTGATCGCTACACGCAAAGCACTGGCGAACACATTGACGACTCAGCGACAACGGGTCGCGTCAAGAAGGCGCTCGCCAATGACGGGCAATATAAGTATCCAGACGTCAACGTCACCACATTCAAGGGAACTGCTCAACTCAGTGGTTTTGTGAACTCGAGAGACCAAAAGAGCCGCGCGGCGGACTTGGCCAAGAACGTCGAAGGCGTCAAGGAAGTGGTGAACAACATCACCGTGAAGGATTGACCGAGCCCCTGATTGCCAGTGGCGCTCGTCGCGCCCGCGCTACGACTGTGGCGCGGGTCGCTTTGCTTTAGCGCAAACATGGTTTCGCAATTTGCAATGCCGAAATAGGGTCTTGTTGCAAATCGCAAGTGGGCATTCTTTGTTTCTGGATGGGGGACGGGATGATTTGAAGGGGTAATAAGGCGGCTACACCTCTTTTCTGGCGATTGCTAACCCGTTGGCATTGCTCTGGCTTGGAACGGTTTCAATCAAGATGACCCATTGCAGCAATGAAGAAACCCGCTTCCGGAGTTCGCTAACGACGGGCAACTGAAAATCAGAAATCAGCTACCTTATGGCAACGAAACAATCATCCCAAGTCAGCCAGATCCCCGTGCTCCAATGGGAAGCTTCGGTCTGGGAGCCGGCGGTAACCCTTGTTGAAACTTACGGCTCGCGGTCGAATTCCCTGACACCGCTTCAAGCCCGCTTGCGCGCTCCCGTTTCCACCGTTACCGCCAATGGCCATACCGTCATTTTCCAGGTTGGCGCAGCCACATCCCGATATGCCACACGTTTCAGTACAATCTATTGCGACTCGCGCTGAGTGGCCCCCGACGCTCTTCGAGAGCCTTCGCGAAACCGCTCGTTTGGGAAAAAACGATTTCGCGCAGTCGCCCGAAGCGGAACTCATCTTTGCGCATCCCGATAAAAATCACACCGTCGCCAGCCTTGCCACGCGCACGGGGACCGAGACAAATCAATTTACCATTAATCACGAACAACATTGACACACCTATGGCTCGAAACTCTCCTCTCAACATCCTTATTGCGTATGAAAATCTTGCTGCCGGCATTCGTGCGCAAGTGATTTCCAACAAACTCGCTGCGCAACTTAAACCCGATTGCGACGTAAACACGGATGTGTGGAAGTTCGACGTGCTGCATCATCCTCAGCTTCGCAACGAAGCGGCCCGTCAGGCGAGCGCGGCAGACCTCATCATTATTGCGACACACACTGTGGAAGAATTGCCGTCTTACGTGGGAAGCTGGATGGACATGTGGGTGATGAATAAAAAAAATGGCCCGGTCGCGTTGGTGGCACTATTAGGCGGCGACAGAATGAATTCCTGGAGCGCGCAGAAGATGCGGGACCAACTTCAACGAATCGCTGAGGAAGGTGGGCTGGATTTCTTTTGCAAGACTGCCTCGCATGGGTCGGAGGAGGGCTTTCTTCCCGAAGCCTTGCGCCATGAAGATGACGGCATGCCCGTCTATAGCCAGGGCGCGACTGATTCAGGCTGGCGTGGTTGGGGCATCAATGATTGATTCCGCCTGCCTGCCCGTAGTCAGGCCAGAGCATGCGGTTGGATGACGCGGTAGCCGCGTTTCACTTCAGCCGCCATTTGCGGGCAGATGGAAATAAAACTCGCTTCCTTTTCCGGACTCGCTTCGCACGCCGATTTGACCGCCATGGGCACGGACAAATTCCCGGGCGATGGATAACCCCAGACCCGCCCCGCGCTGCACAGAGTCCCGGTCCGGAATGCGAAAGAATTTATCAAATATCCGCGACTGGTATATGGCAGGCACGCCAGGTCCTTCGTCGACGACGCTAAAACGAATGCCATCGGCACGTTGCTGTGCCCGAACAATGATTTCCGCGCCGGAAGGCGAATACTTGATGGCGTTGGTCAGAAAGTTTGTCAGCACATGCCGGATGCGTTCCTTGTCCACTTGAACGGGCTTCAGTCCTTTCTCGATTTCCTTCTTTACGCTTAATTTTGCATTCGAAGCCATGGCGTGCACTTCCTCGACTGCAGCCTGCACGAGTTCCTCGGGCGGCACATTTTCGAGCCGCATGGCGTCCACGCTGCTTTCAAAGCGCGTCAAATCAAGCAGTGAGTGCAGGGTTTTCAGCAGGCGTTCGCTGTCGTCGCGGGCGATGGAGATGAGTTCCATCTGCTTTTTGTTCAACGGTCCCCACGCCTGTTCCAGCAACACCATCATGGCGGTGAGGACTCCAGTGATGGGGGTTTTGAGTTCGTGACTCACCGTACCGATAAGATTCGTCTTCACCTCGTCGAGCAAACGGAATTCAGTCACGTCCTGGACCATGACGACCGCGCCGAACACCTCGCGCTCTGGCGTCAGCATGCTCACGGTGCGGCTTAGGAAGAAGCGCTCCTTGTTGTCGATCATGAACCGGTGCACGTTCTTGAAGTCGGTGGGCAGATGGTGTTCGCCCGTGGTGAGAACGCGATCCAATTCGGCGCGGATTTCCGGTGACAATCCATCGAGTTCCGCCGCCTTCATGAAGCGTTTGGCCGCGGGATTCTGAAACTCAATGTGTCCCGTGGCGTTGGTGACAAACACTACGTCGGGAATGGCCTCGAGCACCGAGAGGAGGGTGTCGTTAAGGCGGATGATGCGTTCCTCCGCGCCCTTTTGATTGTCAATATCCGTCGTCGTGCCGAACCACGCCTGCACCTCGCCGGTTTCGTTCTTCACTGCCACCGCGCGCGACAGAAACCAGCGATATTGGCCGTCATGGCGGCGATTTCGCACCTCGATTGAAAAATCCGAACCCGAAGCGACCGCGGCATTCCATTCCTGCAGGCAGCGTTCGTAATCATCCGGGTGCAAAACCTGCCGCATCCATTCGCTGGAATTCTGGCTGGGACTCAAGCCGGTGTAGTCAAACCATTGTTTGCTCGCCCAGACGACGGTACCGTCCGCCGCTGCGGACCAGACCACGGACGGCACGGCATCCGCCAGCGCGCGGAAGCGTTGTTCGCTTTCGTGCAGCGCTTCCTCGGCCATCTTGCGCGCCGTGATGTCGCGGGCAATTTTGGAGGCGCCGATCACCTGGCCGGACGGATTCCGGATCGGAGAAACCGTCAGTGCAATATGCACCAACCGGGAATTTTTGTGGCGGCGGATGGTTTCGTAATGCTCAATCGATTCGCCCCGCCGCAATCGACTCAGGATCCGTTCCTCTTCGTTGAGGCGATCCGAAGGAATCAACATCGTCACCGGTTGTCCCACGGCTTCAGCCGCGGTATAGCCAAAAAGGGCCTCCGCGCCGCGGTTCCAGGTTTGGATTATCCCGTTAAGGTCCTTGCTAATAATGGCATCATCGGAGGACGCGACGACGGCGGCGAGATGCGCGTGTTCCTCCTCGGATTTTTTTCGGTCCGAGATGTCGCGCATGTAGATTTCCAAACGCTCCGGCAGCGGATAGGCGTGCACCTCCAACCAACGCCCATCGCGCTCCGAACGGGCTTCGAAATGGATGGGCTGGTTTTCTTTGAAGGCACGTTCGTAATGCGGCTTGAAGGCTGCGATGGTTTTCTCCGGCCGCTCGAGGTACGAGCTGCCCAAAAGTTCCTGGGCCGGCTGGCAAAAAAAATTTTGCTCGGCAGCGCGATTAATAGCGAGGAAACGCCACTTGCGATCCATTACAAACCGCTGGTCGGTGATGCTGTTAAGGACGTTGTCGCGTTCCTTGAGCAGGTCACGAATTTGGTATTGCCGTCGTCGCGAGCGCAACGCCACTTGCACGGCAGTGACTAGCGTCATCGGACGGAACGGTCGTTCCAGAACGGTCACGTTACTGCTGGGGCCAAAGGAGTTCAACCGATCGGAGACCGACTGGGGCATTTCACCACTCCGCGTGACGACGATAATGGGAATGTCCGACCACGAAGGTTGCCGTCCCAGCCAGCCAACCAGCGCCTGGACCGACCCGGGATTCAACACTTCATCCGCCAGAAGCAATGCACCCGCGCCCTCCAAGGCCCTGATGGCAAGCTCGGACATCTGCCGGCATTCTTCCGCCGCAATGCCGGCCTGTTTCAAGATCGAAATGGTGAGGGGAGCATCCTGTCCGGTAGGGGCCAAAACCAAAACGTTTTCGGCGTGCTGACTTGATTCCGGATGGCCTTCCACGATCAATCAGATTTGATTCGGTTCTGTGGCCTGCCCAGGGCACTGGCATCGCCGCGGAATTGCGGAACTCCGGTAAGCACGCCCTGGAACTCAACCAAAGGTTCGCCCACGCTGATCCCGTTACCATCCACTCGATATTCCCGGATTGTGCGCTCGTGGTTGCCGGTGCGCTTTTTGAGCACAGAAATGGCCTGCTTCACCTCCCCCATGGCTTCGAAGAATCGGAGCATCAGGACGGTATCGGCCAGATACGTCAGGTCCACGACGGACGGCATGGTTCCCAGCGTTCCTTGCTGGGCCAGGACCATGATGGTGACGGCGCCGCGTTGATTCAAGTAGGCCAATAGTTCATGCAGTTGCAGGTTGAGGTACCGTTGTTCCGGAACGGCATTCAAATAACCGTTGAGACTGTCAATGACGACCATCCGAGCGCCGTCCTTTTCGACGCCCTCCCGAATCATATGAGTCAATTCCCCGGGGGAAATGACCGCCGGATCGACGGAGCGGAGTTGGAGCGCGCCTGAACGTAAATGAGGTTCAACTTCAATTCCCAAGGCCTCAGCCCTGGTCGTTAGGGTCCGCAAAGTTTCATCAAAGACAAAAAACATGACCTTTTCCTTCCGCGCGGCGGCGATGGCGCCGTACTTCAAGGCCAGCGTGGACTTTCCCGTGCCGGGTGGGCCCATAAAGATGGTGCTCGTGCCACGGTCCAATCCACCTCCCAGCAGATGGTCCAGCCCGCGAATGCCGCTGGCAAAGGCTTCCGCCTTAAAGGGGATCAGATGCTCAGAGGCAACCAACCGGGGGAAGATAACTGCGCCGCCCGTTTGCAGGATCATGTCGTGATAGCCTTCGCGGTACTTGACGCCGCGAAGTTTTACGACATTCACGGTGCGTCGCGTCAAGCCGTAGCTGGGCGAAGACCGGTCAATGGCAATCACGCCGTGGACAATAGTGCGCACCTGGTCGTCGGAATTCGCCAGGTTTTCGTCGAGCAACAAGACGGTGCATTTTCGTTCCATGAAGTGTTGCTTCAGCGCCAACAATTGCCGTCGAAAACGAAACGAGGTTTCGGCGACGGACCGCAATTCCGAAAGCGAATCGAACACGACTCGTTGGGGAGCAATCTCCTCAAGCTTCGCGAGCAATGTCTCGATGGTGCGGGTAAGCTCCACGTCGGAGGGATGGAAGAAGGAATGATTGGTTTCCCCTTCAAGTTCCTTTTCGGCTGCCGAGAAATCATAGATCGCGATTTCATCCAGCGACCAGCCGTGCGATGCCGCCACCATATTCAGTTCCTGCTTGGATTCTGAGAGGGTGATGTACAGGCCTTTCTCGCCCTTGCGGGTGCCTTCCAGCAAAAACTGCAGGGAAAGGGTCGTCTTGCCGGCCCCCGGTTCACCTTCGATCAGATAGACGCGGTTTTGCGGCAGACCCCCGCACAACACATCATCCAGACCGGGGACTCCGGTCGTGCAGAGATTTGCGGGTGGCGACGGTGTTTTGGCTTTTTGTTTGGGCATATCGTCCGGTGGCGTTGTAAGGATAGTGCACCGATAGCTAAAGTGAAACCAATCTTCAACCGCCGGGGTAGGGAAATATCCTACTTGCGGTCGGTTCACATCTTAAGCCTAAAGCGTGCCTTCGCCAATTGTCTGCGCATCCCGAAAGCTTATAATGGACACCGTGCGAAGGACTATGAGTGACCTTCGCCGTGGAGTGCGCGTTCAAGTGACAACAGATAAGCAAAGCAATGGTTCCAACCAGGAGCGGGAAACCAAACCTCATACCGTCGTTCCCAACGCTGAGGACATAGAAATCTCCCGTGCCGGCTACAAGATGTGGCATGGGACGCCCCGCCGGGAGGTACATGGAGTATCTCGCGATTGCCGAGGAGCAGTTCAAGCAGGAAGCAGCCTCCAAGGCCGGAAATCGAAAAGCAGCTGCGCGATAGCCGGTCGCCGGGAAAGTGCGCGGAACCTTTCGGGCACATTTTCTGCATCACCGCCAGATGTGAATTCCACGTCATACTGGCTCGATACTGCACGCATTCCTCGATTCCCACAACTTGACCGAAGTATCACGGCTGATGTTGTAGTTGTCGGCGGTGGAATCACGGGCATCACGGCCGCATACCTATTCAAACGCAGGGGACATCGCGTCATCTTGCTCGAACGCGGACGTTGCGGTGGCGTCGATACCAGCTACACAACGGCGCACCTGACTTGCGTCACCGACACGCGAATTCACCAGTTGGTAAAAACCTTTGGTCGCGATCGTACCCGGTTGATTTGGGATGCGGGTCGCGCCGCCATTGATCAAATCTTCAACAATGCCCGCACGGAGGAAATAGATTGCAATTTCGCATGGTTACCGGGCTATTTGCACGCTGCCCGTGGTGCTGGACGGGATGAATTGCAGAATTTGCAGCGAGATGCGACGCTGGCCCAGGATTGCGGCATCAGCGCGGAATTTGAAGGTTCCACTCCCCATTTCGAAACGCCGGGGGTGAAGTTCGCGCATCAGGCGCGGTTTCACCCGTTAAGATATCTAGTAGGCCTCGCAAAAAAAATCCCGGGCCAGGGCAGCTACGTTTTCGAGCGTACCGAGGCGACGGGCTTTTCCGAGAAACCCATGAGCGTGATGGCGGGGAACCATAAAATCCACTGCCATTACATCGTCCTGGCGACGCACACGCCGTTGATGGCGAATTCGGGTTTGCTTTCCGCCACGTTCCTGCAAACCAAACTCTACCTTTATACCAGCTATGCCTTTGCCGCGCGCGTCGGTCGGGAGTCCATTCCCGACGCGCTGTTTTGGGATACGGAAACACCCTATCACTATCTTCGCATTGATCCGCGCCGGGAATGTGATTATGCAATTTTCGGCGGCGAAGACCACAAGACCGGGCAGGTGTCAGCCACTGAATCTGTTTACCACCGGCTGGAACGCACGCTTCGGAAACGGTTTCCCAAGGCCCGCCCGGAATATCGCTGGTCGGGCCAGGTGGTTGAGACCAACGACGGCCTGCCGTTCATTGGCGAAACGCAGGACCGTCAATTTGTGGCCACCGGTTTTGCAGGCAACGGCATGACCTTTGGCACCTTGGGAGGCATGATGGCGGTGGATGGGATGGAGCGCCGGAAAAACCCGTGGGCGGAGCTGTTCGCCCCCACGCGCAAAAAACTCAAGGGCGGCACGTGGCACTATTTGAAGGAGAACAAGGATTACCCGTATTACCTCGTCCGCGATTGGCTGGCAAAGTCCGAAGGAAAGTCAGCGAAAGCGCTGAAGCGGAATGAAGGGCGAATCCTGAATATTGACGGGAAGAAAACCGCCGCTTATTGCGATCCGAAGGGAAAAGTATCGCTGCTGTCGCCCGTATGCACGCACTTGGGATGCATCGTTCATTGGAACAAAGCCGAAAAGACGTGGGACTGCCCGTGTCACGGTTCACGATTCCAGGCTACGGGCGAAGTGATGTCCGGTCCCGCGGAAAAGGACTTGGAAAAGATATCGTCGAACGAATAGTCGACGACTCGGACTGTTGGGATCTTCTGTCTCTACGCGTGCGATTTTTTTGGCGTGCGATGTTGGGATTCGGCTCGGACTTCCTTGACCGTGACGAATTCCGCGCCGATCGCCGGTTGGACCCGGGAACCGCATTTCATCGCGTAAAGCCGGGTGAATTCCGCCCCGAAGAATATGATTTGCCCCGAGTAATAAACCCACACGAGCAAAACGACGAGCGAACCCGCTGCACCATAGGCCGAGGTGAAACTGCTTCGTCCGAGATAGAGACCCAGCAGAAATTTCCCCAGGTTAAAGAGGAGCGCCGTGATGATTGCGCCGATCCACACATCGTGCCAGGCGACTTTTACGTCCGGGAGAACCTTATAAATCAAAGCAAACAAAAGCGCCACCACGCCGAACGAAATCAAGAAATTGATTCCCTGCCACAGGATTTCCTGTCCGGGAATCATTCCGCTCATCATCTTTCCCAGCGCCGCCAGGGCCGCATTGATCACCAGTGACACCAGCAACAGAAAGCCGATCACCAGGATCATCGCAAAGGACAGTATCCGCATCTTGATGAAATAGCGCACTCCTTGTCCGGGCTTATGCCGTACGTTCCAGATGGTGTTAAGCGCTCCTTGAAGCTCGACGAACACGCCCGTCGCGCCTATGCACAATGTCAGTACGGCGAGAATGGTTGCCCAGGTGCCGGCCTTGGGTTTGTTCGCGGCCGCGACGACTGACTGAATGGCCTCCGCGCTCTTATCGCCCACCATGCCGGCGATCTGGGCAAATAATTGGTCCCGCGCCGCTTCTTCGCCGAACCAAAAGCCCGCAATCGCCAGCACAATCAGGAACAGCGGCGCGATGGAAAAAACCGTGTAATAGGCGAGCGCGGCTCCCAGGCGTGGCGCGGAATGGCCTGACCAGGCGCTGGCAGTGCTCTTCAGTAATTCGACGAAGGTTTTTAGGCGAGGCATGCGGGCTTTTGAACGTTCACTCATTTCGTCGAATCGGATTTCTGCTCTATCTTTTCCTCCACCTCTTCGACCTTGGTTGATTTATCCAGTTTGGGCACCAACGCGCGGATGAAGGCATGTTGGAGCAGGTTGCCCACCGCGGTCCAGACGCCAACATCGGTGTTCGTGATCGAACCAGAAATGGGAATTTTGGTTGCGAGCTGGTCCTTGGGATGATTCTTAAATAACGTGGTCGTCGCCCCAACGATTGCTTGCCAGAATACTTGAAGAATGTTCTTCTTTCGCTCCTTCTCCCACGCAAAGACATCGAGATCATCGAAGAAAACCTTCACGTACCCTTCATACTGGCCTTCGACGGACGCTTCTGAGGCAAACAGCGCCATCCGTCCGCGTTCCACGTCAAATTTTCCGTACGCGCGAAGAAAATCATTCAAGGTCGTGAGGTCTACGTTCGTCACCTGCGCGTTAACTTCAAACGTTGGGAGCTTTGCGAAGGGATTGATCTTCAGGGCAAGGTCCAGGTCGCCTCCGTCGGGCGTTTTGCCGCGGGCGATAACGCCTGCCGGCAGTTTGTCGTTTTTATCGCGCGAGTTGCTCAGGTTGGTCGCCATCGCATAAAGGTCCTCCACCCGGATGTCCACCCGCGGCGTGCTGTGGAAGTTCTGGAAATGAATCTCGCCCTGACGGATTTCAAAGCGGTTGAGCTTGAACGGAAACAAACTTTCCAAAGTCTGGTCCCAACTGCGGCCTTTGCCGGTCTGGGACTGCTCCTCCGTTGGTCCGGCCACAAAATTAACCTGAGGCTGGACCATTTCCACCTCCCCGACAATAGCGCCATGGAATAATTCGCGCCACTCCATCGAGAGATCCATGGTCCTCGCCGCAAAGAGCGGCACCGGCACTTCCCCTGTTTTCTTGTTAATCTTGATGTTGTGAATCTGATAGGCCCCGCGATAAAGGTGCACGTCCACATCACCAATCCCGCCGCCATACTCGGGGCCCTTGTTCAGTTGCCGATTGACGTAGTATTTGATGGCCGACGGCATCGCCAGGCGGATGGCCACTGCGAGAACCAAAAGTGTCAGGAGCGTCCAGGCGGTTCCCCGACTGATACGCTTTAGACGTCTGACCCAAGCCTTCGGTTTGGCAGTGGACTTGTGTTCAGCCATGCTTCTGAACCAAGCGGTTGTTGTACCGGCGCCCGCCGCAAACACTACGGTGTTTCCCGATTGCAAGTTGCATTTAGAAAGCGGTTGGACCATGCAAATTGCTCATCCTGTACGTCGGTCTGGAGGTGACGAAACATGATTGTCACGCCTAGCGATGCGGCGACAGGGCGGTTTTGTCTCCTTGGCATGCTGACCGCTCATCGAAATTGAATGCCGCAAACCAAACGAGGGAAATGACATGAAAATGAAATCAAAAATCGCTGTAATGCTGGCCGCGATAGCGTTCGTATTGCTGGGCTGCGAGCAAAAGACTGACTCTGGAATGACCCCGGCAACGACGCCGAGCACCAATGCCCCGGCACTTCCCTCCACCAACGCACCCGCACCCTAGTTCTGCCATGAAAGAAATTCGACGTCGTGCCGAGCGCATCTGCGCCGGCTGTGGAATGGTCCTCAACACCCACGGATACAACCTGGCCGGGGAAACTTATTGCTGCCAGGGATGTGCCGAAGAAACCGGATGCGATTGCGATCAAATGGTTCATGCGCCGCGCGTGCCACGCATGCATGATCCTGTGCATGCCGCGCCTGAGTTGCGCGCCTGACCTTCAGTTGTTCCTAGTATGAGAACCAACGGTCAGCGCCGGCGTCCGGCCAAGATCCGCTACGCCGTCGTTGGCCTTGGTCACATTGCCCAGCAGGCGGTCCTTCCCGCGTTTGCCAATGCGGGAAAGAACTCCCAACTGACCGCGCTGATTTCCGATGACGCGGCAAAGCTGCGCGAACTATCACGCGAGTATGACGTGGAGCACACCTTCAATTATGACGACTACGAGGTGGCGCTTCGCAGCGGGACGTTTGATGCGGTTTACATCGCACTGCCAAACAGCATGCACTGCGATTTCACCGTGCGAGCAGCGCAAGCCGGCATTCACGTGCTTTGCGAGAAGCCCCTGGCGGTTACCGAGGACGAATGCCACGAGATGATCGAGGCCTGCGCGCATAACGGCGTAAAGTTGATGACCGCCTACCGGCTGCACTTCCAACGGGGAAATCTGGAAGCCATTGAAGTCTTGAAATCAGGTCAAATTGGCGAACCCCGGATATTTAATTCGGTGTTCACCATGCAAGTAAAGCCGGACAACATCCGCCTTAAACAGAAAACTGGCGGGGGAACCCTGTATGACATCGGTGTCTATTGCATCAACGCTGCGCGTTATCTGTTTCGCGATGAGCCGACCGAAGTGTTCGCGTACTCCACCGACCATAGTGACAAGCGGTTTCGTCAGGTGGACGAGATGACCAGCGCCGTGTTGCGTTTTCCAGACGGCCGCCTCGCCAACTTCACCACCAGTTTTGGAGCGGCGGACACGGCCCATTATGAGGTGGTCGGCACGCGTGGACTCCTGCGGGGAATTTCGGCGTATGAATACTCGGTCCCGATGAGCCTGGAGGTGACGATGGACGGCAGGACTCGAAAACGCGAATACTCCAAGAGCGACCAGTTCGGCCCGGAACTGATCTATTTCTCTAATTGCATCCTTCGCGACAGTGACCCTGAGCCCTCAGGGATTGAAGGCCTGATTGACGTTCATATTGTGCGTTCCCTCTACGAATCAGCAAAAACGGGACTGCCGGTGCAATTGAAAGCATTGCGGCGACGACGTCGTCCGGCTATCCGCCAACTGATCCATCGCCCGGGCATTCAACGGGTAAAGCGGATTCACGTGCAATCGCCTTCGAAATAGCGGGTTTCCGTTGGCAAAGCCGGGTTTCAGTGTAGTCCAAACACTGACAGAACAATCAAAGCGACTTCGACTCTTCCCGCCCGCCTTGCTGCACGATGATGAGGCGTGCAGAAATTACTTTTGAATCGCCGCGCGTTCGCCGGGCTTTGTCTGGCGGTGGGCGGGCTGTTTGCCACGGTCCATGCCGGGGAATTGGAAACGCTCTCTGCCCGAAAAGACCTCACCCCGGACAACCTCTGTCATTACTTTGCTGATTTCACCTATGAACTGTCAGATCAGGTACAGGACGCCGAGACCTTTTTGACTCGCAAGCGGGGTGATTGCGACGATTTTGCCCGGCTCGCTTCCACGCTCCTGACCGAACGGGGATACAAGACAAAACTGGTGGTGGTGCAGATGGAAAAGCAAACGCATGTCGTTTGCTATGTAAAAGAGGCCCACGGTTACCTTGATTTTAACCGGCGCGCCGAGAAATCCCCGGTGGTGAAGTCAGACGAGACGCTTGAAGACGTCGCGGAAAAGGTAAATGAATCATTTCGCAGTCACTGGAGAATGGCGTCCGAAATTCGTTACGATGGCAATAAGCCCGTGTACTTGGACAATGTTTTTGCCTTCGCCACGCCTGCAGTCCGCACCAATAGCAAACCATTCTTCGCCACCGTTCTTCCTTTGGCTCGTAGTACTGAGCCGGAGGCCCCCCGTCCGTCACGTTAGTGGCGGCGGGGGAGCGACTGTGCTCGCGCACAGGCTTTGCCGTCGGAGAGGTTGTTTCGTGGGCATGAGCCCACCTCTGCCGTCAGGCCTTGTGCGCGGGCCTTTCCGTCAGGCTTTGGACGGCTTCAGCGCCATCACCGCGCCTGCTACCAGCGCGGCTACTCCGCCGATCAGCAACCACATGGATTTATCCGTGGGATTGCCGGTGAAGAATTTTGAGATGTCCGAGCCAAGAGAGTCCGAAGCCTGAAGGCCGAAGATAAGCAAGGCGACTCCGACAGCCAGTAAAGCGGCTCCAATTCCTCTATTCATATTATTGTTTTCTTTCGTTATGCCGTTGCCCAGGGCAGCGGCGGGTTCGTCTCAACAGTATGCGCCCGGATTGCCAGTCGTTTCCGGTTCGTTTTTGAACACTTCCCTGGCAAGTCCCTTTCGCTTCTGGATGTGCCCCAACAACTCGTCTTCCGTTCCTTTCGAGAACTGCTGGCGATTGCCGTTAAATCCGGCGATCGCCTGTTTGCATTTCCCCTTGGTCATGTTCCAGAAACCCCTCAGTTGGAGTGCGTTCATATTCACGATTTGGTTATTCGACCGCATACGCCGCCACACAAGGCGCACGGTCCATGCCGTTCGTACCCTTGCGCTCATTTCGCAAAAATCGTCCCTATGTCGGTCGCAAACTGCATGGCGGAGGAGGGGTGTTCTTGCAACCTGCACTGCCTTGGGGATTGGGAAATGACGCTGCATCCTTCACAACGTGCGATTTGCGAGAGAAAATCCCAGTAACACTCGCTCGGCATATCGCTAGCTTAAGGCAAACGAAGTCACGAAACGGGTGACTGAAACCGGTGGGACATGGAAATGAAACGATGCTCAATACTTCGCCTCTGTCTGTTGGATCGCAATCAAATCCATCCCATAAACCCTTAACCACCTGACCTATGCTATATACCCTTGCTGTCATTTTGATTATCGCCTGGTTGTTGGGGTTGGTTTCGTCGTACACAATGGGAGGATTTATTCATATCCTGCTCGTCGTGGCTATCATCGTCATTTTAGTTCGCTTGATTCAGGGAAAAGGTGTTTGACCAGTCACAATTCCGCTTATAAGGAAAACTATGAAAAAACAAACTACGGTTCATCATGACGTTCAGGACCTCGCCGATGACGCAAAGGCCCTACTTGCGGCCACAGCTGAAGTCGCCGAGGACAAAGTTGTTGAAGCTCGCAAGCGTCTCGCCAGTGCCATCGAAAAGTGCAAGGACACCATCGGCTCGGTGCAGGAAAAGGCCATTGAAGGTGCGAAGGCCACTGATGAGATGATTCGCGACCATCCGTATCACGCAATCGGCATCGCCTTTGGCTTGGGCGCGGCAATTGGTTTCCTGGTTTCGCGACGCAACGGAAACTAATGGAATCGTCCGCCGCCACTTCACCGGGAGTAGCCACGTCCTGGAAGCGCGTTGCCCGACGACTGTTGTGCATGGGTGAAAACCGGCTCGAACTCTTGCTGCTGGAGATCGAAGAGGAGCGCGACCGGGTCTTGCTGGCGATTTTATTGTCGCTCGGCATCGCCGTCTTCGGCCTGCTTGCCGGTATTTCTGTGACTGCGCTGATCGTGTTGTTGATGTGGGAGCGTTCGCCCCTCGGTGCGCTGACCGTTGTGACAGTTCTCCACCTGGCCATTGGTGGATTCCTCTATGGACGGCTCATGCATTTGAAAAAGAACTGGGAAATGTTTCCTGAAACGGCGGATCAACTCCGCAAAGACCGCGAATGTCTGCAAGAAACTCTGGAGTAAAGCCCATCGAGGCGCGCAAACGCTTGCTCGTGGCCGAAAGCGATCTAAATCGCGCCGAATTGCGCGAGGAGTGGTGTCAATTGTGCAGCTCGTTTTCAGCGTTGGGTCAGCATGTTGCGTCGTTCGGCAGCGTGGCGTCCAAGGCGTCTCTCTTCCTCGCCGGATTCGCCACGCTCCGCCGACTGTTCTCTCACAACGGGAAAACTTCGTGGCTCTCCATGTTGTTCAAAGGTGCGCGGATCGGAACATCGATCTGGATGGCGATGCGTTCGCGAAAGCAGGCGTAACTCAGGCGAACGCCCAGCGAGTAATCGCTGGAAATCAAGACTTTCATGAACGCGCCGGCAGCCAGTTCAACGGTTCCGCTCAATCGATCCCAGGCCGCGGATGAAACTGTGGCCAGCACCGCTGAATCTGTTCCGCCTACACCAACCCCCGCGGAGCGCAAGACCACGCGTCGCCGTGTTATCACGGCGGCGGCGGTGATGTTCATCGTGTTGAGCGCCATCGCCCTGGCATACCTTGCGCAAAGCGTGCTCATCCCCGTCGCGCTCGCCTGGGTCATCTCCATGACACTTGAGCCTCCCTTGCGCTGGCTCAGACGCTTGCACGTGCCGACAACGTTGGCGGCTGCTTTCATTGTGGTGGTGTTCTTTGCGGCACTCGCGCTTGGCGTCATGAATCTGGGACGACCTGCCCTCGACTGGATCAGCAAGGCCCCGGAGCAGCTCCCGCGTTTGCGGGAAAAGTTTCAGGACATCATCGCGCCGGCCGCCCGGTTGAGTGAGGCCGCTTCCAACGTCAGCACGCTGGATACCGACGGGAAAAAGCCGCAACCCGTCGAACTGAAGGACAATCGCCTGTTCAGCACGGTGTTCACCTGGACCGGAAGTTTATTGGCGGGCGTGGGCGAAACCATAGCGCTGGTCTTTTTGTTGCTCGCCTATGGCGACATCTTTACGCAGAAAATGGTGCGGCTCGCCCCGCGTTATCGCGACAAGAAGCAAGTGGTGGAAATTGTGCGCGAAATCCAGCACGGCATTTCGCGGTATCTCTTCTCGGTGGGACTGATCAATGTGTGTTTGGGGGTGGTAGTGGGGTTGGCGCTGACGGCGCTGGGCATGCCAAACGCGTGGATGTGGGGTGGAGTGGCGGCCATCGTCAATTTCATTCCCTACTTTGGACCATTCATGGGAGTGGGTGCCATTGCGATGGCCGGCCTGCTGGCCTTTGACACCTTCGGGCATGGATTGATGCCGGCGGCCGCTTATCTTAGCCTGCACCTGATTGAATCCAACTTTGTAACCCCGCATTTACTGGGGCGTCGTTTCACGCTGAACCCGGTGGTGATCTTTGTCGCCCTGATTTTCGGCATCTGGCTTTGGGGAATTATCGGCGCCCTGCTGGCCGTGCCCATGTTGGTGACGCTGCAAACCATTTGTGACCGCGTGCCTACCTTGGCGCCGGTCGGCGAGCTGATTTCAAATTAACGGTCAAAGCCTCAACTGTTTACTTCTTACTTTCCGCCGGTAGTTGAAGACTCATGTGATGGCTTGCCAGTTTGAAACCCTTATTGAGGTAAAGGCGATGCGCATCGTGCCGTGCGTATCCGGTGTCCAGATGCACCTCATCGCATTCCAATTTGCGGGCTTCCTCAATGAGCCAATCGAGCAGCGCGCCGCCCATGCCCGATCGCTTCTTTTCGGGAAGCGTAATCAAATCGTCAATGTAAAGAACTTTGCCCCACGCCAGAAACGAAAGCACTCGATATCCGGCCGCAGAGGCAATCACCCCGTCGCTCTCGACATAAATAACCTTATAGCCTTCCGCTCGTTGTGTGCGAACGCGTTGCAGAAACGACGCGCGATCCAGGTGCGGACGTAGGTGAGTGAATACCGGAAATGCCCGCTCAATTTCGCGGTCGTTGCCTAGGTCCAGAAATTGAATTGTGTGCATGAAAAAGTGCCGTCATTTCGTTTTCTTACAGTCCTGCTCTCGATTGTTGGCCCAAACTCCGTTGCCTCCGTTTCCGATAAATGCTCCCATGCGCGCAAATGGTTAAGCGACGCTCTTTCGTGGTTGCGCAAAACCCCAGTTGCCTATTCTCTTGATGCAGCTCGGTTGCAAGTCGTGCCATGTGGATAGCCTGAAGTAAAGGCTACGTTACCGTTTGAAACCAATACCGAAGTGGCAAATAAGATCCAAGAATGGGTTTGAGCGGACTCACATCCGCTGCTTCAAGAAAAATTTGGGATGCGTCAAACGCGTCCCTCCCTGGTGGCCTTTGGGTGTTAGACCCGAGACAAAGAAATTACGGCGCAATTTTTTCGCTGAGCCACTGCCGCCCTTGCTTCACAGATTCTTTCAGCTCGTCGTAGCCTTTGTTGAAACCGGATTTGACGTCTTCCCAAGTCCCTTCCGTAGAATCCTTGACCTTGGCGAGTTGGTCGTCCAGCCCCTTGGCCTTCTCCCGCATGGCCTGCATCTTCACTTCGGCCTCGGCTTTTGCGTTGCCCGATGATTTTTCAATCTTGGCGGAGAGGTCATCCATGTCTCTTCGAAGATTGCTCATTTCAGCGCGCATCTTTTCTTCATATTCCGCCCTCTTGGCGTAGGCGTAATCTTTGTTGGCCTGGACGGCTTCACGGGTTTCCTGCCTTGCGGTTTCGTAGCGGGCTGCGGAATTAGTGCCTGCGGCAGTGGAGGTGTCGCTGGATGGCGAGCATCCGGCAACCATTCCACCGGTGAGGGCCGCCACCCAGGGTAAAAATCTGTAAGCTTTCATAATTGCGCCTTTCCCGTTACGCGTTCCTGCCGCTCAGGAGGTTTTTCGGCTGATGAGCGATACGAGAAACAGAACCAGGAAGATTACGAACAAAATCTTCGCAATGCCCGCCGCTGCACCCATGATGCCACCGAAGCCCAGCAGACCCGCAATGATTGCTATAATCAGGAAAATGATGGTCCATTGAAGCATAGGTTTTAGTATGTTTGTTTTTTTACTGTCCGAAGCCTCGCAGCTTCAATTGCTCGTAACGCAGCCGCCGTGCCGCGCGCGATTTTTTGATGTTTTTCGTCAGGCAATCTAGTTTCCGCGATCCATTCTTAAATCACGGTTGCACAGTGCAAGGACGACTATCCTGAGGTGGGCACTATGCAATGCCAGCTTTGGATTTTTTCTGTCTTTGAAGTAATTCGAGCACGGCGACTTCTTCCGTACGTAAACCGCTTACCTTCTTCCCCGCCTTTGTGGAGCGCACGTGGTAAAGCTTGAGCATGGAGCGATCAAGATAGGAATCGAAGATGGCCGGATGCACATAGGACTTGCGGCAGATGGCCGGAGTATTACCAAGATTGTGAGCGACCTCTTCGATCGCGCGCACGACGTTTCGTTTGGCCTGCGAAAGTGTTTTGAACGATTCCAATTCGCCCAGTGCGGTCGCGGCGAGGACAGTCCCGGCCCAAGTGCGAAAATCCTTCGCGGTGACATCCTCGCCGCTGATGGCGCGCAAATAACCATTCACATCCTCAGAATTGATACGCTGCGGTTTGCCGTCACCATTGACGTAGACAAAAAGTTCCTGGCCGGGAATGCTTTGACAGTTTCGCACAATTCGCGCGAGGCGGCCGTCCTCCACTTCGAGACGGTGCGTCTTTCCGCTCTTGCCTCGAAACTCGAAATGCAAATTGTCACCGCGAATTTTTACATGACGGTCGCGAAGCGTGGTCAACCCGAAGGACTTGTTTTCCCGGGCGTATTCGTCATTTCCCACTCGAATGTGGGTGGTTTCGAGCAGTTTTACCATGGTGGCGAGGACTTTTTCCCGCATCAGCCCGCGGCGGCGCAGGTCGCGTGCGACACGACGGCGAATGCGGGGCAGGACCCGCGCGAACTCGATCATGTGTGAATACTTCGTTTCGTCCCGTACCTCGCGCCAGCGCGGATGATAGCGGGACTGCTTTCGCCCGCGGGCGTCGCGGCCAGTGGCTTGAAGATGGCCGTTTGCAAACGGGCAGATCCACACGTCGGTCCAGGCCGGCGGCACGGCGAGCGCCTTGATTCGTTTGAGGATAGTCAGATTCCGGATGACCTGATTACGTCGTCCAAGATACGAAAAACTTCGGCCGTTCCTTTTCCGTTGAATGCCGGGAATGTTGTCGTTCACATAACGCAGGCCCACTTCGCGGGCAGATTTGCGGGGTTGATTGATTGCAGGCGCTGAGGAGTTCCGTTTCTGTTTCATTAATTGGACGCAGTGCAACTCGAGTGCCGAAAGGATGGTAGATGAGCCTGAAGCTGGTTCGCTGAACTTGAAGTAAGGTTTTCGGCACGCCTGTAGCTAAGAACAGGTATGAAAACCAAACTATCGCGCAAGGCACTGCAAGCCGGCAAGGTTGGCTGGATTTTGTTGTGGCTGCTGGGCGTGCCGATTCCAATCTTGTTGGTTCTCTTCTTACTACGCGGCTGTACCTGATGCGTTGAAAAGCGTGATCACCGCGTGGAGAGCGGCTGAAGGTGCGGGAGTTTCGCCTTCAGCCGTAACTTTTTTGAATTTCAATCAGCAGAAGGAAACGGAGGGCATTGCTACCTGCGAACCCTTGAATCGAAGATGAAGAAACTGCCGACGAGAAGTGTTTCGTTCGTCGGCAGCTTGGTTTAGCGCCTGCTTCGTGAGGAAGATCCGCGCCGCTTGTGCTGCTTCATTACGGTGCGCGCCGCTACTTCTTTGGCGCGTTTGCCGTAGCGTCCGGACCTTTTTGCCGACGCCTTGATGTGTTCATACTGGCGCTGTTCCTTTTTGGTGGCGCCCCTAAGATGTTTTCTACCTGGCATAACCGCTCACCTCCCTTCTTTGTTGGCTGTGTGTTCGCGTCCGTCGAATCCACGCAGGATGCGATGCAATTCGCGTGCGTGGCGCGACTCGTCCGCAGCCATTTCTTCGAGTTTCACTTTCAATTCGACTTCGCCCAACTCCTCCGCCATGCGGGCATGTTCCTTATAATTCCTGACGTCCTGGCGCTCCATTTCCAGGTCCAACTCGAGCATGCCGCGAATGTCGGGCGGCGTGTCAAAGGGACGGGGCTTGATGGTCGGGTCACCGCCCAGGTCCGCAATCACATCACTGAGAAAAGTAGCGTGACCCAATTCGTCGGGAATTTCCCTGGCGAAAATTTCCCGCAATTCGGCCCCGCGCAGGCCGGTGGCAAGGCTGGATTGATAGGTGTAGCGAATGATGGTTCCCCATTCGGCAGCGAGGTCTTCATTGAGACATTGAATCAACCGCTTCAACGAAGCGTTGGACGCAGCGCGTTTGGATCCTACTTCCGATCGTTCGGTTTCCTCGTAGTTTTGGTTTCTCATACGGTGACTGTCGCTGGAAGTGTGCCTTCGCGCAGTCAAACGATTTGATTGTCGTGGTTTCATAACTGGTGTCCTTTCTCAATTCAGGCACGGTCACGGACCCGGCGGGCTCCGGATAAACTTGCACAATGAGCGCAGCAATAGACGGAGCCACCTTCCTCGACTCCATGACCGATGATCCGGCAATGGCAATGTGGGCAAACGGGAGCGAGTGACTGGATGGCACATTCGAACGAATCAAATGTGTGACTCTTGCCGCCGACAATTACTTCGAACGTCTTGTCGTACGTGTTACCGCAGGTCTCGCAGGTTGCCATGATTCTGTTCCTTGATCGGAAGGGGTTTCAGTTTGTTCGGCCAGGGGCGAGGGCGGGGTGGCCAATTGTGCCTCGGCTTCCAGCCAATCCGCGGGTTCATGGCCAGATGCGCCGCCCCGGCGCTCAAAAATTGCATAGGCTTCCCGCTCAATTTCCTCGTGGGACGGTTTGGTTGGCGTGGTGATCACGGCCTGGCCAACTAAGATTACTTCTCGATTGGCAGCTTCTTTTCCTTCCAGACTTCAAAACCGCCGTCCATTTCCATGACCTGAAATCCCTCGCCTGCGAACCGCTCGCCGGCTTGGGCGGCCAGATGGCAGGTGGGGGAATAGCAGTAGAGAATGTTAACCATGTCCTTGCGGAGGCAACTCATCGTGTCCCACTGCGTTTTCGGCAGGTTCAAGGCGCCAGGAAGATGGCCTTTCCGGTAATCCTCTTCTTCGCGCACATCAATGATGTTGATGGCCTCGGCTTCCTCGATTTGGTGGCTGACTTCCACGGGGCCGGTGGTAAAAGCGAGTTTACGCGCAAAAAACTCGCGGGCTTCAGTGGCGTCATAAGTAGTGGTCGCAATCATGTCTTGTCCTTTCTACATTGTTGACTTCGTCATCCAGAGATTAAAAAGAAGACGGTGTTGCGTTGCGCAACAGGCAATGGTTAATGAGTGCGCCCGTCTTCTGTTTTCATTTAAGCGCCCTTTGTGCCAACGACCCAACAGAAGAAATTTGTGGAGATTTGCCAACAAATTCCGCTCGACGGACTGAGGGTGGATTCGGGGAAATCACATACTTTGCAACTGGCAAGGACCGATTCGTGCATTTTGCGGCAAGAGATCATTAGTCGGAGAGGCCGCCGCGATTAACCAAGTTGAAATATTCCCAAAACGAATCGCACCCCTTGAGATTTGGGAAAACAATGTTAAATGTGAAAGCCCAGACCTGACTGCGTAAAGAATTTTGCCGAACGCGAATTGTTATGCCCGACGTGACAACATTTTTATTGGTGGAGGACGATCACAACAGTGTTTTTCTTACGGAACGTGTATTTAAGAATGATTTAAGCCGACTGGGATTCCGCAGCGTGGGCGATGGCGTGCAAGCCGTTGATTATCTGACGGGTCGCGGCGATTTCGCCGACCGCGCCAAGCATCCCCGTGCCGATGTCATCTTGCTTGATCTAAAAATGCCGCGCATGGATGGATTTGGGTTTTTGGAATGGCTGCGCTCCGAACAGGGGCGCGACCACAAACTGACTCCCGTGGTGGTCTTATCGAGTTCATCACTACCGGGAGACGTCAACCGCGCATATTCCCTGGGTGCAAATGCCTATATGGTCAAGGCGGCGCGTTGGAATGACTATCAACAACACATCAAAATGACCGCGGGCTATTGGGCTGACTTCGTCGAACGTCCCACCTCAAATCCCTCTTCTTCGGCGGACCTGCTTGGCCGCCCTCTTCGGTCGCTGAATTCGTAATTTATGATTTAGGCAGGCGGTGGGGGTCGCACGCGCGTAGGAAGGTAAATACCCCAGCCCAATTAAGGGGTGGTGCGCACAAATAATGCGCTCTAGGAGGCATGCGCGTTTTGATCCAGAAATGCCTGACGTCGCAGTATCTGACGGAGGACGGGGAATGGGTTGATTCCCCCGCGGAGGCCCTCGACTTTCAAAACGGCTCCAAGGCCATCAAATATGCCGTGGAGAATGAATTGGACGATGTGCAGATCGTTTTGAAATTTGATCGTGCCGAGTACGATGTCAGAACACCACTTAAGAAAAGTCGTAATCGTCAACGGGATGGGGATGGGGACTAAACAGAAGGACTAATCCCGTTGGATCAAGGCGGCTTTGTTTTCCTTGGTTTATTCTGTACATTATTGCTGCGCGCAATGATGACAAGACGAACATCCCGCTTTCTAATGCCCGCCTTTGTGTTGATTGTCGGCATGTGTGTCGCCCAGTTCCAGCCCCGTTCAGGTTCACGTCGCTATGAATCTGGCGGTCTCATCCGCATCGAAGGTGGCACGGTGATCAATGAGGACACGGTTCGTACCGCCCGGGAAACGGTTTCGCACAGCACGTACACGCCTGAATGGACCAACACCGTTCCAGGGTTTGCTCAGGATGTCTTCACGTTTGCGCGCGTCATTTTCCAATCGGATCCCTCCACGGGCCGGGGATGGGGTTTTGGTCGCCGCCTCGGTTGGTGGGTGGATTATCCCGATGCGGACCTGAATTTTTCGTTTCGTCTCCAGCAATTGACGTCCATTCGCACCAACCCCGATGGACGCGTGTTAAAACTAACCGACCCGGCCATCTTCGATTTCCCGCTGCTCTACATGGAACACGCAGGCTATATGCGGCTGGGGGACGACGAGGTCGCAGCATTGCGGAGGTACCTGGCGTCCGGCGGCGCCATCCTCGTGAACGATTTTTGGAGCGAGCAGGAGTGGGATGGTTTTGCCGAACAGATTGACCGCGTGTTGCCGAAGCGCAAATGGACGGAACTGAATACCGACCATCCGGTTTTTCACTGCGTCTTCGATTTGAAAGGTCCGATGCACCGGTTGCGGGTGCCGACGATGCAATTCTGGAATGAAGATTTTGACGTGGACGACCCGCAGTCACAACCCCACCGCATCTTTCGCGGAGAAGGTTCGGAGCAGATGCACGTGCGAACGATGTTCGACGACGCGGGGCGCATCATGATTTTTGTGATTCATAACAGCGACGTGAGCGACGGGTGGGAGCGGGAGGGCGAGAACGACCAGTATTTCAATCGCTACTCGGAGAAAATCGCCTATCCCCTGGGCATCAACATCATCTTCTATTTGATGACGCATTGATGCGGGCCGGCACCCACCATCTCCTGTTGCGCTGCTACCGTGTCGGAGTGTTGATTGTCCTCGTGGTGCTGGTTTACCAACAGGCCCGCTGGTTCGAGGCGCAGCGAGGCGCGGCCATCTCCATCCGCCAGGCGCGCAAATTCTTCCCAAACGCGAACCGGGTACAGTTGCGGGACGCCGAGCGCGGCTTGCATTATGTAACCGATGCCCGCGGCGAAACCATTGGCTGCCTGCTGACCACGTCGCCGCAAACGGACAATATCATCGGCTATTCCGGGCCCAATAATCTGCTGCTCGCGCTCGATCGCTCGGGCGCCGTTGTGGGAATTGAACTGCTCCGTTCGGGCGATACCGCGGAATATGTCCAGGCGGTCAAACGTGATTCCGCCTTCTTCCGCAAGTTTATCGGCTGGCGCCCGAGCGACGGAGCAGCTCCGAAGGTGGAAGGCTTGAGCGGGGCAACGCTGACAAGCCTGGCGATGGCCGAAGCGGTGCAACAGCGTCTTGGTGGGGCGGCGCCTTCGCTCCGATTTCCCGAGCCGGTTTCCCTCGACGAAGCACGCACGCTTTTCACCAATGCGTCGCGCCTCGTGTTGGAGCTGTCGCGCCTGCGCGTGTTCGACGCCTCTGGAAACCTGCTGGGTTTTGTGGTTCGCACCTCACCACAGGCAGATAATGTGGCGGGTTATCGCGGGCCGACGGAGTGTCTCGTGGCCCTGGCTCCGGATGGCCGCACCGTAGTCGCCGCACGGGTGCGCCGGAGTTACGACACAGATTCCTATGTGGACCAGTTGCGGCAAACCGGCTCGTTCATGGCCAGTTTTGTCGGCAAACGTCTTGAACAACTCATGGTGCTGGAAGCTCCCTCAAAGGAAAAGATCGAAGGCATCAGCGGCGCGACGATGACGGCGCGTGCCATTTCAGAAGGAATCAAGCGACGCGCGGACGCCGAAGTGAAGGCGCAAGCGCCATCGCCGCGCTGGCGACCCAAGCCACGAGATTTGGCGCTCGCTGCCGTGGTGGCCGGAGCGTTGATAATGGCCTTTTCGCCGCTGCGCGGATATCGCGCCGCGCGCATCGCATGGCAATTGTTGCTCGTTGGCTATGTCGGTTTGGTGAGTCACGACATGCTTTCGGTCGCGCTCTTTGGCGGATGGGCGGCCAATGGAATCGCACTCAAGACTGCGCCGGGCCTAGTGCTGTTGGCCATCGCCGGGCTTTTGGTTCCCTGGTCGACACGCCGACAGGTTTATTGCCACCAGATTTGTCCCCATGGAGCGGCGCAACAACTCATCGGTGGTTTGCGAAATTGGACCAGGTCTCGAAGAACGGAAAAGCCGGTGACGCAATCAGCGTTTCGGTCCCGGACCGTTCACGCACTGGAATATCTGCCGGGCGTGCTTCTTGGGCTGGCAGTTTTCACTTTGGTGCTTGGCTGGCCGGTGAACCTCGTGAACCTCGAGCCCTTTGATGCGTGGAGTTGGCGCACGGCAGGTGTCGCTACGATCGTGATTGCGGTGGTCGGACTTGTGGCGTCGTATTTTGTTCCGCAGGCTTATTGCCGATTTGGTTGTCCGACTGGTGCGTTGCTGAAATTCGTAAGGTCAACTGGTTCCGCTGATCGCTGGGCGGGACGCGATTCCCTGGCCCTGGCTTTGGTGGTCGGCGCGGTCATGGCGGTCATTGGAGTGCGGGCGTGGCCAGTGCGTGAAACGGAACCCGAGCCGTTGAAGCTGGCTGGGCGGACCATGGGCACGACGTGGTCAGTGAAGATTCGCGACGAGGTCGCCGACCCGCAGGTGATTGAAAAGGCCATCGCGGACGAATTTGAGTGGGCGGAGTCGCTGATTTCAAACTGGCGCACGAATACGGACCTTTCTGTCTTCAATCGCGCGGCGACCACCAATCCCATGCCGGTGCCGTGGCCGGTCCTGACCCTGTCCCGGCTTGCTGCGGGAGTGAGTCGCGAAACGGGCGGCGCCTACGACATCACCGTCGGGCCGCTGGTGAAACTCTGGGGATTCGGTCCGGGCCCGCGACGGATAGAACCGCCCAGCGATACTGAGATTGCTGCCGTGCTCCCGGAAGTTGGTTGGCAAAAGCTGGAAGTGCTTGATGGTATGTTGCGCAAGCAAGAGCCCCGCCTCGAAGTGGATTTGTCGAGCTTGGGCATGGGCTGGGCGGTTGATCAGGTTTCCCAATCACTGGATCGACGCGGTTTCACAAATTATCTCGTTGAGGCAGGTGGCCAACTGCGTGCCCGCGGAGTATGGACCATCGCCATCGAACATCCGACGCGCACGTGCACCCTAACCAATAAATCCATTTCCACGTCCGGCACCTATCGCCAGAAACGCGAATCGGGTGGGAAAGAATATTCGCATTTGATTGACGCGCGTACGGGCCGTCCGGTGACCCATCGCACGGTGTCGGTCAGCGTCCTCCACACCAACAGTATGCAGGCCGACGTGTGGGATACCGCGCTGAATGTCCTCGGCGCCGAGGAAGGATTGCCCCTGGCCGGGCGTTTAGGGATCGCCGCCCAATTTGTCATTGAGCGCAATGAGGGAAAGTTCGAGATTTTGGAAACTTCCGCCTGGAAGGAAGCCCAGAGGCGAGGTATTTCCAGCGATCGGTAAACGTGCAAGAGTTGGAAAATACCTGACTGCTCCATTGAATCCAGCGCGTGAGACTTCTACACTTGCGCTGTCATCATGACATCATGAATGCGACAACCGGCGACGCCCTGGCGTTGCCTCAGACGTCAGCAGCATCGGCCCGCCGCGGAGAATTGCCCTGGGTGGTTTACGTCGCCGTTGCCGGCCTCGCCTGCCTGCCGATTGGGATGCTCTGGGACATTTCGCACCACTCGACGATTGGGCGCGATACGTTTTGGACTCCGGCGCATATCATCATTCAACTCGGCGGGATCGTACCCGCACTCATGTTCGGTTTGATTGCCCTGAAAGTCACATTTCGCGGGACGCAGGAGGAGCGCGATGCTTCAGTTTGTTTCTGGGGTTTTCGCGCGCCCCTCGGTGTGTGGGTGACGGTTTGGGGTGCGCTGGCCATGATGACCTCCGCGCCGTTCGACGATTGGTGGCATAATCGTTATGGATTGGACGTAAGAATTGTCAGTCCCCCGCACGCGGTGCTCGGCATGGGAATGTTCATGGTGGGAATGGGCGTGTTGCTGTTTGTCTTTTCCGCGCAAAATCGCGCCCAGAGCGAGAACCGGACCCGCAGCGGTCTAATCTGTGCCGTTGCGGTCGGGGTGATGATTACGATGTGGGCGGATTTTGCGACGGAATACACCTGGCCAAACCTGCAACACAGCACCTACTTTTACTTTGCGGTGGCGATACCCTTTCCGCTCCTGCTCGTGATGGCCGCGCGCGCTTCGAAAGTGCGCTTCGGAGCGACCATTGCCGCGGGCACTTACATGTTGTGCTATATCGGCATGATCCTGGTGCTGCCCTTGTTTCCGGCGCAGCCAAAACTCGCCCCGGTCTATCATCCGGTGACTCATATGGTGCCGCCTTCGTTTCCCTTGCTGCTCATCGTGCCGGCCCTGGTGATTGACGGAATTGGCCTCTTGCTGGCCTGGTTGAAGGCGCGGGTGAAGCAGGAACTTCCCTCGGACACACTGGCGCTCCGTCCCCGCTGGTGGCACGACTGGGTGCTGGCTTTGTTCCTGGGACTGATTTTCATGGCCGTCGTGCTGGCAGTGCAATGGCCCTTTTCGAGTTTCCTGCTCAGTGATGCCGCGGACAACCGCTTCTTTGCGCGGAGCGGCCATTGGCCGTACTTCGCGCAGCCAGGGGATTGGATGAATTCATTTTGGGAACGAGGCCAGCTCCCCATGTCCCTCAAAGGGTTTGCCGGCGCTTTCCTACGCGCCTTTATTTCCGCACGCATTGGGCTATTATTCGGAAACTTTTTGTTGCGGCTCAAGCGATGAGAAACTGCCTTGCGTCGCTCATCCTGGGCTGTTGTCTCGCTGCCGAAGCGCACATCGGCGCGCCCAATGTTTTCCTCGAGGACAAGGCGGGTGAATATCCCGTTCGCGTTGTCATTCGTCCGCCCACCGTCGTGCCCGGCCTGGCCGAGATCACCGTGCGGGTGCAGGAGGGGGTTCAACGCGTCACTGTCCTGCCCGTGTTTTGGAAAGCCGGCCGCGAGGGCGCGCCGCCGCCGGACGTGGCGAAGCTGGTCCGCGGCGAAACCAATCTTTACTCGGCGGAACTCTGGCTGATGCAATCGGGCGCCTACAGCGTGGACGTGACGGTCGAAGGAGCGCGCGGAAAAGGCACGCTCATCGTCCCGGTGAATGCGATGGCCACCAATACGCGCCCCATGCCGCGCGTGGCCAGCATCGTCCTGTCCGCGCTGGCGGTTGTTCTCTTCCTCGGTGGGTTGAAACTCGCGGGGGCCATTATCACGGAAAGTCGGCTCGAACCAGGGGTGCTTCCCACCAGCCGGGACCACTGGCGCGGGCGGGCGGCGATGGGGTTGACCGCCATTGCGCTTGCATTGCTGGTTTATGGCGGCAAAAAGTGGTGGGACTTGGAGGACCGCGATTACCATAGCAACGCGCTCTACAAGCCGCTGCTGATTTCCGCCTCGGTGCGCAGTGATCATGATCAACCTATTCTGTCACTCAGAGTAGATGCCGCGGAACGCCGGGGCCGCTGGACGCCCCTCATTACCGACCACGGCAAGCTCATGCACTTGTTTCTTGTGCACGATGGCGCACCGTCCGCCTTCGCCCATTTGCATCCGGTGAAAAAGGGCGGGGACCAATTTGAAGTTCCGCTGCCGCCGCTCCCAGCCGGCCGGTACAATGTTTACGCAGATGTAACACACGAGGACGGCTTTTCGGAGACCCTCATCGCCACAACCGAAATTCCAACCGCGTCCGTTGAAATGAAGAAACTCTGGCTGGGCAGTTCCGGCGAAGCCGTTTGCTCGACCGTTATTTCAAAAATGCTGGCGACGAATTTGTTCTTTCCGCCTGATGCAGATGATTCGTGGTGGATGGATTACGGAGCAGGGGAAGGGACGGAGGCGGGACGGGTCGCCGACGCCAGTGGCGGCTACAAGATCGTCTGGCAAAACCCGGAAGCCATTGGGCGAAGCCTGGATACGTCATTGCAATTCCAGCTTCTGGCGCCTAACAAGGAGCCCGCGCCGGTCGAGCCTTACATGGGTATGCTCGGGCACGCGGTGGTGCGACGACAAGACGGTTCGGTCTTCGCCCACATTCATCCCGTGGGAACTTTCTCCATGGCGGCGCAACAGTTCTTTGTCGAGGGGAAGTCGCAATCACGTGGGAAGCCGATGGAGTCTAACTCGGGAGAAGTTCACGAGAATCACACCAATGCGGTCACTGTGGGTGGCATTTCCTTTCCCTTCGCGTTCCCGCAACCCGGACCTTATCGCTTGTGGGTCCAGATGAAGTCACAAGGCAGAATTTTGACCGGGGTCTTCGACACGGTGGTGAAGTGAAGCGAGGGTAACCCCCGCGCTCCCAGAATGAGGCGGGTGTCAAGTTACACCGAAGTAACACAATCCGTAAACTTTCGGCATTGGATTTGTCGCCGCCGTCATTAATATCGCGTCGCACAGCACCATTGGATCGCCATGCAATTCTTCAAAGCCATCCAGAAATTTGTTGAAGGCGCGCTTGCCGAGGAAACTCCCACTCAGAGACCTCCTGCCACGCCACCACCCATGAATCCCAAACCTGCTCAACCCGTCCTGGTTGACCAAAATCAAGTCGAAGCCGCCATCGCCAGCGCCGCACCCAAGATCAGGAGTCTGCCTGCTGATTGGATCAATGAAGCGTCCCTGCCGCCGTTGTATTTTATCGATGGCAAGGCTTTGGACAGTAATGGCGTGCGCTACCTTTTACATCGGCAGTCCCGCGCCAAGGAAATGGTTGCAGATACGGAGGCCGCGCTGCTTTACGCGGTCCTGGATCGCAAACGAAGCGGGGACTTTGCGCTCGCCGTTCTGAATGCCTATTTCGCTTCGCAACTGGATGCCAAGGATCGTTGGGCGCTCGCGTTGGCGGGCCTGCTCGGTGATGACCGGGTTGTGCCATTATTGAGCAAAAAGATCATGGAGTGGGCGGATTCCTCGCGCGGGAAAATGGCTGAATACGCCGTGCAATCGCTGGCGTTGCTGGCTTCGGATGCGGCGCTGTTGGCGGTGGACAGCATGACCATTCGTTATCGCACCAAAGTCAAAAATATCGGCAAGGCTGCGAGTCAGGCTTTTGCCGCGGCGGCAGATTCACGGGGACTTTCACCGGCGGAACTGGGCGACCGGGTGCTGCCGTGGCTTGGGTTCGAACCAGGCAAGCCGCGCGTGCTGGAGTTCGGCAGCAGCCGTATCGAGGTAACGATTGGTTTGGAGTTCAAGCCCGCATTCCGCGACCTCGTCAAAGGCAAAGCGATAAAATCTCTTCCGGCGAGCGCACCGGATGAAATCAAGGCGGCAATGAAGGAACTTTCCGTCGGCTTGAAGGAGGCCGCGAAGTCGCAGTTGTTGCGAATGGAGAACCTGATGGTGCAACAACATCGCTGGCCAGTGTCGCGCTGGCCGGAGTTGTTTCTCTCGCATCCACTGATCTTTCCATTTGCGGTACGATTGGTTTGGGGAGCGTTCGATGCGAATGGCAACCTGACCGGCAGTTTTCGCGCGTTGGAAGACAAGACCTTGACCAACGCAAGTGACGAACCATTCGCCCTGCCAGCGACGGGCAGCATTGGTATCGTCCACCCGCTTGAACTAAAACCCGAAAGGCGCCAGGCGTGGCTCAAGCATCTCGCGGACTACAATATCGTCTCACCATTTCCGCAGCTTGAACGGCCGGTCGTGACCCTCAAGCCTGGCCAGGAGCAAACGCGCGTGAGCAAGGAATTCGCGAAAATCGAACTCAATGCCATGTCGTTCCGTGGGCGCGCCGAGAAGCTCGGTTGGGCGCGCGGGTCGGTCGTGGACGCGGGTTGCGTGAATTACTATTTTAAGCAATTTCCCGCCGCGGGTGTGGATGTTTTTGTCTCCATGGATGGCATGTATGTCGGCATTGACATGTATTCCAATATCAAACTGGGGGACGTCATGTTCGTAAAACATCGCAGCGTCCAGATTGGCAGTTATACCTACGACGAACCGCACGGGGAAAATGACGGGAGATTGGTGCCGTTTGGCGAAGTGCCGGGGATAGCCTTCTCTGAAGCGATGGGAGACATGGGGAGAATATCGGGAAAAACGGGAACGGCGGAGGCTCAGGATGCTTGACTGGTTGAAGAAAATTGCCGGCGGCAAGCCGTTCACGAACAAGGTGGGCCTTAAGTCGGATGCGCTGGCCCTGCTCGCCGAGGATTTCGGCCGGCTGGAAAAGATTCATTCCGAACTTCCCAACCAGGTTTTGCAATATGTGCTCGACGACACGAATCGGGAGGTTGTGGAGCAATTATCGCAAACCAAAGAGGCGGCTGAACTTTTGGAGTTGGAGGGCTCGGCGCGATATGGCATTGACCGCGTTGACAACCCTCGCGGTCAGTTCTTCAAATGTGTTCAATGTTCCGACCCGCAGTTCTTTTTGCGGCTGGGAAAGATTTATGAAGCGGCGGAAAAAGCCCATGTCGGGGCGCGCCTGCCGCACTTTCAAAGGCAGTCGTGTTTCAAGGAGCCGGGATTGGGGTGGCTTGAATTGCTGCTGATGGAAGCGTGGGAACTCAATCCCAACATCTGGCCCCGGCGATTCCGCGCGTGCCAGGCACTGACCGCCGAAATAGTTGAAGCGATGATGCAGTCCGAGGGCCACGCGCCCGAATTGCTGGTCCGCGCCGCATTCCGGTCCAACGTGCAGGCCTACGTCGAAAATCAATTTGATCCTATTTTCAGAAAGATGGAGGGGATGGCGCGCAGCGCCGTGCGTCACAAGCAAACGCTCCTCGGCATTCTGGACGACCCGGATTTCAAGCAGCGCGTTTACGCCGTGGACATGATGAAGCGATGCAAGGTCCCGGTCGCGGAGTTTCTCGACAAACTCTTCGCGCTGACGATTGATTCAAGCAAGCAGGTTCGTGAAGCCGCGGACGGGATTCTTACAGAAGACAAGGCTGCCGCGTTGCCATTGGTGCAACGTAAAGTGACCGAAGGCGACAATGACGAGCGGGCCAGTGCCGTGCGCCTTTTGTGGCGATGGGAAGGAGAGAAGGCGCGCGCCTTTCTCGCAGCCAGAGTCGAGCAGGAGCAAAGTAAGAAAGTGGCGCAGCTCATCCAGGACTTGATTTCAGTTTCGCGAATCGAGCCGCCGGTGAAACAGGCTGATGCCCTGGCCTTGCCTCCACTACCGCCGATTCCCGAACATCTTCCGCTGGGGCCGGAAACGGAACACGCATGGCAGCAGTGCTTCACCAAGATCAATGCTGCGATTGCCGCCATGTTGGCTGGCCCCCACGGCAATTATTATCGGAATTTGAATTCGGTTACGGTGGATGTAATTAATCAATCGTTCGCCATGCTGCAGGGCAAAACCACCACCAAGCCAGTGTTAACAGGTTTTATTTACTGCGCGTCCGACAAAGCGTTCAAAGAGGCACTGAGTGAATTCTGGCAACGACCGGAATTGCAGGCGACGCACCTGGTGCGCTTCTTCCTGCTTGTCGGCTCCTTGCGTTTTGGGGAGCACGACCGGGGAGTGCTCAGCTACGGTTCCTGGTTGGAAACGCTGTTGCCCGGTTTTCGGCGCGCACATCCTGAGTTCGATTTGCGCGGACTCGGCGCAGCCTTCAAAGGGGCGGGTTTGGAATCACGCCGGTTGGGCGCCGGCTTGCTGGGTAGTTACAACGAACAGGTGGCGGCCCTTGGTTTTCAACCACCGCAAATCTGGCCCTATTGGGTGGAACACACCGACGTCCTGAAAAATGCGCTCGAATCACCAACCGGCGATTACATGTCCCGATGGCAACGGCGCTATTCACGACGCAACGCTTTTCACGCGCTGGCTACGTTCCCGGTGCCGCCGCCGGTACTGGTCCCTCAATTGTGGGATTTGGCCCTCGGCCCGAAAACCGAACGAGCGGCTGCCCAGCGTTGCTTGAAGGGATTGCCGGACAAGGGCGAGCGCCTTATCGAATCGCTCAAAGGCGGCAGCGCCGAATCGCGCGCTGCGGCTGCCGACTGGCTGAGTGATATTCGGGACGCTTCTGCCATCGCGCCATTGAAGGCCGCGTTGAAGAAGGAGAAAAATGAGAGCACCAAGGGCGCAATCATGGGCGCGCTGGAGTTGCTGGGCGTGCCGGTCGAGCAATTCCTTGATCGCGAAGGTTTGTCCAAAGAAGCATCCAAGGGCATCGCCAAAGGCATTCCCGAGGACGTAAAGTGGTTTCCCTTTGCCCAACTCCCCGTGGTGCATTGGGAGGACAATGGCAAGGCGGTTGACCCTTTGATTCTTCAGTGGTGGCTGGTCCAGGGATTCAAATTGAAAGACCCTGAGCCAGGCGCGTTGCTGCGGAAATATTGCGCGAGTTTCAAGGCGACCGAACGGGAGGCGCTGGGGCAATTCGTGCTGGATGCGTGGCTGGCGCGGGATACTTCGCCGCGCACAGGGACCGATGCCGAAAAGGAAGCGATGCGCCGCGCCCATGCGGCGGTTCAAGCTGCGCAACATTGGGCGCAATGGATTCAACAAAATCCACAGATGGCTTCGCAAATGGCGGCGTATGCGCCGAAGCAGAAGACCTTGCAGGAACATTACGAGGAAATACTCCCTGTCGTTTTACGTGAGCCAACGGGCACGGCCATTTCGAGCAAGGGCATCCTCTCGCTTGCCGGCGCGTGTGTTGGGTCGGGTGCGGCGCCGTTGGTGGGCCGTTATTTGAAGGATTGGTATGGCATGCGGGCCGCGCAATGCCGCGCGCTCCTCCAAATGCTCGCCTGGGTCGAACACAAAACGGCCACCCAAATGTTGCTCGCCGTGGGCCGGCGTTTTCGCACCAAGGGAATCCAGGAAGAGGCCAACAAGCAGGCGCAGGCACTTGCGGAACGCAAGGGCTGGACGGTGGCCGAACTGTCTGACCGCACCATTCCAACCGCGGGACTGGACGACGACGGCGTGATGACGCTCGATTTCGGCGGCCGTCAGTTCACGGCAAAGTTAAATGAGGACCTTGAGTTCGTGCTCACGGATTCGGATGGAAAGGTGTTGAAGTCCCTGCCCGATGCCCGCAAGGACGACGATGAAGCCAAGGCCGCCGAAGTGAAGAAGATGTTCTCCGCGGCCAAGAAGGAGTTGAAATCGGTTGTCACCATGCAGCGCGACCGACTTTACGAAGCCATGTGCACTCAGCGCAGCTGGCCCTTCGAGGACTGGAGCGCGTATCTGAATCGTCACCCCGTCGTGCGGCATCATTGCCAGCGTTTGATTTGGGCCGTGATTCGCGATGACAAAATTACTGCGCTATTTCGACCGTTGCCGGATGGTTCGCTCACCGATGTAGAAGACAATCCCGTGACGCTCAAGCCCGACGAACTGGTGCGCGTCGCGCATGAATGCCAGGTGACTCCCGAGCAATCGCTGGCGTGGCGTCAGCATCTTAAGGATTACGATGTCGAACCGTTGTTCGAACAGTTTGGCCGGCCGAATTTCGACCTTCCCGAGGAACGCAAGCAGGATGACGAATTGACGGATTTTCGCGGACACATGCTGGAAACCTTCAAGCTCCGCGGGCGCGCGACCAAACTCGGATATTCGCGCGGCCAGGCCGAGGATGGCGGCTGGTTCTATACCTACCACAAGCGGTTTCCGACACTCGGTATGCAGGCCATCATCGAGTTTACCGGCAACGGTTTGCCGGAGGAAAATCGTCAGATTGCTCTGACGATGCTGCGCTTTGAACGTGTTGCGCCCGAAGGCGAGGCGGGAGCAGGGGGCAAGATGTCCCTTGGTGAAGTGCCCGCCGTGCTATTGACGGAATGCTGGAATGATATTCGGCAGATTGCCGCCGAAGGCCCCGGCTTCGATGCGGATTGGGAGAAGAAGGGCTACCCATGAAGCATCATAAGCCTCTTCAGACTTATTTGACCCATTTAACCCAGAGCATATGAGCGTCAAAAAACAACAAGGCAATCCATTGGCAGTCACATTGCCAAAGGAGATGCGTTCGTTGCTGGAGAAATCATTTGAGCCGCTAAACACGCATTCGCCGGATTTGGCCTCTGAAGTGGTGGCCTATCTTCTGGAGGGAACCGGTGGAAAAATCTTGGACGATTTGGCAGCTCTAAAAGATGCCGGAGAAATACTTCAGCTAAACAGTGCCCGCTATCATGATACCGGAGCCAAACAGCAAAATTCCCTGCATGCGCAGTTTCTCCGGCAGGTGGATTGTCGGGATGCCGCTTTTCATGTCCGGCTCGCCGAGGTTTACGAAGCGTGTGTGCGCAAAATGCGTAGCGACTTCATGAGCCCCTCCATGTTCGGCGACCTGGCGTTCGAATGGCTCGACGTCTTCCTGTGGGAAGCCAGCAATGTCCCGCCCGGCTCGGTGGATCATAAGCGCGCGCAAAAGTGCAAATCCGTTGATACTGACCTCGTTGAGGTGATGCTGGAATGCAAGGAGCAGCCGGCGGACTCGCTCGTCCGAGCGTTGCTCTTGCACGAGGCGCGCGTCAAGCGTCCCGGTCAGGCCTCGCAAGGCGTCTGGTGGGCGGACGGCTATCTCAAGCCCAACATCGCATTTCTTCCGGGCATTGCGCGAAGTTTTGCGCGCCACAAAGCGCCAGTCGTGGCAGCGCTGCAAGACAAGCCGAAGGGCGCGCGTGCCCATGCCGTGCAGGTGCTCGACAAATTGGATGTGAAGCTGGAGAACTTCGCGTCGGAATTGGTCGAACTGGCCACAGCCACGAGTAAACAAACGCGGCAATCCATGGCGTTGTTGATGAGCAAGCTGGGTGAAGGCGCCGTACCGGCATTGAAGGAAAAGGCGGCGAACGGTTCCAAGGATGAGCGCTTGCATGCGGTGCAATGGCTGCGCGAACTTGCCGGCGATGATTGCCGTGATTTTTTTGCCGAACGGCTGGAGAAGGAAAAATCAGCGGAGATTGTCGCCATCCTGCGCGAGGCGGCCGATTCGAAGAAAGCCGCGCCCGCGAAACCCGCAGCGCCACCCGCTCAAAAACCACTTTCTGCTACTGAGATGGGAGCAGCTCTCAGCGACGAAACGCGATTGGCTTTTCAGAAGGCATTTGCGTCGGTAAACGACATCCTGCGGGCTAGAAAACTCGGCAAGCCGGTCAAGGAGACGGTCATTGACGAAATATTCGAAAATCTGCAGACGCTTGAGTTCGGCAAAGGGAAAAAGCCGCGCGTGGCGGTCGAATTGCCCGAATACGAAGACCGGCCGTGGCGGCCATTGAAGGAATTTTTAACTCGCCCTGAGTTAAAACTCGTTCATGCGGTCCGGCTACTGTATCTCACTGGGCAGATTCATCCCGACCACGATTACGACGCGTATTTTCTTGGCGATGAGGCCGATTCCGTGTTGTCGGCCTTTCGTAAAACGCACCGATTCGATCTGGGCGAGTTGGCGGCGGTGATGAGTGCAATCGGGTTGGATGGCGACCGGCTCGGCGTTTGGCGATTGGGTGCCAGCCCAGATCTACCGGCCCCGTTTTCGCGCTGGGAAGCGGATGCGGTCTGGCCTTACTTCTCAACCCGCCTGGAGCACATTGATGCCGCGCTTCGCTCGACCAACTACGATGCAAAGGACCGGCATCGCGCCGCATTGGGAGTGCTGGCGCTCTTTCCGCAACCGCCCGCCAAATATCTTCCCATGCTTTGGGAAAAAGCGTTGGGTTCAAAAGCCGAACGCGTCCTGGCTCAACCGTGTTTGGAGCGAGTTCCAGATCGCATGGAGAAGCTGTTGGCCGCGCTCAAGTCCGGTAAAGCGAACCTGCGCGCGGCAGCGGCCGAATGGCTGGGACGCATACGCGACCCTGCGGCCGTCGAGCCAATACTCGCGGCGCTGAAGGCGGAAAAACAGGAAGTCGTGCGGGACGCGTTCATGCTCGCGCTGGAACAGCTTGGCGTGCCAGCGGACCGATTCCTGGATCGCGACGGCTTGAAAGCCGCCGCCAAGGACGTCGCGAAACTCTGGCCGAAGGATTTGAAATGGTTTCCGCTGGCGCAACTTCCGCGCGTTCACTGGGAAGATTCAGGGAAGCCCATCGAGCCGGAAATCATTCAACTATGGCTGCTCAATACCTGGAAGGTGAAGAACCCCGAGCCGACGACGTTGTTGCGGCGCTATTGTAGTTCCATCAAAACGGCTGAGCGCGAAAAACTGGGGCAATTTATTCTGGATGCGTGGATGGCAGAGGACTTGATTCCGATTTCCCGCGCTGAGGCTGAGAAGGAGGCGCGCGCCTATGCAAAGGCAATGGTGAATTGGGGAAGTTACGCCGGTGCTGGCAAGACCACGGCTGAAGCGGATTATTATGCTCGAAGTCTGGCGGACGCTCTGAAGAAACCGTGCGGTTCGGCGGTCGCGCACAAGGGCATTCTCGCAGTTGCCGCCGCTTGTGCGGGCGGTCCCGCGGCGGCCACCATCGGTCGCTACGTCAAGGAATGGTACGGCATGCGCGCTGCCCAATGCCGCGCTTTGTTGCAGGCGCTCGTGTGGGTGGAACATCCGTCCGCGGTCCAATTGCTTTTTGCCGTTGGCCGACGTTTTCGCACGCGCAGCATCCAGGACGAAGCCAACAAACAGGTGCAGGCGCTGGCCGAACGCAAGGGCTGGTCAGTGTCGGAATTGGCGGACCGCACGGTGCCCACCGCCGGGCTCGACGATGATGCCTCGCTCGTGCTGGATTTCGGCCCGAGGCAATTCCGCGCCAAGCTGAACGCTGAAGCCGAGCTGGACTTGTTCGACGACCAAAACAAGCCAATCAAATCGCTTCCCGATCCGCGTAAGGAGGATGACAAGGACAAGGCCGACAGCGCCAAGAAGCAACTGGCGGCGGCGAAGAAGGAATTGAAGGCGCTGCTGACCATGCAGCGTGAGCGGCTTTACGAGGCGATGTGCACCGAGCGCACTTGGCGGTTCGACGACTGGACTGCCTATCTGAACGAGCATCCCATCCTGCGCCTTTATTGCCAGCGGCTGGTGTGGGCGGTCTTCAAGGACAACAAGCTCACTTCCACGTTTCGCGCGCTTCCCGATGGTTCACTGACCGATGTCACCGACGAAGCAGTGACGATCAAACCCGATGAGATTGTGCGCGTCGCCCACGAATGTCAGGTGTCGCCTGAAATATCGGCCGCCTGGCGGCAACACCTGGCGGACTATAAAGTCGAACCGCTGTTTGAACAATTTGGCCGGCCAGGCCTGACACTTTCCCAGGAGCGGCGGGAGGAAACTGAAGCCAATGATTTCGAGGGACATGTGGTCGAGGCGTTTCGGCTGCGGGGCAGGGCGAACAAATCAGGTTATGTGCGCGGTGAAACCCAGGATGGCGGATGGTTCTACACCTATCGCAAACGACTGCCGACGCTGGGCATCGAAGCGACCATTGAATTTACAGGCAACATGATGCCGGAAGAAAACCGGACGGTGGCCCTGAAGTCCTTATACTTCGATCGCGTGGGCAACGAAGCGGTGGAAGCCGGGCGGCTGTCGCTCGGTGAAGTTCCGCCAGTGTTATTGTCCGAATGCTGGAATGACTTTCGATCCATGGCTGGTGAAGGCACCGGTTTCGATCCAAAATGGGAAAAGAGAATCAGCGGGTGATACTCATCAAATGAACAACGTCACGAACCCAAAACCCCGCATGGTGCGGCCACCGGCGGAGACGGTTTACGCGGAAGAACTAACCGCTCTGATCGCCAACGATACTGGCGCCAAACCGCCCGGTTGGAGACTTTCGCCGCGCTCGGTGCGGCAATTCATCCTGGGCAGCGACGGGGCGGGGCTCGCTCACACTCAGGACGGCAAAAAGGTCAAAACGGTCATCACGCAGAAATTTTATGGTGATGACGCACTGGTTGAGCGCTGCATTGTGACGCTCCTGGGGAATCGCGGATTGCTTTTGGTTGGCGAGCCCGGCACCGCCAAGTCCATGTTGTCCGAATTGCTCGCCGCGGCGGCTTCGGGCAATTCGCTGCAGACCATCCAGGGCACGGCGGGCACGACGGATGACCAGATAAAATATTCCTGGAATTACGCGTTGCTGCTCGCCGAAGGCCCGTCGCCCCGGGCCCTGGTGCCGTCGCCGCTTTATACGGCGATGAAAACCGGCACGATTGTGCGATTTGAAGAAATCACGCGGTGCCAGCCGGAAATCCAGGACACGCTGGTCAGCCTGCTCTCGGATAAAACCTTGCAGACCCCGGAATTGTCGGGGCCGGACGGCGTGCTCTTCGCTGAAAAAGGATTCAATGTCATCGCCACGGCAAACCTGCGCGATCGCGGCGTGCATGAAATGTCGAGCGCCTTGAAGCGGCGTTTCAATTTCGAAACCGTCGCGCCGCTCTCGGACAAGGCGATGGAATTAAAGTTGGTGAAGGAGCAAACCGAGGCATTGCTCCGCGAGTCCGGCGTCCAGGTGGAATGTCCGCCGGATGTGCTCGACCTGCTGGTTTCAACCTTCAACGATTTGCGGCATGGACGCACCGTGGAAGGCACGGTGGTCGAAAAGCCTTCCACCGTGATGTCCACGGCGGAAGCGGTGGCGGTGGGACATTCCGCGGCGCTGGATGCAGCGTATTTCGGCAATTCGCGACTCGCTAGCACGCACGTGGCACGGCAACTTCTCGGCACGGTGCTCAAGGACAATCCGGACGACGTTAAAAAACTGAAACAATATTTCGAGGTCGTCGCCAAGGCGCGCGGCAAAGGCAGCAAGGCCTGGCAACAGTTTTACGAAGCAAGAATATGGCTGCGGTTGTGATGTAAGTCGTTAAGTGAGTGATGTCATTTGCCCTTAATGAATTCTGTTGAACCGCATTTTGTAATTCAATCCCGAAGGGATTGTGTCCTCCAGCCCAGGGTTGCGAGCAACGCGAGCTACCCTGGGTTGGCGTCCGATCATCATTTCAACCGCAACGCGGTTGTGGCCCATTTGGTTTCGCTCGATGAGCGGTTTTGCCGCAACCCCGTTGGGGTTGTTTTAGTTCAGCGATGTTTACCCAAGGTAGGCGCTAGTGCGCCAACCTTGGGCTGGAGGTCGAAGCCCCGTTGGGGCATAAAACTTCAAAGGAGAACGGTTTGAAGTTCATGGCTCTGTCGTGAATTTTCCATGAATCCCGCCCACGAAAACCTCCCGGCCCTCGATTCACTGCTTTCAGCGTTGGTAACACCGGAAATCATTTACTTTCCAATCCGTCACCATAGTCCCGCGTGCGCGTGGCATATCGAAAGTCTCATTCGCACTCGCAAACCGCGCGCAGTGCTGGTGGAAGGGCCGGCGGCATTCACGTCGTTGATTCCGCTGATTCTGCACGAGAAAACGCGCGCGCCGGTGGCGGTCTATACCAGTTTCGTTGGCGAAAAGGTGGAGTTGCCGCCGGAAATGCCGAAGGAACTCGCCGACCTGCTTGGGCCGCCGCGCCATGCCGCCTATTATCCGTTCTGCGATTATTCTCCCGAACTTGTCGCTTTGCGGGCGGGCAAGGCCGTCGGTGCGGGACTTCGCTTTATTGATCTGGATTACCCGGAGCAAATCAATGTTGAACGCCAGGACGCGGAGGAGGATGACGCCGCGCCGCGCGTCGAATCGCTGTTGGAAGAGCGCCATTTCAAACGGAGCCGGTTCATTCAGAATCTGGCGCGTCGCGCCGGCTGTCGCGACCATAACGACCTTTGGGACCATTTTTTTGAGACCCGGTTGGACTCAACCCAAAGTTCCTCGGCGCTGACGGAAAAATTTATCCGCGATGTCACGGCGTGGTGTTATTACGCGCGCGCGGACGCGTCCACTGAGGAACTGGATGCCGACGGCACACGCGCGCGCGAAGAGGCGATGGCGGCGAGCATCCGGGAGGTGTTGAGCAATGCGCCGCGTGACGGCACGCGGCCTACAGTGGGACCGGTGCTGGTTGTTACCGGTGGATTCCACACGGTGGCCCTGCCGGGACTGGTTGCGGCTGAGAAAAATTCTGGGCGGCAAAAGGACAAACCGAAAGGCGAGTTGCTCACCTGTTTGGTGCGCTACAGCTTCGAACAACTGGATGCGCTGAACGGTTATGCCGCCGGAATGCCGTCGCCCTATTATTACGACCAGATCTGGCGGGGTGCGAAGAGCGAATCGGTTGAGCCCGCGCGAGCGAACAAGGCTAGCGGGCCGACGTTCGATCCATTCACCGAACTGGCCGCGAAGGTCCTCGTGCAATTGGGCCAGACCACGCGCAAAAAGAAAATGGCGGCGGCGTTGTCGCCGGCGGATGAAATTGCGGCCCTGGACCAGGCGAGGCGACTGGCGGCTTTACGGGGACATCCCGGGCCGATGCGTGAGGACCTGCTTGATGGCGTGCGCAGTTGTTTTGTGAAAGGTTCAATGGATGCCGAGGGCGCCGTGCTTTTGGGGCTCGCCCGGCACACGCTGGGCGGGACCAGTATCGGGGAAGTGCCGGCGGAGGCGGGCGTGCCACCGCTGGTGGAGAATTTTCGAATCACCGCCAAGTTGCTCCGTTTCAACATTGACGATTCCGTCCGGAAAAAGGCGTCCTTCGACCTCTATCGCAAGCGGGCGCACCGCAAAGCGAGCCGCTTTCTGCACTGCTTGAGTTTTCTGGAGGTGCCGTTTGGCTCAATGATTGCCGGGCCTGATTTCGTTCAAGGCGTCGCGCTCGAGCGCTTGCATGAGCATTGGGACTATCAATGGTCGCCCCAAACCGAAAGCCAGTTGGTCGAAGCGAGCATCTACGGCGCGACCGTGGAGGAAGCGGCCGCCAATCGGCTGGTCCGGACGGTGGCGGAACTCGAAATGCAGGGGCGCGGCCGAAGCGCGGCCGAAGCGGTTTCAATGCTCGTTCATGCGTGCCGGATGGGGCTGCATCGTTACACGGACCGGTTGCGAAGTCTCATCGCTGCGCAGGCCGCCGAGGATCCAGATTTCAAATCACTGGCGAGCGCCTTGAATCAATTGATTCTGCTTTGGGAATCGCGCGAACCGCTCGAAGCACATAAATTGGCGGAAATCCCAGAACTGATTCGCGCCGCGTACGGCCGGGCTTGCTTCCTTCTTCACGACCTGATGAACAGCCCGGCGGATGGCGCGAGTGATACGCTCAATGCGCTGGTCGTCGTGCGCGATGTTTTGCAAACCAGCGCCTGCTCCAAGGAATTGCTCGACTCCGCGCTCTTCTTTGAGCCTCTGCCCGAACTCATCCGGCATCCGAAGACACCACCGCTGCTGGCCGGTGCCGCCTGCGGGATTCTGCACAGCGGCGGGCGCATGAGCGATGTGGAGGTGTTGCAAGCCCTGGCAGGGTTTCTCAATGCGTCCAGCACCGAGGCCGGCGGGCAAATCGCGTTTGTCATCGGCTTGTTGCGGACGTGCCGCGAAATCGCCTGGCAACAGCCCGCGTTCGCCGAAGCCATTCACAAGCTGCTCGCCACCTGGAGCGAGGATGAATTCGTGGAGCGCCTGCCGCATCTGCGAATGGCCTTCGCGGACCTGACGCCGCGGGAAACCGACCAGGTCGCCGAGGTGGTGGCAAAGTTCCACGGCGGCGAGAAGCCTGCCCGCGTATTGCGCCCGGAATTCAGCGAAGCCGAAATGCTCGCCGCAGTGCGGCTCAACAATTCCGTGATGCGCGCGTTGAAAGAAGACGGATTGGAGGGGTGGGTTTGAAGATGGGGAAACATCGAACACTGAACATCGAACATCGAACATCGAATGTTCGGAGTCCCGGCTTCAGCCGGTGGGGTGACCGAAAGCACCCGAGATTTATTTGCCATCAAACGTGCGCTTGGCGAGTCCGCCATTCGGTGTTCGATGTTTCCCCACCCACAAGGAGGCGAGCATGAGCGCAAACACTCTGACCCGCTGGCGATTGGTCCTGGGCCGCTTTGCCGAAAAGAAACTCGGCGGCTCATTGTCTCCGCAACAAGGACGGATGGAGGCGGCCCTCGATTTTCTTTATTCGCGCGAATACAAGGGCCGCGGCGTGCGCGAACCAAACAAACCGGAAGGCCCGCAACCCGGTTCGCTCGACCCATCGCAATTAAACGTGCCGACGTGGCTGGGCGAAGTCCGGGAACTCTTTCCCCAGGAAACCGTGGAGGTCATTGAGAAACATGCCCTTGACCGATACGGCATGACGGAACTGGTCACCGACAAGCAGACGCTGGAAAAGCTCGAGCCGAACATGGATCTGCTGAAGACGCTGCTCACTTTCCGTGGCCACTTGCAGGGTGACGTGCTAAATACGGCCCGGCGCATCATCCGGCAGGTGATTGAAGAGATAAAGCGCAAGCTCGAACCGGAAGTACGACGGGCACTGGCCGGGCGCTTGAATCGGTTTCGACACAGTCCGCAAAAGGCAGCGCAAAACTTCGATTGGCGCGACACCATTCGCAAGAATCTGAAGCACTACGATCCGGAGCGCGGCAAAATCATTCTGCAAGAGCCGCGCTTTTTTGCGCGCAACACGCGCTTGCTCCCGTGGCAGGTCATCCTGTGTGTGGACCAAAGCGGGAGCATGGCGAGTTCGGTCATTCATAGTGCGGTGATGACGGGTATTCTTGCCGGGCTGCCGCTGGTGCGCGTGAAGCTGGTGGTGTTCGACACTGCGGTGGTTGACCTGAGCGAGCACGTGGATGATCCCGTGGAAGTGTTGATGAGTGTTCAGCTGGGCGGCGGCACGGACATTGGCCAGGCGTTGCACTATTGCGAAGGCCTCGTGGAAAATCCGCACCGCACTGTGCTTGCGCTGGTAAGCGATTTTTGTGAAGGCGGCCCTCCCGGAGAAATGCTCGGTGCCTGCCGCCGTTTGCGCGAAGCGGGTGTAAAGCTGCTGGGACTTGCCTCCCTTGACGATACGGCGACGGCGATTTACGACCATGCGATGGCGGAGCAACTGGCTGAAACAGGAATGGAAATCGCCGCGCTCACACCGAAGCACTTTGCCGAATGGCTCGCCAAGGTCATCAATTCAAAATGACTCCGCTCGAATCCAAATTGCGCCGGCTGGCCGGCTCACTCGATGCGGCGGCCCTTGAAGCCCTCGCCAGCAAGGGACTGCTCCGGCGCGCGCAGAAGGATTTCGAGCGCGGTGACAACTTGCGAATTGAAGGTGAAATGGGCGGCGCGTTACGTGTCTGCGTCGGTGAAAATGAAGTGAAGCTTCCGGAGTCCGGACCGGCGACGGCGACTTGTTCGTGCCCCGCAGTAGGAGTTTGCCAGCATATCCTGACTGCTGTACTGCTGTTGCAACAACCCGCACTTGAAACACCTGGAGAGGCTGCAGCACCCGAGCCGACCGATTCGCCGGAAAAAGAATTGCTGGCCATCACTCCGCAGCAATTGGAGGAGTGGGCGGGCAAGGCGGCATTCAAGGCTGGCCTCAAGATCGCGAGCCAGGCGACACCGGAGATTCTTCGCGAACGCGGGATTCGCATCCGTTTTTCCGGCCTGAACGCCGATTGTCATTATGTTTCTGGCGGTGGGTTGGATGGGATGATTGTTTCCGGTGGCAAGGCTGACCCGCGGCAAATGGTCGTCGCCGCAGTCATTGGCTTTCAACGGACGCAAGGCGTGGAATGGGCCGTGCCGGCGGGACTTGGGGCATTGGAAGCGTCCGAGGGAACCCCTCGCAGCCGAAGTGATGTTTTGGAAGCCTGCCAGTCTTTGCTGATGGATACGCTCGCCAACGGGCTCGCGCGGCTGTCTTCCGCCAATCAGCAACGTTGGGCGACGCTGGCGGTCTCGGCAGTGGGGGTGAATCTTCCGCGCCTGGCGTTGTCGTTGCGCGGACTTTCGGACGAAGTGTCACTGACCTTGAATCGCGACGCGCGTAGCGACATGACGCGCATGCTTGGGCGCATGGCGCAGACCCACGCGCTTTGTTCCGCGCTGCAAAACCGCGGCGAAAGTCCACGCGCCGACCTCGTCGGGGCGCACCGCACGCGTTATGACGAAATCGGGCATCTCGATTTGCAGGGCGTCGCCGCGTGGCCGTGGCGGACGGCATCGGGTTACCACGGCCTGACGGTATTATTCTGGGATCCATCAGCCAAACGTTGGAATTCCTGGTCGGAATCACGACCGAGCCACCAAACGCAGGGGTTCGATCCGACTGCGCGCTATACGCAGCCGGGCCCATGGGAGGGTGCGGAATCGCCGCGGAAGCTGGCTCGCAGTTCCTTTCGCTTGATGCACGCGAAGCGCAATTCCAGCAACCGCCTTTCCAGCTCCGGCAAGAGCCGCGCCCTGGTGACCGGCCCAGCGAATCTCAGGGACCTGCCGGCGATTGAGGATTGGGCGCTATTGGCGCAACAGGTTGGTTCGCAAGCCTCGGTGGGATTGAGGGAAAACAACCCGCTCAATTCCATCTTCGCGCTGAAGGCCGCCACCTGGGGAAACCGTGGTTACGATGCGGTCACGCAGGTATTTTCCTGGTGGTTGTTGGACGCGCAGCAGCGGCCTTTGCTTCTGGAACTCGCCTTTGACGAACTCGCCAAACCTGCGATCCAATGGCTGGAAGGCGCGCGGCCTGAGTCCTTTCCGGAGGCCATTGTGGTGGGACGTGTGCAACGGACGTCGCGCGGACTGACCCTGCAACCCTTCAGCATCCGCCGGCCGAACGAGGAAGCAGTGCAAATCTATCTGGATAACGTCAGCCCCACCGCCACGGTCATCAATGCCCCGAAGACCGATGAAGAGGATGAAAACTTTGAGGACGAAGATGTGCAGGCGGACGATGCCTTCGGCGTCTTCATCGGTCCGTTATTGGACGAAGCGGATGACGCCTTGCGCGCCGTGGCCGAAGGAGGGCTCGCCGCTCCAAATCCGCTCCGTATCGAGCGAATCCGCCAGGTCATTCCGCGCGTTGAACAGTTGGGGTTGCAAGGACTGGCAGCGGGCCTCGGAAGGGTGGTGGCACAACCCGGGCCTTTTACGGTATTGCGGTGCTCGTATTTGAATCATCTGCATAGACGCGCGGGGGTGACTTGATTACCAAAGCCATTCGTAGCGATTCCCTCTCCCCTCAATGGGGAGAGGGTAAGGGTGAGGGGTGAAAATCCAGAGAAGCCGTCGGCAACGGTCTCATCACCGAATTTGAAATCAGAGTGAAATTCGATTGATTGAATAGCAGTCTCACCCCGGCCCTCTCCCCGTTGAGGGGAGAGGGAGAATCATCGCCCGTCTATTGTAAATCAGTGCGACCAGTTAGTCCGGCGTTCAAACCGCAAAATAGGCCTTGACGTATGTCCTAAAAGGATATTATAGTCCACCCATGTCGTTCGATATAAGAACGCCTGCGAAGAGCCTGGAGCAAATCCTCCGGGGGCGCTGGCGCATGGGCGTGTCCAATGGCAAAGGAGCGCGGGCCTCCGGCCCAGCAGACGCCGGGAGTTTTGGCGGCTTTTGTCCGGTCGCGTATGCTGCGGTCCGGGAGGTCGGAAGCCGTCAGGACGCGGCACAACGGCGGACGTTGCAACGTCGTTACAACATCACTTACAACGTGCATACAACCGCGGGAAAATGGGCATCTTTAACGTTACACAACCTATCGAACAATTTGGACGCAAACAATTTCTGGAATGACGATCCGACATCCAACATCCCTTCCCATGAACCGGAGTGTGCCCGTCCTCGGGCACAGCAAGGTAATGCGGGGAACAGGCTACGAAACATTCAACGTGCTCGGACGTACTCCAGTTGCTGCGCCCGGGACGGGCGCACTCCAGTTCAGGGGTTCAATGCGCGAACTTGTTCGGCGAATTCTCTCCCAAAGCCTATGCGGGAGGCCGAGCATGACGGGAAGACTCCTATCAGCAGCCGGCTTGGTTGGCATCACGCTTCGCAACGAAGTACCACAAAGTACAACAGAGTACAACGAAGTACCACCTCGAAAAAGTTTATCAAAATGGGCCTGAATAACGCTTTCCAACAATTTACAACGCTTTACGACGGCAATAGAGTTTTGTGGCCCGCCGTGGCTTCAGGCGTCCCGCCTGACGTAGAGGGCCGGCGGGACGCCTGCCGCCAAGAACCAAGACAAACGCAGCCATGGAAGCGAAAGCTTCCCATCTTCCAAGCGCGCAACCATGGACTCTTGACATTACCCCGATTTTCACAACCCTCGTCGCATGAACAACGCTTCGGATTCCATCGAAGCAGGCAAGACGGTACCGTTCTTCCGGTCCGCAAAGTGATTCCTTTTCCAACCTGAAATTCTTGTGGCCTCAAAAACTCTAAAAATAAGTGTCGGCGGCAAGGAAGTCGCCACCGAGCTCCAATCCAAAATCAGCAAGGATGACCTTTACGGGCGCGTCGTCCATGTGGTGGAGCAGGGGGGTAAAATCATGGAACGCGGCTGGTTGTTGCCGGATGGCACAACCTATCGCAAAAGCCAGATATCTTCGACGTCGGTGGACCCGGACGGTTCGCCCGCCGAAACTCCGGAGATTCATAGCGCCGGCCAGAAGATGGAACTGCGCCCCAGCTCGTTTGATGGCGTGGAAGCACTGGAGTCCGTGCCGCTGGAAATCCTGGCACGGTTTACGACGACTGACGTTTACCCGCTGGAAGCCACAGAGCTTGCACCGGGTTTGTACAAAGGAAGTTTTAATTACCGCAAATCCGCCCGACCGCGGGATGCGCTCGTGCTGGTGCGTGATGACGGCGCGTTCATGCTCGTGGGGCAGCTCAAGGCGTGTCCCATGGCCGGGCGCACTGTGGCCTACGAGTTCTTCGATGCCCCGAGCGGAGCAGCCGAGGAATCCACCGACCCGCTGGATTTCAGCATGATGTAATTTTCGATTTTATGTTCACGATTCACCTCGAAAACGAAGGACGTAGCGCGCGGCTGGGGTTGAGCGCGCCACCGGCAGAGCGAGTCGCCGCCCCGCTGGAGCAGGTCACGTCTGCGGGAAAAATCAAACGCGTGCAGGCGCTTAACGGGCAAAACCCGCTGTCGGCGGTGACCGCGTCGCAATTAATGGAAGGAAACCCCGAATTGGACCTGCAAACCGCCGGGCGGATGATGCGCGATGCCACGGCGGTTTATCTCGATCCCACCGCGAGCACACCCACGATTGCGACCGATTTCAAGGACGTCGAGATTGTCTATTCGACGGATGGCCAGGAAAAGGAACGCCGCTCGCGGGTGTTTCGCACGGCGAATGTGGACACCACCGCGCCGTTGAAAATTGTTCGGCGGATGCCCACCAAGGAATGCCTGTCGCGCTTTGTCTTCCGCGGCATGCAGCAACTGGTGCATACGGACGGTTTGACCTTCGACTTTCTGTTTGGCCTGGCGAAATCGCTGCAAGAGAGCCAGAGCATGGCGCTGGTTGGGGCCGGACCAAAAGGCGCAGGCCCGCTCGTTTTGCGCGATGGCGGCACACCGTTCCGCGCATTTCTTTATGGCGAAGTGGAAGGCAGCGGTGAAGACGCCAAGTATCGCCTTCTCTTATTATTGTCAGACCAGGAATTGAAACGGCCGGCACCGTCGGCACCCGCACCATGATTGATTTAGCACGACTTGCAAAGAAAAGCGGTGATTACTCCTTCGGCCCGCGGGCCGCGGTGACTGATCGCGTGTTGCTCGAAGTGGCTGAGAAATACGAAATTGAAGTCTCCAACCGCTTCGTGGCCATCAAGCCCACGGATTTGCCGGCGCGTTATGGGCCCGATAGCCGAGTACTTGAAACGACCAAGTACGATGGGGAAGGGGTGTTTGTTTATTACGAAGCAGGCCGAACGCCGGAGATTTTCACCTTCAACGCGCCATCGGGTCGCGTGCGGGTGGGATTACCCTGCCTGCAGGAACTGGCGGCAAACCTCAAAGCGCGCAAAACCAAGAAGGCCTTGCTGCGCGCGGAACTTTATTTGCGCGAAACCGTGGATGGCCGTCGTTGCGCCAGCGCGGATGTCACGCGCGCCAGTTATTCCAACGACCCCGCCGATGCCGGGCGCTTCCGCCTCGCAGTGCTGGACGTGGTCATGTACGACGGCAAGGATATGCGGGTGCATCAATCGGATTTCCTGACGATCTGGAAATTGATCGGCGAACTGGCCGGCACGAATCCCGATAAGCTGGTTCATCGTTCGGAAGGAAGCGAGGTTTCCGGCACTGATTTGCCACGCATCTTTGAGGAAAGGACCAAGGGCGGTCTCGAGGGCCTGGTCATTCGCCGATTGGACCGTCCGGAAGTCTGCAAACTCAAGCCGCGCCTGGCGATTGATGCCGCCGTGGTGGGATTTGTCGAAGGCGAATTCGAGGGCAATTTTGGGATGATGTCGTTGCTCACGGCGCTGGCCTATCCGGCGAACGAACGCGGCGTGCAATTGCAATCTCTCGCGCGTGTGGGCTCTGGTTTCAACGATCAGGACCGGGTGGAATGGCTCGCGCGATTGTCCACCCTGCGTGTAGACGCGCCGCTGGCGATGAGCGACAGCGACGGCCGGCCCGTGCGCTTTGTGAAACCGGGATTCGTCGTGGAAGTCGAAGCCGAAGATGTCCTGCCGGCGGACGAAGAAGCAAGCGGTCAGCAGGTGTTCGGCTGGAAGGATTCGCGCTGGAGTTTTGATGGACTGGCGACGTGTCCCAAACTGTTGCTTCCCACTTTCGGTAAGCTGCGGGGCGACAAGGAATTTGCGCCGCAAGCGGTGCGGTTGACGCAACTGACCCGTCGCGAAATTGCTTCGCCCGAACTCATCAATCGCAACCTGCCGGCGTTGGAAGTGATGCGGCGCGAAGTTTATGCGAAGGAGGTCAAAGGGGCGCTGGCTGTCCGGAAGCTGGTGGTCAGTCGGAGACCAGCCACGGCGGGCGCGTTTCCATTCGTAATTTTTTGGACCGATTTTTCCGCTGGCCGCAAGACGCCGCTGGAAGTGACCACCTTGTTTGCGCACACCGAAGCGCGCGCCGAGGCGTTGGTGAAAAAGCTGATCGAAGAAAATGTCACCAAGGGTTTTGAGCGGGCGGATATTCCGAAGCCGGCTGTACCGGTGACAGAAGCGACGGTTGCCGAAGCGAAGCCGAAGCGGAAGGCTGCCAAGAAAAAGACGGCGGAAGCGGAAGAGTTGGATAAAGAACAAGAGTGATTTATGCCTGATTTAGAAGACGGCGAATCAACGGAAATGCAGGGCTCGGGGGCAAAGCCTTATGTCCTGAAGAACACGGGCGGGGTTTATTCCTGCAGTTGCCCGGCGTGGCGAAATCAATCCACTGCCATCGAAAAACGCACTTGCAAGCATCTGCGAAAGTTGCGCGGCGATGCCGCAGAGGAGGAACGCATCGGTGGTGCGCTCCCGCAACGACCGGTCAAGGCGAAAGCCGCTGGAGCTGAGGGCGAGGAAGAGGATGCCGGCCCGCCGGTGTTGCTGGCAGAAAGTTGGGACAATGCTGCTGATTTGTCCGGTTGGTGGATGAGTGAGAAACTCGACGGCGTTCGGGCATATTGGGACGGCAAGCAATTCCTCTCGCGTCAGGGGAATATTTATCACGCGCCCGAATGGTTCATAGAAGGCCTGCCCAGTGTGCCGCTCGATGGGGAATTGTGGATTGATCGCAAAAAGTTTCAGCGCACCGTCAGTGTCGTTCGACGTCAGGACAAAAGTGATCTTTGGAAGGAAGTGAAGTTTCTCATCTTTGATGCGCCTGCCGCTTCCGGCGTGTTTGAAGAGCGAGTGAAGTTTCTTAAGGACATACTTGCCAAAGCGCAGACGAAGTTCGTTCATGCCCACGAGCACACGCTGTGCAAAAATCTTGAGTGCCTGCGCGCGGAGTTGACGCGTGTCGAAGCGCTCGGTGGTGAAGGATTAATGCTGCGCCAGCCGGGTTCAAAATATGTGGCGGGCCGTTCTTCGACTTTGCTGAAGGTCAAAACGTTTCACGATGCCGAAGCGGTTGTGATTGGCCACCAGGCCGGGGCGGGTCGTCATCAAGGCCGGTTGGGAGCGCTTTTGGTGCGGCTACCGAACGGAACCCAATTCGCGATCGGCACCGGATTCAGCGACCGGGAGCGCGATAATCCTCCAGCGGTCGGCGCCTCGGTTACGTTTCGTTACCAGGAGTTATCGGACGCGGGCGTGCCGCGGTTTCCAAGTTGGGTGGGTGTGCGGGTTGATGGCACCGCATCGCAAACCCAGGCTCCGCAGGCTGCGAAGCCGCAAGCTCCCTCTCCGGTGAAGAAAGCAGTTGTGGTTGCTTCAGCGGGTGGAGCGGGAAAAGGCGCGCGTTACTTCGAGTTTGTCGAAGGAACGTCCAACAAGTTTTGGGAGGTTTCGCAAACTGACAATACGATGACCACGCGGTGGGGACGCATCGGGTCCGCGGGTCAAAGCAAGACGAAGACATTTGCCGATGCGCAAGCCGCCGCCACTGCGATGGCGATCCTTATCGAAGAAAAGACCGACGAGGGATACGTTGAGAAGTAATCAGTTACCCTGAACGTCCACCAGCCCGAGGTCCACGTATTGGCCGCCGGAAGTCTGGCGGCAATGGATGGCGATGAGATTCTTGCCTGGCTTGAGAGCCGCCTTGGCTTTCGCGCTCAGCGGGAGCGCGTCATAGCTTGTGGAGAATCCCGAGTTGCGCACTGCGAGGACGCCATTCACGTATACCTGCACGTCCTCGTCGTGATGCAGCCAGAGCTCGAGGTCGTCGAACTTCCCGGCCGGGATTTCAATTTCACGCCGCAACCAGATGTCGGAAGTATTCCAGACGGTGCCGACGATGGCGCCCGGCGTGCCTTCCGTGCCGAAACCGCCCTTGCCCTCGCGCCAGGAAGCGTCGCTGAATTCCGTGTTGCTCCAATCGTTGGCCGGTCTGCTGGTGGTGTATCGCCACATCGCGGGGGATTTGTCAGCGGCTGGGACGACGATGTTGAGCTTTGGTAACGGCGGAAACGGGGCCCAGTCGGAAGCCCGGGTCTTGTCGCGGCCCGCCCATTTTTTCCAAGCCGCCTTGTCATAGAGCATTTGCGCGAATACACCACCGACAACCGGGCGCGCGGTGAAGCCACGTTTTTTGGCGTCCTGCGTCCAGTACCAATCGGTCATGGGTGAGCGATCGGGCGTTTCATTGAGAAAGGAATAGATGGGATCAACCAGCGCTTCGAAGTCGGCGCGGTTTTGCGTGAGCGATGCGGTCCAGGTAATCCAATCGAGCTTGGTGTATTGCTTGCGGTTGTCGAGCGGCAAGCCGAATTTGTTCTGCATCTTTTTGTAGAAATCCATTTCCTTGCGCGCAACTTCGGCGGGGAAAAGATTCAAACCTAGAATGTTATCCCAGATGAGATTGTATTTCTGGCTCCATGTACCGGGACGGTCAAACGCGAGGCGATAGTGGTCGCCATCATCAGCTTCCTTGACCCAGCGTTGCGCAAACTCTCGGGCGAGGCGGAAGTAGTCGTCCGATTTCGCCTTCAATTCGCTGGATTTTTCGGCGCGCGCGCGCATCTCGCAAAGCTTGGCGAATGAGCCGAGACCACAAATTGCCTTGGCGCTTAGGTTCACGTTGTGCGCGAGATGGCCAGCGAAGTCGTCCGTGCAAAGCTGGTTTTCGGGATCGAATCCCTTTTCCTTGAGATACTCGGCCCACTGTTCGAGTTGTTTCCAGTAAAGCCTGGCGAAATTGGCGTTGCCTTCCATCTCCGCAATGGCGGCCATCAGGATAAGCAGGTTGCCGCTTTCCTCGACGGGCATCTGGTTGTTTACGCCACGCTCGCCGTCGCCATAGACCTGGCCGTTGGCGTGCGGATAGGTGCCAAGGTCGTGCGGAGCGAAGGGGAACTTCCATCGCTCACTGGCAGCGTAGTTCATGAACGGCACGAGAAACGACTTGGCCAATGTAGGCCCGAAGAGCAGGAACTGCGGCGCCATCGGATAAAAGACATCGCTCGTGCCGATGCAACCATTGGAATGGTTTTCCTTGCAGAACTGAAGCGGCTTGCCATTCGCATCCGCGACGAATTTGCCGGCTGCGAAGCACTGGCGATAAGCCAGTGCTCCGAGCCGCGCGTACTTTTCCCCACCCGCCTTGCGTAAATCCGTCATCAATTCTTCATCAAACTTTTCGCACCGTTTCTTCAACGATTCGTATTCGTCGGCGGATTTTTTCAGCAACGCCGCAGCGTCATCGCCGTTGCGCCGCCAATACGGGCGAAGGTTCTTCTTCATGTACTGAATGGAAAACTCGTCGTCATAGGCAAGCACCAGAGACTGCATAATAGACCTGGACTTTACTTCCATCGGATTAAACACAATGAATGCGGAGCTTGATGCGTCGGTGGTCGCGTCATTTTGTTTGGGAAGGTTCCGACCTTGCAGAAACTCACGATGGGCGACCTCGCGAGAGAGGCCCGAGCCTTTCTGGAGGACCGCTTTGGAATCAGCCACGGAGTAAAGATGTCCCCAGTCAATGCGTAGATCATCGCCTCGCTTGGCAAGGACCGGTTGTTCCACCGAACCGTAGCTGACGCCCGCCAACTTACCAATTTTTTGTTCTGAACCCAAAACTTGCTGCCGCGGCTCATTGATTGCCAATTCAAATGCGCTATCAAAGTAAATCTGGACGTTATGGGTCCTTGAATCCGTGGCGCGGGTTTCCCAAGTCACATAGGTCACGGGGCGTGAAAGTACATCGAGATCGTCCGGCAGCGCGGGTGTCAGGAAGGTGAGCGTCAACCGAACGCCTTCTCCCTCAAACGTGTAAATCGTGCGGGTCGGAAGCACCTCGAGACTGGCTTGCGGCAGCGCGGGAGTGTCGGCTGGGTCCTTGCCCATAAGGCGAAAGCCTTTTCCATCAATGCGCACGAGGCTTGCAAGCCGATGCGGCTTTCCAGTCCAGTGAACCGTGTCGGCATCATTCAATTTGTCAGCCGGCGACCAGATGCTGAAGTAGGGATCGCAGGCCATGAGCGGCACGGCAGGGGGCCGAAGCGAGGGGGCGGGGGCATCCACGGCGATTGCATCGCTTTGTAACAGGGCAAGTCCCCAGGCAAGCAAGGCCATCGTAAATGTAATTTGTGATCTAATCATGACAGATTGTTGTAATCGTATTACCAATTGCCCTGCTTCCTCCTACGCTCCCGATGCTTAGCGCCCGCGAGAACGAGCGCGGGCATCCTGGAGGATTTTTGCCGCATTCGCGTCCCCGTTTTGGGCGGCGGTGGAAGCCTTCAAAAGCAAATTCTGTTGCTGCTCAGCAACTGCCTGCTGCTGTTCAGGAGTCAGCTGTGCTTGCAATAGCTGGTCCAGATTCGCCTTGGCGTTGGCGAGATCATTGCCATCAAGCGCTGTCCTGATCGCTTCGTATTTCGCCTTCAGTTCCGCGGGCGCGCTATCAAAGGATTTCCTGATTGCTTGAAGTGCCTTGTCAGCTTCGGCGCTATTGGATTGGCCGGTTTTGCCGCAGCCGGTCATTCCCCAAAACGCAATCGCGAGCACGAGCAAACAAGCTTTCTTCATAAATTCCCAAAGCTTTCGAAATGGTTATCTACTGTTCCAATGCGCTGTTGAAAGCCGGAGTAACTGTCCAGGAAAACTCATTATGCGGCTGGTTGTCGTTGCTCCAGCGGTTTCGCCAAAGCCAATTTGGTGTTGGATTGATAATCTCATTGCGTAATGGCTTTTCGACATGGCCATCGGCAAACAAGATATCCGTTCGAAAATTGTGGCGGTTTGAGGGCCGCTGTGAATGAGGCGGTATGTCGACACTGACGTCCAAATTCGCATTAAAGTCCATCCCAGTTTTAAGTGCAGGAACGTCCGCAATGGCGATCATTTGAACGGGTGCGACTACTTTGGAGTCTTTGACACGGAGCGCGGGATTGTTGACGTCACCGCCGAGACCCAGGGTGGTTCCCACCGCTCCCAAACCCCAATCGTTATAGCCGTAAGAGAAACGCGACGTGTTCATTACTGCGTTGGTGTCGTAAGTCCCATCGGGCGCGGTGCCTCCCAGCGTGCTATTCTCACCTCGATCATAAGCACTCTCTGGTAACGCGGAGGGACAGCGGAAGGATTTTCGATTGTTCCCCATGTAAGTCAAAAGCCGTGGCGGCCAGACATAGTAAAAACCGCCGCCCACCCATAAACAGCCCGGATAATAGCCGCCGTTGTCCGCCGGATACATGGTCATGGCGATGCCCATTTGCTTGAGATTATTAATGCAAGACGTTTGTTGGGCCTTGCTCTTGGCCTTGGCCAACGCGGGTAACAGCATGGCAGCGAGAATGGCAATGATGGCAATGACCACCAGGAGCTCAATCAATGTGAATGCCCGCCGGCAAATCGGATTAACACGTCCATTGTTTCGCATAGTGATGTATTAAGTTACTCGCAGCAACGCTTCAGGTCATGTGGCATGAAACGGCCACATCAAGATAACATTGCCATCCTGCATGAACAAAAGGGCGCCCGCCTGCGGGCGCCCCGTGAAACGTCTGGCTAATGGACCACGCTCATGGCGTTGATCCTCAAAGAACTTATGGCGACCGCAAGCGCAGGAACACGGGCGGGTTAGCCTTATTGACGGGCATTGTTGCTGTCGTTGCCCCGCCGCTGCCTGGGACATCGACCCAATTAGTCGAGATACCGGCGGTATTGGTCTGCGCTTGCAGTATCCAGCCCAGGTATTCGTTCGCCCAACTGAGGTTCAGGTTATTACCCGACACACTGTTCGTGAGGGTGGGGGGCGACAGCGGCCCGACTGAGGCCACCGAAATGGAGCCGTTAACCGTGAGGTTATTGGTATTCCATGTGACCAACTGACCCGGGGCCTGCGATATCACGGAGGCGAAGCCGCCGCCGTAACCCGTAGCGCTGAACAAGGTGAAGGTATCACCGACTTGCAAGGGGGCGCCGGTGTTGGTCATGACCAGCGTCCCACCGTAGGTAATGCCAGTCGCGACGTTAATCAGATCGGACAGCGAGGATCCGGAATTGCGATCCACTTCGGCGACGACTCTGCCTCCCAGGACGGGAGAGCTGTTCAAGGTAAGCGTTCCGATGCTTGCTCCAGCCCCGATGGATCCGCCGGGTTCCACCGTCACCACTCCACCAACTGAGCCTACACCACCGAGCGTTGCTCCGGATTTCACGTTGACCACGCCGCCGATGGAGCCATCCACGCGCAACGTGCCGTTACTCACGATGGTCGGACCGCTGTAAGTTTCAACGTTATTCAGTACCAGCGTACCACTGCCCAATTTGACTAGGCCGCCACCGGGCGAACTGAAATCCTCGTTGAGGACTTGCGAAGCCAACGTGACCGTGAAGGTTCCGCTATCCAATTTGAGTCCGCCCGCCTGGATGATGGCGGTGGACAGAATGAAGTCCGCACTGTTGGCGGTGGCCTGAAGAATGCCGCCGTTGAAGTAGGCCTGGGAGGTGGTCGGGGTAGTTCCATTGGGCCTCACCTGCGACGCTTGAACAAGGCCACCATTGAGGAACAACCAGGCGTTTGCGCCCGTGTTTTCACCGAGCCACAACTGACTGTCATTAAGCACCTGGCCGCCGTTAACGATGAGCGTTCCAGTCGCTGCCAGCGAGCCGACGACGATGTTATTGCCTGTGCCTCCAGTTTTCTTAACGACGCCGTTGTTGACGATCATTGTACCGTTGGCGGTCGTCACGCCGCGGCCGATGGCAATCCAGTTGTTCGAGGTTACGAGCAGCCCGCCATCAATGATGTTGGTGGCAATGGTATTGGCGCCGTTGGCAACCCAGAATTCGCCCGTGGTGTTGATGACCGCACCGCCGTTGGTGATGATGGTCGTGCCCGCGTTGACGGTGCTGTTGCCGTTGCGGAAGGTATTTGGGCCCGAGATGGTCAGCGTATTGGTGCCCACTTTCGTGAGGATGATGCCGGCAGTGCTGTCAAGTGTGCCACCCCACGCGCTGGCCTTGTTGCCATTGCCAACGGTCATGGTCACGACTCCACCAGCGGTGTTATTGATGTTCCCGGTGCCGGTGAGGCCGTTGAGCGTCTCGGAGAATCCGTTCAGGTCAACGGTGCCGGCGGCGCCGATGATTAGATACCCGGCGCTGTTGCCGTCGGGAATAGACGTAGCATTTCCAAGCCGCAACGTTCCGCCACTGACCGTAGTGTCGCCCGTGTAATCATTACCCGGAATACTCAGCGTGGTCGTGCCGCTGTTTTGCTTCAAAAGACCGGTTGTCCCGGAAATGCGTCCCGTACCCGAAAGCGAATAGTTGATGGAATTATCGAACAACACCGAGGACGGACTCGCGACACGATTGAGCAGCACGACGCCAGTGCCGATGTTGTTGAAGGTAACCGCGTCACCCGGAGGAATGATTTCCTGGTAAAAAGTCGGCGATGCACCGCTCAACCAGTTAGTGGTGGAATTCAAATCCCATAGATTCGTCAAAGCGGGGGTGGCATTGTTGCCAGTCCACACCAGGCCCGGTCCAATGCTGGTCACGGTGACGTAGAGCGTTGAGCCCGCGACGTGATTTGAAAGCGATGCAACCATTCCCTGGGGACCAGTCACCACCGAATTCAGCGTGCCCGAACCGCCAATCGCTCCCGAATAAGTCAGGATTGGGAATGTGCCAACGGCAATCTTGCCTGAGAGCCGCACGGTCGCAGTACCGTTCACCGTCAATGTTGCGGTCTGCAACGGGGCAACGACTGGATTGCTGCCGGTAGTAAGAACCAATTCCAAGGACGTGGCCCCGCCCGAGCCCAGCGTCACATTGCCGAGGGTTGCCGTTCCCGGACCGTTAACAAATGCGCCGAACCCTGCGTTGTTTGCCACAGACACGGGGCCGGTGGTGTGATGAGCGGGCGCAACGAGCAACCTGCCTTCGCTCACCAGGGTCGTACCGCTGTAGGTATTGGAACCTGTTAGAAACAGAACGCCTGTTCCCAACTTGGTCAGGCCACCGCCGCCGTCCAGCAGGGGTTGGCCGATGGTGATGTTGTTGCTGCTGGAGTCGATGATAGCGCCGCCTGACAGCACGTTCGCAGTGGTCAAGTCCTGAAGGAACGCTGTGCTACCCGAGTTCGCCTGCAAGGTGCCACCATTGAAGTTGAAGGTGGAGGATACGCCGTTCGGTGAGGTTAAGACTCCGGCTGCGATCAATTTGCCACCCGTCAGCAAATTGACTGTGCCTTGGCCGCCAGCGGCAAAACCGACACGGAGGGCGTTCGTGAGGCTGACCACACCCGCGTTGCTGATGGTCAGCGAGCCGACACCGTTTTCACCGATAATCAGGAAGCTGCCGGTGGCGAAATGGTTGAACTGGCCTCCAGCAACAGCCATTGTCCCGATGCCGGTGGCAAACCGTCCGACTACCGGGAAGCCACCCCATTGATTCCAAGTGCCACCGGTCATGATTAACTCACCTGTGCCGTTGGCTCCAATCTGGGTATTCTTTTGCGCGTCCACCCGACCGCCAGAAAGATAGAAGCCGCCGAACGAACCAGCCGCCGCTGCGTTCTCACCGCCGAATCGCCAATCGGCACCCGTGGCGGGAGAATTGGTCAGCGTTCCGCCGCTTTGGAAAAAGCGGCCCTGCGCCCCGTCAAACTTGCCCAGCCAGAGATTGGCCGTGCGAATTTGGGCATTATTTTGGAGGTCCACGCGTCCCTGCGCATCAATCGTATCACCGATGTTGAAGTCGGTCGTGATGTCGAAAGTGGCGTTGTTGCGAATGGTTAACCGTCCATCTTCAGCGGCGGTTGTCCCCAACCCAACTGAGGCGAAGCTAAGGGTGTTGGTAATTTTGGCGTTTGCTTCGAAGATCACTGTTCCGTGTGCGATGTGGAAAGGCAGCGAAGTGGTGTTGGTGATAATTGCCGTGCCAAGGTCGCGGAAGAGCGCGCGACTGGTTCCCGTAAAGCGGCCGCCAAGGCGGGCCGTAACACCATTCGATACATTGATGGGACTGTCGGCAACGATGGCAATTGGCCGGGTGTTGGTGATGTCGGCGAGGATTTGCAATGTGCCGCTACCGAGCGTCACCGCGCTTGCAGTATTTCCGAGAGCAGTGTCGTTGGTAATCGCCAGTGCGCCGCCATAGAGGAACGTGCCGCCGGTGTGCACATTGCTGGTGCCCAGGAAGAACGAACCGACGTTGGACTTGAGGATCGTGGTCACGCCCGCCAGGCCGCCAGGGCCAGTGAGGCTGTAGGGCAACAGGCTGTCCACCGTCACCCGGAACGGCCTTACGGTGGTGGTGAGGTTCACGTTGGTCGGCTGCGGATTGATGAAGTCATTGGTGAGTGTATCGTCAAATCGCACCGGGTCACCCACGGTCGTGGTGGTGGTGTATTCCTGATAACGGGTTGGCGTCGTGGTGTTATACAGCACCCAGTTGGTCGTGGTTGCAATATCCCAATTCGGATTGATAAGCCCCGTGGCCGCGTCACTGCCGAACCACGTAAGATTTTGGCCGGACGAAGTAATGACAATATCGATGGAAGTATTGGCGGTGTTATTGCTCAACGTGGCGACTACGCCGGGCGGCAGATTGCCAAGCGAGAAGTTCGCGAGGTTCGGCAGGGGCGCACCAGTGTAGTCGATCAGCGTAAACTGACCGGGTTGCAAACCGAAGCCATCAATATTGATGACGATGCCGCTGCCGGGTGCGGAAATGGAACCGCTGGCGGCGATCGCCGGCACGTTCGGATTAACCGCCACTACTCCATAGCTCAAGTTGTTGGTCGTATTGTTTTGCAACGTCAGGCTCCCCACATTCAGCGATACACCGCTGGAAGCATCCAGGTTTAGCACAGCGTTTGATATCGTCAGCCCGCTTGAGCTGAAGGGCTGCAAAGGATTAAGGACCAGAGTGCCCCCGCTGAGCACGGTCGGTCCGGTATAGGTCGCGCCGCCCAGCAACGTCAGGGCGCCCGCACCAATTTTGGTCAAGCCGCCGCTGGCGGGAGTGCCGAGGACTGGTGTGCCGAGCGTGGCTGCATTCGTGAAGCCACCGCCGACCAGCGTAACCGTCGGCGCGGAATAACCCGAGCCCGGCGAGGTGATGGTGATGCCCGTGATCGTGCCACTGGCCTCGTTCCAATCGGCAATCGCCGTCGCGCCAATACCGGTTGCGTCAGTGATGCGCACAATCGGACGGCCAATATAATCCACTCCCGGTGTCGCCACTGGAATGGAGGTGATGCCGCTCGCCGTGGGCGCCTGCAGAGTCGGAATCGTGCTGACGTCGAAGCCCGCCGTATCAATCGTCGCGCCGCCGGCATGGATGAATACACCATCAATATTGTTGCCGATAAACGCCGCGGAGTTAACTAACGCAATCAGCTTGCCGTTGTTGAAGTTGATGCACGCCAGGGGATTGGGTTGCGCACCGTTGATGCGGTTGATTTCGATGATGCCGCCGCCGCTGAGGGTCAAGGTACTAAAGCTCAATGCGTTGTTGGCATTGGCCATGTTCAAGAAATGGGCAGTGCCCAGCGAGCCGAGCTTGCCGCCCGCGCCGATATCCATCACTGCGTATTGCGAAATCCCGCTGCCAGACTGCAGCATGTAATTCTGGTTAACGTTCGGTCCCATGACAGTGCCGTTGCGAATCATCAACAGGCTGCTTTGCTGCGCGCCAACTGTTGTCGATTGGCCGCGGCAGTGGGTGATCCAGGTGTTGACGTTGACCAGCCCCTGTTTGACTTCGAGCACGCCATCGCCGTTGTTCGCACCACCAACTCCGATCTCTCTAAGGGTTAGGGCGGTCGCCGAATCGTGGAGATAATAGCCATAAGCGTTGTTTGCGGGCGTTGCGCCGCCGCTCGCACTACCTACGGCAAAATGGTCCGTGCTGGCGGCGGACGTCACACTAAATATGCCACGGTTATAAACCGCGCCTGCACCGCCGGCCGCATCACCAATATGGGTTTGGCCCCACGTCGCCGTGGCGGTCGGACTGGCAATCTTGATGATCTGCCTTCCAGCGATACCGACGCGCGCGCGCGCCGCCGAGCCATCCGCGCCGCTGCCAAGCCGCAAGGTGGAGGAGTCATTCAGGGTGTGAACAACATACGCACCCGCCGATTCCGCAAAGTTGTTATTGGCGTTATTGTTGTTGACGAAGAACAGGGAAGTGCCGTTTTGCACAACGGTGCCGCGGGGGCGGCGGGTGGCATCGCCCGCATTGAAGCAACCGCTCCAGTTCACCGGGCTGTAGACCGAGGACCCATTTAATATCAGGTCGGACGAAACTTCACCTGCGCCGTTGCCGCGTCCAATGCCCATCCACGTCGTGCTGTTCAAGCGGCCACTCTGCATGATGACCGTCACGTTCTTGTTGCCGGTTGGCGCGAGACGGCCAAAAGCGGATTCGCCGCCTAGATTGTAAACGGAAGTCGGACCGCCATCAAAAATCACCGTTCCTTCATCCACATTCAGTGCAGCGATGAATGGGTTGCCGCCAGGAGTACCGTTGCCTAGCGTGTTCGTCAACGGACTGTTGAACACGAGCGTGCCGGGACCGATCTTCGCGATGGTCGCATTTCCGGTCGGCGCAATCACTGTTCCGCCATTGGTAATTGAGCCGCTGCCCACATTTATCCAGTGTGGTGAAGTGCTGGTTGGATTGTTAGTGCTGATCACCATTCCAAAATTGATGACCTGCGGCACGCCAGAGTTATTTGTGATGCCGCCCCAGTTGGTCACCGTGTTGCCGGACAGGTAGAACGTGGAAGCGCCCGCGTTAAACGTCAGGTTGGTAATGTTACCACCGGTCAAATCGTTATTTAGCGGCGCGCCTGACGTGCCCGTATTGAAGGCCCCGCCAAAGATGAAGTTCGCCAGAAAGTTGTTGGCCGGGGCACCATCGGGATTCCAGTTGCCCGCCGTGGACCATGCCTGACTGCTGCCATCGCCACCGTCCCAAGTAAACGATGACTGCGCAAAGGCTGGGGTAGTGAGGCCGGCAATTGGAAATGCTGCAGCAATTACGGCGCGAAGCATTTTCCATCCGCGTAGATTAGGAGTGAGTGTTTTCATGTGAACGTGGGTCGGGATTACGGGATTCGATTTGATACGGCAGCAGGCCGCGCTAATAGAGAATACATCCTGCCGCAGCCGAAGGGTCGTCGGCGCGGCTGACGCGCTTCTCATTGGAACATGTGTGGACTATAGGGCGGCCCATGTCAATGTCATGTGGCATAAAGTGGCCACATATCCAGTTTGAGCAGGTTGGGAGTCCCGTGGGTTAATAGGGTAACCTCCTCCGGGCTAAGCGGGTTGTCAACCCATTGAGCCTTCCTCCCTCGGCCGACCAGAATACCTATACAAGAGCCACCAAGTTTTTCAGTGCGACAAATGTCGCTGTGGCCGAAACCACCGAGGTGAAAGGAAAGATTATGAATACAGCAGCAGTTCTCAAACGAACGGCGTTGATGACGGTTTTGTGCGTTGGCACGGTTGGCTGGTTAAGTGCCCAATACTCCAGCCCCACCTTGCCCGGTCAGGGTTCTCGCAGCAAGACCACGCCGCAGGGGGATCGCGCAAGCGATCTCGAAAGAACCCGCCCGCGTAGCGAGATCCAGCCGATGGGCCAGCCCGCAAAGATCAACCGCACCAGCGAACTGATCGGTACAAAGGTGAAGAATGCACAGGGCGAATCCTTGGGAAAGGTCAAGGATGTCGTCATTGACTATTCCAGTGGCAAGGTCGCCTACGTCGTCATGGCCACGAGCGATAAACTCCACGCCGTGCCCCTGGGCGCGTTTCAACCCAGCGCGGACGGCCAGCATTTGACGCTGAACGCCGACAAGGAAAAGCTCGTGCGGGCAGAGGGCTTCGACAAGGACAACTGGCCGAGCCTTGCGAGTCCGACCTTTGGCGCCGAACCCTTCTGGAAGGATAATTCTGATTTGAAAGAACAGGAACTGGAGCGGCAATTGCAGCTGCAACGGCAACGGCAGCTTAATCCTGCCAACAGTTCTGAAAATGGTCCGCCGGCAACTTCACCGGAATAACCGGTGTTGAGGAAACAGCGTCCCAACTCCAGGCATCAAACATGACAAAGGTCGATGTTTGGTTCTTGGAGTTTTTTGGTGCTTTGTGATTCGTTCACGCATCATCAATATCCACGTCAACTTTCGCTCCCGCGCCTGTTTCAGGAAAAAAGAGGTACTCAGCCTCCACCATCCTGGCCGTAATGCATTTCAGCATTTTATCGGTTTTTGAAGGGCGCGCGGTTGCCGAATATGCCTGCCGGGCATGGGCCGAAATTATCCAAATCTCGCGTTTGATAATCCCCAAGTCCGCGACCATCAAGGCGAGTAATCCAATCAACCATAGCATGGTATCGCCTTGCAGAATCCAGCGGTCACGGGTCTTGTCTGCGCTTGTTTCAACGTCATCCATACACTTTCCTCACAAGCAAACCTGGGAATTTGTTACCGAAAAAAAGGCGTGCAACGCCGCGAAACGTTGCACACCTCAGCCAGGCACAAAGTATCGTGCCACAGTATTTTTCCTCCTTTGGAATCACTAAATTCATTGGACAGTTTTATCACCCGCTTCATGCCGGATTTGTTTCACAATTTGTCAACGGTGGAGCAGCCTTCGTTTTCGTTCTTCAATCAGATACACGCCACTCGGGCAAAAATCCTTCGACTCAGGACTGGGCTTGGCGGCTATAAGTGGAACGCCGGATGGGATGATTTGGTTCGGAAGAATTTTCACGGGAGTGGTTTTCTCCCGGGAACTTCAGAACTCGACGCTTAATTCGCGGGGAGTCACGTCGTTCCCAAATCGTATCCAAAGCAGATTTTCGTCTGTCGAGTGCACGAAGCTCTCCAGCGGTTGTCCGTCGAGCGTCACCCGCCGCGGCGCCTGGGGCGATTCGAGCAACACGATGGCCCCGGTATTGCCCACTCCCTCCACGGTGTAACTGGCGCGACTGCTGGTTTCATTCGTTGGCAATGCCTTGCAGGCGGATGCGAGTAAATGCGGTTTGCGCGCGCGCACCGCGTCCAAATCGAGAAGGAAATATCGTGTCCCGGGTTCAAGCGAAACTACGCTCCGGACGCGCAATTCGGGATCGAACAGGTTCACAAAATGGCCACCCACTTCCCGCGGTTTGCCCTCAATCGATTCATCCAAACCAGCGGCGATGACATAAGGGCCTCGGCGCAGCAGAAGATAATTCGTTTCGCGCCAGCGCAGGCCGACGGCGCCGGCTGCCTTTTGCGTCGTTTCGACGAGTCGGGTTGCTCCTTCCGTGCTGGCGGAACATTTCACCGGTCGTTCGCGCAGCCAGATGACCCCGCCTTTGCCAACAGGATGAAATTCATTGGTCGTGATGGAGGATGCGAGGCCGAGTTGTTCAAACAAATGTTCCCGCGGCGTGGTCAAATGCCGGCTGCCATCGTTCCACCACTCGCGCACCTGCAAATACGGATCGGCATCCGCATCGCAGATGACGAGCGCGCCGCCGCGCTTTACCCACTGCGCCAGGGGCGCATGGACTTCCGGCGCAAGCGGCTTCTGCCCGTCGTAACTCAACAGCAATACGCGAAAGCCGTCGAGGTAGTTGGTCACCGTCACGTTCTCGAGTTGCACCGGCGTCACCGGAATGCCGCGCTTGAGCAACGGCATCGCCAGGCCATACACGTTTCCCAGATGCGGGTCGCTCGGGGTGGGTTCGCCGCGTTGGAACATCAACGAATCGCTCACTACCACGCCGATGCCGGGCGTGCCGCAATCCCACTCGACGCGCGGTTGCTTCATGTCGTTGAGCGTGTTGATGACGGTCTGCACCTCGGTGGCGTAATTTGTCGGCATGGATTGGCGCTCCGAAAATCTCACTGAACGCGGATAGCGCCCGCCAAAAACCCGCTCTGGCCATGGCGACACTTCATAGTGCCACACGTCCGGCTGGAAGAGGGAGGCGACCATGGTGGATTCCCAGTTCACGCGGTAATCGGTCCAGTCATGGTTCGGGTTGTCTTCAATGGGGTCGTTGAGATACCAGACGCGGCGGCCCGTGGCGCGCACGAGATTTTGCATCGCGCCATATTCGAGGAACGCCGTTTCAAAGGTGCGCGAACGCACCTGGCCGCGAAAGCGATTGGGCTCCCGCGACGTGCCGGTCCACACCTGGGCGATGTAGCCGTCGCAACCATTCAACATCGCGAGACTGGATTGCGGGCTGACGATGCACCATTGCGCGTAGTTGAGCAGGCTATGCGTGGGCACGTAGCAGCGGACGTGTCGTCCCGTGCGCTGGTTGTAGGCCTGCACGTGGTCGAACACCTGTTGCAATGCTCGACGATAGAGAAAGTATTTCAGCTTCGACGCTCGCCAGCGGGCATCGACTGAACTGTGCGGCGGTTGCCAGTCCTCGCCGTAGTAGCTGCGCCATTCGCGTTTGAAGCCCTCCGAATAGCCGCCGCGGTCCCAATACTCCGGCTCCTCCAGATGAATCGCCTCCGCGCCGGCATCAAGCGCGCGTTGGACTCCGACGGCGAGAAACTTCCCGTAATTCGTGCCGGGGCACATGTAATAAACATCGCCGCCGTGACTGATCTTTTTGCCGTTGCGGTCGGTTTGGGCCTCGTCCTCGTGGTTGATGCCATCGAAGCGACCGTAGAGATAGTCCTGGTATTGCCCCCACGCGACTCCCGTCATGACGTGAATGCGATAGCCATGCTCGCGCCAGGACTCGATGCGTTTGGGCAGACCCGTATCAATGCCGTAAACGATTGCCACATCCGAGCGCAGATTGCCCTGGGGCGACCACGGTTTGCTGGTCTGGAAGCAGGTTCGTTCCAAAATTTGGTCGGGGTCTTGCGGGAAAACGCTTGCGCCGTTCGAGGAATCGGGTGGCGAAGGAGAACTGGGTCTGGCCTCAGAGTGTTCGGTAGGTGGAACGACCTGCATGATGACCACCGAACTGCTGCAACCCCAGGAATGAAGGGCGTTGGTGGGGGTAGGCACGCCCCAAAGCGGCCACGAGAGATTGTCCGCGAGCCGCCGATTGGTCCAGGCGACCTCGGCGTTGTGTTGCAGCCACGTAAGGTAACGGGATTGCAGGCCATGCTGCTTCATGAATCTGGCCAGCCAGCGCGCGCAGATGCCGTTAAAGCCGCTGGCGTCGCCGCCCTCGCCGTATCGTGGCAGCAATCCGTCGCGGCCGAGACTGTTCATCGCGTAGTCTGCGGCGAGCCGGGCGTCGTTGGTATATCCCAGGAAGTTGGCCGCGCCAATGAACGTGCCCAGATTGTAGGAGAAGACCCGCGAACTCACCCGCCGGGCATTGATGTTGTCATACACCGCGCCCGTGTTGGTGTTGAAGAGCGTGGCGCGTTCCCAAAGAAAAACGCGCTCGGATTTCGACAGGTAATTCGTATCGCCGTAAATCTGATAAAGCAGGTGGGCCGCGATGGCCCCCGGGCCGTTCACGCAGGCATTCTTGGATTGGTTGGCCGTCTTCCACCACAAGCCGCCGCCGAAATTGGTGGACCACGCCCGCTCATAACAGAGGTCAAAGTTCAATTTGGCAGCCTCACGATAAACGGGATTGCCCGTGTGCTGGTACGCCCGGGCGCAGGCAATTACCATCCACATGATGTCGTCGTTGAATTCGTTTCTACGCCAGTTGCGTCCGTAATCCGTGATGAAGCCGTTGAATAGATTGCTGAACATCACCAAACAGGTGCTGTTGCTGGTTCGCTCGTAGACGTCGAGAATCATCTCCATCTGCTCGGCGCGATCCCAAAATTGCGTCTTCCCGCCCTCAGTCGTTGAACGATAAAAGCCGTTGGTGCCTTGAGTGAAATAGAAGGCTTCGTTGTAAGCGGCGAAGATCTTGTCTGCGTCAGCCCCCGTAAATGCCCAACCGGCGGAGAGAAACGCCTGGGAGAACCCAATTACCAGAGCTACGAACCAAAGGGGAGATGACGCCGATAGCCGGCGTCGACTTTGGGTGACAAACTTTGATTCGCGGATCATGTGTGAGGTTGGATGGACGTTCCGACGGACATCATTGGCATTAGGTGGATAAAAGTCGCGTCAAATTCTCCGGCGGATTTCCGCATCGCAAGTTTGAGAAACCAGGGTGCGACCGCCTCCTGAAGCCTGTCGCTGCTGGGTAAACTTTCTTATGGTGGTGGAAAAGGTGGTACAGCGTTGTAAATCGTTATTTAGGCCCATTTTGATGAACTTTCTCGATGTGGTACTTTGTTGTACTTCGTTGTACATTGTGGTACTTCGTTGTGGAACGTTATCCTGACCCGGCCGAAGGTGGCGCACGTAACCGAAAACTCCCTGCGTCTGCTCGGCGAGGTTGCCGTTGCCGGCCAAAGGCCGCGGTCCTGTCTCTTTGGACACGCCTACACGCCAACTACCCCGGAGGATTTGCTCCAGGCTCTTCGCAGGCGTTCTTGTAGCGAACGACATGCGTGGACTATATAATCCTTTTAGGACATACGTCAAGGCCTATTTTGCTTTTCCTCCTTTCGTGGTTCAGATTTTGCAAGACGGGGAGTTTCAAACCGCCAAAAACAGCCCAACGATTGAGGGAGTATTGCTCAAATCAAGTTCCAAGAATCCCAACGGGATTCCGTCCCAAAGCCCAAGGTTGCCGAGCTTGCGAGGCTACCTTGGGTACTCGTTTAGAAATGAATCAACCGCAACGCGGTTGTGCCAATATGCTCCACCCAAAATTGCCGCAACCGCGTTGCGGTTGAAAATCATCGTTGGACATGCCCCAGGGTAGCTCGCGTTGCTCGCAACCCTGGGCTTTGAGTCACAATCCCGTTGGGATTGCTTTGGATTGACGCCGCGAAAACCTGGTGAGCCGCCGGACCTGTCGCGTCAGGGCGCGGACGGAGTTTGTGCCCGCGGGAATTTTGCGACGAAGTCGTGCAAATCCTCCCAGAAGAGGCCGCCTTGCCAGTACTCCACCATTGAAATGTGATATTCGTCGTCGGCGGGCATGTAGACGTCGCCTTCGACAAACGCGGTCAGGTCCAAAGCGAGCAACGCGCCGATGAATCCGATCAACCAAAACTTGATGTCTACTGGAAACGTCCGGCTCTCGCTCAAGTTTTCTTCGTTCATACAATGTCCTCCAGAAGCAAATACGCGAAAGCGTTACGGGAAAATGGATATCGAATTTCGCTTTCTATGTTATTACTCGCGTCCGACCGATTTGTTTCAAAATTCTTTTCCACGGCCAACAGTGCGTAGAATGATCGCCGAAAGGAATTTCCAGGTAAACGGCTGCTGTGTGGTCGTCGAACCTTGAAGCGGCATGAATGCCGCGCTCCGGAGCGCGGGCTTTAGCCCGCTTCAACGTCCGTTTCGGAAATTAATTCCGGCAACAGTATAGGATTCGCTCTAGGTGAAACGCGTAACCTGGCAAGTTGGTTCGGAGGAAAGTTTTAAGAAGTAATGCGTGGTAACCCCTCTGTCGCCCCACGTTCAATGGCGAAGGTCAGATCAACTCTCTGCTCCACGGTTTTGGAGTGAGAAAGGCTGAAACCCAGATCCACGCGGCAAACTATCGCGTCGTGGAGGGCGGCGTGGGCGCCACGCTGGCTTGGTTGCGTCAACTCTTCAGGGTCCTTCCAAACTTCGGAAAAGCTACGAAGGGTGTCGAGTTTGACTCCCAGCGCCGCAGCAATCCTTGCGGCGCGCTCTTTGGCTTCGGCAATGCCGCCTTCCAGCCATTGCATCCGCAATTCCTTGTGGTCCGGGTAGCGCCAGAGGAGTTGGTCGAGCGTCACGGTTTTCTGGCCGCTGATGGCGCCAAGGATTTCTCCCAGTAAGTCGAGGTTCGAACAACGAACGCGCAGGCTGTAGGAGGCGGAACTGGTGCGCGTGAGCATCCCGTTCGAACTTTCCACCTGGATATCTTGCAGCGAAATCTCGTCCTCCTTGACGCCCACGGCGATGAGCGCGGTCACCAACTGGTTGACTTCCTTCGCCTTCTTAAGCGCCGCGCTGCCGGTCACCAACGAAGTGCCCTTGATGGTGACGTGAAGTTCCGCCTTGTCTGCTTTTATTTCTTCACGTCGCGTGGCAGTCACGGAGATGGTGGTTTCGCGCGGCGCCGGTTTGGGAGGCATTACGGGATCCATATGAGATGGTGTTTAGGCCAACCTCAGAAAATTGTCTACCGTGGAATCAGCAATCGAGCTTACTTGTCACCAATCGCAATCAATTTACTGCGCGTGCGAAAATAAAGGGTGCCGTCGGCAATCGCCGGCGTGGCCATGCAAATTTCGCCCAGGTCACTCGTGGTGGCGCCGGAAAACTCGTCACCCACTGGAACGACAACTACCTTGCCGGTTTCGCCGGGGAAGTAGAGATGCTTTCCGTCGGAGACCGGTGAGGCGGTGTAGCCTTGCGATAAACTACTGAGCCGTTCGCTATAATAGGTTTTTCCGGTAGGACCGTCGAAACACGTCAGCACGCCATTGTCCGTCGAGCCATACACGCGATTGCCCACCGCGATGGGCGTTTGCATATAATTGCCCTGGCGTGGTTGAACCCAGGCGATGCCGGCATTGGTACCGGGGGGAGTTGACGCGGTGATGTCCCCGGAGGCGTCCGGTCGAATGGCACGCATCGGCCGCTGATTGCCGTGCGCGCTCGTGAGATAAATCAAATCATTCGCGAAAATGGGAGTAGGCACCGGAATGTCGCCGCCGCCCTTGAGCCGCCACAACTCCTTGCCGGTGGCAAAATCATATCCCCCGGAATGATGCCAGCCATTGACCACGATTTGCTTGCGACCAGCCGATTCAATGATGGCCGGACAGCCCCACGTGGGAACGTCTTCGCGCGGCGTGCGCCAGAGTTCCTTGCCGTTGGTCAAATCAAATGCCGCAAGAAACGAATTGGTCTGAACATCGCAAAGCACGATGACCTTTCCGTCGTGAATGACCGGCGAGCTGGCAAAACCCCATTGCGCGGCGGGCACCGCGAAGAAACCAGAATCCATCGGGCCGAGGTCCTTTTTCCAGGCGAGCTTTCCATCGGTATCGAAGCAAAACAAACCTTCCGAACCGAAAATGGTCACGATGCGTTTGCCGTCCGTGGCCGGAGTGGAATTGCAATGGGTGGATTTGGGATGCCGCTTCACGCGTGGCGATGCTTCCAAGCCGGACACATTCCAGATGATTTTCCCGGTTGCGCGCTCAATGGCCAATAGCCGCCATTGGTAGGATCCTTTTTCCTTAACCGGTTCAATATCACCGTAGAGCCCAACCTTGAGTTGGTCATCGCTCGGGCCGACTGCGGTTGCGACATAGATGCGGTCGCCGGAGATGATGGGCGAAGCGTGGCCGAGACCGGGCAGGGGAGTTTGCCAGCGGACATTCTTGCCGGTTTCCACATTCCATTCGGTTGGCAATGGTTTGGTAGAATCCACTCCCGAAGCGTTCGGCCCGCGAAATTGCGGCCAGTCTGCCGCTTGGCCGGCTAGAGTCGATCCGATGAAGAGTGCGGTGGTAAAGAAGCGTCGAGACATGCGTGCGATAGTAAGTAATGCGGGAGTACTGACAAGTGTATTGGCGTATCGTCACGTTGAGGGCCTCTTCTCTAATCAAGTGGTGGGAGCATAAATGCAATGTTTCCGTCTGACACAGGTATGACTCTCAGGTTGTCCCGTGTCATCGTTGCAGTTGTCGCAGGGGCGGCATTTCATGAAGCAGTTGCGAAAGAGGCCGCGGATGGCCCTTACCTTCAGTCCGGACCTGACGGTGCTTTTTACGCCCGATGTATTCCGGCGGCGACCGGAGGCAGGGGCACGACTGAGATTTACCGGGTCAAGGACGGTGGCGATGAGCGGGTGGATCGCTACGAATGGTACTGCAAACATGGAGTTGTCCTCGGATGGAGTCCGATTGTCGGCAAGGTTGCGGTGATGGCGATCCATCCACAGTTTTCAAATTCCGAGGACAAACAGGTCGAATTGGGTTTTTGGCTCGGCGGAAAGTTGCTTAAGACCTGGACCATCGACGAACTAAAAAGACTCGGCGCCGAAGAAGCATTCGGCAAGCCCGGCGGAAGGATGGCGGCGTTTCAAGTTTTGGGCTGCCAGCAAATTCCTGGATCAAATGAGTACGTATTCGTCATTCAAGTCTCAAAGGAGAAGAAGTTATCCTTCGACATCTTGACGGGTGATATTCATTCCATCGAATCACCTGACAACCCCTCAATTTCCCTTCGCGATGCAAACGCAAACGTAAAACCCAACCCGCTTCAAACGACTTCATCTCTGCCCTATGAGGTCGTGTTGGATGCCGAGGGCGTTGTGTTTGAAAAGGTTGAAGTCGCAAATATTAATCTGACCGTGCGCGACCTCGGAGTGAGAAAGATGATTGCTCCTGATTTGTTTTGGGGGCTGACGATGGTTTGGGACGGAAAGGCATATCAACGAGACCCAAAATATGTAGGGAATTGGAATGGACCATGGGAGATTCTTCCAAGGACGGCGTGGAAGGCAGTATGTTCTCCCACGGAGTATCTCCTCCCGAAAGAAGTCCTCTCGCCCGGACGTCATACTATTGCTCTGCGTGATGCCTTTGCTGAGTCGAACACACTTACGATATTCATTGAGCCAAAAAAGTGATGAAACGGCTCGACAGACCGGCAGTGCTTTGAAAGGAATTCCCGATGGGCGTTAACGCAAAAGGCGCTTTTACTTTGATGGAACTACTGGTGGTGATCGCGATCATTGCCATCCTTGCCGCCTTGATTCTTCCTGCGGCCAGCGGTGTGCGGTTGAAGGCACATCGAACCCATTGCCTGAACAACATCAGACAATTGGCGATGGGCAGCTTCACCTACGCAAGTGACAACAGCCGGCACGCGGGCATTGAAACGGCGGCCTTTCCCGGCGGAAACTGGATGGGCACGCTGCACGAATACGCATCAACCAAAGGAATTCTGCTTTGTCCATCCGCACCATTACATGATCCACCTCCGGCAAGCGGCAATGAGCAGGGTTATTCCGATCGAGCCTGGGTACGTTGGACCTCGGATAAGAAGACGATGTTTTACGGCAGCTACGGTTACAACGGCTGGCTTTATTCGGACATCAAATTCTCCGAAGCCGGCGACCCGAAACAACTCCAAGTTTTCACCAGGGAATCGGCAATTCAAAAACCTGCGCAGACGCCGGTCTTTTTGGACGAGAATTGGGTGGACTTGTGGCCCGAGGAAATTGACCGGCCTTACACGAATTTATACACCGGCCAGCCCTTCGCCGTATCGCCGGACCAAATGGGACGGTGCACCATCTCGCGACATGGCGACCGCAGTGCGTCGGGCGCACCGCGCAATTTCCTAACGCGCGATAAAATGCCAGGTGCAATCAACGTGGGATTGGCCGACGGCCACACCGAGTTGGTGCGCCTCGAAAACCTTTGGAACTACAGCTGGCATCTCGACTGGCAATCGCCCGCAGTGAGGCCACAATAAATTACCGTTCAATTCGAACGCGAGGGCGAGGGCTGGCGATCGCCGGACATTGGGAAGTGGGTGTACTTGGCAATTGCCTGGGCGCGTGAACGGACATGTAACTTCTCGTAGATGCGCCGAATGTACGTATTCACCGTGGGCAGACTGATGGTCAGCGTGTCAGCAATCTCCTTGTAAAGATAACCGCGCGCAAGCAACTCAAGCACTTCACGTTCACGCGGCGAAAGGGCAGCGTCATCCGGGCTCGGTTGGTTTTGCGGTTGGTGAAAACATTGTACGACTTTTCGCGCGATGTTGCTCGTCATGGGCGAACCACCGGCATGGACCTGCTTGAGCGCCGCCAGCAATTCGCTGCGGGGCGTCTGCTTCAAAAGATAACCGGTGGCCCCGGCGACGAGGGCATTGAAGATATGGTCGGCATCCTCATACACGGTGAGCATGACGAACTGGGCCTCCGGCAACAGCGGCTTGAGCTTGCGCACGCATTCGATGCCATTCATGCCCGGGAGGTTGATGTCCATGAGCACCACGCTGGGTTTTTCCACGGGCAGCTTCGTGATGGCCAATTCGGCGCTGCCATGACCGCTGACGAAGCGAAATCCGTCGGCGCGACGGATCCACGAGGCGAGAATGTCCCGCGCGGGTGCGTCGTCCTCCACAATGGAGACAGCGATACTCACTTTCGGTTTCACAGTAACATTCTCCCACGAAATCCCATTGTCATCAATTCTGACGACAGTTTTCCTCAATTATGTGAGGATTTGACGGGGACGAGGAAGGTGACGCGGGTGCCCTTGTTGGGAATGGTTTCGATATCGAACTGGCCGCTGATTTCCGTGAGACGCTGCCGCATATTGGGCAAGCCGTTGCCCGAAGCGCCATTGCTCGCACCATTTTTGGACGTAAAACCACGCCCTTCGTCCTCAACAACCAGCGCAAAGCGATGTTTTTCGATCACAAGCGAAACGCGAACCTCGGACGTGCCTGAATGTTTCACCGCATTGTTCAACGCCTCTTTGAACGCGAGGAACAAATTGTGACGTGTTTCCGCCGTAAGCGGCCAGGCGGGCAGATGCACCGGCACATCCAGGCGGCAACGAATGTGCGCTGCGGCGAGAAAGTCCTGCGCGAACTTGCCCAGATAAGTCGCCAGACTGTCCAGGGTATCGTGGCGGGGGCTGACGGCCCAGACGATTTCCTCCATCGCGCGGGTGAGTTCGCGGGCCGTGCTAAAAATGCGGTCCACATCCTCGGCGGCTTCCGGTGAACCTTCGAGTTCGCCCCGCACACTCTGGCTCAACATCGTGATGCGGGTAAGGCTCGCCCCGAGGTCGTCGTGAATGTCCTTGGCGATGCGGGCCCGCTCCCGCTCGATGGCGCGCTGTTGCTCAAGTTGTTCGAACTTGCGACGCATCCGCCGCCGCGCGATGTACCACACCGTGTTGGCGACGACGGCGGCGGAGGCGACGGCGGCCAGGGTGCGAAACCACCAGGTCTGCCAGAATTGCGGCAGGACGATGAAGGAGAGCGAAGCGCCGTCGTCATTCCAAATTCCATCGTTGTTGCACGCCTTGACGTGAAAAGTGTAAGCACCGGGCGGAAGGTGAGTGTAGTTCACCGAGCGTTTGGTCCCCGCATCGGTCCAGTCGTTTTCGGAACCCTCGAGTTGGTACTTGAATCGGACCTTGTCCGGAACCGTGAAACTCAGGCCAGCGTAGCGGATCTCAAATCTTTGCTGTCCGGCGGGAATCCGCAAAGGTGCGTTATTGGTCGAGAGCGGAAAGGATTTGCTTTCGACAAACAAGTCTTCGATTACCACGGGCGGCCGAAGTTGATTGATTTTTACATTTCGGGGATCAATCCGCACCAAACCTTTGCCGGTGGCAAACCAAAGATTCCCCTGTGCGTCTCGGCAACCACCTGCTTCGAGACCGCCTGAGCATTCCAAAGTGGGCAGACCCTCGCCGATGCCGTACTGCATCGAGTTCACGGAACTTATCAAACGATCGGCACATCGCTCCATGTCAGCGCGGCTGACGCGCATGATGCCGCCGTGCGAACTGATCCAGAAAAAGCCGGCGCCATCATCGGTGATGTGGCAGATGACATTGTTTTGAAGACCTTCGCCGGTGGTGATGGCGAAGAAACGGCCGTTCTTAAGCCGATTCACTCCACCTCCAATGGTTCCGATCCACAGCACGCCGTCGGGATCGAGATGAAGACATTGCACTGAATCGCTTGAGAGTCCATCACGCTTCTTGAATTGGCGCACTTGGCCGTTCTTCAGGTGACCAAGGCCGCCCCCGACCATGCCAAACCAGATTGAACCGTCCGGGTCTGGCGCAATGGTCCGGACATCCGCCTGGTCCAATCCTTCCTTGCGGCCGAACCACTGCGTCTTGCCGGATTCATATCGGAGCAGGCCTTCGGTGGTTCCGATCCACGTCACGCCATTGGAGCCGTGCAGCACCGCCAGCGTGGGGGTGTTGAAGTCTTCCAACCCCGGAACGCGTTCAAAGCGAGCGTTGCGAAGAATGAACAGGCCACCACCCCACGTGCCCGCCCAAAATTGCCCGCGCGAGTCGGTCGAGACCGACCAGACAAATTGGTTTCCCAGGCCCTCGGCTTCGCCGAGGTGCGTCCATTCCTGGTCGCGCAGCCGGTATATTCCCGCGCCCTCGGTTCCCACCCACAACGTACGGTCGTTGTCGACGCTTACCGAAAGGAGTGAGTGATCGCGCCAGCGGTCTGGCGGCTTGACCGTGGCGACCTTGCCCGCCCGCAACATGGCCAGTCCGGCGCTGCCCACGCCCACCCACAAATTGCCTTCATGGTCTTCGCAAATCGTTCGTGCCCAGTCCTGCACCAAGCCATTGGTGTGATTGAAATGCAGCACCTCGTCGCGGTCGAATACGAGATGGAGGCCGGAATCCACCGTCCCCCCCACAACGCAACCATTGCGTGATTCGACCATGGCGAGGACCTGTCGCACACCCCATGGAGCATCGCCGCGGTCATCCGCCCATCGGCCATCCACCCAGCGGCGCAAACGTCCATTGCTCGCGACCCACCATCCTCCCGAGCGGCTGGGGCATACTCCCTGAACGTAGGTGTCGGGGGTCTCGCCTTCGAATTCCACGGGTGTGAGTTTGCCGTGCTGCAGGGCGGAAACTTTTCCCGAGCGAATAATCCAGATGACACCGCGAGGATTTCGGGCCACGGACAACAATCGGCCGGCCGGACCCGGCTCGGGTGTGAGCACGAGTCCGTCGCGCAGCCGGGCCATCTGGCTCTCTTCGTTCACTATCCAGATGTCACTGGCGTCGTCGGAGGCAATGGCGTGAATTTTTCCACCCTTCCAATCAGCATGAATTACCTGGGCTTGGAATTGGCCATCCTTGTAGCGAGTGACTTCGCCGGTCTCATGGCCGATCCACAACGCTCCATCGGGTGACTCAAACAGGCTCGTGACACGGCTGTTCTGCAACTCAGGCGTCGTGCTGTTGTCGAACACGCGAAAGCTCACGCCATCAAAGCGGGCCAGTGCGCTGTAGGTGCCCAGCCAGAGATAACCGTCGCGGGTCTGGATGATGGCGCTGACGGCGCTTTGCGGCAGCCCGTCCTGGCTTTGCAAAATCTTGACGAAGTAATCCGCTGACGGCGCCGCGAAGGCGCGAAATGCTGACGCGAATAGCAGGCTGGCGAGCCAAATATTCCAATAAACCACTCGTCGCCGGGCGCGACTAAAAAGGTGCGGGAGCACACCTTAGTTTGCCCATTGAAATCAAGAAGCGCAAGCTGCAAGGGCGGGCGGATTTCCTTGAACACTCAGGCTGGTTTCGTTGTCCATCTGTCCGTAGAATGCAAAAAACATGAGCACCCTTTCCAGCACATTGGGATCCTAAGCTTAGAATTCCACGTGGACAAGTTGTCGCG
>JADMIO011683234.1_pt1 | contig 122852 bp, 132 predicted proteins | sample 8958161 | NCBI WGS metagenome assembly JADMIO01 (sample SAMN16585339, study PRJNA669376) | soil metagenome | isolation source: Crop rotation soil | place: USA: Cullars Rotation, Alabama | collected 2011 | reverse complement strand
TATGGTGAAAGTTGGAACCTCTTACGTGCCGATCAGATTAAAACGAAAGGCCCAGTCTTTCGACTGAGCCTTTCGTTTTATTTGACCATGTTGGTATGATTTAAATTAATACGACTCACTATAGGGTCAGTGCGGCCGCGACTTCAAGTCACGTGAATTCCAAGCTTCGGATCCCACTGTGCTGGAAAGATAATGAGTGAATCCCTTCTCCGCAATTCTGCGGAGTAAACGTTCTCCTACGTTCTTTTAAAAGGGACGCAAAGATGCGATTTTTTCCGGATTATGCAAAGACTTTTTTAAGAATGGAATGAGGTGATGTGAATTAGTGAATTTGGAAAGAATTGTGAATTAGTGAGTGTTGAATTGGTCGATTCAGGACTGAACAGGTGAAATACAAAGATTTTATTTTGCATCCTTAAATCTTGTCAGGAACACCTGATCTTTTCACACTTCAGAAAAATGTTCAAATCTTTTTAACACTTCAGGGTGAATTTCTTAATCAAAGAAATAACAATCACCCGTTTTTTCCTGACCTTATTTCAATAAATTTACAAACCGCATTTCTTATTTCAATCCATTCACTTATAATCTGAATTCTGCAATGAATTTCTCTCATCTGCACGTACATACCCAATTCTCTCTTCTCGACGGAGCTGCAGATATAGCTGAACTTTATAAAAAAGCTGTGGCGGATAAAATGCGTGGCATTGCTATTACCGATCACGGAAACATGTTTGGCGTTTTCAAGTTTGTAGCTGAAGCGGCAAAACACAATAAGGAGAATCCCGATACCATAAAACCGATTGTCGGCTGTGAATTTTACCTTGTCGAGGACCGTCACAAAATAAAATTTACAAAAGATGATAAAGATGTGCGCTATCACCAGTTGCTTCTTGCAAAAAATCCTGAAGGATATAAAAACCTGGTGAAGCTCTGTTCGCTTGGCTACATTGAAGGACTGTATGGAAAATATCCGCGCATCGATAAAGAACTTGTTTTGAAATACCACAAGGGACTAATTGCAACAACCTGCTGTCTTGGGGCTTCTGTTCCGCGGGTAATCCTGAAAAAAGGTGAAGCAGAAGGTGAAAAAGAATTCAAGTGGTGGCTCGACCTGTTTGGCGAAGATTATTATATCGAACTGCAGCGTCATGATATTCCTGAACAGAACACAGTGAATGCAGTGTTGCTGAAGTGGGCTGTTAAATACAATGTAAAAGTAATTGCCTCCAACGATTCACATTATGTGAACCAGCAGGATAACAATGCTCATGATATTCTGCTTTGCATCAACACAGGGGAAAAGCAGGCGACGCCGAGCATGAAAGAAATTTCTGATGATGATACTTTTATAAAGGGAAAACGATTTGCATTCCCCAACGACCAGTTTTATTTTAAGAATACTGAAGAAATGAGTGCGCTGTTCAGCGATGTTCCGCAATCGATTGATAACACGAACGAGATTGTTGACAAAATTGAGCCGCTGAAGCTGAAGCAGGATATTTTGCTTCCTCATTTTAAAATACCCGAAGGATTTTTTTCCCAGGATGAATACCTGAAACATCTTACGATGGAAGGTGCAAAGAAACGCTATGGCGATTCGCTGACTCCTGAAATTGAAGAGCGGATCAACTTCGAACTATTCACCGTTCAGACAATGGGCTTTGCGGGTTATTTCCTCATTGTTGCCGACTTCATCAAAGCCGGTCGCGATATCGGTGTGTTTGTTGGACCCGGTCGCGGTTCTGCTGCCGGTTCTGTTGTGGCTTACTGCACAGGCATCACCAACATTGACCCGATAAAATACAATTTGCTGTTTGAGAGGTTTTTAAATCCTGACAGGAAATCGATGCCAGATATTGACACCGACTTCGATGATGCAGGCAGACAAAAAGTAATTGATTACGTGGTTGAGAAATACGGAAAGAACCAGGTGGCGCAGATTGTAACGTATGGTACAATGGCTGCGAAGATGAGCATTAAGGATGTTGCCCGCGTCATGGATCTTCCGCTTGCAGAATCAAACATGCTTGCCAAGTTTGTTCCTGAACGTCCCGGCATCAGCCTGCAGAGACTTATCAAGGCTCCTCTTGATGGTGAAAAAAGCCTGAAGTCGAAGGAAGGGCTGAACAGTGATGACCTCGAAGATGTAAAAAAGCTGAGAAAAATTTACGAAGGAACGGATCTCCAGGCGCGTGTGCTGAAAGAAGCTGTAATCCTTGAAGGATCGGTGCGTAACACAGGCATTCATGCTGCAGGCATTATCATCGCCCCGAAGGATCTTACCGAGATTATTCCTGTGTATGCTTCCAAAGAAACGGACTTGCTCATCACGCAATTCGATGGAAAGGTGATTGAAGATGCCGGGGTAATCAAAATGGATTTCCTGGGTCTGAAAACACTGACAATCATCCGTGATGCACTTGCTCTCATTAAACAAAATCACGGAATCGAAATTGACATTGATACCATTCCGCTGGATGATAAAAAAACATTTGCATTGTACCAGCGTGGCGAGACAAACGGCACATTCCAGTTTGAGTCGGCAGGAATGCAGAAATACCTGAAAGATCTCAGGCCTGATAAGTTTGAAGATCTCATTGCAATGAATGCGTTGTACCGGCCGGGACCGCTTGAATACATTCCAAATTTCGTTAAGCGGAAAAACGGGAACGAAAAGGTGACTTACGATTTACCTGTAATGGAAGAAATCCTGAAAGAAACTTACGGGATCACAGTTTACCAGGAACAGGTGATGTTGCTTTCGCAAAAACTTGCCGGCTTTACAAAAGGCGATGCCGATGTATTGCGTAAAGCGATGGGAAAGAAAGACAGGGCTACGCTCGATAAGATGAAAAGTAAATTCATCGAGGGCATTAAGAAAAATAACCTCGATGAAAAAATCTGCGGGAAGGTGTGGACGGACTGGGAAGCATTTGCTCAATACGCTTTTAATAAATCTCATTCTACCTGTTATGCTTTTGTAGCATTCCAGACAGCTTACCTGAAGGCAAACTACCCTGCTGAATATATGAGTGCAGTGCTAACGCATAACCTCAGCAACACCGACAAGATTACGTTTTTCATGGAGGAATGTAAGCGCATGAACATTCCCGTGCTCGGCCCTGATGTAAATGAAAGCCAGTATAACTTTGCCGTGAATAAAAAAGGTGAAATCCGTTTCGGTCTGGGCGGGGTGAAAGGAGTAGGAGAGTCCGCGGTGGAGGCAATCATTAACGAGAGAACTGCGAATGGCCCGTTCAAAAACATTTTTGATCTGACGAGTCGTATTACAAACAGGGCGGCAAACAAGCGTTGTCTTGAAAGCATGGCGCAGGCAGGTGCTTTCGATTGTTTTGAAGGAACCCATCGGGCGCAATATTTTGTTCTTGAGACAAAAGATCAGACCAGCGGGATCGATAAAGCGATACGCTTTGGAAATAACATGGCCATGCAGCAGAACTCAGCGCAGAACTCACTTTTTGGTGATGTGATGATTGCTGATGTTACAACTCCTTCTCTGGCTGTGTGCGAACCGTGGAGCAACCTGGAGTTGCTGCATAAAGAAAAGGAAGTTATCGGGTTTTATATTTCAGGACATCCTCTTGATAATTTCCGTTTTGAAATGAACCAGTTTTGTCCGAATAAAATTTCCCATCTGAAAGAACTGGAGAAATACAAAGATCGCGAACTAACAGTAGGCGGGATGATCACGATGGTGAATCACAGGGTTTCAAAAACAGGAAAACCATTCGGCAATTTTACTATTGAAGATTTTGATGATTCGATCGAGCTTGTATTATTCGGACAGGATTATGTAAGCTTTAAGCAATACCTGGAACCGGGATTTTTCCTGCGCGTGCAGGGAAGAGCACAGGAGCGTTATCACCAGCCTGGATCGCTCGAGTTTAAGGTCGGGACAATGCAATTATTATCTGAGCTGCGCGAAAAGATGCTCCGAAACATTACCATTCATGTACAGCTTAGCGAGCTGTCAGATAAGTTTGTGCGGAAGCTGATGGAAGTTGTAAAAGAAAATTCAAAGATGCATCATCGCCACTGTGATTTGCATATGAATGTATTCGATAAGGAAAATAATATGTTTATCAAGATGCCTTCACGCCGGTTCCGGATCAATCCTGATAATTCATTCCTTGATAATCTTGGTACTATGCCGGAGGTAGCTGAAGTAAAGTTCAATGAAAATTGATCATAGTTCTTTCGGCAGGCAGGTAATTCGATACTCGTCTTCTCCAACGTCAAAAACAAAATAAAAATTCTTTTTATGAAATTGAAAATCTTCCAGGCTGATGCCTTCACCGAAAAACTATTTGCAGGAAATCCTGCAGCAGTATGTCCTCTTGATAAATGGTTGCCTGATGAAGTAATGCAAAAGATAGCGGCTGAAAATAACCTGGCTGAAACAGCATTTTATATTCCCAAAGAAAATGATTTTCATCTTCGCTGGTTTACACCTGCGGTGGAAGTCGATTTATGCGGACATGCCACACTTGCGACTGCTCATGTTATGTTTAATCATTTAGGTTACGGCAAGCCGCAGATCAATTTTCATTCGATGAGTGGAATGCTCTCGGTTAAAAAGAACGGAGAATCGATCACGCTGAATTTTCCGAAAGATGAATTGCATAAAACCGAAACTCCGAAAGCAATTTCTGATGCGATTGCAGTAGTGCCTGAAGAAGTGTTTAAAGGAAAGAATGTATTACTGGTCGTCTTGAAATCACAGAAAGATCTCGAAGAGATAAAACCTAAGATAAATTTTATTGAAGCAGCGCATCCGCATGGAGTTATTTTTACAGCCAAAGGAAATGATGTTGACTTTGTTTCACGTTGCTTTTTTCCGAATTGCGGAATCAATGAAGATCCTGTCACAGGATCTGCCCACTGCATCCTGACCCCTTACTGGGCTGCGAAGCTGGGCAAAACAAAGCTGACGGCCAGGCAGCTTTCAAAACGCACCGGCAATCTTGTATGTGAACTTATCGGTGACCGCGTGGAAATCAGCGGTAAGGCAATTACTTATTTGACCGGGGAGATCGAGGTTTAGGCTTCTGTTGTGAACTTTAAACTTAAACTCAGCTTTGCTGTCCATCTGTCAGCTTACCCACCACGGCAAAATAATTGTTACCTTTGGCCGTTATAATTGACTTTCTTTAAAACTTAAATAATACAATAACATGGCAGTAGAAATAACAGATGCAAACTTCGAAGAGTTAGTGATGAAATCTGAAAAACCGGTTTTAGTCGATTTCTGGGCAGAATGGTGCGGACCATGCAGAATGGTGGGGCCAATCGTTGAAGAGCTTGCGAAAGAATATGAAGGCAAAGCAGTAATCGGTAAGGTTGATGTTGACAGCAATCCGAATATCTCCATGAACTTTGGAGTACGAAATATACCTACACTTTTATTTTTTAAGGACGGCAAGGTAGTAGACAAACAGGTTGGCGCCGTTCCGAAAAGTATTTTAGCCGGTAAGCTTAATGCGCAGTTAAGTTGATTTGACGATTTCATAATTTGATAATCCTGTGATTGTTTTTCCTGTCATTATCAAATCACCAAATCTCTAAATCACCACTTTATTTCTATGCCTATCAATCAGCAGGAAGTCCGGCAATTAAGCCATCTTGAATTGCTTGCCAGGCAGGTGGTTGAAGGATTTATAACCGGTCTTCACAAAAGTCCTTTTCACGGCTTCAGCGTGGAATTTGCCGAACACCGGTTGTATAATACCGGGGAATCAACACGTCATATCGACTGGAAATTATTCGGTCGTTCGGAAAAACTTTTTGTAAAGCGTTATGAAGAAGAAACCAACCTGCGTTGCCAGGTGGTGATCGACAACTCTTCCTCGATGCATTATCCTGAAATTCCAAAAGGGGAAAAGAACCTGCTTAACAAGATTTCCTTTTCAGTTCACTGTGCCGCTGCCATTACATTTATGCTGCGCCAGCAGAGAGATGCAGTTGGACTCAGTGTTTTTTCCGATACACTTGAATTTAACTCACAGGCAAAATCTACATCGGTTCATCATAAATATTTGTTTGGTGAGATGGAGAAGCTGCTTAGCGAAGGAAGCATCATGAACCAGCGGAAGACGCTTGCATCAGAGACATTGCACCAGATTGCAGAGTCTATTCATAAGCGCTCGATGGTTATTATTTTCAGCGACATGATGGAAACAAATTTTAATAAGCAAGCTGAATTGTTCGGGGCGCTGCAACACCTGAAGCACAACAAGCATGAAGTTGTCTTATTTCATGTGGTAGATAAACAAAAGGAGGAGGAATTTGATTTTGATAATCGTCCTTATCTTTTTATTGATGTGGAAACGGGTGAGCAGGTTAAAGTTCACTCCAACGAAGTAAAAGAAAATTACGTGCAATCCATGTCACAGTTTAAAAAAGACCTGAAAAGCAAATGTGCACAATACAGGATTGACTTCGTGGAAGCCGATATCCATGCAGGCTACAGGCAGGTTTTACTGCCGTATCTCATTAAGCGTGAACGTATGAGCTGAAGATACGAATGCGAATCAATACGATTTTACGAATACTGAAAATCGACCTTCGTGCCGGATCAATAACAAAATTCAACAGAACATTTTGTCAGAAGGAAAATTCAGCTATTTTTGCACACCCAAATAAATTACGGTTCGGTAGTTCAGTTGGTTAGAATACATGCCTGTCACGCATGGGGTCGCGGGTTCGAGTCCCGTCCGGACCGCTTAAAAAAGTAGGAAACCCGCCCAAAAAGCGGGTTTTTTGCTGTAATCAAACTTTTCGTAGCTTTACCTGAGTGGACAAACGTGGACAAAGGTGGACATATCTCACCCATATGTGTCACCCTTAACGTTACCCCACCGTGTTACTCCTTGTGTTACCCATGAAGTTTTCAGTACGACTAGTTCCAAATTTTAAGAAAGTTGATGCAGACGGATTCTCACCGATTCGAATCTGCATAACTGTTAAGCGGAAGCGCACCTATAAGTCAACAGGAAAAAAAGTAAAGAAGAAAGACTGGAGTGAGGAAACGAACCTTATCAAGCAAACCGTTCAAGGTGCTGCAGTGATCAACACGATCCTGAAGAATAAGGTTGCGGCTATTGAAAAGAAAATGCACGCCATGGATCTTCAGGAGGAAGCTTTTAGTATTACCAGAATCCGGAGGAGAATTTCGGACAAACCGTTAAGCGATGACTTTGCAAAATTCTGGAAGGACCTCACGCCTGATCTGAAGAAACAGCTGGGAGAAGAAACCTTCAACAACTTCCAAACAACCGTGGACCGGATCACGGCATTTCATCCAGGACTACATTTTTCTGATATCGATGTGAAGTGGCTCCGCAAATATGAAACACATTTAATCGATGCTGAGTTTGCAAACAATACCATTCATAAGCACTGGAAGCACCTGATCAATATTTTTAACCGTGCACGTGCTGAAGGAGTAACAACAAACTATCCCTTTGATAAGTATGAGAATCCGAAATATGTCCAGACCATCAGAACATTCTTATTGATTGAAGAGGTTGAGCTGATCGAACAGGCTATGAAAAAACCCCTGAAGGAATATCACATTGTTACCGGCCATTATTTTCTGCTTGGATTTTATTCCGGACTCAGGTATTCCGACTGGGCCCGGTTCAATGAAGGATTTGTACAAGGAAGCCGGCTTTTGTTGGGAACAAAAAAAACCGGGGAGATCATCAGCATGGAAATGCATGAACGGTTAAAGAGAGTAGTGGAGAAGGTGTTGACCTTGCCGCCGATTTATTCAGAGCATGTAACAAATTCTTTTTTGAAAACACTTGCCGTTATTGCCGGCATCAGCAAGAATCTTACAACGCATGTGGCCAGGCATTCGTATGCAACGCACTGCCTTCGGAAGAAGGTGCCTGATGATGTGATTGCACAAACAATGGGAATTACAAAGAAGACACTGCAGATCTACAAGCACCTGCTGGATTCGTCGGTCGACGAGGAAATGATCCGGGCCTGGGATACGTAATTGTTAAATTAATGTATGAAAACGGCAATAAGAGAACCTTTTTCTACATTATAAGTTTAACCAAGCCAGCCCATGCATTAAAGTTGCCGATGAGACGTTTGGCATAATTTTTTCCTTTTTCTTGCGTTTTAAGCCGTAGTTTGCTTGTTAAACCAAGAATTTTGAAATTCAATTTTTTATATACATTTGCCGCCGGAATGGGCGAAGCAATTAAAATTTTCACAAAAATGATTGTGAATATTTCTGATGCCTTCAATGGACAGTATCGTGTTAAGAATACTGAGATCCATAAAATAGAATCAGAGATTCATCATCATTTTAGATTGAACTCTTCTTTTGCAGAGGATCGCGAGAACCTGCGTAAAGACGTAAAGAAAGTGAATGAAGATTTACACACTTCGCTGAACGTTGTTAAAAAACTGCAACATGGCGAAAAGTCAAGTCTCTGTTCGGCAAACTAAAGTAGAAACCCAGCAAGGAACCGGTCAACACCTGGAACACACTCAAGTGTTTGATGATAATTTTTTACAAGATTCCGAGGAGCTCGAAAAAATCAAGGCGGTTGATCCCAGATTGATTGATTTAATTATTGAGTGCACAAAAAAGGAACAGGATTTTCGTCACAAAAATGTGTTAGAGCGGAATCGTATTGTCAGTCAAAACGCAAGAGGAGAAAGAAGGATAAACTTTGTTGGCCTGTTCTTTTCATTTTCATACTTAGTTTTCGGAACATACTACTCATTTCAATTAATATTCGCTGGCAATGAAATCCTAGGATCTGTTTTTTCCGGGGTGATGCTTTTAAGCGCTGCATCAATGCTTGCAAATAGGAAAGTATTTATTCGAAATGAAAAGCCACCAAGCGAAAAAAAGAAGTAAGTAAAATTTTCAACTGCGATTTTCAAGACAGCCGGCCAGGAATGACCGGCTTTTTTTTATTATATTATCTGAATGAAAAAAGACAGTAATACAATCGAAACAAAAATGACGGAGCTGACACCAAAATTTTTTCTCGCCAACGGCTTTGTAGAGAAGCTTGGAGCTTTCATCCTTGACATTCCGAATAACATCATCAACAGCCGACGAGAAGTAATCGGGCACGTGCTTCCAAAAAGAACAATCGCTTACTACCAGGTGAACAGTGTTAGCGCGTCCCGGACATTTTACTACGAAGAAGAAGTGATAGCCTTCCTTGATGCAGTGAAGGAAAGAGAGGAATAAATCTTAGGATGGCAGGATCCTGTTCACGTTGAGCCAGAAGTCTTCCTCACCAACCAGCTCCCGGAACTTCCTTATGGTTTCTCCTGAATGAATCACGTCCAGGTTGCCATCGAGGTTGATATCCTTATAAGCATCCCCAAGGCATACACATCCCAGCAGCTGCTTCACAAAATTTGCGATATCGAAACGGAGACCAGTGCGCCCGGGAACATTGCAGATCTCATGTTGATACTCACCATGCTTAGGTGACCAGGTGCGTTTACATAAATACCTGCCTGCGGGAATGCAACTGATTTGCGGCTTGTTATCATTCCAAGGAAGCTCCAGTGACTTTGCAACAAAGATGTCGGCACCGGTGAACAGGTACAATACTCCCAGTGATTGCCGGTCGTCATGCACGATGCTATTGAGATAAACTTCCTTGAGCTTCATTTCAGTTCTTCAGTAAATTTTATCCATGTATCAAGCTGGCTGTTCAATTGGTCCACACCGCCATTTGTTTCCCAGGATGTTCCTGGTTTGGCAATGATCAGATCACGGATCAGACTCAGCTTTTTCAAGCACCGGGCCTTGTTTACATTGAATGTATCACGGAGCTTGTCGCTGTTCTTGCCTTCTGATTCCTCCCACGGTTTCAGATTCGATCCCATTACTTTCCGAGATCGAAGTTGAAGCCCGCAACAAATCCTTTATTAATAACATCATAACCGGCCGTGACATGCTTCCCACCAAACCGGTACCCGACATTCACTCCGGATGACTTGCCGGCAAACAGGCCCAGCGTGAAAGAGTTCTTATATGCCTTTTCAGAAACTTTCTGCATGACAGAATCAGCAGTAAATGGTAGTAAGTAGGTCCTATGGAATGAAAAACTTTTAACTGTGTTGTTGTCAACCAAGACCGTCATCAGCTCCTTGCATATTGAATCGTTAGCCTGCAGATCAAAAGACAGGAAGCCGGTCGTGTCGAAAAATAATTCCGAGACTTCCTGCTCCGGCTGCTGCGCATGAACAGGCGCCGGAATATCTTCAACCGGTTTTGTGGCCGTTTTTTTTTTCTGCTTCGAAGGAGTGCGATGAATCAGCGTACTATCGCCTTTGCCATCGGTTGTGATTGCCTTTGTTCCTTCAGTATGACTTGATACCACTTCCGGGCACACAGGACACATGGGGCACTTGTGCGTGAAATAAAGAATAGCAAACAGCGCCGCAGCTGTTGCTAAAATAATGTTCAGGTATTTATTAAGGTTGTCCATGTTTTTTTCCTTTTGTTCTCTCTTTCCACCAATTCCAAATAAGCCATCCTATGTAACTGAATGCAATCGCTGCAGACAATGCAATCGCCGCCAGGAATATTTTATCGTCCGTTTCCATCATTCAATCGGCGGTCCTTTTTTTCTTTCTTTCCAGAGGTATCGGATTATCATTCCTGCAAACAGAAATGGAAGAAAAATAATTATCCAAAACCACCAGGTCATTTTATTTTAATTGGTAGTGGCTTTTTCAAATTCTTATTATGAGAGATTGCCGCTGAGTGAGCCGAGCCTTTTGTGTCATAACTGTGACCGGCATAAAGTACATTGGGACTATTTCCAGTCTTGCGTTTTGTGTCAACACACGACCAGTTGAAGCCATTCTTTTTGGTGGGTTTCCTGTTTGCTTTTACTAAGAGATAACGTGCCATGATAATTTTTTTATTTAAAAATTAGGTTGCCCCGGCCACAGGTTACTATGGCAATTGATCAACAAACAATTTTACAGGCCTGGACCGGGGCAATGTTTTTAATTCTCTTTCGGAACCGTGAGCCAGCGTATTGCCAGGGTCACAGCAGATATTGTCATTGCCATCCATGGAGCGGGCTGGAACATTGCATTCTCGATGAGGTAACTGTAAAGCGAAACAAGAATACCCAGACCATTCACCACATAGATCACAGCTCTCATTGCAGCCATTCCTATCGGAAGTTCAATAAGGCTCTTGATAGGTAAGTTGTTTTTAACCAGGTTGAGGATAATGTTTGCGACATAAATTGTAAAGCCGCCCCACAATGTTGAAGCGATTGTCTGGGAGGAAAACCATACAATAAAAAAGCTGATGGCATTTACCCAGAAGGTTACTGATGCGAGAATTGATTTCTGTTTCATTTTGATTTGTGTTAAGTGATAAGTATTTATTATTTCAAACTTCTCAGGTAATTCTTTGGAAAATCCCGGTAATATTCAGACTTGAAATCATTGAAGTCTTTCCGTACACCTGCTACATCCAGAATACGATCGGTTTTTTCAACCTCAGCGTACCGGATTGCTTCATTTTTATTCCAAAGCACTGATTCTTTTAATTCGACCAGCTGCTGTTGGGTGTTTTTATAATTCACTTTCAGTTCAATAAACGATGTATAGACATTGAACGTCCAGATGCCTACAGGAATAAGAAGTGTCGAGATTACCGTATTGTATAATCTGTAAATCTCAATCCAGCCGAATTTTTTACCTGCAACAACCATTATTTTTCAAACTCTTGTGAAACAACTTCATAATCTTTTGTATCGATTCCTTCAACACGCATGAACTCTTGAGCGCCTTCTGCGGTTGAGAAGGTTAACGCCTTGCGTAAATCTTCGGTGTGATTTAATTCTTCGGTAAGCCAGTAACCTGGTTTACCGTACACCTGAATTATTTGAAGAATTGCTTTTGCCATTACTGTACAATAAATCGTTTTGTTAAAACTGAATTTCGCTGTGTGACCTTTAATTCATATTCACCCGAAGGCATCCCCCGCGTGGACGTACACTTATTATTGAAGCCCTGAAAGTTTGTGGTGTGCGGAACTGATCTTCTCCACCATCGGCCATTAATACGGGTAATGGAAAATGTCCCTGATCCGCCCTCCGCTGAGGTGTATGAGTAATTGATATTTGTTCCAGCTGTTATTGGATTGGGAAACACATTCAGGTTTGAAAGCGGTAAACAGTTATATGGAGGATCCGGTTCAACAAATGAGAATCCATATTCCTGGCTCATGCATGTATCGCCGTTGGTTTTCACAAACATGAGAAATACGATGTAACTTGCCCCTACATCAACAGGAACGTAGATGTGATCAGCTGCCGGTGTCCATTGAGGAGTATCATAGAAGATACCTGCTGTATCGTGGTGGAAATATCTGTAATGGGTAATATCCGGAATGGTATTCCAGAACTCAATGTAATCGGTGTTTGTCGTCCCAAGGCAAAACGTGTCATTCGGCGCCGGGTTCATCAAAGAAGCAAACCACATATCCGTATTTGACACCGGGCAGGAAATCTGAATGAGTTGATTCGCCGCTGGTAATGTTACAGGATGCATCGGGGTTTTAGTTACGGCCGGGAATTGTGCGTAACCAAATTGACAGCTCATCAGAGAGGAGATGCAGAATAATAAGAGTAGCTTTTTCATGTTTTTATTTTTATTGTTTAATGAATACTGCGCCTGATGTTGATTGATATAGTGCTCCGGTTGTAAGTCCACTTGCTCCGGCATTAACATCACTAGAATATATTCCAAGCGACATAAAATGCAGCCCCGTTTCATCACCCGATGAAGTACGAGACATTTCGTAAACACAATTTTCAACAGTTGTTGAGGCACTCAGATCAACAGCTATTGGGGAAAAATTACCAGAAGCTGATACGGTAACGCCGAACGTTTCTGCGATTGCGGCAGTCAATGAAGAATTAGCACCTAATTCAAGCCCATGAACCCAAGAGGCTGCCGAGGGCGGGAATGTCAACGCCGACCCGGGAGACATGTGCACATTTTCAACTATCTGATCGTCCGCTGTGAATGATATGGTTGCCCCCGAGATGTCACTATTTATTATTTGACACCCAGTAAAATTTCCGAAGTCAACAGTAGAATGAAAGATTTTGCTGTTAGTAATAGTGAACCCCGAACCGGTATTATTGATTGCAGTTGTAGAGAGGATATTTCCAGTTGCATCAAAAAAATGCTCATTACCTGAAGCGGTAACCTTAAGTGTGCCTTGCATTTCATTTCCAGAGGATGATCCAGAAAGGTGATTTCCGTTTGCATTTCCAATTGAATAGGATCCTGTTCCCGGATCAGTCTTTAAATAATTAAAACCGGTTACACTATCAACCACGTCAAAAAGTGCAGAAGGTGTGTGCGTACCAACTCCAACTGAATCTATAAAATAAATATTGTGAGATCCACCGCCAACATCTTTCCATTGTGATGATGTTCCGCCCGCAGGAGTAGCCCATGTTCCGTCACCCCTCCAAAAAGTAGATGAAGAAGCGGATGTTCCTGAACCAAGATTTGTCACTGGTAAATTTCCTGTTACACCTGTTGACAAGGGAAGCCCCGTACAGTTTGTCAGTACTCCTGATGTGGGTGTGCCCAGCAATGGAGTTACAAGTGTTGGAGAAGTTGCGAACACCGCTGATCCGGATCCCGTTTCATTTGAAAGCACTCCGGCGAGCTGCAGGGATGTTGTTGAAGCAAACTGTGAAAGGGGATTAGCAACCAGTGCATCACCAACGGTCCATGTTCTGTTTGCAGAAAGATCAAATGTAGTTCCGTTAATGGTCAGTGTTCGGGTGGTTGGAACCAGTGTAGTCGGTGTGCCCCAGGCAAGCAAAGCGCGTCCTCCCGCATGAGCAGAATCATATAATATTTGTCCCACTGAAGGGAAGCGTGTTGGAAAATCATAAGCAACATTTTTAATTTTTACGTGATTGTTATTGAATATGTATTCTCCAAGCGATATGGTATTAACTTCAAACCATGTATTTGTTATGGAAGCGCCGCCGTGATTTCGTTGTGATCCGACTCTGTAACGCTCATAAACCCTGTCACAAACAAAACCTTCAAACAGACTATCGGGCGTTCCGCTGCTATTGCTGCTATAAACTTGCAGTCCTGTTCCGTTGGGATTGTCAATCTTGTCCCCAAAGAATGAAATACCGATGGACGGCGCATGTAATTCTATCATTGATTCTGAATGTCCGCCTTGATTAACCTCAAATATTCCGGTTGTATCATCGTACATTAGGTTGTTACTCGCCCAGAATGCTCCATCTTCATTGTATTGAATCTGATTGTCTGAGCCTGCAGGAGTGCCGCCGCCGCCACCTGAACCCAGTCTTGAAATAGGTACAGTTACCCACCACCCGGAAGGAAGCAAGCACCATAGCACCGTATCACCCTGAACTTGATTCGGAGTGTAGATACTGTCAACGGAAAGGGAGAAAATACTATTCGCTCCACATTCAAGCATCAGTGGTGAGTTATTCCCTGCATCTCCGATCCTGAAAATGTGCCGAACCGGATCATAGTATAAAGTTGTGTCTGAGGTAAGTGAAGATGAGCCGTTACCATAAGGCACCCAGTTCTTATGCATGGTGCCGGTGATAGCGCCAACAACAGTTGTGATTCCGTAGTGATTAAGAAAATCCCGGACCTTAATTTTTCGCGTGCCCGTATTTGTTACTGTCCCGCATGTTGAATCTTCCTTGATCATATAGTCATCAAGTGTGCCGGTTGATGTTTGCGCCAATTGACAGACCTTGATTCCCTGGGAAAGCGTTTCACAGGAAACAAGCAAGAAGAAGGAAAGGATGAAGAATATATTTTTCATTTTATTGTTTTGCTGAGAATAATCCTGATGCAATTTGAAGTTGAACAAGATCCGGCCGTGTTCCTGCCAACCCATGAAGCTCAACAACCACTTCTGTTCCTCCGGCCAATGGCGAACCAGCACAATCAAATACCAGGTCATTGAAGTATAAAGACTGACCGGTTGGTTCAGGTCCTCCGAAAGCAACAGTCCACGTTAATGTGTTCGAGGTGGCCAGAACTGTTGGAGCACCGGAAATATATTTGACGATTTTTAAAACATAGGATGCTGAATTTCCTGCAGCTCCTAGGGTACTGGCGAGATCTTTTATGGATGCACCCGTAATTCTGTATTTTCCTGCAAAGCCAGCAGCCGGAACGACGTGTGTATCGAGAAGCCAGTTATTACCGTTATCAAACCCGCCATTGGTACTATCGTTTATAAACGGAACAGTCCCCATGTTTTGCGCACCCGCTCCAACACCGGTCCTGACAATAATATCTTCAGGCATTATTTTGGCGACAAACTCACCAGGCAAACCCTGTACGCCTCCGATTATCAAAATGTGATCGGCATATTGCGCATCGATGATTGCTTGCAAAATGTCTCGCAAGTCATCACCATCATGAACTGTGGGTAGCAGGGCTGAAGGAACAAGGGCCGCGTCGTAAGGAGAACCAACCTGGATACGATCTATCTTGTTCCATGGAGAAACAATCATATCCTCAAGCAAACCTTCTGCTGTTGTCGGATCAATCGTGTCGGGATTGACCTGACTGCCAACTACACTGTTTGATTCAATAAGTAAATTGGCGGATGACTTTACTGTTGGCGGCATTCTCTGTTGATTGAAGGACAAAGTAACCGGCCATCTTAGAAAATCATGTTGTTAAATAGCAAAGGCTATTGTGAATTCCTTTTTCTGAGGTTGTTCAGCCCGTATGCAAACTTAATGTCAACATCTGACAGCGGATTTCTTAATTCATTGTCTCGGGGTGTATAATCACCGTCGTTCATCACCGGCACCCTGACAAATGAATTTGTATGCCGGTTGTTGGTGTTGAAATCTGTTACCTTAATTTCATCGGCTTGTAATACATCTGTTGACAGGATCCAATCCATCCAGCCTGGGATCGGACGAATGCTTAAGGTAAACTTTGGGAGCTGTTCGTTGATCGTTGGCTTGAATGCATTGAACTTTGTATCGTTATACTGATTAAATTCTTTCACATATCCGGAACCAGTGTACTTCATCACACCCTTCAGACGAATCTCTCCACGCCAGCCGCCGGCATAATCAATTTGAACCATGCGGTTTGTAAAGGATCCGCGCATTCCCTCGTTGAGGGTTTCTATTTTAATGGTCCTGTTGGCCAGGTTGCAGTTGTATGCACGCAGGCAAAAGATCCTTTCATCATAAGTCGAAGTTATATTTCCGAACACGTCAACCTTTACTGTCTTCATCCGGTATGTTCCGATACCAAAGGCAGCCAGTACCTTGCGCCATTCCAAGAACAGGCCGGTATATTTTTGTCCGTTGTCATCCTCGAATGCAGCACCGGAAAAATCAGGATTGGTTCCGAATGCAAAGTACCTTCCGTAATCACTCTGGCTGATACCTGTCATGTCCATTTCATTGTCTTTCGTTTCTGAAATAGCGGCCACGTCTTCCCAGTCATCACCACAGGTGGAATTATTTTTTTGTAATACGAAGGACACATCAGCAAACAAACCATTCGCAAACTGATAGAAATCTGATTTATCATTTTTAATAAAGCTGGAGTCAGCCAGGTCAGCATACACCTTCAGCTCAAACGGACACATCGGCCTGGTCGGTTCACACAAGGTGTTTAAATCGAAGGTTGATATTAAAATTGCATCCTGCATTATTTCCTCTCCTTGTTTTGTCTCGCCGGCATCAATCATTGAATCATAAAGCCTGGCTTTTATTGAAAACTTTTTCTCCCCCGGCCATGCATTTGCCAGTTTGTTAAAGTCGATGATTCCAAACATTACGACTTTCTCGGGAACGATCCCGTCAAAGAGAATCTTTACGCCAACGCCGTTGCTATCGGTTACGATATAATTTCCAAGCGCATCTGTGATACCTGTTCCTGAATCATCAGTAATCGATGTGTTGAGGCCTGCAAAAACACTTTCCGGTGTGATCTGGTATAGCGAGCTTGCGCGCGTGCGAGCATCTCTGCCTGCACCAAGATAAGGTTCAACCCACATGACCCCTGAGATTTCGCCTTGCTCATTAATGTCGAACGGTGTTTTCTTTTCGAAGTAGGCCCAAACTTCTGTATCACGATTACCATTTATCAGGCACGGTGTGTTGGAAGGAGCTCCACCAACAGCGCTTGTTTTTATTGACAAGGTTCCCCAGTCAACACTTGATTCATAATCATTGACATCAATTGTCCCCGGGGTAAGATTCAGTTCGCTTCGGATCTTCTTATTAACGCCCAACACCTTTACATACAGGTCAAGACGTGATTTTATAATCCATTTATTAAGAACAAAGTAATGGTACCACCAATTGTTCTGACCGTTTTGCGGTTCAACCGGATTATAAAAATCATTGTTCACTCCAAGCAAGGCCTTCCAATATTCCCATCGAAAAAGAACCGGCCACATAAAACGATAGGTCCAGTTCGTTGTTGCTGCTGTATGTTTTGTCATCAATTTAATTTGCCTGCGAAAATCGCCTGGTGGCAACCTCCAGTTTCTATCCTGCAGCAGGGTCACATATGGTGCATATCCATCCGCGCCCCAAGGAATGATCGGAGCGTTGGCATTGTTGAAGGTTGCAATGAAATTATCAAGCTTAAAATTGCGTGTCGATTTGAACTGCTCAGAAAACTCCTCGCTAAAAACCTGTGGCTTCTGAGCAATCAGGGAAAGCTCCATGCTGATGAGTTGCACCTGGCTAATAGATGCAGCTCCCGCATCCCCGGGCAGATCCAGGTCGTGATAAAAAACAATTTCATCCCCGGGAAAAATAAATGAATGCTTCTGCACAGGTGTCGGTTGCGCGTCAGGATCTATAAACGGATGCTCGCGAAGGAATGCTTTCCCGGTAACTTTAATTAGATTTCCCATTGGATTTATTTACGATGTCTTTTAAATTTTCCATTTGCTTTTTGATCTCTTCAACTTTATCGAGCCCTCCGGATTCTTTCATCTTTTTTAAATAATCTTCCCGCTGTTCTTCCTTCAGGCCTAGCCCTTCTCCTGTTTCCATTGATTTAACCAGGCCCATTGTATGGCCCAGGATTCCTTGCAGATTAAATGTGAAGTTGTTATTGTCCATTGGGTACAGATATTTTTAATGATAAATTGATTGCGATTTCTTCTGCACGCTTGACAGCTACAGGATGTTGTGGATCTACCAGCCAGCCGGCTTTTCGAAATTCAAAGTTTGCGATGCCATTGCGTGCGGGAAACCATTCTATTGAATCTGCAATAACCGGCTCCCCGAAGTTGTCCAGGAAACGAGGGTTATCAACCAGACTCATGAAGTCTGCAAGGGAAAGAATGCAGCTGTTTTTTTCATCGGGACTATTTAATGCAGGAGCAATTTTAGTGAACCGGTTGTGTTGTGCTCCAACAAAAGCGTCAATGAAATAAAACTTATTCCAAAGGTTGAGTGCATTTACTACCGTGGCATTCTGCGGATGAATGTAGGCGATCCGACCATTGATAAATTCAGACCGATCAGTATCTACCATGATAATTTTTGGAACATTCACCATGTCGTTTTCCAAAAGCAAAGCATTCAACCGGTTGCTTCCAAAATTATTCGACAGTGGAAGGAATTCGATCGCAGGAATTGTAGGGATGTAAGGGATTGTAAAATTGTCCACATCCAGTTCATCCGGTCCGGATCCACCGAACAGGCTGCTGATCGCATCAACAATATCGATTACCACATTGATGACACCTACTACTGCAGCAATGATCGCATTCAAAACTGCGATGATTGCATTGATGATTGTGATTGCGGCATTAACTACTCCGATTGCAATGTCTATCGCAGCTATTCCCGTATTTACAATTGTGGTCCAGATCGGTTCCAGGGCTTTCACGGCCTTCTCAATAAATGTTAGCTGATCCTTTGAAGCACCACGGGCCGCTGAGATCTGGATTTCACGCAAGCCCTTCAGGCATACCATGGCCTGATTTACTGTTGTTACTTGCTGATGAGTTGCCTGTAGAATTGTTCCCGGGTAAAAAGGATTTCCGCCGGCATCTTTAAAGTCAATGCAATTGCGATCGTTCAAGTCGGCCAAAAATTTCAGAATCATTGTTGTATTTAATTCCGATGTGTTGTAACCGTTCCAGTCTTGACGTAAATCAGGATATTGGTACGGGCTATTCGCTGGATAAAAATCTCTCCGTTCAAGCAACAGCTTAGTTGTCTGGTTTGGAATAATGTATTTGCCATTACAAAAGGATCTTAACAGCCGAAGGAAATCACCACCGGTACCGTTAAAATATCCGTGTTGAATGTTTGGATCCTGGGATGTATGTGGAGTGGAAGGAGCATATGCAGGTGACGTATATCCTTTCGTTCCGAATCCTCCAACAGCAAAACCCAGCAGGGAAAAAGAAGAAGGTCCGGATTCCACAGGATTAAATTTCTCTGGAAGAAAAGCAACCTGGTTCCATGGCGCCACATCCCAGATTGAAGATTCTGCCTGAAGCCCCATTTTAACAGCAGTGATTTTTAATAGATCACTCATCAGCATTGCGCCGTGGTATTTGATCGGTTGAATAAGGCAAGCGATCAGCTGGGTGATCAAAGCAATGAGCGTTAATAATAGTATCGCTAAAAAAATTACTTCGGCAACCAGCTGGCCAATGTGTAGCACAGGGCCAACAGCGGAAGCTGATGGTGTGAGCCAGTGAATAATGTCTTTTATTACTTTCCGTAATTCATTCGCTACATAAGTAATGCTGAATAAGGCCAGGAACGCATCATGCCAATTGGGAATGGAAGAAATAACATACGGAATGTAAATGCATTTGCGATCCAGGTAGTTCTGATACGATGAATAAGAAATGCCATCAATGGTAAATGGTGTTACCCCGGTTTCGTTGTACATGCTCTCAAAAGTGAAGCCGTCAACTTTAGCGTCCAGCCAATCAAGCGACTGCAGCATCTTCACCGCAACTTCAACCCCATCGTCACTGATTTGAAGATTGTCCATCAGGTCCAGGTACATCGGGATGGTTTGAACATTTCCTCTTTCAGAAACCTTGATATTAAACGGAGCACCTTCGGTTATACCGGGAGAGTTTCTCAAGTATGCGCGCACGCGCGCGATATCTTCACGTCGAAAGCGTAAGTTTCGAATACCGACATGAGGTAATGGTTGATCGATGATGCTTTGCTGATCGTGGTTTACTTCAATAGAAAATCCCTCCGATTTAATCGGATGGCAGGGTTGGCCAATCAATTCAAAATCTACTCTCATCCTCCGTGTCTGCGCATTGAAGAGCGCGTGTTTTTATGATGTATGATTGTTTTTAAGCCGTTCCGCTGGATGGTTCGTGTCCATTCTCCAAGCTTATCCAGGGAAACATCAATGACCGGCTTGTTCGCAATTTCATTTCTTAATTCACGAATCTCCTTAGTTACTGCAGCTGTCATTAAAGCATCATGCTTTTGTTCAATGGCCTGGGTTGTGGTTGTATGCGAGGCCTTGAACTGTGGTACATACAGGTTTTCAAACATCAAAGCATTGTTGATAATTTCCTTGTTGGTCCTTCCTTCAACTTTGGCAGAATCCTCGACACCGAAAATCCGCTCACCTTCATGTGCGCGAATCAGTAAATTATCCTTACCCGTTCCGATTTGAATATTTCCTGTTGATGAAAGCGAATCTGTTCCTTCGTAGTAGCTACCGGTGCCGGAGAATAATTTTGCTATTGCAGCGGAAACAGCTCCCGTTGCTGCAGCTGCTTCACCAATAGCCTGGAAGAATGTAAGGTTGGTTCCACCTTCATTGGTTGGATTGGCTTTTTGCTGGGCTGCCATTTTCTCCATGGCAGCATTAAAAGTGTCCAGAAATGTTTTAATGATGGTGATAGTTTTCTGTTCTTCTAATGCCCTTTTTTGATCCTGGATTTTCTTTTCTTCAGCCTGTGTTGCTGCGGCTTGCTCCTCTGCTAATACGTTATCTCGTCCAGCTGCTGCTTGCTGTGCCTGAATTTCCATCATCCGTGTGTGGAAGTCAATGTCTCGCTGATCAGCTTCCTGTTGAAGGTCTGAGCGTTGTTGCAGGCCCTGCTGGATTCCTTCAGTAACATCATCGAAGATTTTCTTCCTCAGCTCGGCCGCTTTTTGGTCGGCTTCTGCTTGCTTCTTATCGACAGCGCTTAATCCATCTGCCAGATCATTCGCATTCTGCAACAAATCATTCTTTAGTTTTTCTTCAATGAGAATTTTTTTCTTAGCTTTTAACTCAGCGCTTGCAATCTCATCATCGACCTTCTTTTTTTCAAATGCTGCATCTTCAATAAGCTTCTGTTTTTTATTTTCAGACTGCTTTTTTAAGATCTCTTTTTGCTTGGCAAGGTTCTTCTCCGCAAGTTTCAGTTCATGGTTGAGATTTATTTCTGCAGTTCGAAGCTGCTCATTGGATAGCTGATGCCGAACATCTTGTTGTTTTTTCAAGTCGGCATTGATGTCCTTGTTAATTGTTTTGTTTTGGTCGATGATCCCCTTTATTTCAGCCTTCCTGTTGGTGATTGATTTTAACAGGAAATCTTCTGCCTTGTCGCCAAGTTCAAAGGATTTAATTTTAGCGGCCAGCAATTCTTCGTCTGAAATCTGCATCAACTCATTTGCATCAATAATTTTTCCAGATGCTTCAGAAATCTTGGAAACTTCATTTTCGTATTTCTCTTTAGAAAGGGCGTTCAGCTCGTCAGATAAATGCTCTCTTTGTGCAAATGATTTTTCCTGGTCAGCAATCTCTTTGTCACGCAATTCTTTTTCTTTATCAAATGTCTGTTCAAGCAACTGTATTTCGTTCTGCATTTTCTTGATCAGTATTGTCCGGGACCGTTGCTCACCTTGCAAATATTTTAAGTCACGTTTTGTTTGGGCATCATCCAGTTGATCCAATGCTTCCGCCAGATGTTCCTGCGCTTCTAGGGTGTCTTCGCTTTGAAGTTTCCTAACTTCCAGATCTTTCTCTGCAACCTTCACCGCGCGCTCTTTTATTCTGACCTCTGCATCGGCAGATTTTTTTAAGAACTCCAGCGCTTTTCCTGCAGCCGCCTCTCTTTTAGAAAAAGATAATGTTTGGTCATCTGCTATTTGATTTAACTTTTCAACCTCGCTGGCATACACCCGGATGATAGCTATATCTTCAAGATTATCTTTTCGATTTTGTCTCCTAAGTGTTACAAGTTCCTTTTCCAAGCCAATGACTTCTTCAATTGCTTTTCCCATACCATCAAAAGCAGTGGTCATTTTTTTTGCTGCCTCCGCAAAATTGTTGGTGGGTAAATCTGCCTGTTCCGTTGCACCGAAAAATTCCTTTATGTCATTGGTTGCATTCTTAACAGCGTTCGAGATATCTTTGAATAGGGCAGGAATAATTTGCAATACACCACTACCGAACTGTCCTAATCTTCCAATGAAAACTTTAATTACAGAACCAATGGAATTCATGACAGCTTCAAACTGCACAATGCCTTTTTCGGTGGTTTTGAATGATGCCGCTATGCTTCCTAAAATTGCAATCAGCACACCAAGCCCGATACTCTTCACAGCTTTGCCAACTGTGCTAAATGCTCTACCCCACTTTGATGTTGCTGCTTCAGCCGCAGTGGTTGCAACAGTGTTTTCTTCTGTCGCTGCCCTAGAAGTTTTTAATGATTGAATCCACAATTGCAGGATTGACAGCACCCTACCGGATGTTCCACCAAATAAACCCAGTTCCCGGGCGGCATCTTTTATTGATTGTTTGTAATCCCCAACCTTTCGTTGATTGTCACCAACACTGCTGTCCAATGATTTTACCTGCTTATCCAGAGCGGCTGCGCTATTCTTTGCAACGATGTATTGAGCGGCAAGCGCTTTGTATTCGCTGGTGTTTTTTTTCCCTGCTTTATCAAGTGCAATTAATTCAGATCCCAGGTTCTTCGCTTCACGCTTTAATTTTGCAAGCTCCGCAGAAAGCTGGCCGTATGCATCTTTCTCCTTTTTAATTCCATCGGATTTTTTTTTGCTGGTTTCTATTTCTGCCTTATCAGCCTGTGCTTTTGCTTTTCGAAGATTTTCATACTCCTTTTCTGTTTGAATCTTCGCTTTATTTATTTTCTCACTTACCAGGGCAAGTTCATTGGTTTGTTTAATATACTCATCCAGTTTTTTCAGGTCCGCAATGGTTGCGTTGTCAACTCTGAAATCTGAATAAAACCCCTGAAAAGATTTTGCAGTTTTCTCCAGGGCCGTTTGCATGACGGGTAAAAACGCAACGACTTCCTTGGCTTCTTCCAGGAAGAAATCCCGAAAGATTCCTTCTTCAACCAGGTTGTCATGTTTGAGTATGTCGCTGTCTGCCTTCTTATACATCACTTGAGTTGTTTGAGGTAAGAATAAAACTTACGAATGGATGTTGTCATTTCATTAATCTGGAACTTGAATTTATTTTCAATCGCTATTTGAGATTGCATGAAATCACCTCTTCCAACATCTCCTTTCATTGCGGTGAGTTCATCCTCGCCGATTGCAATCCACGTTAACAGGGTCCTGTTCCCGGTCAGGATGTATTCTAGTTTCAACTGAGCAACTTCGATCTCCTTTTCCTTGATGACAAGGAATTGATCAGAGAACCCGAACTCCTTCAGGTACTCATCATAAATTTTTTCCCAGGCCTTTTCAAGAATGTCACGCACAGGCTTTACAATGGGCTGGCGGCTAACCAGCAACCAGGAAAGATCACTTGTCTCATGAACTTTGTTCCAGACAAAAATTGGAGCGTCCAGTGAATCGTAATGTTCAGGAATGGATAGTTTCTTTGACTTTTTCAAGCAGGCTTTCTTTTATTTCCGGTAGTATTTCTCTTTTGCTGTCAGTTGTTAATCCCAAACCTTGCGGCTCACGATCGAAGAAGTTGTTTCTGTCATCAGCCTGGATGATCAATCCTTCAGGCTCGCTTTTCACAGACATGCTCCTGTAGGTTTCACCGGTGTCTTTCCCGGTGATGTGATCACTGCGGCCGTCTCTTCCCTCGGATGCTGCAAGTGGCTTGTAATAGCTTATGGTGATGGGTGCATACTGCCCTGTTTCTGTTCCATCCGATTGCAGGCCTTCCTCATATAGCTGTTTCTGATTTAAGTCAATGATTTGAGCTTTCAACGTTTCCTCATCAAGGATTTCAGTAAGCATTTTGTGCTCATCAATCCGAGCAATCCGTTCACATAATTTTCTTACAGCTCCTCCAAACATTTTTTCTTTTTATTAAAAAAGCCCGGCGTCTTTCGACATCGGGCCTTAGTAAGTTAGCGGTGAGATTGGTTACACACATTATCCCGCTTATTGCGGGACGGGGTTAGTTGACCCTACGCTATTGGTTATCTTATGGAATTGCGATCGGATCGTTGGCAACATTTGTGAAGTCAAAGCCCGTCAGTTTGCCTTTAATCGCAACTTGATCCGCAGATGTTTGAGCGCCCCATACAAATGTGTACCGGCCCGGTATGGTTCCGCTTTCAGTTACACTTGTGATTGCAACATCAGCACTGTCTGTGAGGTTACGAACTTTGGAAGCTGTACCTGTGGAAGAAGAAATGAAATCAGCAACCAGCATTCCGGTAACCGGTAGCCTGGTTTTAGGATTTACGCCATCAATAAACAGGTCTGCAACAGCACCGGTTGTAGCCAGAGAGGAGAAGGTTGCAAATACATCGCGAAGGCCATCCAACTGTAAAAGTTTTGCGCCGCCCATTTCATCTGCCTTGATCATTCGGATACATGCATCTGACTGATCAGGATCGAAGTTGAACATGATCTTAATGCCCATCAACGTGGTATCAGTAGCAAATACCATTTGAGCAACGATGCTTTCAGAATCCATGTCATAAGGATAAAGCAGTGTGTCGTCATCGTTTGTGCTTCCCCCGGTTAAATTGCCTTGTTTATCGATGAGGTATGCGCTCATTTCATTGCAACGTGCGGAATCAATTTTGCCTTTCAGCAGCGGACTCCCTTTCTTTCCCCAGATCATTCCTTCGAATGTTCTCAGGCCATCGGCAACGTATGCTGTTCTTTGATCAGAAAATTTCTGTGTGATTGCATCGGCTCTCTTATCTCCAACATCAACGAGGTTTGGAAGAGGGAACCATCTTTTAGTTGAGTCTGCCTGGTTAACAAGTGCTGTGAAAAAAGCCTGGTTAAGTGTTGCCGTCAACGAGATTGAATTCCTTGCGCCCGTGGAATCAAATTTAGGAACAAGAATTACTTTTCGTGTGACGTGGATCAAGGGGTTGCAACCATTGACTCCTGTATTGTTCATCGAATAAGTGCAACCGCAAACCTGAATGCATCCGTTCATGTTGTTGTTAGTTTTGAATTGTTACAAAGAATTTTATTACGAAGCAAAAATATAGTGGCACCAGAACGTTCATATTGTTAATTCGCAAAGCATGTGCATTGACAAGAAGGCGTTGATAAAATTGAGGGTGGAAAGGAAAATTTCTCAGTATGAACTATTCCTTCAAACCGGTGTAGAGTTTTCCACGATCTCCCGGATTGAAAGCGGCCACTATAAAAATCCGACCTTTGAAACCGTTGCCAGGATTGCTGAATTTTTTGAAGTGCCGATGGAAACTTTTAAACTGGGTAACCTGATCGGTGTTCCTCAGCCCAAAGCAGGTGATGCCGGCAAATTCACGGTTGCAAGTAAGCATCAGGACCTTCCCGCTGTTCCGAAAAAATAAACCTGATTTAATTTATCCTGTTGTGCAACAGGATTCTTCCATGTAAATTTCAAAGAAGATGTCAACAGATACTCCGGAAAGGTTCTGTGAGAAGATGGGTTTTTTCGCCCCCGCTTCCTTGATATTTATCCCGAACTCAGCATGAAATTTCGGACTGGCTTTTTGCCTTACAGTACAGAATTGGTTTGAGTCAATCATTCCCTGGATAAAATCCTGTAAAAGATTATACATCGGGTTGATTGCCTTATGATGAAAGTCATCCGTGAGCCAGTTAGCAACATCTGCCTGCGTTAAAAAACAAAGGGTTGCGTTGCACCTGCGATCAACTGCACTCTCGGGAGAAAAATCAAGCTCCGTCTTGTAAGGCTCCATTAAATAAATCATTGGAGTTTTTTTATCAAGCGGGGTATCTATCAATTCTTTTTCCTTGCGAATCGGGGTACCATGGAAAAAGTATGGAGTATATAAATTGAATGTTCCGGGAGCTGATGGGAGAGCTGGAAGGACCGCACCGTCTTCTTCTTTCAGAATTATATTCCACTTACTTCCTGATGCCACATAGTCGGCAACAACAAAATCCGCTCCGCCAATTCTCACCGTGGCTCCTGGTTGTGTGTGATGAATATCACAGATGCCGGTTAATGTATAAGTGCCGTCGTTGTTATTAACGGCGGTGATGTAATCGATTGGAAATACAAGTGAGGCAATTAAAGGAGCAAGTACCTCAGACAGTGTTTTTTGTTTCATCAGTTGTTGCCGGATTTTCGTTTACCGGCTGAGTCTCCTGTTTATTTTTTGAACTGCGACGGCTGCCTTTGTTTGTAACTGCTGCAGTAACGTTCGATACAACGTTGAGAAGAGCAGCCTGGATCCGATCAATGGTATCATTACGATGCTCCTCACAGATGTATGCTTTACAGAGCTTGCACCACTTCACGCGCTTAACCGTTAAGTCATTGTGTTTAAGTTCACATACCTTACAAGGCATTCGTACATCAGCTTTGCCGTACTCATCATCTTCACAATTGATACATGCTTTCATAAGAAGAATTGGGTTTTAATTGTTATCCGTTGTCCGTTGAAATCCGGAAATTCGGTCTCGTTCTCAAGGCAATACCACTGGATAGCTTCAATGGTATCCAGCACATCGTTGAATTTATTCTCAGCAAACCGGAGTGTGATTGCCGGCGTTGCTGCTTTGGAGGTTTCTGATTCTGTTTTTACAACAGCAGCCTGGGAATTCTTCAGACCATTTTTTACATACTCGTAAAATATTCCGGCCTTCAGGTATTCTGTAATCCCCAGGCTTTGAATCACGCACATGCTTGTATCATCGTCCATTGAAAACGGATCAAGTATCTTATTGTAATGGATGTTGGCGGGGGTCCGTGGAGCTGGTGTCGTAGCCAGGTATGCAATGATCTTATCCCCAAGGACCACACCGAGCAGCTGGTAGATGTATTGCTTCTCATAGCGGTTGATCATCTCCTGCACGTTACTCTTGGAATAGAAGCCCAGTGAATCAGGAATGTTATACTTACCGCCTTTGAAACTATCGAGGTTGAGGAGAATCATTTTTTATTATTTACGTGGTATAAAAAAACCGGAAACTGACAGCTTCCGGTTTCCCTAACATGAAAACAAAAAACATTTTTATTGTCGGCCGTTCCAGAACGCTCGCATCGTGCATGTATCGGTGGTTGCCAAATTCACGCCCTTGACTCTGTAATAGTGATACGGTAATCCCGTTGCAGGGGGAATGGTAATTTTATCCACATCCGTTGCACCGTTATCAATGTGAACCGTGTCTGTTGCCGCGGTAGCGAAATAATTTATTCCATCATTCGACGCCTGTAGTGTTACACTTCCGTTCATCGATGCTGTAACACGCCTGAGATTTATTTGAAACGATCCGCATTTTGTTGCAGTAAGCGAGGGCTGAATGTAAAGGTATCCGGCGGTCGTGCCATTGACACGAACTGAATCAATACCGCTTACTCTTCCTCCCGCGGCTGTTGGGATTCCCGATAGCATTGAACCCATTTGGGCAAAGCTCACAACTGTCATAAACAGGAACGAGCATATTAAAATTATTTTTTTCATTGGATTGGTTGCTTTGTGATTTATGATGTGATTTGAAAATTAATTTACGCCAGGCACGATTACTTATTTCCCGGATTTGTCTTTTGCTTTACCATAAGGAGCGTCATCGTCTTTTGATTTCTTTCCTGAATATTCAGCAAACCCTTTATCAACGAGAACCTTTGCGATTCTCTCGTTCAGTGTAAGAACGGTGCCGGTTTTGTGATGTGTATTAGCATTTGTAGTGATGACCTTTACTTTTGTTTCTTCGATTACTTTTTCATCTTTTGCCATGGTGGTGATTTATTGATTTTAAAATTAGTTGACTGATTTATTTAATGCGCCGCTGATATTATTAAGCAGCCTGTATTGCAGCTTTGATAACTGCGATGTCATCGTAAAGGAACGCTTGCTGATCCAGGTTCTTTACAAAGCCATGGAGACGGCTTTCTCCAACCATAACAAACTGGTTTGTGATGAAGTTGTCGTTGATCCAGCCGATACGGATGGTGTAGCCGATGTAATCTGTCAGGTTGTATTTTGACATATCGGCAACAAATATTTTTCCAGAAGGGATATCCTCAAACGGAACGATGGTAGCGCCTCCAATTGTTACCTTGTTGAACAGGGATGCAGTAGGATACAGCGGACGACCGAAACCGTCTTTTGCAGCAACCAGTTCAGTGAAGAAGTCAACAGGATTAACCATTACAAGGTTTGCCATGTAAGGCATCTCATCAGTATAATTGTGTGTGGTGAAGATGTCAGTGATTGCGGCATTAACCACATCCATGAAATTCGGCGACACTACTTTGTTTGCAAGGCCATCAGCCGAGAAAGAACGACCATAAGTTGTGGCGCCTTTAAGGTTGTTACCGGTACCATCACCGAATAAAATACCGTTCTGTCTCTTCAAGTCATGCTTCTTGCGCAGGTAATCAACAGCGATAGCTTGCAGGCCAGGAATGTCAGTTACTGATTCTTCGGAAAGAAGAATATAAGCGGCCACTTTTTTAGGGGCAGCATACCGTGTCTCAATTTTAAAATCAATCTCCGGTTTTGTTCCAGCCTCAGCGATGAAAGAATAATCTCCGTCTTTTGGAACACTTTCGGTATATGCATACGATGCAAGTGAAGTAGGGAATAGGCTTACCAGCTCATTGACCAGTGTTGAACGAAGATTTACATTCGTAGGAGGGGCAACCTGTACACCTTGTAGTGCCGGAATACCATCAGGAACAGCAGCAGATGAGGTAAGCATACTGCCAACGGCCTTAAATTCTATCACACCGGATCCTGCTTCACGAAGTTTTTTAATCTTGTCGGCATTATCTTCAATGAACTTTGCAACCTGCGCATTCAAAGGAATAACCTTTCCTTTACCGGTCCCACTTTCTTTCAGAGCTTCGATGTCAAGACCGTGCTTTTTCATCTCCTCTTTCAGGGCGGTGATCAGATCGGAGCTTGCTTTTGCAGCAGTAACCTGTTCCTTTAATTCGTTAAGCTTATCGGTAAAGGTTTTATCGGCCGTTTTCATCCGGTCATCGATGATGTGAAGCATCAATCGCTTGGTATATGCTTCCGGAGATTCAGCTGCACCTTTACGTGCTTTGAAAGCATCTTCGGTTTCATCTTCTCCATTGGCATCCTTGGTGCCGCGAACACCTGCGGCAAATGGAAGCAGGGCAAGAGATCCCATTGAAATACTTGCAGTTTTTACCACACCCTTAGCTGAAGCGGTGTTATCAATTGATAACGTGGTGATGAAAACAATCGAAAAGATGCAGGCAAGCGAAAGAATCAATTTTCTTTTAGCGAGCGCAATCTTTGTTTTGTTGGCGTTCGTTCTTTGGTAGAACAAAGGATTTTTTTTCATTGGGAGATTTGTGTTAAGAATTTATGCTGACAAAAATATATGCGTCCGTTTCCTCACATATTGTTAATTCGCAAAGCGGAAATAATTATTTGCGCAGCTCCGCATGTAGCTTAGTATAAAAGTCTGGTGCTTGGATAGCGGATTTCTCCAGGGTCATATCGCCGCCACACTTTTTACACTTCTCATCCTCACCTGGCTCCATGTAGGTGTCGAAGTCCTCGCAATCAGGATTCTTACAATACATACCTGTTGTTGTCTTTTGAGTCTTGGATGTATTCTCAACAGTTGGGGTTAATTCATTCGAGCCAAGCAGTACGCATGACATTTCCCTCAGCTTTGCTTCCTTCACAGCCCAGAAGAATCCTTGCTTGATTGCCTTCTCTTTATTTCCAAGAAGGTTGATGTATTTATTCCAAATGGAAAATTCCTCCTTCATGTCGGCATCATTCACAGCCAGGTCAAGATCAACGTATATCATCCCCACAGAATGCTGGTTAATTTCCTTGTTCAAATATTGTGTGAAGATTAACGAATTGTAATCCTTCATAATATTTGAGTCCATGAACAGCGCTGTCGTTTTTCCGGGAAGATCGATTCCCAGATCAGTCCAGGCAACTTCCTTCTCGTATATTGATAATGGCTTACCAACTTTTGCGGTGATCATCTGAACGTGATCATGCAAGTGCCAGATCAGGTCCTTGCTTTCTGAAATTGATTTTGAAAACACTCCATCCAGGTGCACATCATCATGCGAGTCCATCCAGTTGTAAGTATTACCGATGATGGTCCTTGTGATGATCCCGCTTGCCACATCGTCCTTATAAGATGTATTGAGGGTCTTGATTGCAATGGCCTGCAAAGCAGTTGCACCGAAAGGATCAGTGAACTTCGGCGTTGCTATTTTAAATTCAATCAGCTCCTTCTTATTGGCAATTAGGTACTGAAAAAATTCTTTTTTAGTTGCGAAGGCTGTTTGCTTTTTCATTTTTGAATTGGTTTGTTTTCTTTAACTGCTTCCTGCTTTTCTTGGATTGACTTGTTTAATTTACCATAGTCAACCTTGGGGGTAACACCTTCTGAGGTCTGTTCGCGATCGGAGGCTGGAACATGCGGGATAATTACTTTCTCATCGTTGTTATTCTGGTTCTTCATCATCTGCTGGATTATTTTGTTGAGGTTTTTTTGCTGTTGATTTTATTATGCGATCACCATTCATTTCCCATTCCATGCAGTCTGCAAATTGCTGATGATCAATAACACCGTTATGCAAACCGATTTCAAGAGATTGAGCAGCATAAAGTCTTCCCTGTGCTGCCAGGCGTGCATCTTTGTTCATCGACACAAGGTGAGCATAGGATGCAACCAGCTTATGCTTGTGATGCTTTCCTAAAAAATGATTTTTTAGTTGACGCATTAACTTATCAGCAAGCGGCTGCAATCCGTTTTGAATTGTGCTCCTCATGCCTGCCTCCTTGTTCTCGAACGTGGCGCCTTTGATGGATGGATATAAATCACGATCGTGCCGGTATGCTGCAATGATTGCCGCGAAATCATCTTCGGTTCCTTCAAGAAGTCCCAGCTGCTTAATATCAAATGTCATCGGGACCCATTTTACTTTGGCATGAGTGAATGATACATGGCCGCCCTGACCATCGAGCGAATATTGTCTCTGGTATTCTTCTCTCATTCGCTTTGTCTCGGCAGCATCGAGAGGAAGCTGGCCATCTGCATCACTGCTGCTTGAGTCACTTGCAATGAATCCAATCATTCCGCGCTCTGCGGTAATGATGTTTCTTGATTTAAGTGCTGCAACAATATTGGAAAGTGGAATCTGTAAAGCTTCGATCCTGCTTATCGGATTCAACGGACTATTGCCGATGCCTTCGGCCATGTAAATAACTTTGTTTACCTCGAAAGGCCTGTCGTCACCGTACATTTCATAACTCTCAATGATCTGGTTGATGTCAGACTGTCTGTAGATCTTACCGGTGGTATTTATCTTCATCAATCCGGAAGGGAGAAGCCACATTGCATCCGGAATGCCCTCGAATGACAATCCCCTGATCATATGCTGGAATGTTTTGTTATAAACAGCATTGATCACGTAGAACTCGTATAAGTATTGCTCAAATGATTGTAATGGGTTGGGGTTGTGAAGGAAATCTATCACTTCACTGTCTTCAATCTCATCACCGTTTTCATCAACATGCTTGATTTCCATCAATGAAAAAAGCTCTGCGCCGGTGGAAATAACAGTATTCAGGTGAGGAACCTCCATGGCCACACGCATCAATGATCCCGGCGTAGTATCCATCAGGATCATCTTTTGATTAAGCGGAACGAATGCTCCCTGGCTGGCGCGGAATTTACCGCGGCCGGTTCCTAAGATGGCCCAAGCCGCTCCTATGCGCTGCCAGATATTAAGTTCTTCCTGGCCGTCCTGATAAATAAAATGCTGTTTGGGCATTGATAGCGTTTCGGGCAAAGTAACTATCAACACAAACATTTGATGTTGTCATATAGCAAGAATCAATCAAAGAGAGATGAAGTTGCAGGATATGCCTGGATAAATCGTGCAAGTCCGGCCAGGGAATCCGGACCGTCATCTACTTTGGAAGTACCGTCTTTCATGAATGCGCAAACGTTCTTAAGAAACTTATCATAGTCTGAGCCCGGTTCGATATCCTTGTCCTGTAAAAAATAAAAATTCTTCATGATAAACCCGTACTCATCCCAGATCCTTGAGAGCTTTGATTTGGTATTATGTACAGACAGCACCTTTTCTGCTGGCACCAACTTGCGCAGATCTCGAATGAAGCCGCCGCCCTGGTTATTCTTTTCTACGCGGACGTAGTTAACCTTGATCTCTTTTATTTTCGCAGCTGACTGGGGTAGCGTTGCATCAACGGTGTCGGAGGAAAAAATAACATCGACAACAAATACTTTGTTCCTGAAAATCTTTGCAAACGGGAAGCTGAGGTTGTCATTGCCCTCATCCTTCACATCGCAATAACCCAGCGTTGATTCAAGCCCGGCTTCTGTGAAATCTTTCATTGCAAACCTGTTCAACTTTGATCGCCTAAACAATACACCTTCGAGCTCTATTGCCTGCTGATGGTAGTTTGCATTAAATATTCCCTCATGCATTTTACCTTCCTGATCCAGGTACCTCTTCAGAGAAAACATGCTTTCACAAAGCATCACACCCGGGCTTTCTTTATCCGTCGCCTCCATCCGGATCTGGAACCAGTTCTTTGCATCATCACTATCCAGTGTTCTTCCGCAGATATCATTTTTGCTCCACCTGGTCATGCAAATGATTTCTATTGGCTCTCCGAATTCTGCAGATACACGGGAAAGGAATGTTGAACTATACCACAACCAGATACGATCCAGATTGTTTTCATTCAATGCATCTTCAGCGCTCTTTACCGGATCATCGACAATCAGTATTGTTCCTCCCTTACCGGTGATGCTTCCACCGATACCGGCTCCTAGGTATGAGAAGTGCTGACCTTCCAGTGCCCATTTTTCAAAGGAAGATGTGCCGCGTTTAATTTTTGTTTGAGGGAAGATGTCAGAGTAAACAATGTCATCAGGACTGTTCTTCTGCATCATGATGCCATCCCGTGTGTATTTGGAAAAGTCGGATGCAATGGAATCGTTGTAGCTGCAGGTGATTATCTTCTCACTTACATTTTTACCAAAGACCCAATCAGAAAAATTTATCAATGTCCGGCTCTTACCATGCTGCGGTGGAATGTTCAGCATGAGCTTCTTGCAGGTGATCCAGTCGCTCTTCTTTACAGGAACAACGATCCACTGATTATCCTCGTGTTCCTTTTGAATACGGCCTTCATATAATGCCTGAAGGGATTCGCAGATTGTTTTTAAATGCGGCCTGTCGTCAAGATAAAACTGTGGAGAAATAGTTTGGCAGAAATGCCAGAATGACTTTCGCGCAAGTTCAATCTTGGCCAGCTGGATGATCTGATGCTTTAATGATTGCAATGAGCTGGTCGATTGATGCATTTGCTAACGCTGTTGGTATGGGAAAATCTTTTCCATTTGCTCCAGTTACTTCTACTTTTTTCTTGCTGCCAATCCCCTCAACTGATTCCATCCATAGCCGGGCCCAGTGTGGATTTTTTCCAAGCGCCTTCTTGAACACGTTTTGAAGCACGCGACCGGTTGCCATCTGGAACTTCTTCAACCGTTCCTCCATGTCCATTTCCTTGATGTGACGCTTGACGGTTGATACATCGATCTTAAGTTCAGCTGCAATGTCTTCGTAGCTGGGAACTTCGACCTTCGTAAAAAGCAACCGTGTGTATGTGGCCGTGATCAGTTCGTCATTCACAACCCAGTCAGACCGGCGAGGGGGAATGGCCGGTTTTGTTTTAGGTTTCCGTTTAATCTTGGGCTTTGGCTTGACTGTCTTCTTTGCCTGCTTTTTTTTCACACGGGCAAAATAGAATTATTCACGAAAACCGGTGTTGTCAAATCGCAAGATGTGAGGTGTTTGGTTCCTCTCCGGTTAAAGTAAAGTGTAGATTCTGGAACTGATGAATGTATTCAACAATTATTTCTTCAAATATTGTCAGACAATGTTCTGATAAATAAGAAAGACAATACTTTCCTGCTTTTCCTTTTCTAAGTCCGAAAAGACCGAAGATGTTATCCTGGTTGATTTCATTATAACCGAATTTTAGAAGTTGTTCTGACGTCAATGGTATTGGCTCGATATCATCGTTATCAAAATGGTTAACAGAGCATGTATCAATTTGTTCAACAATACAGTTCTTCACAACACCGATTACATTTCCCTTGTAAATATCTACAAGGTTTCCGATCCTTAGTTCTTTCGTATCTATCATGATTGTATAATTTATTGTGCAACTAAAACCGCAGCATCCCGGGAATGATTTGATGTTCTTCCGGTCCACTTGAAAGTGTTCTTGAAAGAATCGGCCTTCCATTTTGTTGAGCCGGCCGACGGCTTGACTAATTCGAATGGTATCTTATATTCAGTTAAAAAGTCCTCCCAGATCTTTGCATCACGTTTGATCGATCCGGCGCCTTCGCGCACACCTTTACCATACTTTGATTCCTCCCGGTCGAATTTTCCGAACCAGACACGCTTGCGTGCATCTTCAACCCGGATCATTTTTATTTCAACCTCGGGGTCCTGATTGTATTTCTGAACCTCAAGTATCGCCTGGTGAATGGCCAGCGTCTCGATGCGCAGGAATTTTTTTTCAGTGATGCTGAAGACTGCAAAGCCGGTGTTGGTTCCGGTGTCAATGCCGATGGAGATTGTTTGCTTCATATTATTATTAACATGTCTGGGTGAACCGTTGATCCATCGTTATCCAGGATTAATAAATATTGGTGGTCAACCAGTGATTTTTCATCTGACTCGCTTACAGTTGATGGCAACACAGATTCCAACTCCTCAAGATCATCTGCTGCCATGTGATGTTTGGCATATTCAGAAACAGAAATTGCAGTTCTCATAATCGTGGCATTTAGTGTCAGTTAATGATCTAAGAATTTATTGTTGTCTGTTGGAAGGATCCTGTTCGCCTCGCATGGGTGGAACTTCTCAATGATTCCGTTATCCAGTTCAACCAGATAAAAATTTTGTTTTTTCATCTTGCCTGCAATGCGCTCATAATCAAAAATCTTATCTAAGATTGTCCCGGTGTATTCCTGGTGATCCTTCACGGACCGGCCACCATTATCGAACACGGTCCGGATGAACAGTATTTTCTTTCCAACAATTGAATTACGTTTCATGGAATATTTAATTGAACAGAATACTGATAAACCTTGCTTAGCTCATCCAACAGAATTCTCTGCTTCTGAGATAAACCATCAAGGATGCAGCTGCTGATGTTGATGACCTTCTGCTTTGGTTGAACCTTGGCGAAAACCTTCACGTGATTATGAAGCTGGTATTTACGGCGCTCTTTCATGCAACTTTTATATTTTTCGGTGTCCAATCAACCACAACTCCGTTCCTTTCGAACGGCTCCAGTCCTTTATCCTCCAGGTGCTTGTGATATGCCGCAAGTTTTGCAGGATCCTTTTTTATTGATGCTTCAAACTTCGGATCAAATCTGCTCGGAAATTTTTCAGACTTGTACGCAACAACCGGTGGATTCAATTTTTTCTCTTTGCCTATTTCAATTTTTACCCAGTTCACGAAATGTGACCGGCAATCATTCAGAGGTTTTGAAAGCTCATCACCAACAGATTTTTCAGCAATGAATCTTTCCAGGAGGGTTTTCATCCTTTCCAATGAAATGGAGGTTGCCATGCAGACTCGTTCATGAAAAATTACATCCGTTCGGAGTTCGGAAATGTTTTCTTCCGACACCTTTTTTGAATTTAAATATTCATTTACAGTTGCATTTTCATTTTCTATAGGCAATGCCGCGGCATTGCCATTTTTATCACCCCATCGTTTTTTAGCTTTTTTTGATTGTTCTTCGGAAAATGCTTTACGGTCAGCCTTCACCTGATCAAGTTTTTCATTAAAGAATTTTCCTGCCGCATCTTGCGCGAACTTTTTCCGGAGAGTATCCCAGTGGGAAAAATCTGTTCCGAGAACCGTTCTGATTTCCTCTAATGAAAGATGACCATTGTTAAACTGAGCGTATAATAAATCCATGTAACAACCCTTCAGATGTCGGGTGAACGTGACCGTGCCGCCATGCCAGTCATTCCAATACCATAATACTGCAGGATCCTTTCCCTTCGCTTTACTCATTACTTTATTTGTATTGGATTAACATTCATTGTTTCCAAGTTGACAAACACACCATGATATCCAATCCTTAATTCCCGGAACATCTTCCAGATCAGCTGGGCTCCATAGTGAACAGGATGGAGTTGTGTCTTTGGATTCTCTCTTCTTAAGATCAGGAAATAAATCAATGATCGTCGGCAGCTCCGTGACTAGGTTGCGCATTTTCGTTGGCTGCTTAATCTTCTGTAACGTTCCCAGCACAACCTGGCCGGTTTGCAGGGAATTACCTAAGTCCAACCAGTAAAGCGGTTTTGCAAAAGGCTCCCGGTTATTGTATTTATCATTAACCTTGGCGCGTTGCATCAGCTCACGAGTTGCAACGTTATCCACGCATGTGATCATGATGTTTGCAAATGCCTTGTTTTTTAAATCGTCCTCGACCCATTTCAAAGCGTATGCATACCAGCTGATACCATAAAAACGATTTATCCTGTCGATCAGAATTTTTGCTTTCGGTTGACCGATATCAGACTGAGAAAACAATTGCCGGCCAAGGTTTGCATCAGTCACCACGTCATCATCCCACGCCTGGACGACAAAGCCGGGATGACCGAGGGCCATTAATGAAACATGGATGCGTGCAAGTGCCTGAAGCATTTGGGATCCTGTTCCTCCGCAGCCTAATACCTTTATTGAAATCGGATGCTGCGGATTGATCAGGTAAGCATCACTGTAATGAGTTAAACGTTTTTGCATAGCTGGCCTAATGTTAATGTGGTGCCTTTTAATTTCTTCACCGGGAATCTGCCCCGTCTCCTGCTTCTCCACCAGCGTTTCAAATCCTTATGTTGGTAAGCGCCGGTTACAGAAGTGGTGAACTCCGAATTCCAGAAACATTTTTCCCAGCTCTCAATCATCTCCTGGATATCACCTGTACCCTTTGGGGGCTTCACTGATCCGAGGCACACTTTAAGATCTTTATACACATTGTAAAACGGAGCATGGAACAGTTTGCTCACCAAGGTTGGTTTCTTGTTTTTCTGAAGCGCGCCCACTGCCAGCTTGTTTCCGTTTACAACATATACAAGTGGCGGGACCCATAGCAGCATAGATTTTTTTCCTTGCATGATGACCGGTTGTCTACACGCTGGCTTCCACCAGGCAATCATCTGCTTACCTGCACGCTGATCAATCAAGATGAGTGATGTCGGCACGACACTGTTAACTGCATGAAAGGTTGTTTTGTCTCCGCTGGACAACACCTCCATGACACGTTGAAGCGACTCTCTTGTCAGTGGCCTTGACGCTGATTGTACCGTCTTTCCTTTGTCAATCATGATGTCGGAGATCTCCAAATAATACTTTGTATCCGAGTCTCCGGTGCCGGCAGGATTGGTAGAGAAGACGGTTATTACCTGCTTTGGAACATACAATAATGGTTGTGGCTGTAGTACTTCTGGTGTCATAGAATGTCGATTAAGTTTGAACGGTTTTTATTAAACTCAGCATTGATCCGAACAGGGTCCTTCAGCACGTGATGGAATCGACGCTCGAATGAAACCCACCTGGCTATCAACTCAACAAGAAGCGAAGGAAAATTGTTGTTATCTTTTTTTGAAGTGTTCAAATCATCTGGCTGCCGGACTTCAATCTTTCTATACAACGGCACAGCTCCCTGGTTGTCCATCTCGGACTGTTTCATTTCACGGTACTGCGAGAACCATGGATCGTCAAGGCGCCAGACCATGTTGATGTATTCATATGGAAGCACAGGAAGCTCATCGTAGCTTTCTTCATCGCCCCTGAGCTCTTCAGGCAGCATTGAATAATTGTTGACGTGATCCCGCGGGAACTCCATCAGCTTTTTTCCTGTATCAAGGATGGCATGAATGGCTTTACAGAATGGTGTTTTCGAGGACCACAGCGGTTTGAAATCATTGTAGTCTGCTAACCACTTCTTCGCACTTGCACCTGACTTCTTAACCCGGTTAAAGAATTTGAAGGCTTCGCCGGCTGTACTGTAATCCAGGAGCGATCGCTCAAGTGCAGCGATTCTTTCATCATCTTCTCCGGAGGACCTGCGATCAATTTTCAGGTCCGCTAAATCAGAAGTTAACCCTTCGTAAATCCAGCCGTCTTCATAATCGATCACATCATTTACGAAAGGAACGCCGCGACGGAACAGGAACGATGCCAGGTAAAAAAGAAAATCAAATAACCCTGGACGGACTTGCTCAATGACCGGTAAGAAATAAACTGGCAGGGAAGTGATATCGCTCTGCATCCACACCGGGATGATCACTTCAAAATAATATTGCTGGTCGTTTATTCTGAATCCAAATTCAATCTGATGCTTGCGAAAGAATGCATACTGTTGATGCAACAGGTTGTAAAATACTTCATCAACCGGTGAGCTTGCCGACCATCTACTGTTCTCCCTGAACCCGGGCATCTTTCGTGTCAGCGGATATAAGAACTCAATACCTCGAAGCATCTTCTCTTCTGTGTCAAACATACACAGGCCCTTAGGCAAAGTGAGACGGTCTACCATGGGACCGACACGCGAACGCATGTTGATTCTTATGGCAGGTGGTGAATCATTTCTAAGGGCGCCGGGACTTTCTCCCGCAGATGCTGCGACACGTCCATGATGGAGGCGTTTAGGGAAAACTCTTCGTGAAGAATTTCTCCGATTGCCTGGTGAAGCTCCATCAGATTTTCTTTTGGATGTATTGGTTTTTGAACGATGCATTTCTTTTTTGATTTGAGGAATTCGGCCGTGTTCATCCCTTTGTTCCAACCGTTGTTTTAAATGAATACACTGCCTTCCCGGCTTCGATCTTCGGACCGGAAATGGTTGCATTGGTCATCTCAGGATAGGATCCGGAATAATGCTTCATGACCTCTTCCGGAGAAAGCGCAGGGTTGGGATCAGAAAGTGTTTTCTTGCCGAGAATAAACTCCCGGGTAAGACTTGTTACTTGTAGTGCCATTGTTATTTTAGTTTTTGATTGGGTGTAATTCTAATTCTTCAGGTGTACATGCTGAGCACAGATCATCTTCAACCCAGTGACAAGGCTGTCCGGTGCGTTCAACACATTCTGTGCAATCATCATCCGTGCAACCGCAGCTCCTGCATATTCTTATGTCAGCAACATCTACCATGTTTACATTGATGTCGACACCTAGCTTCTTTTTAAAAGTCTCAACAATATTGTCGAGCACTTCCGCTTGAATCACCGGTTGACTGACTTTGTTCTTGTCGACCTTAATGAATGCCTCCAGCTGTGGCTTTACAAAAAGCTCATCAGGCAGATCCAGGTGTAATTTCAGAATGACAGAGTTTGCCGGAACCGAAGACTTTGTTGTGTTCACCAACTTAACTCCAGGTGTTCCCCATTTCCTATTACTGGGAGTAACGATTATATATTTTGTTAATTCCATTAGAATAAAGATTCTTGTTGTTTCACGGGACCCGCATCAACTGCTGCAGCTTCTGCTTCAACCGGCTGCTCTTTCACCGGCGCCGCTTTTTTCTCCTTCACTTTCTTTTCCGGCTTTGGTTTTGCTGCCTTCTTAACAGATGCAGGTTTCTTTGCTGCAGGCTTAACGGTTTTCTTTGCAGGAGATTTTTTTGTCGCCGCCTTTTTGGAAGATGATTTCTTTGCAGGTTTGGCTGAAGTGGCTGCTTCCTCATCGTTATTCTCCTTCACCGCCTTGCTGAATTGATCAGTGTTGGTTTTGAATCCACCGGCCGAATCAATCGCCTTTGAAATTTCGGGGATGAAACCCTCATCAAGCTCCTCCTGGGTACCGCTGGCCATGAATGGCATCAGCTTATCACCGCCGCTTTTAAGTTCCGGAAGCAGGCTTACCGTCATCACATCGCCCTTCTTTGTGATGGTGAGTTTGAGATCTGCATGTTCCGCGAACTTGCCGATCTCTGTAAAAAAGTTTGTTGTTTTCATTGGTTGTATTTAAGAAGGATGAAATTATTTTGTTGTGATCGGCATGATCAGCGACACCATTGAATCGTCTCCTTCAGGAGAGATGGTCACGGCCCGATTCTCCGCGGTAATTGACAGCCGGATTTTCTTCACGTCTTTTGGAATCTGTGACAGCAGTGTTCTCAGCCGCTTACCGTTTAAGGCGATGTTACCCACAGGCCCCTCATATGTTCCGGTGATGATCGTTCTGGCAGACTTGCCGGTATCAGCTGATGAAGACTCCATTTCAAATTGTGTTTGAAGCAACGTGAATACCGTTTCCTTTTGTTCCGATTCAATCACCCCGCACTTTTCAAGAGCAGAGTCCAGTTCCTCACGGTCGCAGGTTGCATTGTAAGGATCCGTTGGGATAACAGCTTTGTAATTCGGATACTTCTCCTCGTGGCGTTTGATGATCACCGTGATCTGTTCTGATTCAAAAGCGTTATTATTTGCATTGAAGAAAACCGTTGTCTTGATAAAGCCGTCCAGCGCCTTGGCAATCTTGGGAGAGATCAACAGCTGCTCTTTCAGGTCCGACTTAATCGCGTGACGTTTTGTGTACAACATCGATGTGTCGGTTGAAACAACAATCAGTTCATTCTTTTTAAAGTCAAGCAGGATGTTTGACAGGCCAGGGCGAAGCTCATCCTTACCACAAGTGAGCAGTGCTGCATTCAGGCTTTCGACTAGGGTGCCGTTCAGTTCAATGCTATTCTTTTTTGGTAACCGTGTCACGTTTGGAAACTCTTCAACCTCCGGTGTGATACCCAGGTTAAACACATCCTGAGCACCAGTGATCAAAACCGCACGCTTGTCATCGATGCTGATCTCAAGATCACCCAGCTCGACAGCAACAATTCGCTTCAGGTCTTTAAATGGCATCAGGAAATCAAAGCTTCCATCACCCTCGCAAGGACATTTGTAAAAGATTGTCAGCTCCAGATCTGTTGCAATGAACACAACCTCGGGCCCGGCTTTTTGTACCAACAGATTTTCAATGATTGGAATCGGGGCCTTGTCGCTGACGGCCTGTTGTAATTTTTTGACCGCTTCACGAAGTAGGTCAATTTGAATTGTAAATTTTTTCATTTGAAGTGTTTTATATGTTTAATTCATTAAGTCAATTATTCTTCTTGCAACAGCCAGCCGATCTTCCGGAGCGATGTAATACCATTTATAAAGTTGCTTCGCCCCGTCAATCTCAGCCCACTCACGTTTCACCGGTATTCCTTTTCCATCGATAAGGTCCTTCGCTCGCCTTGCCATGTGTCCGATCCCAGGATCCTTGTTTGTAATCTTATCACCGTTCAGCATTCTCTTCAGGGCAAGCCAACACTGGTCATTAAAATCCTCCCGGCGCAGATCCAGGTTCGCCTGGCTTTGTGCGTTGTTCTCTTTCGAGTGGGTCGGGTTCCAATTGATAGACAGCTGCATCAGGTAAATTTGTATCGTTCGTTTTCTTCAACTATTGTCGTTGTAAAGGGAAAGCCATCTTCCGGAATTCGTTTAATCATTTCCATCAACACGTTAGATCCGGAGAACAGCACATGCTTAGTTTCACCAACACTGATTTGCATGTTCAGGTATTTGGTTCCGGGCTTCTTTGTTGAATCATCAATCTTGAATTTGTGAACTGCTATTTCCACGTTCAGGACCTTTGACATTTTTATCTTATCACCAGTGAAGCTTTCCGATGCTGGTGAGATTCCGAACTCATTAAACTTTTTCATTCAATAGTTTTTTAAGCAGGTGTACGCTGTTACAATGCTTCGCCCAACCGTAATAGGAAGCGATTGATGCCCGGTTCTTTCTCCTGGCAATCATTCGTGCAAAGTTTTGTTTGATGCTTTTCCTGAGCAGGATATGTGTGTGCCGGAACACGTACCCGACAAAATCAATTCCGTGGGATGCAACAGGAAACACTTTGTAATTTCCTTTCAGCGTCAACTTTAAATGCCTCTGTAAATATTTCCGGATGTCATGCAGAAGCTGGTGGAGATATGGTTTGTTGTCTGAAAGGATAACCAGATCGTCAGCATACCGGAAGTAATACTTTACATTCTTCTCCTGCTTGATCCAGTGGTCGAAGTATGAGAGGTAAAAGTTTGCGAAGTATTGGCTGAGGTAATTCCCGATCGGTAAACCCTCAGCGCTATCGATAATATTATCAAGCAACCACAACAGATCGCGGTCCTTGATCTTTCTGCGAAGTAGCTGCTTTAAGATATCATGATCAACGCTCGGGTAAAATTTCCTGATATCGAGTTTCAGGCAGTACTGTGTACCCGCAACATCTTTCAGCGCTTCCTTGACTGCGTTGGCAGCAGCATGGATTCCACGGCCTTTAATGCAGCTGTATGTGTCAGAGGTAAATGATGAAACAAAAATCGGTTCCATGATGATCATCACTGCATGGTGAACGATCCGATCAGGGAAATAGGGAAGCCGGAAGATCTCCCGCTCCTTTGGTTCATAAATTGTAAACGTGGTATAAGGTGAGGTTGTGTAAGTCTTGTCACGAAGCATGGCGTGCAGGGAAGCAATATTCTCCTCCTTGGATTTATCATGTATCTGCACGCCGTACTGCTCGGACTTTCCCTTCCTGGCAATCGCATCTGCCAGCTGTAAGTTCTCCACGTTGTAAACCTTTTGATATAGATGATTCAATCGTTTCATTCCTTTGCTTAATTAAGGTCGCGTTCTCAACTAGAGTAGGATACCAGCGCCCTTTATTTTACTGTTGTTTTTTGCCATGTGGGCAAGGTCTGCACTGCTAAAACTTCTTTGCATAGGTGCGAGCTGACATTCGTATTCGTGTTCCAGTTATCGTAATCGTTGTTCGAGAAGCCGAGCTCCGAAGACAAACCGCTCTCGCAGTGCACCACCCAAATTTTATTTTTCCATCAACACGTATTCCCTGTATAAATCCAGGAAGGTCTCTGCGACATGCTGTGCCGTTTCCGCATCCTTATAGCAAAGGCGCGAGCCGACAGTCGTATACGTGCGCCAGCCATCGCAATCGCTGTACGAGAAGCCGAGCCCCGAAGGGGAGTTCTCATCTTCATCGATATCAAACCAAGGAACATACTTTGGTTCATCGGTATTTTTCCAGTCAGGTTTCCACCCATCATTAGCAGCTTCAGCGATGATGATCAGCTTCGCATGAGCTGTCATCGCACCACGGTGATGCTCCGGGAACATGGAGAAGTTGGGCAGCACTGCTGCCGGATCGAGTTTTAATGCAGCACATGCATCCTCAAATGTTTTGATTGTCTTCATTAGTTAGTTGTGTTTTTATAGTGTGAAATAATCGTTGTAGAGTGGTTGGAATTGCGTCGCGCAGTACTCAGCAAGCTCCCGGCTTTTGAAGCAAAGGCGCGAGCCGACAATCGCAGCCGTGTTCCAGCGATCGCAATCGCGGTCGAGAAGCCGAGCCCCGATTTGTATTTTAGGTATGGGAAATACTTCGCTTCACTGGAATCTTCCCAGTTCGGTTTCCATCCTTCATTGAGAGCCCTGACAATTATGGTCAGCTTTGTGTAAGCGGCAATTGATTTGAGGTCTCCTTCAAGCTCGGGTGCTGAAGTACTCAACTCAAAAGTTGCTGCAGGATCTATCTTTAAGATCCTGCAGGCATCTTCGAATGTTTTCACCCGGTCAGTAATTTTGCCAGGTGAACACCGGACGATGTCTCCAAAAGTGATTAGTAGTTTTTTCATTACAGTTTTTGGTTTAGCGATTGATTAGTAAATATTCATTGTGAAGTTTGAGGAACTCTTTGTTGGAACCGAAGTAGGTGGCCAGCTCGGCAGTCGGGAAGCAAAGGCGCGAGCCGACACGCGTAGCCGTGAGCCAGCGATCGCAAACGTGGTACGAGAAGCCGAGCCCCGAAGAGGTTTTCTTATATTCGAAATAGGCGAAGTATTTTTTCTGATCTCCATTACTCCAATCCGGATTCCAATTTTCACGCAACACCTCAGCGATGATCATCAGCCTGTCAATTGCAGTGAGATCAGCAGCCTTGCGTTTTTGAAGCGCGATGTATAAGGCATCCTTGAATTTCATTTTCATGAACGCTGGGTAAGCATCACTGAATGATTTGATGCGATCCATGATGCTGTCGGTAAGCACTTTTTTGCTGAAGTGTTTTTCAAGCATTGCTTTTAAATCAGCAGGCGCGGTTGGGTAAAGGACCTTCGCGGCCTTCTCGGTGATTTGTAATGGTTTCATTTGTGTTTTTGGTTAGAAAGGTGATTGTGTTATTTACTATAGTATGCCTGAAATCTTATGACACTATTGTATTCAGGCGACTTGATCAATCCGTCACCCATTCCAGACAGCGATTCGGCCCCAGCTTCATCAATGATTACTCTTGAATCAGCCTCCTTTGGAACCCTGAAACAGATCTGCACAGGAAAGTTTACTTTCGCATCACCGGTGATTACTTTTACTGATGCCCGCTGAGTCGCTGCAATAATTCTGAAACCAGTTGATCTTCCTTTTTGTAAAAGGATTCTCAGGTTTTCTTCCAGCGATTTATCTTCGCCAATACATTCCCGTTTTGTTTTTGTATTCCCACTCGCGTACTCTCCAACAGCAACGGTTTCGTAAATTTTTAACTCATTCCCGGTACGTGATTGAGCAACAGCATCAGCAAACTCGTCGAATACAATAAGGGTTTTCCGTTTCTTATTATTTTTTACAAGAGCATTCATCTCTTCAACCAGGACTTTCATTTCCTGTTCGATTTCAATGATGTCATTGAACACTTCGATACCCGAATCTTTATATTTTGTAAACTCATATTTCGGATCGAGAATGATAATCTTCTCTACACCGGCCAGTTTAGCATACTCAATGGTTGAGCGAATGGAAACAGATTTTCCGCTTCCTGTTGCACCGCAAACCAAGATGTGAGGTGTTGAATGGTTTTCTAAATCCCAGACAACAGTGTTGTTATAATTGTCTTTGCCAATCGGTATTTTGAAACCAACAAGAGCAGCTGGATCAAATGCCAGGTCAGCATCGCGCTTCTTTGAAAACTCAACCGATAAGTAAGACTTGGTATCATAAACAACCAGGTCGGTGGATATTCTCACGTTTGCAACATTTAAAACACTGGCAATGTCAAGGCGATGGCTGTGTATGGAGGCGATTTTAACACCGGCAGAAACCTCCAGCAGGTATGTGTTGCTTGAATAGCCAGAGAATTTGTGTGCAACTTTTACAATCGTTCCGAAGCTCCTCAGAACGTGTTCAATTTTTTGTTCGTCTGTCATGTTTTTATTATCTAAATCGTATTGAATGAATTGTGATGCGTTCTCACGGAACTGCTTAATGATGCTTGGGCTTACAATTGCCAGTGAAGAATCCCGGACTTTCTTCAATCTCTTTTCGACGAGATCCTTTTTAAGCGGATCAACATTAAAATCTCCGATCTCAGCTATCATTGTCTTGGCCCAGAAATCGTACAGCTCTGCCTTGTCAATGAAGTTGTCAGAATCGTTAATCAGATACACATAATCAGGATTGTTCACGGCCTCAACCATCCGCTTCAATGGTTCGTACAGCAGCGCTTCGTATAGCTTCCGGGTATCATTGTCAACACCAATCTTGAAGGCTATAATTTGCTGTGATCCATCTTTATTCTGGGAGACCTTGTTTTCCACAAACCAAACTTCGTCAACAGTGTTCCCGGTTTTCTGCTCATAACAATTGATGTACGTGATTGCCTGGATGCCGATCGACAACTTTAATTCCTGCTCATCGGAGAAAGAGGTTTTTGATTTGTGATCGATGATCACTAGCTTATTGTTATTGGTGATCACCACCAGGTCAATTTTCGCATGACATGGCAGTGGGATATCCACGCCGTTGATCGTTAAAAATTCATCACAGTAAACTTCGGCCTCCAGAACCTCTTTTATTTCATTCATGTAGGTCCCGATCTCGCCAAAGAAATTTTTCAGCAGCGTGGAGACTGTTTTGAAACACTTCTGTTTGCATTCTTCAACAGTTGGTGTTGTTTTTTGAAGCTTCCATTTGTATGCTTTAAATTCATCAATGTGATCGAATGCAATAATTTCCAATGCCGCGATATCCAGATCCACACCGTTTTTCTTTGCGGTGAAAAACTTGTCTAATGCTGCATGATATGCCTGGCCTGCAACAGTTGTTGCGGAGCTTTTTGAATTTTCGCCATAGATGTAAATCATCTCAAAGCCTTTTTCATTGCGGGCGAACTGAGAGAGCTTTGAATAACTCCAGCTGCTGATAAGGAAGTTGGCGAACAGGCTGCTTAACTCCTCGGGCGTATAATTTCTATAGACGTGCTGGCTCATGGCATGGAGACTTTAGCGTTTGATTTTAGCGCCTTACCAATTGCCAGCTTTTGTTTTGCAATCAGCGTGTTGAAAATTTTATTCTTTTCATATGACGCATATTCTTTTTCAAGGAATGTCACCTGGCTTAATTCCTGGCACATTGCAATTTCATCCTTGATCTGTTGTGAAACCTCGGTCATTGAATTGTCTTCTGCATCCGCTTTAGGTTCAGAGTTGTCAACATATTCAATGTCCATTGTCTCAGGATCTTTAATCGCGCCCTGGTCAGTAGTCAATGCGATTTGCATGTCAACAGATAGGATTCCGAATTTCCCAAGCAATAATTTAAGTACCGTTTTCTTTGCCATTGAATCAAAGTCCAGTGTCCAACGGCTTTTTTCTACGACCCAGGATTTTGGGCTTTTGAATGTTTGCGAATACGTTTTCGCATGGGCTGTTACCCGCGCCACCGTCCAGTAGAAATATTTTTCAAAGCCGTTGATCATTCTGAAATAGGCAACGTATCCGGTGATTTTGTCAGAAGTCTTTTTGGAAGTGTCGAAAACATAATCTCCCGTGATCCGGTTCTCAGAAATCAATTCACCTTCATACACCTCGGACACATTGATTGTGAGGTACTGTGCCGTCCGCATGGCAAGCTGGACATAACCGCGCCACATCATTTGAAATTGAGCGACAGCCACGCCGTTTTCTTTGTATGGAACAATGGCCGCGAACCCTAGGTTGTTTTGAATGGGTAGGTCCAGTGTCGCTGCAATTACCGCTGCGCTTATCACGCTGTTGGGATCACACTCTGCAAGTGCCGGATTTGTTTTGACCGCAGATATTATGCTGCTGATGAATCCAGCAGACTTTTTACCAAGCATTTCCTCAAAGCGTTTTTTTACAGCTTCCTGAGAAAGCAGGTTTACCAAGGTTGGTTTAGGAGGTGGAGTTTTTGCAACGTCACTATTTTCTTTTACATTTGTCATCTGAAATGATTTTAAGATTTAATTATTGAATTACGGAGCCGTGCTACAACACGGCTTTGTTGTTTTTATAAGGATTCGTTTGCTGAATCAGATAAGTTCCAAAGCAAGGTTTCATAATGGGTCCTGTATGTTCCGCGTTCATATAACCGGTTAAGGATCCTGGAAACCTTTCCAAGGACATCCCATCTATAAGGTTCAATTCCTTTTTCCAGCTGATCACAAACCCGATCAATTGCATCTACATGCATGGTCTCCGCATGATGATGGTATTGCGCTGCTTCCGGATGTATGATTTCGAGAGTCATTTTTTTATTTGTTACTGTTGAGCTTTAAGTTTTTGTACATGCTGCGTTCCCATGATCCGGCCCTCACCGGTTTTCAAGTTGATGACACGCGAGCAGGTGATGCCTTCCCATTTCACAAACCATCGGATGCCTGATTTCTTTTCGTGGAGTATCATATGGTTGCTGATTGAATTTGTTGACTCAGGTGAACGCCCTTAATTCTTCTTGCCAGGAAGGTGCCGATGGAATCAGTCAAGAGCAGCTCCTTCCATTTGTCTTCGGGGAAATCTGCGTAGTGATATATCCCGCCGTTATTAAACTCAACTTCAAGGATTGACTGCTCAGGAATGTATTTTGTCCGGGCAATGTTTGTGCTTTGCGTCCACTGCTTTTCCAGAACAAACGGGCCGGCATTCAGTTTTTTGAGGATCTCCCGTTCCTGTTCTCTGAGCTCGATTAATTTTATCTGGTCGGCATTGTTAATCGCATCTTTTTCAATGATCACGATCTGTTCACCGCGATTATCAGCAAGCTGTTGGTAGAGGTTGTCTGTCATTCCATGTCTGCTTTTAATTGTTCAACAAATTCTTCTCTTACTAAACCCATCTTCAGGAACCGTTCCGCGCGTGCGATGATCAGCGCATCGTCACTCTTCTGATGATGTTCCTTAATGCAATAGAACTCGCAGCGTAATTTGTTTTCCATCCACAGGATGTCAGCTGCTTTGTTGATCGCCTGCTGGTTTACTTTCAGCGTTTGCAGTCTTCGATAATTGTCAGCGAACTCCTGCAGGTTTTTAACCGGTGCCGGTTCAAAGAAGATGGAGTTGTGTTGTAATACTTTGCTCATGCGTTTGATCTGATTGTGATGCGATGCATCGGGGTCTCGTTTATTTTCTGCGGAACAACAAAAGGTTCGAACTTGTACTGCTCATCAGCAGGCCGGGGGATTGATTGTTTCTCTACCTTCCTGATGAATGAATCTGTTGCAACAAACCGGCTGAATAGGTAAGTGGATGTTGAAGTCTCATATGGTATTCTACCACCTTGCAGAATTCTTTTTTCTATTTTGTAAATGTCCTCAGCTGTGAGACCATGTAATGAATGATGTCCGTTGTAATATTTATCCATGCACGTTTTGCAGTAAGGGCAGTACCCATCGGCAGTAATTATTCTTTTCCAAAACTGATTTACCGGCTTATTCGTCCGGCACCTGGGGCAGAATTTCTCTTTCATTTTTCCTTCCCCCATCTGTACATGACAATAACTATTGTGAGCGCTTCAAGCAGGCAGAAGGCCAGTAGCGCAAGCGGTATGATGTAGTAGTTGGGGTTCATGAGGTGACGTATAATTTATCGATTGAACTTTTTTTGTACTGGAATCCTTTACCGGCTCCAAGGCATCTGTATTTCACCTGGTCTTTCTTTCTTTTCCCGTAGAGATATTTTTTTGACCGGCCCGTGATTTTCATCGCTTCTTCCTCACTGATCCAAGGATCTTCTTCTTTGTCGGTCACCTTCAGCTTGCGCTCCAGCCTTCCCATGCGGTTGAAGATCTTTTCGAAGTTGGTGAGCACCTGTTGTTCGAAGGTCATGACACAATTTTGGATTTCGACTCATTGATTCTTGCCTGCTTAGCAGCGTAGTAATCAGTTATAGCATTAAATGTCTCTTCGGAACATTCTTGTTCTGAAAAAGCTTTTGCAATCGTCAGCCTGCCAATACCGGATTCTGCTTCAATATTTTTGAAGTCTCCGTGATCCTTTAGCTGATTCCACAAATCGAAACTTTCTTGGTCAATTCTCATTTTACTATACTTTAATTATTACTTTTCTATACTTGTTCTGCAAATGATACGCAAATATATAGCGAATGTTTTGTTTAAACAAGTATTATTTATGAACATTTGCTAAAGTTTTGCTAAAGTTTTGGAAATGAAGCCGAAAAGATTCAGTCAACGTATTGCCCAGGTCATGGAAAAGACCGGTATGAGCAATGACGAAATGGCTATTGCTATGAAGATAAAGCCGCGGATGTTCAGCGACTATATAACCGGCGTCTTTGATGAATCTTCAGGCGATTCTCGGCGAAGAAAACATCTGCAAAAGTTAGATGAGATAGAAATTGCTTACGATGCAAAAATGAAACGTCTATCTGAAATGGAGCCTATGCAGAAAGGCAGTATCAATGAAATTTTGGCCGATCAGCAACGCCAAATAGACGAGCTGACCGGAAAGTTGTCGCGGGTAATGAAACACTTAGGAATGAATTAAAGAGGGTTGTCGATGAATATCGACTTGTCTGATACTATTTGTTTCTCGACAATATAAAATTTACCGCGACGGGCAAATTTATAAGCAATAATTAAACGATGGAGAAGGTTTTTAGATTTCCATTCTGTGATGATAATTCCGTCGTGCGCTACGGAGGCTGCCGCGATTAGCTGATTCATTAAAGGTCGTTATTAAATTGTTTGTAATACAATCAAATCTCATGACTACAATATAACCAAGGGAGAGTACATATATTTCAACTGTTAATAAGTAAAGATTGAAACTCACCCTATTTACTTAACAATAAAATCTGAAACCATGAAAAAACTGTGTCTGTTCATTTTAATTATTTTTCCTGTAGTACTGATGGCTCAGGAAAAAGTACTAATCCAAAAAATATCGGTTAATCTTGATGCAAACCCAAAAGTTAAAAAAGGCAATGTTGAATCGGTAACTGATGCATATTTTGAGATTGAATTAAATCTCCTGGCTGAAAACAATGAGTATGTAGCCAGCAAGGATGTTGAAAAAATATCAGTGGGGAATGTGGCCACCATTTATATTACGAACCAAAATGGTACAGCGATACATTTCAAAAACACAACAGAGCTTCTAAATTATATGTCAAAAAGAGGATACGATATGATTTCTCAATCAAAAAAGCAATACGGATATAATTATACTTTTAAACGTAAATAGCAATGAGAAATGCATTTCTAATTTTACTCACTGTGTTTGCATCTTGCAAGAAGCAAGATCCGGATTCCAAAACAACAATACCGGCCCCGATCACAACTCATGGAACGATTATACAGGATAATAGATTAATTGGAGGTTGGCGGCTCGATTCCATTCGAGTTGATTCTGTCGTAACCGTAAATAACCTTTCATTTTCTACAGCACCGTTTACAGATTCCATAGTCTTTTCAAACGACCATCTGAAAAGTTTCGCTTGGTTAATCGGAACAGGATATATTGATGCCACTTCTGGTTTCTTTGATACGTGGGATACACCTCATACAGACTCTCTTTTCATACACTCCAACCAGTCTTACAATGTTTACCTTTCTTACAAATACCTTATCAATAACTCCTCTTTGACGATCGCACTTCCCCACCCGGTGAATGGTCATTACCGAAACGAATTGCATTATAATAAATAATAACAATTGTCTTCAAAAGTGTTACCCCTGATGCTTTCTGCGGCATTACCTACCAATGAAAAACATAAAGTTATATCCAGTCCCGTCCGGACCGCTTAAAAAAAGGTTGCTTCGAAAGGATGCAACCTTTTTTTGTTGACTGAATTGAAACTATAAATTCCTGTTGATGATGTCCAGTAATGCCTTGCTTTGCATTACACCGGATTGTCGCCACTTTATCTCTCCGTTTTTAAAAAGTATCAGTGTGGGAACACTTTGAACCTGGTAGTCAATTGCTACCTGTTGATTCTTATCAATATCTACTTTCAGAATTCTTGCCTTTTCTCCGACCTGGCCTGCGAGTTCCTTTAGAATTGGCGCCATCATTTTACATGGTCCGCACCACTCGGCAGAAAAATCCACGAGAGTTGGTTTTTCGGAATTAATGATCTCAGAAAATTTAGACATGATTTCCGGGTTTTGAAATGATCCTTGGTTAATCCAGGGAAGATGCAATGTCCGGGAATATTTTTTAAAAACGAACTGCGTTAGTTTCTCACCGTCACCACATTTTCCTTAAATCTTCTTGATACAAAAAGGTATACCAATGATACAACAGCCATCAGAAAAGTGAAAAATAAATAATATTCCGCTCCGCTCAGTTTAGAAAAAATGCCGCCGGATGCAATGTTTGAATTAATTGCCGAGACAAGCAGGTTGCCTCCCGCAATAGTGAGTAACCAAAACGACATGATCGTGCTTTTCATGGAAGCCGGAGCCTGGGTATATGCATATTCGAGACCGGTCTGGTAAACCATTACTTCTGCTGCCGTGATGATGATATAAGCAATCAGTTGCCAGCCGATGCTGGGTGAATTTCCTTTGTCAATCTGTACCTGTATCCACCAGATCACTACAAATGAGAGGACACTGAGAATAAAACCCGTTCCGATTTTCCGGTATGCATTAAAGTTAATTCCCAGCTTTTCAATGAAAGGATAAAGTCCGTAATTAAAAAGAGGAATATACAGCAATACCAGAATCGGGTTGGCCGCCTGGACCTGCGAAGCCAGCCAGTCAATTCCTAAAAAATGCAAATCCATGTTTGCAGCCTGCAGTACCCATTCAGAGGAATTCTGATCATTAAGCATCCAGAAAAAAGGAACAAAAGCGAATACAGCCAGCACTCTCCATACTGCCTTTACACCTTCCACAGATTGTTCTGAGAATTTTGTTTTTGCAATTTCAAAAAGCGATTGATTCTTTTTTTTTCTACCGACGTTGCGAAGAATAAAAAAATTGATTGAAACAAAATTTTCTTTTTTGAAACCTGAAGGTGGAACTTTCTTGTATTTCCTACTGCCCAGGACAAAAATGATTGTAGCCAGGAACATAAGAATTCCCGGAATGCCGAAGGCCAGGCCGGGACCGTAATGTTTCAGAATAAGAGGAATGAGAAGCGTGGAAAAAAATGAACCGAAGTTAATGCTGAAATAAAATAAGCTGAATGCTTTCGACATTAAATGGCTGTTGGATTCGTCAAACTGGTCGCCCACGTTTGCTGATACGCATGGCTTAATCCCACCCGAACCAATGGCAATCAGCAATAATCCGATTGAGAAGGCCTGAAGATCTGTATGAAAAAACGCAAGACAGGCGTTGCCGGCACAATAAACAAGAGACAGGTACAAAATGGTTTTATATTTTCCCCAATACCAGTCTGCAATGATTCCGCCTAACACAGGAAGAAAATAAACGAGCGTATTAAAAAAATGTGTTTTATCATTTGCCTGCGCATTTGCAGCCTGTGATAATGCCGGATCGTTCGTGGGATTGTAAAACTGCGTAACCAGGAAAATGGTCAGTATGGCTTTCATGCCATAGAAGCTGAACCGCTCGGCAGCTTCATTTCCTATGATGTAAGGTATTCCGGGAGGGAATTTGCTGCCTGGTTTTTTCACCTTCAACTTTTTGAATAAGTCTCAAGGTGCAACTGTTATTGAAAAGACCGAAAGTATTTTCTATAAACCGAAAAGTTTTCCAGGCAACCTGTTTTAATTACCCGGCAAAAGGTTAAATGCTCTCCCCGATAATCAGCCTGATCTTATCTTTATATGAACGGCTTAGTTTCAATTTCTCCCCGCCTGTTAAATAAAGATAGTACTCCCCGTTGAAATATGGCTTCATCTCTTTGATGTATGAAATGTTGACGATAGTAGAGCGATGGATGCGGATAAAAACGGCCGGATCGAGTTTCTTTTCCAGCTCATTCAGGCTGATATTTTTCAGGTACGATTTCCCTTTAGCATGGATCTTCACATAATCGCTGTCTGCTTCAAACCAGGTAATATCATTTAAATTCAGAAAAGAATAAGCATCATTTCCTTTGATGAGCATCCTGGTTATGAATTTTTTCCCGGCATTGATATAGTCTGTGAGAGAATTCTGAAGGTCGCTGATTTGTTTCTGGATATGTCCGGCCGGATTCTTCCGCGCCAGCACTTTTTGAATCGCTGATGCAAAGCGTTCTTTATCGAAGGGTTTCAGGAGGTAATCAACTGCACTTATTTCAAATGCTTTGATGGCGTATTGATTGTAAGCCGTTGTAAAAATAACCAGCGGGAGATCTTTCAGTTCACTTAACATTGACAGCCCGTCCAGCTCGGGCATCTGAATATCTAAAAAAATTATATCAGGATTGAGCTGGTTAATGCTGTTCAGCGCAGCGAGCCCGTTTTCACATTCGGCAATTATTATAATATCGGGGAAATCAGCTATGTATTTTTTGATGACGTCACGGGCAAGTGATTCATCATCGGCAATAATTGCTTTCAGGGTATTGCTGTCAGTTATCATGCCTGTATGGGAAGTGTAATGCGTGCCACAACTCCTTCGCCGGGCACATTCTTCAAGTCGAATTCAGAATGATTATTATAGAGTTGATGAAGCCTTTCTTTTGTATTTGCAATTCCTATCCCTTCTTTAAAGTTATTAAAATCAATTGCAGCGCCGTCATTTTGTACTTTTAAAATAAGCCGGTGATCGGAAACAAGAGTTTCAATATTGATTTTACCCGCATCTGAAGATAAAGATATCCCATGCTTAATTGCATTTTCCACGAGTGGCTGAAGAATGAATGCCGGCACTTTTTGTGAGACAGAATTCGGGTCAATGTCAAATGAAATGTTCAGCCGGTCATGAAAACGGATTTGCTGAATTTCCAGGTATAATTTCAGCAGGTGTATTTCCCGTTCCAGTAAAATAGTCTGCTGCTGGTCTTCCAGGCTGAGACGAAGCAGATCGCTGAGCCTTGTAAGCATATGAATTGCTTTCTCATTTTCATTCTTAAGCATGAGGCTTACAATTGCATGATGCGTGTTGAAAAGGAAATGAGGATCAAGCTGCATTTTCAGCAGGCTGAGTTTTGCTTCTGCAAGCTGCGTGTGCAGTTGCTGGTTTCTCATCTCAGCTTCCTTCGCCAAAATTTTGGAACGGCTGCTGCTTTCGGTATATAGCACAAGATAAGTTGTGCCGACTACCAGGAAATAAAGGAGAAGATAAATGTTCAGCTTCAGAATAAAAACCGCTGCATAATCAGAAACCGGCGGCATAATACCGGTCATGTTCCGGGTGATAAGTCTTACTATGGGAATCTCAATTGAAAATTCAATTGCGATAAAAAAAAGAGCCAGGAAAAAATGCCGGATAATTCCTGCAACGAGTTTTTTTTTACTTATCGGGAATTTTATTGACAGGAAAATAACAACCGGCGTCAGCAGCGTCCATAAAAACCATCGGATAATGTATTGCAGCCTGTCAACCGGATCCACTTCCAGGTTCCCGATATCATGCGCAATTTTATCTTCGATCAGGATGAGCAGTGCAAAAACCAGCCAGAATAAAAAAATAGAAACGAGAATCTGTTTCCGGTTTGTTCTGAAAAATTCCCGTATATCGAACTCACGAATCATTCGCAAAGTTATTTAATTAAACAAATATGATCTCAGGAATGCAAAACAGGAAACGGATTGATTACATGACCTGCAATTTGTTTTTTCTCATTGTAAGCTTCTCCTTCCTTTGCTTTTACCTTATTTAAGAGTAATTCCCAAAGCTTATCGTATGGTATTACTTCCAGCTCTTCAGTTGCCTGTTCAACTTCTGATGATGCTTTCATTCGGGCAAGAAATTTCCTTGCAAGCTGCATTGACTTCGTGTAATCCATGTTGTGTTTCAACAATACCAGAATCATTTTCATAAAATAATAACTGCGATGATTTTTTTTCTTCCTGAGATTGCGGTTGCAATAGGCCTGGAGCGCTTCTTCCATCCTGATAACCTCAGGGTAATTCCCGATGTTGATGAGAAGAATTATATGAGCAACCAGGATGGTCAGGTTAAACCCCGATTTATCCTGTGAGTACATTGGAACTTCGTTGATGAACCTGAACAGGTTGAATTTGTGTTTTGGTAAAGTATCAGGAAGAACAAAATTAAGATACGCTTCAAAGATTTTCCACTTCTCAATCCTGATCGGCGGAAGCGTTTTGAATTTTGGGTGATCAGTCACACGGTAAAATATTTCAAGCGATTTACTGTAATTGCCGGAATGCAGGCACAGGAGAAAATAATATTCCAGGAAGATCAGCCAGTTATCCGTGCCGGCTTCAAATAAATTTTCACACGTAACGGCACATTGTTCGCCCTCCGTGAAATCACACAAAGAAAAGCTGCTGTACATTTTGTACAGTGCAAATTCGGCTAGCCGGCCTTTCTGCACAAGATGTTTATTCCTGTCAAAGTAAACTGCCGCCTTATCACACCATTCGATTACCTTTTTATGCTGTGCTGTCATCTGGAAATACCTGACAGCCACCCTGAAATGGTTAAGCTTATTCTGGAAGGTTGGATAGCGTTTTGTTATTTTTTCAACTTCAAGTAAAAGAAGTTTTGATTTTTTCCTGATGGAATCCGACGGTGAAATTTTGTGATGCAATTCCAGAATTATCAGCTGGGACAGCTCCTCAACTTTTAATTCGGCATCCAGGTTCTTCAGGGAATTTTTTAAAAGCTTATCCTGTTCCAGGAATCCTGTTTTTGAGCCGGCATACGCGGCATGATAACGCATTAAGCGCGTAGCCATGACCAATATACCATTCAGCTGGTATTTTTTTGCCTGCTGGATTGTTTGTCGTAAAATATTTATTGCTGCATGTCTCTTGAATTTCAAAAACAATAATTGGGCGAGCAGCAGGTTTCTCCAGCAGCGGTGATGAGCAAGGTCACATGGATCTCTGAGTATTTTTGATGCATCAATCCGCAGTGCTTCCTGCAACAATTTTTCATGCAGGCGGTATTTCAGGACACGAAAAGAACGCGTATCATTTTCATTATAAAGCTGGCGGGAAATAATCTCATTTTTAACAGAACCTGTTTCAGAGATAGTTTGAAAAAGCTGGAAAAGCTTGGTATCGGCGTCAGGAAGTGTAGAAACCTGCATTTTTTTTGCCTCTCTCGAAGTAACAATTTGAATCAATTCTTCCAGATTTTTCATATTGAGTTGGTCGTTTACATTATTTATTTGCCTTATTATCCACTTTTTTCTAGATTAGGAAGTAAAAATAGTGAAATAATCCAAGTAACAAAATGAAGTAATTCGTTTTGGATTTAGGTGCCAGTATTCAGAATCTTGTCAAATATTAAAAAAGTAACCCTTAAAAATTATAGACCCATGGAACTCCTGATCGCTATTCTATTTGCATTAAACGTGTTTGTTGAACCGGAAAAAACAATGGATGAACTAAAAGCTGAACATACGGCCGAAGTGGCACATGCCGAGGCAATTATTAATAGTCACCATTACAGAGTTAATCCTGAAACCGGGATCATTATTATTGATGAAACAGGAAATTAAACACCTTGCTGCAGCTCAAAAAATCTGTTTGTCTGCTGAGTTTTACTTAGACAGTTTTTTGTTGATAGCCGGTGGAAATCTAAGGTTGGGTTCTGCCGGCTTATTTTAACTCTGATGACAAATTAGTTTACCATGCCACACTAAAACTAAAATTATATGGCCGGTTTCTTTAAAAAGATAATGATCATTGATGATGATAAAGTAGATCGGATGAGTCTTAAAAAGATTCTTGGAAAGCATGAACTTGCTGAAGAGATCATAGAGGCTGATACCGGAATGCAGGCGCTCGACGTACTTACAGCCGTAGGCATGCAGCACCAGCAATTTCCTGAACTTATTTTTCTTGACGTTAACATGCCGGCGATGACAGGTTTTCAGTTCCTGGATGTATTTAACCAGCTCAGCTACGGATATATCAGGCGTTGCCGCATCGTAATGTTGAGTTCAGTAGAGGATAAGACCGACCGGGAACATGCGTTAAAATATGAGAACGTTTCCGGATTTTTTATCAAGCCGCTTACAAATGAAACGGTGGAAGCATTAAAGAGCCAGCTGCGTCACACCAATGCATCGTAAAGGACCGGTAAAGCAAACCGGAGGAAGGACAACTTAATATGAAATACAAAGAAGTTAAGTTAACTAAGAGAGAAATTGAAATAATTAATTACCTCACGCTTGGCCATAGCAGGAAAATGATAGCGGTTAAGCTGAAGATCAGTCTGAAGACTGTCGATACACACTTGCGTAATACCCGCACTAAAACCCACACCACCAACATGCCCGAGCTGATTCGCTTCGGCAATGAAAATCTTTTGCGCGTAAAATAGCGTGCACTTTTTCTAAGGGTTTTTACCTACACATTTTTTCGTAAGGGTTTATTGGTATTGACAGATGTTGTTTTGTGGTACATCTTTATCGCGGAGATTAATCATCCACTTCAGAACAGATTTTTATTTAAGAAAGAAGGTGAAGAAATTTAATCATATTTTATTCCCTCTAATAATCTCAGTCTTGGATCTTTTTGGTCAAGAAGGAGGCATACGATTTTACTCTTATGATTACCCGGGCTTTCCGGATATTGAGAAAGAAGGAGGAATTAAAATAGTCGATGAACTAGTTCATGCGGTTGAAAATAAATCCTTAAATTATTATGAACTGGCAAAAAGTAATATTATCAGCAATGATTACTATTATGATTTTAGAAATAATATTGAAAAAACAAAAAAAATTGCGATTGAGGTTGATTGGAAAAAAGTAGAAATGATAAATATTATTATTGAGCAGAATTACTCTACGGATTCTATTTCATTGCTTTCTAATGGCGGCACTTCTCATTTACCTACAATGCTTTTAGGATCCGATTCTATTACGACACATTTTATTCATAATAGAATAGAAAGATATTTTGCATTGAAGATAAATAGTAATACGGATATCACGAATAAAAGAGAAAAATTAAAAGAAGTCCTCGAAGATGTTTATGCAGACAAAGTAAAACTTGTGTTGGAAATAAAGTACAGAAGATTTGATTTCCCTGTTAAGTATAGAATTATTCCACGTAACGCAGGTCTAGGTTTCCAGTTTCAAAGAAAAATAGATTTGTCTTTTTCATACGTAAATGATGACTTGGTTGGAAATATTTTTATTGCACTTCCATTTAGAATTAGGACTCGCAAACCAACAGCTAGCGCTGCAGATTTTAGATGGATAGGTGATGTTATCTCTTTCGGTCCTACCTTTGTAGTTGAAAACAGCAGTACAAAACCTGAAGGCGTTGGTGGTTTTTTAGGTCTGGGGCTATCTGAGAGTGGGCAAATGATATTAGGAATTTCAGGTGGGTGGATATTCACTCCTCATCAAACAAAAACATTTATAGGGCTGAGTTATAATGCGCTCGGGTTCATTGAAGGACTTGTTGATTTAGTAAATGATAAACCTGCCTGGAAACAAAAAAATTATTAATCAACTTTATGCCAATCTATCGTTGTCAAATTGCTGATTGTGGGAGACAAATGAATGCCAGTCCGCCGCCGGGCTATGTTTGCCCTACATGTCGCAGTGTTGATAGTTATAGGCTTGTAATGGGAATAAAGAAAAAGGCTTTAGCTTCTTCTATAAGAAAAAAAAGTGCTCGTAAGCCCAAATTTAAAAAGTCAAAAAAAGGTAAGACTTCTAAGAAATAATTTTAAGATTATAACCGCAATGCCTTCTGGACAGTGCTATAAAAATTATTGCTTTTAATCATATCTCATCTTCTTTTCTCTATTTTTCTACATTTGTCGACCCTTACTTTTTAGAGAAGTAATTTCTATCTGCGACAGTTTCTGAACAAAAGAGATTTTCGAAATATTGAACGTTTCGACGAGCAAATGATTTATAACGGCACCGGTTACAACGAAAGCGTTTATAAGTTCTAAGCGAATCTAATTAGAAAGGATTAAAATTGTATAACGAAACTGTTTTGAAGAATCGAAAAGCAGAATCTAAATAGCGAAAACCGGCGATGTAAGGATTTTTCATTCTATTATTTTCCAATTTGCAATAAATAATCTCATGACTAAAACTCGGCTAGAAGCTTTCAGCGACGGAGTAATCGCAATCATCATTACCATCATGGTGCTGGAATTGAAAACTCCGCATGAGCCAACATGGGAAGCGTTGAAGCCATTGTTGTATGTCTTTCTCAGCTATATTATGAGCTTTATAATTATAGGAATATACTGGGGTAACCATCATCATCTTGTTCATATCGTTACACATGTTGACAGTAAAATCATATGGGCAAATCTTCATTTGCTTTTCTGGCTGTCGCTGATCCCGTTTGCAACGGCATGGATGGGCGAGCATTTCGCAGCGGTTCCGGTTGCAGCGTATGCAGTTCTTTTAAACATGTGTGGTTTCGCGTATTGGATTTTACTGCGGACAATTATCGGCGGTCATAAGGACAATGAAATCCTGTTGATCCCATTGAAGAAGCAGGAGAAAAAAGGACTGGTGTCACTGGTGGCTTATTTAATTGCTACCGCCGCTGCATTTTTACACCCTTATATTTCATGTGCTGTGTTTATACTTATTGCAGTGATGTGGTGGATACCCGACAGGGGAATTGAAAAGACGATAGGAAAATGAAAAAGCTGAAGTGATAAATGATCAACGTGGTATAAAATAAAAAAACCTGCAGATAATCCCTGCAGGTCTTTATATAATAATAAGAAGTAATGCAGTTGTTACAGCGCTGACTGACCTTTTTTGGTAATCAGGAAGCCGTCGCCTGATTTTCTCAGGAACCCTTGCTTCACATTCTGGTTCAGGTACTGGCTCGGATTGATCAATGCTGTAACCCGGGCAGCTTTCAATGCATCCGTAACATCTCTGGTCACAGGGTTATTCTTCCCGTTTTTATTCAGCCAGAGAGCCGCTGCAAGGAATTTAGCACGCTGGTTAGCTCCAACTTTTTTAGCCTGGATAAAAGCTGCAAGATCTTTTGATGAAGTTGAGCTTTTTACACCGGAAATTTTCATTGCAGAAGATTTTGAAGCAGCTTTTTTCCAGCTTCTTCTTGCATGATGACGGGAAACCTTTCCATTCTCAGATGGAGCCGTAACCTCATCCGCAACCATCATATCTTCTTCTGTACCCCGGACAACACGCAGCAACGACGGAGTCTGGTTTATAATTTTATCTAATTGTTTGGTGACCCATTCTTTATCACCCTCGCCGATGAAGTGTATTGCTCCAAGGCGGAATTCAATTTTACTTTGAGACATGTTGTTTGATTTAATTAATTAAAATAATATTGATGAATAATATTTTAGTGTGTGTTGCTGTTACAGCCTGACAAAGGTAAATAATTGTATGCGCTGAAGTTCAATATGTGTTGGCGGTTTTTGAATATTCATGTTTCAAGCAGAATTGATTTTGAAAAAACATGAATCGTCCAAATTACACGCGGATATGTTAAACAAAACAAAAAAATCTATCCTGTATCTTTACAACGGATTAGATGAAAAAAAATTCTTGCTGATGAAAATAAAAAGTTTGATTTGTTTTTTTTTCCTGATTGTGATTGCATTCTGCCAGCGATGTGTTGCGGATAAACTCGAGAAAGGATTTGAGCGTTTACGCATTTTCGATTATTTCAATGCAAAAGATTTATTTGAGCAATCTCTCGGGAAGAGAACAGCAGGTGCTGCTTATGGATTAAGTGTAATCTATTCATTAAATAATAATCCGTTTTATAACCTCGATTCAGCACGTCACTATATTCTTGTAAGTGATTCCGGATTTTTACACACTTCAGAAAAGGAAAAGAAAAATTATCAGCTATTGGGAGTTACGTCCGCTTCTATACATGCGCAACGCGACAGCATCTGCGAAAAAGCATTTGAAGCTGTTTCTTCGGCATCAACAGTGGAAAAATTCGATACGTATATCACCAACTATTCTTTTTGCACAGAAGTTCAGCAGGCAGAAGAACTCAGGAATGCAGTCGCGTACATGAATGCCAAGGCACAAAATACTTCAGGCGCATATAAAAAATTTCTAGACTCTTACCACGCCGCTAAAGAATACAACGAGGCTGTAAGGCAATACGAAAAGAAGGTTTACGAGGAAACAACGGCAGAAAATTCAATTTCATCCTATGAAAGATATCTTTCAATCCACCCCGGCAGCGCCTATAAAATGCAGGCTGAAAATATGATCTACGCCTTATCGGCTCCGCACAAAACAATTGAAGAATATACTTCATATCTTAAAAAATATCCTTCAGGAAGTCACCGTGAAGAAGCATGGCGCGAAATTTTTAAACTCTATACGAAAGATTACAATGAACAGGTTTTAGAAAATTTTAAAAAACAATATCCTGAATATCCTTTTAAGAATGAACTGGAAAATGATTTCCAGCTCGAACGTTCATTTTTTCTTCCGTTCAGAAATAACAAGCTGTGGGGATTTATCAATGAAGATGGAAAAGAAATGATTAAACCGGAATATGAAGAGGTATCGCTGTTTTCGGAGGGACTTGCAGCGGTTCAGAAAAACGGCAAGTATGGTTATATCAATAAATCGGGAAAGATGATTATTCCATTTGTTTATGATGACGCTGAGTCCTTTAAAAATAATTCGGCAATAGTTACAAAAAATGACAAGTCAGGATTAATTAACCGGTCAGGCGAAGAACTTATTCCACTTGTATATGATAACATGTCTGATCCGTCGGGTGGTTTTTATGTAGCTTCCTTAAATGAAAAATCAGGATATATTACAAAGTCAGGTAATAAGCTGATGGAATTTGTGTTCGATTTTGCCGGTGATTTCAGGGACGGCTATGCAATAGCCGGAACCGATGAAAAATTCGGCTTGCTTAACAATGCCGGTAGTTTTGTTATTGAACAGCAGTATGAAGAGCTGATGTTTCTTTCGAACGGGTTGTTGAAAGCAAAACAGAATGATTTGTGGGGAATTATAGATACACACGGTGCTTTGATTGCTCCTTTTATATATGATGCTATCGGTGACTTCAGCCAGGGCAGATCATTGGTGATGAAAAATAAAAAATGCGGATTCATTGATGAGCAAGGGAAAGAAATTATTGCAGTTATATATCCTTTCCAGGAAAGCTTCCTTACCACCGCTGTTTTTAAAAACGGGTTTGTTGCATTGAGGCAGAAATTAAAAGCTGTTATTCTCGATTCACTTGGAACGAAGATCACCTTGCCTGGATATGAAAATACAGGTTTACCATCAGGCGAACTGATCCCCGTACGAAAAAATAAAAAATGGGGATTTGCCGATATGAATGGAAAGCTGAGAATCCCCTGCATTTATGAAGATGCATCTTCTTTTGAAAACGGGTATGCAAAAATCAAAATAAAAAAACTGGCAGGCATTATTGACGAATCAGGGAAAGAAATTATTTCACCGGCTTACGAAGATATTTTATTCAAGAATAATTTTTTCGTGGTAAGAATTAATGGAAAATCAGGACTGATCTCGAAAGAAGGAGCTGTTATATTCCCGTGTGAATATGATCGACTGGAATTTTTATCCGACAAAATAGTTTCTGTTTCGATGAATGAGCATCTTGTTTACAAAAATGTTCGGTCGGTAAAAGTGATATGGGAGGAGAGTAATTAATTTTTTAGAGTTTTCCGGATGGCCCTTTACTATATATTCAAATAGTTTATACACGTTTAAAACCTATCTTTGCTCAATATGATTCCGGGGCGAAAATATTTTCTGGTGAAGAGAACAGCGTGGATTGCAGCATGCCTGCTTTCTTTCTGTTTTTCTTTTAATACGTCTTTGGGAAGCCCGGTTTCCCCGAAACGTGAACAGGCAACAATCTCTTCGCTAACTGTTCATTCATGTCAGGAGTCGTTACTTGTAGAATGCCCTGTTGTTCCGGCGGCTGCAGGTATTGCAAAAAGCAATTCTCACCCGCGCGCGGGAAATACAGGTAAGGAATCGATTCATCATGTTTTTTATTTGTTTAGTGCAGGGAATTCTTTTTTGAATTTTTACATGAAACAGCTGCTTAACCAAAAGCAACATTCGTTGCGGCTGCATCTTGCTTTGTGCGTATTCCGGATTTGATTTTTCTTTCTCTCATGATTTAAATGTCGTTCAGAATTTTCAGAAGGAAATTTTGAACTGCGCCGTTGCTGAAAGATCCTGGTAATGGATTAAAATCATTTATATAAATCGTATCCTAATAAAAATAAAATGGAAGAACACCCGGAAAAAGAAAAAGGAAGAAATGGGATAATGGTGCCGGCCTTATTTGTGGCAGGCGCTATTGTGCTCATGATACTTCTTAAAATAATGATCTCATAACTAATTCCGGTATGCCTTTGTCGTACATCGGCAAAGGCATACCTTTATTATTCCAGATTCACACTTCATGAACCCGCTATTTCAAATACTGATTCAAAATTTTGTCAGGCAGCAGGCAAAGAAACGTGGTGAAAAGCCGCGTAAACCAAACCTGAAGGATACCTTGATTTTCAGGATTCACTTCCGGAGACAGGTAGTCGATGGATTCCTGATAATCACAGGCATGCTTTCGGCAGGATTAGGATTGAAAGGATTTTTACTGCCGAACGGATTTATTGACGGCGGCGTTACAGGTATTTCACTTTTGGTTTCTGAAATGAGCGGCTGGCCCCTGCCGGTTTTGATTTTTATAATCAATCTTCCTTTTATTTATCTTGGTTATAAAAACGTTGAAAAAATATTTGCTTTTAAAACACTCACGGCCGTGATCGGTCTTGCATTTTGCCTGTTGCTAATTCCATACCCGATTATCACCTCCGACAAATTACTGGTTGCGGTTTTCGGCGGATTTTTTCTTGGCGCAGGAATCGGTCTTGCAGTGAGGGGTGGTGGTGTGATTGACGGAACTGAAATTCTTGCTATTACCTTAAGCCGTAAGCTCAGCCTTACCATCGGGGATGTAATCCTGATCATCAACATTATTATTTTTACCATCGCAGCATTTGTGCTTTCGTTTGAGCGGGCTCTATATTCAATTCTGACTTACCTGGCTGCAGCCAAAACGGTTGACTTTTTAATTTCAGGGATTGAGGAATACACCGGTGTTACAATCATTTCCACACACAGCGATGAAGTGAGGAAAATGATTACAGATGTTTTAGGAAGAGGCGTGACGCTGTATAAAGGCAAGCGCGGGTATGGAACTCACGGCCACCAGTTGAATGAAATGGAAATTGTATTCACGGTTATAACGCGTCTTGAAGTTGCCAAGCTGAAAGCTGAAATTGAAAAAATTGATACCCAGGCTTTCGTTATTATGCATAGCATCAAAGATACAAAGGGCGGGATGATTAAGAAGAGGCCTTTGGAGCATTGATCTTTTTGATTCCCTGGAATTTCATTTTTCACTTTTTCAAATTGAACATGTTGTTTAATTTGCAGTTAGCTTCTTTATTCTTTTACTTTGTTGAGGTGAGATAAATTGTGGTAAACTGCACCGTTAAATCTTCGAACAGAGAAACCTGAAATGAATAAAGCGATAATTTATTTTCTGTTTTTTTTAATTCTTCTTCCCGGCGGGTATGCAGCAGCTCAGAACAAGACTGACAGCCTGAAAAAAGTAATTGCCGAAACGCCCGACGATAAGATCAGGGTGGAAGCATTGATCAGTTTGAGCAGGACATATTTCAACGATGATATTAAGCTGGCCATGAAGTATTCGAACGATGCTATGGCATTGTCTGAAAAAACAAAATATACAAAAGGCGTTGCTTTGGCCTATAAAACCATCGGCAATATCCTTTATATACAGGCAATGTATACTGAAGCAGTAAATGCATGGTTGAAGTCGGTTGAGCTTTTTGACTCCATTAAAGATATCCAGAACATGGCAAAGACTGAAAGTAATCTTGGAATGGTATATTTTGACCAGGGTGATGATCTGAAAGCCCTGGAATATTATTTCAATGCATTAAAGATGAACGAGGAAATAAACGATACTCTCGGGACATTAATTGTGTCAAATAACATTGGCGGAGTTTATTATAATAAGAAGGCAACGCATGGAAAGGCGCTGACATATTACCTGAAAGCATTGAATCTTACTACTTCTCCCAGCACTGCTTCTGTTGTCGACGGTGAAACAATAGGAACACTTTGCGCAAACATTGGTGAAATTTATCTTTTCAGGTATAGAGATAATCCTAAAAAAGAAGCTTCAATTGATTCGGAGAATAAATCCAACCTCGATTCTGCTTTCTTTTATTTTAATAAAGCAGTGAAAGCCGCTGAAGGAACACGGTATCTTCCCTATGTCTTAAATGATTTAGGCAAAGCATATGTAAAGAAGGGAGAATTCGACAGAGCAATTAAATATCAGACAGACGCATATAACATTTCTGAAAAACTGGACATGAGAAATGACATGGCGATTTCAATGGCAGGTCTTGCACAAACATACCAGCAAAAAGGTGATTATAAGCTGGCATTAAGTGCCTTTAAGACAGCAGAAACAGAAGCAATAGGCACCAACGCCAACTATCTCTTAAAAGAAATTTACGAAGGGTTAACAGCTGTCTATTCGGAACTGTCTGACTATGGAAATGCATTCAGGTACCAGAACTTGCTGATCAAAATCAAAGATGCGATTTATACAATTGAAGTGGATAAAAAACTTGGTAAGTTGCAGTTTGATGTGGATCTAGAAAAGAAAAAAGGTGAAATAAATTTGCTTACCAAGGACCAGGAATTAAAAGCGCAGGAAATCAAGCGGCAAAAGATGATGCGGAACAGTTTCATAGGTGGATTTGCAGTCGTGCTTTTATTTGCCGGGGTATTTTTTACGCAGAGGAATCGTATTTCAAAAGAGAAAAAACGTAGTGATGAATTGTTGCTTAATATTCTTCCTGAAGAAACTGCAGAAGAGCTTAAGCAGACAGGAACAGCAAAGGCAAAAAGTTTTGACCTTGTTTCAGTATTGTTCACCGATTTCAAAAATTTTACACAGGCAAGTGAAAGATTAAGCGCAGAGGAATTGGTCGAGGAAATAAATCATTGTTACAGTGAGTTCGACAGGATCGTAACCAAATACGGGATCGAAAAAATTAAAACCATCGGTGACGCTTACATGTGTGCAGGAGGATTACCTGCTCCCAATGATACCCATCCGAATGATGTTGTGAAAGCCGGTTTGGAAATGCAGCACTTCATAGCGAAGAATAAGAAAGAACGTGAGGAAAAGGGGCAGCCGTTTTTTGAACTGCGTCTTGGAATTCATACAGGTCCTGTTGTTGCTGGAATTGTGGGCATCAAAAAATTTGCATACGACATCTGGGGAGATACCGTGAACACAGCTTCACGTATGGAAAGCAGCGGACAGATCGGGAAGGTGAATGTTTCAGGAACAACATATGATCTTATAAAAGATAATTTCATCTGCACTCACCGTGGAAAGATACAGGCAAAAAATAAAGGGGAGATCGATATGTATTTTGTGGAGGGAATTAAAGTATAAAAGAATATTTATTAATCCGGCTTTACCAGCTCCCGGATCTGCTCAAGGTGTTCTTTCTTTTTTGCATTTCTTAATTCCTTTGCTGTTTTTGTAAAGTAAGTATGCGAGCTTATAAATTTTTCCTGGAGGCGGTTCCATTCCTGCTCGTTCGAAACCATTCCTGAATTTTTAAGCTCGGAATAAAGCGTATGACCTATTTTAAAAAAATCATCCCTGCCTAAATAATCCAGGTCGGCATCGCAGATAATTTCTTCCACTAAACTTACCGGGTGAGGCGGGTACTTGGTAACCATGATCATTCCGCAAATAATTTCAATTTCTTTTTCTGTATAACCGAAGCGCGGAAGGTTTTCTTTTGCCATGGCACATCCGATTTTTTCATGTCCTTCAGGAGTTTCAATGAAACCTGCATCATGGAAAAGAACTGCAACCTTGAGCAATTCCATTTCTGCATCGGAAATTTTTTCCTTTTCACCGATCATTATTGCAGCGTCGAGAACATCAAGCGTATGATGCATTCCGTGATAGTAAAGTGTTAAAGGCAATGCTGTTTTTAACCTGTCAATGATAAACTTCTTAGTATTCTCGTACCTGCTCATACTCGTAATGACAATCGTTTGGGTTACTGGTAAAATTTAATGTGACAGCTATAAAGCTTTAATCATTTCCAAGCGCGTTCCTGAGAACTTTTTCTTTCAGCATGTCAGGCGAAAATGGTTTCATCAGGTAATCGTTCATTCCTGCCTCGTAACATTCATCAATATTTTCTTTTGTTACACTTGCAGTCATCGCGCAAATGCGGATGTTCTTTTTGGGAGCATCAAGATTTGTTCTGATAAAGCGCGTAGTCTCGAAGCCATCAATATCAGGCAAATGAATATCCATTAAAATAAAACTATAGTCGTTGGCGGTTGCTTTCTCGATAGCTGTCTTTCCGTCTTCTGCAACATCCACATCAATCCCGGGAAATAAATCCTGCAGCGTATCAACGGCAACCATCTGGTTAAATTCATTGTCTTCCACCAGCAGGATACGTACACCTTTCATATCCCTGGTTTCTCCGAGACCATCGGCTGAAAGCTCCTGTGGCTTCGGAGCGGCCTTATAGGTGATGGTAAAATAGAATTCAGAGCCTTCCCCCGGGGTGCTTCTTACATTCAATGAACCACGATGCATTTCAACCAATTGTTTGGAGATAGTCAGTCCTAACCCTGTGCCACCGAATTTTCGTGTAGTATCGGAAGAAGCCTGCCCGAAGCTTTCAAAAATTTTATCAATCTTATCTGCAGGAATTCCGATACCGGTATCTTTCACACTGAAAAGAAGATCAAAATTTTCTCCTGATTTTTTTTCAACCGTAAGAGAAATAGTTACATTTCCTTTTTCAGTAAACTTGATTGCATTGCCGGCCAGGTTCATCACCACCTGTGTTATCCGTGTTTCGTCACCCACTACATATTCGGGAACTCCCTCTCCGATAACCTCTTTCATGAAAATACCTTTTTCTTCTGCTTTCAGGCTAAGGATTGTATGAATATTATTTATGGCAGTGATGAGGGGAAAGGGTACGGATTCCAGTTCCATTTTTCCCGCTTCAATTTTCGCGAGATCAAGAATGTCGTTGATGATGACAAGCAGGTTGGCGCCGCTCTTCTTTATTACGTTCAGATATTTTTCCTGGAGCTCATTCGCAGGCGACTTAATCAGCAGATTGGTGAGCCCGACAATTGCATTCATCGGTGTTCTTATCTCGTGGCTCATGTTGGCCAGAAACTGGTCGCGGAATTTCTGCGTTTCAATCAGGTTGTCCCGGGTTATAGAAAGTTCTGTATTGGTAGACCGAAGGGTTTCAAGTGTTTCATTTAATTCCTTCGTCCGCACCTTCACCAGTTGTTCAAGTTTTTCTTCTCTTGATCGCGCTTCACGTAAAGCAGAATCATTGGAGGCCCTCAACCGCTGAAAATTTATTGCAAAAATGTTAAAGACAAGCCTGGGATACTTGATGGCAAGATCATAGAAAACATCTTTTTTGATTTCAAGAGTCGTAAGGTCAGAAGCAGCCAGGATAGTGGCAGTAGCTGATGCGTTTGCGAGGAAGCTCTCGCCCATAATTGAAAGTTCGCCAAGCTCAGCAAGTAGAATATCCTCATTGTAGATTCCCACTTTGCCGCTCCTTATAATAAATAAACCGGCGGGAACATCGCCTTTCTTTATAAGCACATCACCGGATAAGTACTTTTTTGATTCCGATTTAGAAAGTATTTCACCAATAACCGGCTCCTCGAGATTAAGGAACAGGTTAGATTTTCTCAACAGGGAATCATGTTCAATCATGTAAATATTGTCTTTAACTAAATTTTAATATTGAAGCCAAACGTATCAATTCTGAGGGAGTATTGAAAATTAATTCGTAAATTTTTTAGAAGCAAATTGTATTTTCCGGCTCATCAAAAATAATTTTCAAAGTCATGCAGGAAAGGTTGAATCTTTGGCTCCGCTTGTTGTCACCAAGCATCTGAAATCGTTTACCAAAATGCAGAATAAATTTATGGAAGCGTGACAAGTTATCAACTTTTGTTACCTGACTCCGTTTTTTTTAATTTTTTCAACTTTTTACCTTCCTTTTATGTCCCCAATCACAAAAAAATTTCTGTTTCCCGGCTGTAGCAACCATTTTGAGTAGTAATTTTAAAAAATATTTCTTTTCTTTACTCAGTGGGAATTTGCCCGTATTGCGGGCATCTACAGACGTATTTAACAATTAACACAAAAACTATTTTCAGGCACGACATCAACAAAAACCTAACTTACATATTAACATGAAAAAAAATTACGTTGTACAGACGCTGAAGAAACTATTTTGTCTATTCGGCCTTAGCCTTATTATGCAAACATCATTCGCAGGTATTCCGGCTCCGGGGCAGGTTTATCAGTGGACAGGAGCTGACATTGCAGTAAGCTCCGCTTCGTTTACCCAGTCGGGAGGAAATTATGTTTCCATTTCCGGCGGAACTTCTTTAGGAGTTCCAACGAATGATGATGATGTATTCGGACCCATTCCGATCGGATTCCCGTTTGTTTTTAACGGGGTAACTTACACTGACTTCGGTGTAAGTGCAAATGGATTCATCCGCCTTGGCGGTGTTCCTGTTAACAGCACAAGCTGTCTTGCTACTGCAGGCCCGGATCTCATCAATCTTATTTCTGCGCTTAACTTTAATATACAGGGAGCTGCAGGAACGGGTGATCTCCAATACCTTTCTTCCGGTGGAGTTCTTACGGTGCAATGGACAAATTACAGTCCGTCACCTTCTGCTTCCAATACAGATTTATACAACTTCCAGATTAAACTCTTTAGCGGAAGTAATAATATACAGGTTGTATACGGTTCTTTTTCGAAAGATCTTACAGCCCGCACGGCCAATGTGGGTATTAAAGGAGCAGGAACAGCAGTGCCGAATGATGTGAACCTTCGTACCGTTCCAAATAATGGCGCCTGGGCTACATCATCAGCCGGTACCACCAATACTGCTACCTGCGCTTTATCATCATTGCTTTCTATTATTCCCGGCGGCTCTGCTCACCAGATGGCGCAGGCTCTTGTCGGCGGCGGTGTTGCTGTTTCAAATGCAATAATGACCTGTCCCCCTGCAGCTTATGGAACCTTTAGCAACGGGGGTACAACTAATATCGGGTTAACAAACGGAATCATTCTGACATCAGGAAGTGCTGTGAATGTAATCGGACCGAACAGCGCCGGTAGTGTCGGAACTGACAATGGCGCACCCGGAGATCCCCAGCTAACCGCTCTTACTACTACTACTACTCACGATGCATGCGCACTTGAATTCGATATCATTCCGACATGTGATACAATAAAGTTTGATTACGTTTTCGGCTCGGAAGAATATCCTGAATATGTAGGTTCAAATTTTAATGATGTATTTGCTTTTTTAATAAACATAGCCGGACCCGGAATTCCGGTTGTAGAGAATATCGCATTGATACCGGGTACCAATCAACCTATTACAATTAACAACCTGAACTTCAACACCAATTCACAGTATTATATTACAAACACAGGTACAACTATCCAGTACGATGCCTTTACCCATAAGCTTACCGCTTTTTCACCGGTTCAGCCGTTAAGTACTTATCACCTGAAGATTGCCATTGCAGATGCAGGGGATGGAGCATATGATTCAGGTGTTCTTTTGCAATCAGGCTCTCTGTCATGCGTTGCAACACAGGTATTAAATTCGAATGCGGTGGAGGGTTGCCAGAATGCCCAGATTCAATTTTGCAGAAGCTCCTCTGCAACTTCGGAAACAATCAATCTTACTTTAGGAGGCACTGCAATTAACGGTGTCGACTTCCAGACAATCCCAAGCAGCTTTACAATTCCTGCGGGACAGTTGTGTGCAATACTTACGATTGTACCGATCCAGGATAATGTTGCTGAAGAAACCAAAACTTTAACAATCACTTACCAGCCTTCAGGTGGCCCGGTTACAACGCTAAATGTGGATATCTCCGATGGTGCACTTGTTGAAGTTACTCCGGGTGAAACAAGTATCTGTACAGATTCATCCGTAATACTTACAGCCAGCGGTGCCGATTCTTATACATGGACACCGGATTACGGCTTAAGTGCAACAACGGGTTCAACCGTTACAGCCAATCCGACTGAAACCACTACGTATACAGTTACTGGTACAACTTCCTCCGGCTGCAGTGCTTCTGCTACCGCTGTTGTGAATGTAATACCAAACACAAGCAGCTTTATCCAGGCTGAGATTTGTGAGGGTGGTATATATGTATTGCCTGATGAAACAGAGGTTAGTCAGGGAGGAGAATATGTAACACATGTTCAAAATGCAGAAGGATGCGACAGCACGATTACTACAACGTTATATGTGAATTCAAATCCATCAATAAGCATCGTTTCAACAGGCTTAATTGATGACTGCCTGGGAGGAGAAGTTACTCTTACAGTTCAGCACGAAGGTAATGGCGATATACTTACTGAATTGCCTGTCAATAATAATGACGAAAGTCCTTATGGCTACCTGTGGTCTCCAACGGAGGAAACTTCAAGTTCAATCGAGGTTGATCAGCCGGGAACCTATTCCGTTGTCTTTACGGATGAGAATGGCTGTTCCGCATCTGCTGAAGCAGAAGTTACGAGCAACCCTTGTATTTATCCCGGTTACCCGGCACCTGAAAACGGTAAAGATGAAAACGGCGACCTGATTGGTCCGGCGTTAACTTCTTTGTATTTTAACTTTGACTCGAATGTTGAAGTTGATACCGCGCAAAATGTATTTGTGTTGCACACTGATAGCGTAATGATTGAAGTGATTTCATTGCAGGGAAAATATGACTCTCTGCTAGCGCTTCTACCGACATCAGAATACGGGATGTCGGATTTTATTCCTAACGGCCAGAATACACTTATCATAACAGGAAAATATCCTATTGTAAATCTTCAGAAGTTAAACCTGTTGCCAACCTTAATTGACTACTGTCGCCCATTATCTCCTGCCATCAGTAACAGCGGAATTATTTATGATAAAGGTGACTCGGCAATGCGTTCAGATTTTGTCCGCAACGGGTATAAAATTTCCGGAGAAGGAGTTAAAGTAGGTGTGATTTCTGATAGTTACGACCGTACTTTTACAGCAGCCACAGATGTTGCGAATGAGGATTTACCTGCTGATGTGGAAATTTTAAAAGAGTATCCTTTTGCAGGTACGATTGATGAAGGACGTGCGATGCTTCAGGTTGTGCATGACATTGCTCCTGATGCAAAACTTGCATTCAGAACCGGCTTTATAAGCCCGGGCGATTTTGCAGAAGGAATAAGGGAACTCCAGGAAGATTCATGCGATGTTATTGTCGACGATGTTACATTCATTACCGAACCGTTTTTCCAGGATGGTATTATAGCGCAGGCTGTTGATCATGTAACCGGTCTCGGTGTTTCTTATTTTACCTCAGCCGGTAATTTTGGATATAAATCGTATGAAGGCATATTCAATTCAGAACCTGCGCCTGCCGGCATGACAGGCTCAGCGCATAATTTTGATCAGAGCGGAGGCGTTGATATCAGGCAGCAGATTAATGTGGTGCCGGGTACATATACGATTGTTCTGCAGTGGGACGATGCATTTTATTCACTTGGCCAGCTTCCTGGTGCGGCAATTGACCTGGATATATATTTAACAGATGACAATGGCAACAGGCTTTTCGGATTTAACCGGAACAATCTGAATGGTGACCCGATGGAAATTTTACCCTTTACGGTTACCGCAAATGCAACAACAAACATCCTTATTGTAAGTGCAACAGGAGATGTTAGTGTACGTTTTAAATATATTGTGTTCCGTGGTGATCTTACCATCACAGAACATAATTCAGGGACTTCAACAATTGTAGGCCAGGCAAATTCAGCCGGTGCAATGACTGTAGGAGCTGTCCGTTATACCAGAACTCCTGTGTTCAATGTTACTCCTCCTGTGTTGGAAACTTTTTCTTCGCGCGGAGGAACCCTCGTTAACGGCGCATCGCGGAATAAACCTGATTTCTGTGCACCGGACGGTGTGAATACTTCTATTCCTTTCGGATCATTGAACCTGGATGCTGCTGAAGGAGATCCGTTCCCTAATTTCTTCGGTACTTCATGTGCGGCGCCTCATGCTGCTGCAGCTGCTGCATTGCTTATCGAAGGAAAAATGAAGTTCGATAATCACCAGTTTACTTCATCCGAAATCAGGTCACTCCTGAAAGCCACAGCCGACAGCATGGGTTCTGATACAGCAACAGGAAGCGGACTTATTAATGCGGCTGCAGCAATGGCCACATTTGCTTCACCTACACCGGCCCTTATCAGCCTTGGTGTACCTGATACATCTATTCATCCGGGCCAGGTAGAATTTGAAGTTACCGTGACCGGTTCTTATTTTACACAGAACTCTGTAATTTTATTCAGGGAAGATACTCTGCCAACAACGTACCAGAGTTCTACGGTGCTTACTGCTACCATTCCTGTCTTTACAGGTAACCCGCCAATCCAGGTGTATACAAAGCCGATTTCATTGAAAGGAAATGACGGGGGATTATCAAACATCCTGTATTTCTCATCTCCTGTGAAAAAATCAATTACCATCAAAGCCGATAACAAAACGAAACTTTATGGTGAATCACTTCCTGTGTTTACATCTACTATCCAGGTCGACGGCCAGCCTCTGGCAGGAAGTGGTCTTACAGAAGCAGATCTTGGTTTGAGCTCAATTCAATATACAACTCCTGCCAATAGCATGAGCAATGTTGGTATCTGGGGAATTACTCCAAGTGCAGGTCCTTTCGGCCCTGAGCTGACAGAACTTTATGATTATACTTTTAATTTCGGATTACTCTCAATTCAAAGAATGCCGCTTATAATTACACCGAAAGATATTACGGTGGAATACGGCAGCATGATCGGAGATATCCAGTTTAACTATGACTATGATTCATCGCATATCGCTCTTGCCGACAGAAGCACTTTCCTCAACTCGCTGACTTCAGAACACCAGTCGACAATGTCACCGGCTTTAGCACTGGTTGATGCGAAGGCGATTCAGCAGGGCAGAATATTAACAGCTGATGATCTTGAAGGCCTTGCTTCCATAGCGAGCGCGAAGGCAATTCAGCAGGCGAAGGCAATCCAGCAGGCGAAAGCAATTCAACAGGGAGTTGTAATTTATGATACAACCTACATCATTGAAGTTTCACCTCAGTCAATTTTCAACTACCAGGCAAATCCTGATTCGGTTCCTCTCGTAAATGCAAAGGCCATTCTCCAGGCGAAAGCAATTCAACAGGGTATTGGTATTGTTCAGGCAAAAGCCATTCAGCAGGCAAAAGCAATACAGCAGTCTTTTTCTGTTCTCAACGGAACCACCGTAGATGACAGCAGCAACAGTACTGTGATTGCAATTGTGGATGAGCTGGATGTAGATGCTCCGCCAACTGACTCTGCTTATTTTAAAGCAGTCAATATGATTACAGGGCTTGATGTCGGCGATCAGATCATTGTTCCGGGCGCATTGTTTTCACCGAACTTTGCAATCTCTTATGGCAATGCAATTGCGCACGTTACACCGGCTACCCTTACAGTTACCGCGAATGACCAGGTATCTCTCTGCGGAGATGTACCAACTTTCACATCTGTTATTACAGGATTCCGAAACGGTGATTCTGACAGTAATGTTGTGGCAGGTCCTCCGGTTTATACCATTAAGCAGGGGAACCAGGTTATAACAGGGAATCTTGCTACAGGTACATATACCATTGAGCCATCCGGCCTGGAATTGATCAATCCTGTTATTGACAGCATTGTTTATCCTCCTAACTATACGGTAGAATATGAGAATGGATCACTCACAGCATCATCTTCTCTAATAGCTACAGCTACAGGAAGTATTAAATGCTTTGGCGAGAATGGAACAATTACTGTTTCTGCAACCGGCGGTACTCCTCCTTATACAGGAACAGGTACATTTACTCAGGGTCCGGGCTTATATACTTATACCGTAACTGACTCCAGCGGATGTACTGCATCAGCTTCCATTACATTAACCAACCCGGCTCAGATTATTGTAACTCCAAGCCCGGGAATTATTCAGTGTTTTGGCGGAACTACCTGTGTGAATGTTACGGCAATAGGTGGAACTGCACCTTACATAGGTACTGGAAGCTTCTGCGGTAAAACCGCAGGCCCACAGACATTTACTGTAAGAGATTCCAAATTGTGCCTGGTAACAACCACGATTACGATCCCTGAACCATTAAAGATTACAGGAACTGTCTCTACTACAGGAACAACCTGTTCGCTGAGCAACGGAACAGCGACAGTCGCTCCTGCCGGCGGTACTCCTCCGTATACTTATGCGTGGTCAAACGGTCAGACAACACAGACTGCTACTGGTCTCGCATCCGGTAGTTGTACAGTTACAATTAAAGATTCACGTAACTGTACAGGATTGGCTTCCGGTTCAGTTGCGGCATCTTCCGGAGCAGTTCCCGGAACACCTGTTCAAAGCAGCGGACCTTCTGCTGTTTGCAGAAACTCGACAGCAACATTCTGTGTGACGTCAGTTCCGGGCATGACCTATTCATGGGTTCTTCCTGCATACGCTTCAGGTTCGTCAACCTCAAGCTGCATCACACTTACCTTCAATAACTCTTACTCGGGAGGAATTCTGAAAGTAAAAGCTACAAACAGCTGTGGTACGAGTGCTTATCTGAGTATCAACGTTGCTCGCATCACAAGTGTGCCTGCGAAACCGTCTGCAATAACAGGAACCGGTTTACAGGTATGTACACGCCCATCCACTGTAACTTATACTACCCCTCTCGTGACAAATGCAACCAGCTATAACTGGATTGTGACAGGAACAGGTCTGACCCTGCAAAGCGGGAACGGAACAAATTCAATAACAGTCAGTGCTTCCGCTTCATTTACAAGTGGTGTGGTAAAAGTAAGGGCAACAAACTGCATAGGCAGCAGCGACTATAAGTCAATCGATGTGTTCGGAGGCCCACCTGCAACGCCTGTATGGTGGGGTGATAAGACTACAGATAACACATTGGCCGGAGTTTGCGGTTATGGTCCGGGAGGTACACCAGGTGTGCCTTCAACCATGGGAAGCTGGGAATATTCTACAAGCCCTGTTCCCGGAGCAACTTCTTATACATGGACCGCTCCGCCGACTTGTACCGTTTCCGATGGATTAGGACACACCGGTAACACAATTACGTTTGACGGGTATAATGCAAATGGTGAAATAAATGAAGTTTACCTTTTTGCTCCTGCAGGATTTGTCTCCGGAGTTGTCACTGTTAAAGCAAACAACGCCTGCGGAAGCAGCGTGGTAACCTCGTTTGCTATCCAGTCTAAGCCGGCCACTCCTGGTGCTATCTCAGGCAGTGCATCGACCTGTAAGAATTCAACATATACTTACTCGATACCTTCAAGTCACCCGGGAACCATAACAAATCATACCTGGACTGTAACAAGCGGAGGAGTATTCACAGCTAACAACTCAACTACCCTCACAACCACAGCAACAAGCGTGAATGTGAAGTTTACTTCAACAGGTACTAAAACGATCACCGTAAAAGCGAACAACTCCTGCGGCTCATCTTCTACTTCAACGAAGAGTGTTAGTGTCAGCAATTGTAACCGCTCAGGCAATGACAAAGCTGGATCGGCTGCTTTAGAGCTGAATGCATATCCGAACCCGACTTCCGGTAAGCTCACTGTTTCTTTCAATACTACATCCAAAGAGAAATATTCTCTGAAGGTTGTTGATATGATCGGCAAGGTGCTGATCAGCGAAGTGAATACTTCAGTGGAAGGAATAAACTCAAGAGAGTTAGATCTCAGCACAATTGCGAATGGTGTCTATCTCTTAAGCATTGAAAGAGAAGGAACGGAAACGCAGGTTCTCCGGGTTATCGTTGAATAATTTATTTTCTCAATAAGAAAAAGCCCCGCACTTCTGCGGGGCTTTTTTATTTTTACAGATTCATGCATCTTTATTACAGGATATACAAACCGTTCGAAATGCTTTCGCAGTTTACGAAGGAAGGTGCTCATAAAACGCTGGCTGATCTTGGATTTCAGTTTCCGAAAGATGTATATCCTCTCGGGAGACTTGATGCTGACAGCGAAGGCCTGCTTCTGCTCAGTAATAATAAAAGCCTGAATCATCGCCTGCTTTCGCCGGTGTTCAGGCATGAAAGATCCTACCTGGTCCAGGTAGAAGGAGAGATAACAGAAGAAGCATGTAAAAAAATAGAAGCAGGTGTTTCAGTTAACATCGGCGGTGAAAAATACCTTACGGAAAGCTGTACTGTTAAAAGAGTAGGGGAGCCGGATGTTCCCGAAAGAATCCCTCCTGTACGTTTCAGAAAATCTATTCCTACATCCTGGATCGAAATGATCCTGACCGAAGGAAAAAACCGACAGGTAAGAAAGATGACTGCTGCAGCGGGATTCCCAACGCTGCGACTGATCAGGACAGCCATAGAACAACTAACACTCGATCACCTTAAACCGGGTGAGATAGAGGAGCTAAAACAGGAAACGATTTTCAGCCTGTTGCGTTTGCATGCAAGCTAAAGTAAGGTGTTTTTGAAAACAGGCGGTTCCTTCAGCTCCTTAATGAAGCCGAGAAAGAGTTGAAGCGATTTTTTCTTGTCCTCATTAAAATCAAAACTGATTTTATCTTCAAAGTAATCCTTAACGTCTGACAACGGATTCTGCTTGCTATACCCTGTTATAATTTCTTTTTTATGCTGAAGGCCGAACGTAAGTGCATTGTTCAAACGCAGGATAAAATCATCCGGTAATTTCTTATTTGAAACCCAGCATGCAAAGACAAACGGAAGTTGTGTGAATTTTTTCCATTCAGCCGCCAGGTCATACGAAAATTTGTATTTATGTTTTATTGAGAATGTCCTGTCACCGATTACAACACCTGCAACAGTTCCGCCGATACGGCTCTCATAATTTTCTTTCGCAGGTTCCCATCGGGGTGTTATTCCCCAGTATTTCTCCGCAAGCACCTGCACAAGAACCACGGAAGTCCGGCTTTGGTTATCAAGTAAGACAGTGGTAATTTCATTGAGCGGAACATCGCTTAGCAGCAATACTGAAGACACTTCACCATCTGCGCCGATGCAATAATCGCTTACAATGTAATATTCATCGAGGCCAGGAAGAATTGCCACGGGAACCAGCCCGATATCAACTTTATTTTCTTCCAGCTTTTTTGCGCAAGTTGAAGGAATGTCGAGCTGCAGTTCAATTTCATTTTTTATACCCGTGTTTTCCAGGCCATAGATGAAAGGCCTGCTGTTCAGGTAATTTACTGCTGATATTTTATATTTCATTTTATGATCAACCTTAGCTTTTTCAACCCGCTTCACAGGCATGCAAAGTTATGATTCTGTTGCATCGTCCTGCCAGGTACAGTTTACTTTTCAGGTAGCAGGTGGATCTGTGATTTTCTTCCCGATCATCCCGAGATGAGTGTGCTGGAAGCTGTCATTATATTTTAATCCGTAACCGAGCATCCTGTCAAAGGAAGAATGAGCGAAAAGAAGTATCCCTGCAAATTCAAATTGAGGTACAGTGAAATAAACTCCTGCAAGGAATACCGAAATGGCAATTCCTTTGTGATGGAAAAAATTATAGGCCAGTGCGCCTGCGCGTTTGCTTACAAGGTACCCTAGCATTCCAATGTCGGGGAGTAAAAAGAAAATTGCAAACCACATCCAGGAAAAATTCAGCTGCTGAAACAGAAAAAGCGAGATGATGAGCATCATCGCTTCTTCTGTCCTGAGAATTATTTTCATTTCTTTTATTTAATGTTTACGGTTCATTGTTTATACAGTCATAAACAGTAAACAAATTAAATGGTTGCTATCTTCAGCTGATCAATTGATTTCGCGGCAACGCCTGTGTCAACAGGCAATCCTCTCAGCTTACGAACCCTGTTTTTTATTCTCTCACTCAGCAGGTACATTACGGGAACCATGATGAGTGTTAGGAATGTTGCGAAGCCGAGTCCGAATATCATTGTCCATGCCAGGGGGCCCCAGAATGCTGTGCTGTCTCCTCCCAGGTAAATATGAGGATTTAGCTCCCTGAACAATGTAACAAAATCAATGTTCAGTCCGATTGCAAGAGGAATCAAACCGAGTATTGTCGCGGAAGCAGTAAGAATAACGGGCGTCATCCTTGTTTTACCTGCTTCAACAATTGCATCAAAAGTCGGAAGCCCCTGTGCTTTCAGCAAATCAGTAAACTCCACGAGAAGAATTCCGTTCCTTACCACAATTCCTGCGAGAGCAATGATACCAACCCCGCTCATTACAATACTGAATTCCATTTTCCAGAAAGCGAATCCAAGCAAGACACCGATCACGCTGAAAACGATTTCAGTCATAATGATCAGTGGTTTGCTGAATGAATTAAACTGGATCACAAGGATGAGAATAATGAGAACCATACTGGCCATCATTGCCCATCCGAGAAACGCTCCTGTTTCAGCCTGCTCTTCCTGTGAACCTGTAAACTTTACCGTTACTCCATTTGGTGCGATGAAATCTGCTGCAGCTTTTTTAGCCTCATCAACAACAGCCTGCTCATTGTAGCCGGATAAAACATTGGAAGAAATGGTGACAAGCCGTTTTTGATTTTTACGTTTGATTAATCCAAATGTGTTCTCATATTTTATATCAGCAAATGAAGACAGCGGAACATCGCGGATAGCTCCGCCCATTGACATATCGCGGTATAAAATCTTCAGGTTCTTCAGCATATCAACATTTTCGCGTTGATCAATTTTATAACGAAGTACGATCTTATAATCATCATTCAGATCGCGGTACTTGGATGCCTCCCAACCCAGGACGGCAGCCTGTATTTCGCGGCCAATCTGTGTTGTAGAGATGGCTTCGCGGTTAGCACGTTCGCGGTCGATGCTGAATGTGATCTGCGGTTTCTGATCCTGCAGATCACTTCGCAGTTCTTCGATTCCTTCAATTCGCAGTGAGTCAAGAAAACGTTTCAGGTTTTTACTGGTGGCAACAATATCTTCATAGTTATCCCCGGTTACCTCAATGTTAACAGGCTTTCCTACCGGGGGGCCACCTTGTTCCTGTGCAACAGTTATCTCTGCACCCGGCACGCTTCCATTCACCGCTTCGCGGATTTTATCCAGGTATTTTGCCGTTGACTCTCCATTACGTTTTCCAAATTCAACAAATGCAACCTGCACCTTGCTTTTATTCGGGTAAGCTCCCTGGTCTTCGTCCTGCGGGTCTGTAACTCCCACGGTAACATTTGCGATCACAGATTTTACAAGAGGGTTTGGCCAGTTGATGGCTTTGTAAACTTTGTCTTCAACTATCCTTGTGACAGAATCAGTATAAGCCTGGTCTGTTCCGACAGGCAATGAAGTGTAAACAAAAATAAAGTTAGGATCAGCCTTCGGGAAAAAACTGATTCCTCCGTTGCGCATTCCGATTGCAATAAAAGAAATGATAAGTAATGCAACTGTCATTCCCATCATTGTCCACGGGCGATGAAGACACCATGTCAGGAGCTTGCGATATCTTTCCTGGACACGCGGCCATGTAATGTCCTGGAAGTTTTCGATTTTCCTCTTCAGCCAGAAACGGTTGAGAAGATTGAGAAGCAGAATTAAAATTGCAAGAGTGCCGAAACCGAAATTCCCGGTTAAAAAACTCAATACAATTACAACTCCAAAGATGATAAGTGACATCTTCAATCCTTTTTTCCTGTCCTCGTTGGCTTTCACGTGTGGTTTCATAAAGCGAACCGCAAACACGGGATTGATTATATAGGCCACGATGAGTGAGGCGGTGAGTGTTACAATCAGTGTAACAGGAAGGAAGAACATAAATTTTCCGATCACACCTTTCCAGAAAAGTAAAGGAACAAAAGGTGCAAGTGTTGTAAGCGTTCCGGAGAAGACAGGAAGAAAAACTTCTCCTGCAGCGATCTTGGCAGCTTTCATGATCGGTACCTTCCCGTTTGCAAAAATCCGGTGTGTATTTTCAATCACAACAATAGCATCATCTACAACAATCCCAAGCGCCATCAGGAATCCGAACAGCACAATCATGTTGAGTGTGAATCCAATTGTAGGCATCAGCAGGAATGCAAGACACATTGAAAGCGGGACCGACATTGCAACAAAAAAAGCGTTTGCTGTTCCCATGAAGAACATGAGAATTAATAGTACGAGCACGAACCCGATTACGATTGTATTGATGAGATCATGCAGCGTTGTACGTGTCTGCTGGCTCTGATCTCCTGTTAAAGTTACCTGCACATCTTTCGGCCACGATTTTTCTTTGAGGTCATCTACCAGTTTTACAATTTTATCGGAAGCGTCGATAAGGTTTTCGCCCTTTCTCTTTACAATGCTAAGCGTGATAACATTCTTGTGATCGAGACGGGCATATGATTCCTGCTCTTTATGTGAATCCACTACATCTGCAACATCTTTCAGGTAAACCGGTTTACCGTCGATTGAATTAATGACGATGTTGCTGATCTGGTCGGGTGATTTAAATTCTCCTGTAACGCTCAGTGAACGTCTCACCCCATCCATATTTACAGTTCCGCCGGGTATAGTTGCATTTTCATTTTTAACAGCATTGTATATATCAAACATAGTGATGCGCGCTGATTGCATTCTCAGCATATCGACATTAACCTGGATTTCCCTTTCCAGCGCACCGATCAGGTCCACCTGCTTCACTTCTTTCATGCTTTCCAGTTGTTCCTTCGCTTCATCCGCATATCTTTTAAGCTTGCTCAGGTCATAGTTCCCGGAAATGTTCACATACATAATCGGCAGCTCCGCAAAGTTGATTTCAATAATCTGCGGCTCATTCGGCAGATCTTGCGGCAAATCTGTTCTTGCTTTATCAACGGCATCTTTTACCAGTATTTTAGCTGCATCAGTTTTTACATCGCTGTTAAACTCAACGATTACATTGCAATAGTCCTGGAGAGAATTGCTTTTTATTTTTTTTACCCCTGTGATTCCTTTGCATTGTTTTTCAATCGGGCGAACAACCAGGTTTTCCATATCCTTCGGTGATGTTCCGGGATATAAAACGCTCACATAAATATTGGGAAGCGAGATATCAGGAAAACTTTCCTTTGGCAAAGCGTTATAGGTGATCAATCCCGCAAATCCAAGGAGGATGGTCAGGATAAATACAGCTGTCCGGTTATTGATTGCCCAACTTGAGGGCTTGAATTCTTTGTTTAAATCTTCCATGCTTTTTATTCTAAAAATGATTTACACTGATTATAAAAATGATTGTACCGATTTATCTTAGTGAAACTCTGTACTTCGTCACAAAGAAATTTTTACAGCTTAATTGCATCGCCTTCGATTACATTCTGGTACCCGGTAGTAATGACTTTATCCCCCTGTGCCAACCCACTTTTAATCTCAGCAAGTCCGTTATATGTGAGGCCGGAAGTGACAATTTTTCTTTTTACAATTGTTTTTCCGTTTTCATTTTCCGCGATGTAAACAAACTCGCCGTCAGATGATTTTTGAACGGCGCCCACAGGAACAACAAATGAATTAGGTGCAGCATAATCCGCAATCTTCAGCACCACTACCTGGTTAGGATGGAAGCTTCCTTCTTTCGTATCAAGCCTCACTTCCACATTGAAAGTCCTGTTCATGGAATTGATAGCCTGCCCAGCATAATCCAGTTTTGCTTTCACTTCTTTGTTGATATCAGGGAAATAAAGGATCACATCGTTACCACGTTTTACTTTGCTGATGTATGATTCCGCTATTTCTCCCTTTACTTTCAAGCGGGAGAGATTTACAACTCTTACCGCGGGAATTCCCGGAGCAACAGCCTGCCCGATTTTAATATTCACCTGGTCAACAGTTCCGTTGATCGGTGATTTAAGCCTCGACATATCCCATTGCTCATGTAAAGCTGCATACTGTTTCTCCATTGCATCCTTTTGTGTTTTAGCCTGGATGAACTGGACTTCACTCCCGATTTTCTGATCCCATAGATTTTTTTGCTTGTTGTACATGGTTACTGCCATGTCGGTTTGTGATTTCATCGCATCCAGGTTCTGGCGAAGCGCACGATCCTCCATTGTTGCAAGCACCTGGCCGCGTTCAACATGGTCGCCTGCTTTCACCATAACGGCAGTGATTGTTCCCGGCATTTCAGCGCTTACGGCTACATCTTCCTCTCCGTCCACTTTAGCCTGCACTTCAACAAAATGATTAAAGGGCTGCGGAGCCATTTCCGTGACGGCAACATATTTTGATTTTTCCTCTTTTGTTGAATCCGTTGATGCAAGCTCAGTTTCCAGCTTGTTTATTTTTTCTTTCAGGTCAGCCTGTTGTTTTTTTAATTCCTGGAGCTCCGCCTGTTTCCCGGATGTGGAATTTTTATCAGAACCTGCACCGCATGATGCAAGAAAAAGGATAATTGCAGAAGCAAAGATGTATTTTTTCATAATGTGTTTTATTGAAAGGGTTTTTGATTTCATCTGTTTTTTTGGTCTACTGATTTTTGTCGGCTGTTTATTTTTTTATTTAATTCTTCCCAGCGCTTTGTCCAGTTCAACTTTTGCAACAAGCGCCTCATAAAGTACATTGTAATAATTGGTTTGCGATTCTTTCAGTAAGGTTTCAGCATTCATCACCTCGAGGTTAGAGCCAACTCCCTGGTCGTATTTGATTTTGCTTACGCGAGCAACTTCATTGGCAAGCTCCAGGTTTTGCTCCTGGGTTCGGAGTGATGCAATCGAATTTATTAAAGCAGTCCGGCTTGATTCGGCTTCCAGGTTAAGCGCATTGGTTGTATTTGCGATTTCATTTTCAATTTTTTTCAGCGTAAGTTTTGACTGCTGAATTTTGCGTGAACTCTGGAGCCCGTTAAAAAGAGGAACTGTAAGAGTTGCGCCGATGAAGGCCGTGGGATACCATTTTTCATGCGTATCAGTAAAATTAAATTCGGGGCGTTGTGCAATGGTATTCAGGTTACCGTATGCTACAAGGCTCGGCAGGTACTGAAACCGGTTTCTTTTAAGGTCAAGCAGTTGAAGGCGTTGCTGTGTCTGCAAAAGGGAATATTCAATCCGGCCGGCCGGGTCTGTTTTTTCTGCGGAGACGGAAATATTTTTCACAAGTTCAGCATTCAATGAATCTGTTAAAACAATTCCTGCATTGATGTCCATCCCGATCTGGTATTTAAAAAGATATTCTCCTAAAAGGATCAGCCGTTCTGTTTTTTCTTTCTCAACATTTGCATTGTTGTAGGTAAGAACTAGCCGGTCAAGGTCAATCTTTTCGACAAAGCCATTGTCGTACATGGCCTGCGTGTCATCTCTCAGTTTCTTAATGCGTAAGAGATTTGCATCCACCAGGTTCATTCGCTGCCTGCTTACAAGCAGGTTGTAGTAAGCTTTGCTGACGGCAACGGCGGTTTCGATTTTTGTACGGGTGAGGTTCTTCTCAGATAATTCCCTGTATGTTCTGGATGCCTGCAATCCTACAATATAACTTCCGTCAAAAAGAAGCTGTGTCGCCTGCACTCCTGCAGCTGCGCTGTAAGAAGGGGTCTTAATCGGGAAGCCCACAAAAGTTCCCGGCTCGCCCCCGGCAAATACGCCGGGAAACAGGTAGTTCAATTCAAGATAATCTTTCACGTCAAGACTTGCGCTTATTTGCGGCAAACCGATTCCTATAGTTTCCTGGACTTTTGATTTGGCAATCTGCCTGTCAAGTTCCGCGTTGACTACATTTTTATCATGCTGGTAAGCATATTCGATGGCCTGCTGCAGGGAAAAATTTACCGTTTCGGTTTTGTTTTGAGAACGGGCACCTGTTGCAAATACAATTAAGATCAGGAAAGAAAATATCTTTTTCATAAAAATGTTTTTTTGGAAATGAATAAAATGTGCGTGTTAATTTTGGATGTTATTTTTTTTCTATTCTTCGTCTTCAGTTACCTGTTTGTATTTATTGATCAGTTTGTGTCCTTTTAATGTAGTGATGCCGTGCAGGAAATGATCGAGCAGCACAAGCTGCACTTCGGTGAGGTTGAATTTCGCTGAGGGAAAAATAACAGGGTTGAATCCCATTTCAACCTGTTCAATCCTGAACTTTGCAAGGATTTTTATTTTCAGATCTTTCCTGTACAATCCCTGCTTTATTCCCCGTTTCAGGTTTTCCTCGATGAACGTCTGCATTTTCAATTCTTTAAAGGCGCGGAATTGTTTCCATGCTTCGGGATGAAATTTCTGCAGGTCATAAAAAACAGTCGGGTTGATCTTTCCGAAAATCTTCCCGGCACAACTCATCGCACGCATGATTTCATCAATGGAGTTTTTCGATTCCCGGCGGATATCTTCAAGTTCATTTTCCTGGATAGCCAGCTCCTGCCTTGTCAATGCTTTTACAAGTGCATGCTTATCTTCATAGTTAATATAGATGGTCCTCTTCGACATACCAAGGTGCGAGGCAATGGCATCCATGGTAATACTTTTGATTCCATGACGGAAAAAAAGTTCTCCGGCAGCTTCCAGTATTCTTTCGTCTTTTTTCATTCACAAACTAAAAATAGAGCGGCAAAACTATGGAAACATTTTTAATGGCAAAAGTTTTCTGTCTATTCTTTCTCCCTGATTTACAGGAAGAAACAGATTTGTGTTTAAAGTTTCCATCTTCAAATGACGAACCGCTCAAAAGAATATTGTTAGCAGCAGGAAAAAAGTTATCATTCGCTTATTCTTCTGCTCTTTAAAAAATATATAACTTCGGACGCTAGTTTTAATTCCCTGCAAATGGATTTAAATCCTTTAAATGCAATTTCGCCTGTTGATGGCCGCTACCGGAACCAGACGGAAGAACTTGCAGAGTATTTTTCTGAAGAAGCCCTGATCCGGTACCGGTTACTTGTTGAAGTCGAATATTTTATTGCTTTGTGCGAATTGCCATTGCCTGAACTGAAGGATGCAGGTTCTTCCGCCTCGCCGGAATTTTCAATGTTAAGAAAAGTTTACACGGAATTTTCTTCCGCATATGCTGCAGAAATAAAAGCTTCCGAAAAAATCACAAACCATGATGTAAAGGCTGTCGAATATTTTGTGAAAAAGAAACTGGAAGACCAGAATCTTTCTGCCTTTAAGGAGTTTGTACATTTCGGTCTGACATCGCAGGATATCAATAACACGGCCTTCCCTTTAGCTATTAAGAATGCAGTGGAAAAAATTTATTTCCCGGCAATTTCTGAAGTGATAAAAAACCTGGATATTCTTTCGGAGAAGTGGAAAGACCTGGCTATGCTCTCACGCACGCATGGACAACCTGCATCTCCAACGCGTCTTGGAAAAGAGTTAAAGGTTTTCCTTGAGCGCTTAAACAACCAGGTACAATTACTCAGGCAGATTCCGTTTTCTGCAAAGTTCGGCGGCGCTTCCGGGAATTTTAATGCACATCATGTTGCTTATCCCGGCATCGATTGGAAAAAGTTTGCAAATGATTTTGTGAAAAATAAGCTCGGGCTTGAACGGCAACAGTTCACCACTCAGATTGAACATTATGATAACCTCTGTGCATTGTTCGATAACCTGAAACGTATTAACAACATCCTCATTGATCTGAACAGGGATATCTGGACATATATTTCCATGGATTATTTCAAGCAGGAAATAAAGGAAGGTGAAATAGGATCGTCGGCAATGCCGCATAAAGTCAATCCAATCGATTTTGAAAACTCCGAAGGAAACCTCGGGATGGCGAATGCGCTGTTCGAACATCTTTCTGCAAAGCTCCCGATCTCCCGCCTCCAGCGTGATTTAACCGATTCAACTGTGTTGAGAAATGCAGGTGTTCCGTTTGCACATACTCTCATTGCCTTGAAATCACTTGTGAAAGGACTGAGTAAATTAATTGTAAACAAGGATGCAATTGATGCTGATCTTGAAAACAACTGGGCAATTGTTGGAGAAGCAATTCAGACTATTCTCAGGAAAGAAAGTTTTCCTAACCCTTACGAGAAGTTGAAAGAACTTACACGTACCAATAAAAAGGTTACGAAAGAATCCCTGTCGGCATTCATTGATTCACTGGATGTGAAAGATGAAATAAAAAAACAGCTCAAGGCGATTTCGCCGTTTAATTACACGGGGATTTAATGACCAGGGATTAAAATCCAATTTATAAGAAAATTTTGATTTAATATTTATCGTGTTTCAATAGCTAAGTTGATTCAAATCTGATTAATGAAAGCCATCGATAAACTTGAAATATCTTTTATTCCAGATGTTGAAACATACAACTCAATAACAAAAATCCTTGGAATAGAACCAATCAAAGAGCCAGGGAAATCACTGGAAACTATTCCAGTTGTTTGGATTTACAAGGTAGTAACCACAGACCAGGATCCTTTTTTCGACTCAATAAATACATTTTTAGATATTCTTGAAAATAAATATGAATCGCTTTCTCAGATCGGTATTCAAAGAAGCAATATTCTGATATGGTATCTTTACGAATATGATCAACAATGTAATATGGAATTTGATCCAATCCAATTGAAACGACTTGGTGATAATGGAATTAAACTTTGCATTTCATGCTGGGAAGGTTCATAGTTTTTATAATACATAACAGTCAAAAAAATTGATCATTACTTATGAAAGTTTCTGGTTTCACCTTCATTCGCAATGCAATCAAATTTGATTATCCAATTGTTGAGGCAATTACATCTATTTTGCCGTTGTGCGATGAGTTTGTTGTAATGCTTGGTGATTCTGAGGACGGAACGAAGAAATTATTAGAAAGCATTAACTCTTCCAAGATAAAAATCTACGAAAGCACGTGGGATGAAAACTTACGTGAAGGCGGGAAAATCCTTGCCGTTGAGACCAACAAAGCGCTTGAAAAAACTTCTCCCGACAGTGACTGGGCATTTTATATCCAGGGTGATGAAGTAGTTCACGAAAAATATCTGCCTGCAATCAAAGAGGCGATGCAGAAATGGAAGGATGATAAAAGGGTAGAAGGATTGCTTTTTAATTATGCACACTTTTACGGGTCCTATGATTATGTAGGTGATTCAACGCAATGGTACAGGCGGGAAGTTCGTATCATCCGTCCTCATGCCGGTATTTATTCTTTTCGTGATGCGCAGGGTTTCCAGAAAAAAGGTCGCCCGCTTCGTGTTAAAAATGCGAATGCTGAAGTTTATCATTACGGCTGGGTGAAGCCACCATCACGACAGCAGGAGAAGCAAAAATATTTTCATAAGCTGTGGCACAACGATGAATGGGTAAAAAAAAATGTGGCCGATGCAGATGAGTTTGACTATTCAAAGATTGATTCTCTAAACAGGTTTGAAGGGACACATCCGGCAGTAATGAAAAAAAGAATAGCTGAAAAAAACTGGAAGTTCAACTTTGATCCACGGAAGAAAAAACTGAAATTCAAATCAGCACTGAAGTCCGGCTTTGAAAAAATCTTTGGCTTCCGACCCGGTGAATACAGAAACTTCCGGCTTCTGAAATAGGATTGGATGTGATAACCCAATAAAAAAACCCTCACTGCAATGATGCGTGAGGGTTTTTTATTTTTCAGGACTAAAGCAATTAGTTATGATTTGCTTTTGTGACCTCTTTCTTTTCAGTAGCGGCTTCTGCTTTTGCTTTGTCGCCATTAGCAGCAGCTTTTGCACACTCAGCTTTCTGAGCCGGTGTACAGTTTTTTGCCTGGTCAGCTGAACAGTTTTTCATTGAGCTGCTTTTGCTGCAACATGAATGTGCAGGTTTTGCGTCAGACTTTACAACTGCTTCTTTCTTGGTTTCTTTAGCAGCGGCAGCCGGCGTTTGTGCAACTGAAACATTCACACCAACGAAGGCAACGAGAGACAGGATAACGAGGATTTTTTTCATAATAGTTGATTTTATCTTTTGGGGTTTATTTTCTAACGTCAAAGATACGGAAATATTTAAAGGGTGGTTGCATTAAATGTTAAAGTCTTACCGTATTCCTGTTTATTCCGCCTGGATCATCGTTTCCCGGATGTCGTGCAATTGCCGGATTTAATTAATTTCACGCACAAACTTTTCTATGGACTATTCCGAAAACCTTAAAGTAGCCCTTCAAAGCATCCGCAGCCAGCTGTTACGGACAGTACTAACAGCCCTGATTATCGCTATCGGCATCATGGCGCTGGTCGGAATCCTTACGGCCATTGACGCTATTAAATCCTCTATCAACAGCAACTTCCAGAGCATGGGAGCAAATTCCTTTACAATTAATAACAGGGGAATGCATATCCACATCGGTAACTCGGGGAAACGTCCCAAGCGTTTTAAGCCCATCGATTATTACCAGGCAATGCGTTTCGCCGAGGAGTTTAAATTTCCTTCAACGGTTTCAGTATCTGCGTTCGGCACAGGCACTTCCACTTTAAAGTTCAGCGACAAGAAAACAAACCCGAACATCCAGATCATGGGTGGTACTGAAAATTATCTTTCTACTTCGGGGTATAACATTGACAAAGGCAGAAATTTTTCCCCGCAGGAAATTATGTATGGAGAAAATGTAGTCATCCTGGGAAAGGAGCTGGTGGATAAGCTGTTTGTAAATGAAGAACCGATCGATAAAATAATCTCTGTCGGCAGCATGAAATACCGTGTGATCGGAACATTGAAACCGAAAGGAACAGCGATGGGATTTGGCGGAGATAAAACGTGCATACTTCCTTTGTATAATGTGAAGCAGAATTTTTCGCGGCCGAATATGTCTTTTGCAATCAATGTAAGTATTGATGATGTAAAGACAATGGACAATGCCATTGGTGAAGCAACAGGACTTTTCAGGATCATACGCCAGGTCCCAATTGGTGAAGATGATACATTTGAAATTATGAAAAGCGACAGCATCGCCAACCTGCTTATCGGCCAGTTAAAGAATGTTACTATTGCTGCCACGCTGATCGGCTTTATTACGTTGCTTGGAGCAGCAATCGGGCTCATGAACATCATGCTTGTGTCTGTTACAGAACGGACGCGTGAAATAGGAATTCGTAAAGCCATCGGAGCAACACCGGCAATTATCCGCAGGCAATTTCTCGTGGAAGCAATTGTAATCTGCCAGATGGGTGGAATTTTAGGAATCATTCTCGGCATCAGTATCGGCAACCTCATGTCGCTGCTGATTGATGTCGGCTTTATCATTCCATGGGTCTGGATTTTCTCCGGGCTGTTGCTTTGTTTTTTAGTTGGAATAATTTCAGGCTATTATCCTGCATCCAAAGCAGCGCGGCTGGATCCGATTGAGGCGTTGAGGTACGAGTGACGTTTAGTAATTCCTGTATCGAATTACGAGTGGAAGTGCGGAAGTACCGGAGTGTTTAAGTGTTGAAGTTTAGCCTGTAATATTGCTTCCGTTTTTCTTCAACACTATTTCACTTCAATACCATTATCAGGTCTTTAGCTAAAAACTCAACAACACCTTCCACGCTTCATGCACCTCATTTTTTTGAAGGAAAGTTTTTGCAAGCTTGTGTACATTCAGATCAAGTTCCCTTGGATCGTTTTCAAAGCGTGACTTAAGATCTTTGATGATAGCTGATTCTTTGAATTGCCGGAGCTCTTCTTCTGAAGGAAGCACTTCAATATTTCCAAGCTGCCCGAGATTGTTTCCTGTCAAAACTTTTGATTGCCTGATCTTTTCAGGAATATTGTCGATGCCGATGCCCAGCTGTGTATTTGGCTTTGCAATGTGAAACAATGCATCTCCTGATGCGCGGCAGTACCAGTCAGAGCCTAACCGCGCAACAAGATCGATTTTATTCTGATCAATTTTTTTGTCTTCTGTCAAAACATCGTTGCTGATATGCATTAAAAGAATTTCGCAGATAATAAGATTGGCGGCACCGCCTTCATGTCCTGTTTCAATTACGTTCAGCACCTTGCATTCCATCTGTACAGGTGATTCCTTTACACGAAACGGTTTGATCATCACCGATTCGAGAGGAGTGAAGCCTGCTTTCACAAATTCATTCACGCCCTTTGGATATTCGCAGCTGGCAAGTGATGCCTGCTGCACCATGGCATAATTCACAACATTGATAACTACTTCTTTTATTTCATATACATTCTGAAGTGTGTGTTTCGTGGTGTTATCACGAACTCTTCTTGCCGGTGAAAAAACAACAATGGGGGGATGGCTTCCGAAAGCATTGAAAAAGCTGAAGGGTGACAGGTTCGGGTTTCCGTCTTTATCGAGTGTGCTTGCAAATGCAATTGGTCGCGGAGCAATTGCCGAAAGCATGTAGGCGTGTAATAAACCGGTCTTTATTTCTTTGGGATTGATCGTAAACATTTGGCAAAAGTAATTTTTTGAATTTGAGATAATTCTCCGCAACAATCTGGTGCATTTATTAAAGGTACAATGCCCCTCATAAATTAAAAATTAACCAACATATAGGGTGTTTTTACCAAGTAATTGTTTTGTTAAGGCAAAAATAAGGTGAGACACCTTGTCAGCGGCATTATCTTGCAAATTAACATACTTCTAATGTCATTAAAAAAAATATTCTGGGCTCTCTGCCTGTGTTTTCTCACGGCAAATTCAGTTGCACAGACCGGAGTTTTTTTTGATGGAACAAATGATTATGTAACGTTCGGCGCAGCTGCCGGCCTGGGCACCTCACAATTCACGCTCGAGATCTGGTTCAAGCGTGAAGGAACAGGAGTGTCGGCAAATACCGGCACAGGAGGAGTGACTGCAATTCCTTTGCTTACAAAAGGCCGCAATGAGGCGGACGGTAGTAACGTGGATGCAAATTATTTTCTTGGAATAGACAATGCAACCAATGTACTGGTTGCTGATTTCGAAGAAGGGGCCGGACAGGTTAGCCCCGGATTGAATCATCCGGTATCGGGTACCACAGCCATTTGCAATTACCGTTGGTACCATGCTGCAGTTACATATGATGGTATAACATGGAAGCTTTATCTCAACGGGAATCTTGAAGCTACCCTTTCCGTAAACAGGTTACCGCGGTCAAACAGTATTCAGCATGCAGGCCTGGGCACAGCATTAAATTCAACAGGAATACCTTCTGGTTTTTTTAACGGCAGACTTGATGAAGCACGAATTTGGAATTATGCGCGCACTCAGGCGGAAATAGCCGGAAATCTTTCTTCTGAAATTTCCTCAGCAACCGGCCTTATAGGTCGTTGGGGTATGAATGAAAATACAGGAACAGTTAGTGCAAATTCTGGTTCAGCAGCTGCTGTAAATGGTATTCTTACAAATGGTCCGTTATGGGTAACAGGAACACCGTTTGACTTTACAATAAACGGCTCAAATACATGTGTTAATTTTGATGGTAATAATACCTATGTAAATCTTGGAAATCCGGCAATCATCGGGCTAAATCAATTTACTCTTGAAGCCTGGTTCAATCGCAGTGCCGGTAGCGTTTCTACATCAACCGGAACAGGAGGAATCAATGCGATTCCCATATTGACTAAAGGCCGGGCCGAGGCTGACGGGGATAATCGTGATATGAATTATTTTCTTGGGATTGATCCTGCAACCAATGTATTGATGGCCGATTTTGAAGAAGGAGCCGGACAGCCAAGTCCCGGTCTTAACCATCCGATTGCAGGAGTTACTCCGGTTAATATTGGAATCTGGTATCATGCCGCCGCCACATACGACGGCACTACATGGAAACTCTTCTTAAACGGAATATTAGAGACTCAGTTGGCCGTTGGTCGCTTGCCGCAATCGTCAAGCATTCAGCCTGCATCAATTGGATCTGCGATTATCTCGACCGGAGTAGCAGCGGGTTTTTTCCGCGGCAATATAGATGAGGCAAGAATCTGGAATTATGCGCGCACCCAGACCACAATCCAGTCAACTATTAATTCTCAGCTTTCAGCTGCTCAGGCAGGCATGATGGCGCGATGGGGGTTAAATGAAAATTGCGGCATAGCAATAAAAGACAGTTCGGGGAACGCAATTCACTCAAGTGTCACCGGGGCAAACTGGTATTGGGATTCGGGTGCACCGTTTAATATAAGTATTAATAATCCGCCGGTCCAGCCCACTTTGATAGGTCCTCCCCACCAATCAACGGGAGCAGGCAGGAATGCAACACTGAGAGTAAACGTGTCAGACCCCGAAAACAATGCGATGACGGTAACTTACTTCGTACGTCCATGTCCGCCGGTTGATACTACTCCGGATTTTACAATTGTTGGAATTCCGGATACACAATTTTATACCTCTGAATTAAACGGGGGGACTAACGCTATGTACAAAGCGCAAATGAACTGGATTGTAAACAATTTAGTGAATGAAAATATTGTGTTTGTAGAAGGGCTTGGTGATTGTGTTCAGAATGGTGATAACAATGGAAACCCTGTTGAATGGCAGCGGGCTGATACAGCTGTAAAAATTATTGAAAATTCTGTCACAACTTCTCTTGCTGATGGAATTCCTTTAGGATTAAATGTTGGAAATCATGACCAGTCGCCTGCCGGGAACCCTTCAGGTACAACCACCTTTTTCAACCAGTATTTTGGATCAGCACGATTTTCGGGACGTGGTTATTATGGAGGACATTATGGAACTAATAACAATAATAACTATTCATTATTTACAGCAAGCGGCCTTGATTTTATTGTGATTAACCTGGAATATTCTCCTGCATTGGATACTGCGGTTACCACTTGGATGAATAACCTGTTAACAACATACAGCAACAGGAGAGCAATTATAGGATCGCATTACATTTTGAATCTGAATGCAACGTTTGGGACACAGGGCCAGGCTATTTACAATGCTGTAAAAAATAAGCCAAATGTTTTTCTAATGCTAGCAGGACATGTTACCGGGGAATCCAGGAGGCAAGACACATATGCCGGGAATGTCATTAATACTTTTATGTCGGATTTCCAAGGCTGGACTAACGGCGGCAACGGCTGGTTAAGGCTCATGAAATTTTCTCCTGCCAACAACACTATTTCTGTGAAAACTTATTCACCCACGCTGAATCAATTCAAAACAGATGCTGTGAGTCAGTTTTCAATAAGTTATAACATGCAGCCTTTGAATAATTTTACCACTCTTGGAACTGTAACCGGAGCTATTTCCGGTTCAACTGCAACTATGCCGTACGATTCATTGGCGCCAAATTCATGCTATGAATGGTACACTATTGTAGATGATGGTAACGGATCAGTCACAAGCCCCATCTGGAATTTTACCACCGGCCTTGTATTTCCTGTAACCCTGCTTAGCTTTCAGGCTTCTCTTCAGGGAAATAAAGTAGTTGCAAAATGGGTAACTGCTTCTGAAATTAATAATGATTATTTTACTCTGGAACGTTCGTATGATGGAATCCGATTTACAGAAGTAAATAAGGTTAAAGGAGCAGGTAACAGCACACAGATAAATAGCTATGATGACATTGATTGGAAACCATTCGAAGGGATTTCATATTATCGATTAAAGCAAACCGATTTTAATGGTCTGTCAGTTTATTCAAATAGTGTTGCAGTTAATAATTTTCACCGCAAAAACAATCTGCATGTATTTCCCAATCCGAGTTTGAATGGAGAATTTACTATTTTCTATGAAAATATTTCATTCAGCTCGGAGATTACAATTTATACCGCATCGGGGATACAGGTATATAACTGTTTTTTGCCGGCAAAAGAAAATTCAACGATATTGAAGTTTAATAATTTTGCCAGCGGCGTTTACGTGATTTGCATTAAGGACACGAAAGAAGCTGAATATGTGCGGCTGGTGATATTGTAATTAACTTCTTTGTAATCCTCAGCGGCAGCTTTTTTTTTATCTTTTCTGGCAAAGAAAAAAACTGTCATTAGCAGAAGAAAGACAATCAAAAAGACCACAGCAAAAATGGCAATCAGTTCATTCTGCGAAAAAATAGTTTTCTTAAGCAAACGCTTTTTACGGGCTCTGACGTGAAGGTCTCTTGTTACCTGGAAGAGCAAAGAAGCATTTTCCATTTCCGCAACGCCTTTCAAAGCATCACTGCATAAGCTGCAATCCACGAGATGTTTTTCCATTTCATGCTGCTCTTTTTCGGTTAATACGTGATGGACATACCTCACCAGCTCATCACGTGTAAAATGTTGAGAGGCGGAAAAAATAGTTTTATGTCCTTTATCGCTTGTCATTTTTTTTCATCAGGTAAATCCTGAGATTTCGCTTTCCGTTTTGAATATAACTTTTCACCTTTTCATACTCATAGCCGGTAATAGCTTCAATTTCCTTGTAACTCTTTTCTTCGAGATAAAACAGTTGAATGCATTTCTTTTGTTCTGTATTTAAAGTTTCCAGTGCTTCTCCGAGATGCGAAAGTAATTGATCTGTTAATGTAATTTCCTGGTCCTGGTCGTCAGCAGCGGAATACTTTGCTTCTTCATTCAAACTTATTGTGAATGTTCTTTTATTGAGCTGTCTTATGCAATAATTTTTCGTGACGGTATAAAGCCAATGACTGAAATTATTGACCTCGTACTTTTTAAGGTCATCAGTAAGTTTCTCAAAAACATGGATAACGGCATCCTTGCTGTCTTCTTCATTTTTTAAATAATTCATTGCAACGGCAAAAGAAAGGTGACTGTACCTGTCGAAAAGAATTCCAAGGTACATGCTGTCGGCAGTGCTTTTGTATGCTGCGATTACAGCAGCGTCATCCTGCTTAAATACTTTTCTTGACCGGAGAAAACGCATACTGTTGATTTACAATGATCAATTTATGAATGATCAAACGCTAAAGCTAAGTGCAGATACATGTAAACGAAATTTCCACACGAATATTAAAGGATCACCCGATCTACCGGCAATAATAAATTGTTCCGGCAATATCTGAAATTGAATATATACACTGATTTTCGGATTGGTTAGTCAATTGATCATTGGAAATTAAGATTGCTTGGTGGTGGGTCAGTTTGAAATGTCATTTAAAATTTCCACTCTTTCTTTAAACGGTAAGCGTCAACTGGATTTTTAAGAGCTTCGCGGAACTTTAATCCTTAACAAGCGTTAAATAATCATGAAAATGTAATGATTTATCATAAAAAGTTGCTTGGGAATATTTTTTGCTCTATATTTAGGTAATAAATTTATTATCATTGCAGAGCATTTTTTTATTTGATCCAATGCCCCAAATCTAATGCAAGAGCAAAAAATAACGTCGCTTCAATTTCCGGAGAATTTAGAAAACTGGTTTTCTGAATTTATTGGACAAGTTGTGCATATGATAAAAACGGATCAAATACAACTTGAAACCAAAACAGCCTCAGATCAGACCAAAGAAATGTATAGCGGTTTTATTCAAAATGATCCAACCCCAATGTTTAAAATTGCAAGAGGGGAATCATCTAAGTTTTTTATTAGTAATCTTGTAAAAGAATTTCTTTTTGAATTAAAAAAGGATCAGACAAAATTATTAAAGTTGGCTTTAAGCTATACTAATTCTCATGTATTGGTTTGGGCTGAGATTGATGATAACGATGAAGTAACGGAAGATAAAATATTGATATGTGAGGCAAAAATAAATGCTCGGTATCATCAATATGGTTATAGTTTAAATACAACTATTATTGAAAAGTCTGACAAAATCCCTCTCCCCCGACATTATCAAAATTTGGAACTAAGTTAAACCATGTGGCTTCTTTTGACGAACACCTAAATCAAGCAAAAAAAAATCTTGATTTTTTACAGTCCATTAATAGTTCCGTTCCAAATTGCCACGATTGGCAAGTAACGGTTGCTTTCTATTCGGCACTTCATTTGATGAATGCTTATGTAGTTGAACGAATGAAGTTACATTATAGAAGGCACGAGGATATTAATAACGCTTTGAACTTCTTGAATGCAACTTCCCCTATCAGGCTATCCCAAGATAATTATTTAGCATATAGAAAATTACAAGGATGGGCAAGGAGAGCAAGATATTTATGTCACGACGAATCGGGAAAAGACGAGCCCGAAAGAGCGTTTTTCACTTATGATAAGCATGTATCAAAGGCAATTAAAAAACTGGATGTTCTCATTGACTTTTTTGTAGGGTATTATTCTTCAACTACAATCCCTAAACATAAAATCATATGCCCAGATTTAAAAGGTGCTACTTTAAAATATTTTGAGAATACATAGTGAAGATTATTTTTCCGTCAACATTACAATTTCCTCAATACTCATTATATCTTTAGTTAATCCTGCTTCCATTGCAGGAGTAACACGCAATGTTGTGTGAATCTTTGCGAAGTTGTAATACACGAAATGTAAAGCAATCGCGTAGCAATGATTTTCAATTTTCTTTGAGAAAGCATTAGTCAATCTTGTAAATCTTCTCATGTGCATTCTCATGGTTAAGTTTTGACGTTCAACATGAGAGGTTGAAATGTGTTTTGTATCAGGTGTGCCGATCATTTTAGTTTTCTTTGATCCGTTAAATTCAGTTGGTGAATACTTTCTTTCGTTTGTGCTTTTACCTTCTGAACCACCGTAGATTTTTACAAGCATTGCGTAATCTATTTGACCTGCAAAAGCATCTTCAACAGCATCTAAATACGGTCTGTGTCCATCTGTTGTAAGTTGTACGCGGTTTGCCAAACGTCCCGCAACGTCTTGCATAAAGTAGTTAGCTGATGTTGCGCTACGATCACCAACAAACCAACTTACAATAAGTTTTGAGTCTGAATCTAAAGCAGTCCACGTCCACTGATCACCCATTCCTGCTTCTTTCATTTCTGGTGTAGTGTTCTTTTCTTTCGCACCGACAAAACTCCAGATCTCATCGCATTGGATTCGTTTTGCAGAAACATTCAAAACCTTTTCGTCATGAAATTTCTGGCAAGCTTTTCCAATTGCAACTAAAAGTTTTGCAACTGTGTTCTTAGAACAACCTGTGATGCGGGTGATTGAACGGATTGAATTTCCTTCAACAAGAAGTTTTACAATCTGTGTGCGGGTGGAAAGTGGTAGCTGATTCATAGTGTAAAGATACACCCTTTTGCTTGACCTGTCAAGCATTTTGGTCACTTTACTACTAATTTTATTATCCTTATTATCAGTTAGTTAGCCTAAAACAGAAGCTTTTGGGTACTTATTCATGTGTATTTACGTATCATGATATAACTTTGATGACTGAAAAAATGGAGGATGTGGGAATCGAACCCATCTCCGCGGTTTTAAAGACCACTGTACTTACCAAAGTACTACATCCCCCACTTTATACGCATTAAAAGCCCACAGATGTGGGCTTTTTTCAAAATGGTAAATCATCATTTGCCTCAAAAGTGACTGTTTTTGAGGAATTAGGTTCTTCGTCTTTAGCTTCGGTATCCCATTCAAAAAGACCGTATTTATATTCCCCCGATCTCTCGCCATCGACCTTTACAAACTGACCTGGTTCCGGTGATTGATTGGTGCTAATAATACTTGATATTGCAGATACAACCTGCTTTCTTTCATCCCTTTTTTCGGGCTCATATTTTTTAATAATCTCACCCGCAATCTCTGTTGTTGACAAGGGCTTGTCCATCTGCTTAATAACAAATCGCGTTTTCTGTATCCATGTCCACGCTTTATTGTAACCATCCATTCCATTAGTTAAATACTTGGTATCCCCAGTTAATTCGGCAAGTACATTCCTTACTTCTGATAGTTCAAGCATAAGATCAGCTTCCAATTGTTGGTACACCTCGGTAAGCCGTGCGCGATTAGTGTCTGTAATTTTTATTGTTAAATCTTTCATAACGGGAACAAAAATAATATACTTTTTTCAATTATAGACAAGCTGTCTAAAAAATATTTTTTTGTCTAAAAAATGCTTGGCCGTCTAACTAATTGTTATATTTGCGCCTAAATCAAACATTTTAAACATGAAGGATATATCAAAAGAGAGCGAATTTTTAATGTATCGCACAAATGATGGGGCGGTTAAGGTAGGAATGGTGATTGAAAATGATACCGTTTGGACTACTCAGAAAAACATGGCAAAAATATTCGGAGTAACCATTCCAACGATTAATGAACATGTTCAAAATATATTTAAAAGCAGTGAACTTCAGGCAGATTCAGTTATTAGGAATTTCCGAATAACTGCAACAGACGGAAAGGAATACGACACAATGTTCTATAATCTGGATGTAATTATTTCAGTCGGTTATCGTGTAAATTCATACCAAGCTACTCAATTTAGAATCTGGTCGACAAAAATATTAAAAGAATACCTTATTAAAGGGTTTGTATTGGATGACGACCGATTGAAACAAGCAAAGCAGGTTTTCGGCAAAGATTATTTTGATGAACTGGTAGAGCGTATCCGCGAAATCCGTGCATCAGAAAGAAGGTTTTATCAGAAGATCACTGACTTGTATTCTCAGTGCAGCATTGATTACGATCCCGATTCTCCAGTCACTCAAACTTTTTTTGCTACAGCGCAAAACAAATTGGAATACGCAATCGCACATCAGACCGCCGCGGAAATTATTAAATCGAGAGCGAGTCATTTACAGCCACACATGGGACTAACAACATGGGACAATTCCCCCAATGGAAAAGTTTTAAAGCGGGACGTAAGTGTTGCAAAAAATTACTTAAATAAAGAGGAGATAAGTGAATTGAACTCTGTTGTATCGTCCTACTTAGACTTTGCAGAACGACTGGCAAAGCGGCAGCGGGCGTTGACAATGCAAGAATGGGTGGAAAAGCTTGATGATTTTTTGACGTTGAATGAATATGAAATTTTAAGAGATGCCGGAAGCATAAAGGCTAAGCTTGCAAAAGAATATGCCGAAAGTGAATATGAAAAATTCAGGGTTATACAAGACAGGAATTTCGTTTCGGACTTTGATCGAGTTGTGAAAAAAATTGGTGAAGAAAACAAGTTGCCAAGCAACGAACAACAGGGCACATAAGTATAGCTTACTTTTTCTTTCCCCATCTTTTAACAGCCGCCTTCTTAGCGATCTCAGACCGTCGTTTCTTAGTCAATGATTTCGCCCTTGCCTTGCCACCTTTCAATCCACCTAAACGGCCGAGTGCAACTGCTGCCGGATTTTTACCCTCATTCGGATCAGGTTGTTTCTGTTCGCCCGTTGCAAACTGTGCAATCTGAAAAGCCAGTTCATTGGTATCGCGTTTCCTTTTTAACTTTGCCATGCAACAAAGATAAGCTAAACCGCTCAAGCATTCCAAATTCAAATAATTCAAACTGACCCACTACCGATTGCTTCTGTTGTCTCTTAAAATAAAAAATTTGTTTACTTTCGCGTTCCTTTTTAGCGGGCGTGGCGAAACTGGCAGACGCACCAGACTTAGGATCTGGCGAGGCAACTCGTGTGGGTTCGACTCCCTCCGCCCGCACTGGAAAATCAGGAGCCAGGAGTCCGGAGTTCACCATTGAAACTCCGGACTCTGTCTCCAAACCCGAACTACCAACTCCAAACTTTTGAAAAAGATGGATATCACGAAAGAACAAATCGATGCTTTGAACGCAGTTGTAAAAATCCACATTACCCCGGAAGATTATAAGCCGAGAGTAGATGCTGTCATTAAGAAATACCAGAAGACAGCAAACATTCCCGGCTTCAGAGCGGGAATGGTTCCAGCCGGCGTTATTAAGAAAATGTATGGTAAATCAGTTTTGGTGGAGGAGCTGAACAGCCTCCTTTCAGAAACTCTTGGGAAATATATTTACGATAATAAGATCGATGTGATTGGTAACCCGCTTCCTAAGAAAAGTGAGAAGGAGCAGGTGTTTGAAGAAGGTCAGAACTTTGAATTCCTGTACGAACTTGGAATAGCGCCGGAGGTGGAAATCACATTCCCGAAAGATAAAATTCCTTATTACCTCGTAAAGATCGATGAGAAAATGGTGGAAAGCGATATCAGTGATCTTAGAAGGCGTTACGGAAAGTTTTCAAATCCGGAAGTGTCGGATGAAAGGAATATCCTGTATGGTGAATTTAATGAACTGGATGCCGAAGGAAATATAAAAGAGGGTGGAAATAAAACCACTACTACTATTTCCATTGAGATGATAAAGGAAGTTAATGAGAGGAAACCTTTTATTGGTTTGAAGAAAAGTGATACAGTTAATTTCAATCCTTTGAATGTGTTTAAGAATGAAACGGAAGTGGCTGCCATGCTGAAAGTTGAAAAAGATTCACCGGCACTGCAATCAGACTACCGTTTTACTGTCATGACTATTAATAAGATTGAAAAAGCAGAATTGAACCAGGAATTTTATGATAAGATTTATGGAGAAGGTGTAGTGAAAACGGAAGATGAATTCAGGGAGAAAATCCGCGCCGGCATTGCTTCTTACTTTGAGCGTGAAAGTGACCGGAAGCTGAAGAAGGATATTCGCCATAAAATGCTTGAAGAATTAAATGTTCCTCTTCCCGATGATTTCCTGAAACGCATGCTGAAGGCCAGCCAGGATAAAGACAAGGCATTGGATGACCATGCGTTCGAGCATGAATATATGCATCTTTCTGAAGACCTTCGCTGGAACCTGATCAACGGGAAAATTGCAAAGAGCAACAGCCTTGAAATTTCAGAAGAGGAAGTTACAACTGTTGCCAAGCAGGTGTTGCACCAGCAGTTTGCGAACTATGGCGTATATGATATGGATCCTGCCAAACTGGATGATCTTGCAAAACGTTACCTCGCCGAAGAAAATAACCGCGAGCGTATTGAACGAAGCATCCTCGATCAGAAAGTTTTTGATTTTGTGAAACCGCAGCTTAAGCTTGATGTGACGGAGCTTCCCTACGAAGAGCTCGTGAAAAAGCTGAATGAGAAGACGGAGCACGAACTGGAGCACCATCATTAACAGCCACGGCAGCAATTCACTGCCGACAAAAGCAAGGCTGATCTGTTGAAAACTATTTTCTGGCGGCTGTATTGCTTCTTTTGCTGTAATTACTTTTGAATCCTGCTAAATTTATGATGCCAAAATAATTCCTGCATCCGAACGTCTTGTTAAAATACCTGATATCAATCGATAACAATTAACCGATAAAATAACCTATGAATTTCTCAGATGAATTCCGCAAATACGCAGTAAAACACAAAGGCATCAACGGGCTTACGGTTGACACTTTCATGTCTTCCGTTCGTGCAGATTATATTTCTCCGACCATCATTGAAGAGCGCCAGCTGAATATTGCCACAATGGATGTGTTCTCGCGTCTTATGATGGACAGGATTATCTTCCTCGGTGTGGGAATCAATGACTATGTGTCAAACATCATCCAGGCACAGCTTCTTTTTCTTGAATCTGTGGATGCAAAAAAGGATATCCAGATTTACCTGAACAGTCCGGGAGGCTCAGTGTATGCAGGGCTGGGTATATATGATACAATGCAGTTCGTGCAGCCAAGCATTGCCACGATTTGTACAGGAATGGCTGCTTCGATGGGTGCGGTTTTAATGTGTGCAGGTGATAAAGGAAAAAGAGCCGCTTTAAAACATGCACGCGTGATGATTCACCAGCCAATGGGTGGAGCAGAAGGTCAGGCTTCCGATATTGAAATCACTGCACGTGAAATCCAGAAGCTGAAAAAAGAATTGTATGAGATCATTGCAAGTCATAGCGGCCAGACGTATGAAAAAGTATGGTCCGATTCCGATCGCGATCACTGGATGACAGCTGAAGAAGCAAAGGAATATGGCATGATTGACGAGGTGCTTTCAAGAAAAAAATAATTTTCCTGTTTCCTGTCCGGAATTCGACGATAACGTAAGGTATTCGCGGATTTTAGTTGACTTATATAACCTAAATCTTTAGCTTGCGTTTAATTTCCAATCTTCTTTATTTTTATGAAGAATCCCAAAGAAATAAAATGCTCGTTTTGTGGCCGTGACAAAAGTGAAACCTATGTGCTGATTGCCGGCATTACAGGACACATTTGTGACCAGTGTATTCAACAGGCGCAGAATATTCTCAGTGATGAGATGAATAATCGCCTGAAGACTTCACTTACAGGGCATCTTACTTTGCTGAAGCCGGTGGAGATTAAAAAATTCCTCGATCAGTATGTCATTGGTCAGGATGACGCTAAAAAGGTTCTGGCTGTCGCTGTTTACAATCACTACAAAAGAATTTCCCATAAGATGAAAAAAGGGGAGGATGTTGAGATTGAAAAATCAAACATCATCCTGGTTGGCGAAACAGGTACCGGTAAAACGTTGCTTGCACGTACCATTGCGAAAATGCTGAATGTGCCTTTCTGTATTGCTGATGCCACTGTTCTTACGGAAGCGGGTTATGTAGGGGAAGATGTTGAAAGTATCCTCACGCGTCTCCTCCAGTCTGCCGATTATGATGTATCGGCTGCCGAGCGCGGTATTGTTTATATTGATGAAATCGATAAGATTGCACGCAAAAGCGACAACCCAAGCATTACACGTGATGTAAGCGGTGAGGGTGTTCAGCAGGCTTTGTTGAAATTGCTTGAAGGCTCAATAGTGAATGTTCCTCCGCAGGGCGGCAGAAAACATCCCGAGCAGAAAATGATTTCGATCGATACCCAGAACATTCTCTTTATCTGCGGCGGTGCTTTTGACGGCATTGAAAAGAAAATTTCAAAACGTCTTCAAACCAATGCTATCGGGTTTAAGGCCGGTAAGGACAACGACTCTGTTGATAAAACAAATTTCCTTCAGTACCTCAGTCCGCTTGATCTGAAAGCATTCGGGTTGATTCCCGAACTGATCGGTCGTTTACCGGTAATAACACATCTTGAACCCCTTGATAAAGTTGCACTTCGTGCTATTCTTACTGAACCTAAGAATGCAATCATGAAGCAATACGAAAAGCTTTTCCATCTCGAGAATATCGAACTCACCTTAGATAAAAATGTTCTTGATTTCATTGTTGAGAAAGCAGTGGAATTCAAGCTTGGTGCGCGCGGTCTGCGTTCCATCTGTGAAGCAATATTGCTGGATGCGATGTTTGAAGTTCCTTCCGCAACCAAAACGCAAAAAGACTTTCATATTACGCTGACGTATGCAAAAGAGAAATTCAGCAAGGCCAACATTAACAGGCTGAAAGTAGCGTAATCAGATTTCAGTCATGCTGACGCATGTCAGCATCTCCCAATACTAGTTGTCAGCTCTTACTATTTTACTTTTTCGTATTCAATGAAAGAATAATCATGCGGGTTTTTTTCATCCGCTTTCATATCTCTTCTTAAGGTTTCTTTCCATTCATTCATATCAATTTCAGGAAAGAAAATATCGCCCTCAATATATTTATGAATGCGTGTTAGATAAATTTTATCACACAGATTCATGGATTGTTTAAAGATCTCACCACCACCTATAATAAAGCATTCCTGATCATTATTCTTTTCTGCAACTTTCAGCGCTTCTTCAATTGAATATGCAATTACGATTCCGTCAGCATGAAAATCTTTTTGACGTGTCACAATAATATTCGTTCTTCCTGAAAGCGGGCGAAACCTGTCAGGAATGCTGTCAAAATTTTTTCTCCCCATGATTACGCAATGACCCATGGTGGTGTCTTTGAAAAATTTCATGTCTTCGGGGAGATGCCAGGGGAGCGTGTTGTTCTTCCCGATGACATTATTTTCTGAAGCCGCGACAATAAGTGAAATAGTCATTGGTTCATTAGTTCATTTGTTGTCAGTACCTGGAGGTTTGCTAAAGTAATTGCAACTGATACGTTTCTAAATCTTCTAATTTATAATTTTTCATATTGAAAAAATCTAAAAGATGAATGTCAAATAAAAGAAAAATAATTTATTACTTCTAAACCAATGAACTATTGAACCAATTGACTAATTAGCTATACTGCTACGGCTGCTTTAATGTGTGGATGCGGATCGTAATTTTCCAATGTAAAATCTTCAAACGTAAAGTCGAAAATATTTTTGACAACAGGATTTATTTTCATTGTTGGCAGTTGTCTTGGTGTCCGCGAAAGTTGAAGATTCACTTGTTCCATATGATTGGAATAAATGTGAGCATCGCCAAGGGTATGAACAAATTCCCCCGGTTTCAATCCGCAAACCTGTGCAACCATCATCGTTAGCAATGCATAAGATGCAATGTTGAAAGGCACACCGAGAAAAATGTCAGCGCTACGTTGATATAGCTGGCAGCTTAGTTTTCCGTTTGCAACATAGAACTGAAAAAAAGCGTGGCATGGAGGTAATTTCATTTTGTCAATTTCACCCACATTCCATGCGCTTACAATTAACCTTCTTGAGTCAGGATTATTTTTGATCTGGTTAATTACTTGCGTGATCTGGTCAATGGTTTTTCCATCTGTTGTTTTCCAGCTTCTCCACTGGGAACCGTAAACAGGTCCGAGCTCACCGTTTTCATCTGCCCAGTCGTCCCAGATGCTTACGCCGTTTTCTTTGAGGTATTTTATATTCGTCTCACCTTTCAGAAACCAAAGCAGTTCATGAATAATTGATTTGGTGTGGAGTTTTTTTGTTGTGAGCAATGGAAATCCTTCTGCAAGGTTGAAGCGCATCTGGTAACCGAATACACTCACCGTTCCTGTCCCGGTCCGATCGCTTTTCTCGGCGCCGGTTTCCATGACGTGCTTTATTAAATCGAGGTATTGTTTCATTTTATCAGGTAAAGGACAAAGTTAACAAAGAAATAGTTTCTTATTCCTGATGATTTTTTGCCACTAAGGCACTAAGACACGAAGAAGCCAAACAAGCTATTTTAATTCTTACTTACTTTGCTTTTCAAACTAAGAGCTTAATGAACAGCGTTGAAGATGTACTAAAGGAAATGAAAAAACTTGCTTCGCCAAAAGCGAGAACATCCCAGGAATATTTCGGAGTTACAGGAGTGAATAATTTTGGACTTACTACCCCTCAAATGCGTGCAGTTGCAAAACAGATCGGGAAAAATCAGAAGCTGGCGCTTGAACTATGGAAGACAGGGATTCATGAAGCCAAGCATATTGCAATCTTTATTGCCGATCCAAAGCAGTTCGATGAAAAATTAATAGAATTATGGCTGAAAGATTTTAATTCCTGGGATATCGTTGACAACTGCTGCGGAACCCTCTTTGAGAAAACTCCATTTGCATATGATAAAGCAAGGGAATGGACGAAACGGAAAAAAGAATTTGAGAAAAGAGCTGGTTTTGCAATGATGGCAACACTTGCTGTACACGATAAGAAATCAGGAGACGAGAAGTTCGAACAGTTTTTTCCTTACATCATCAAAGAATCAGATGATGAACGAAACTTTGTTAAGAAAGCAATCAATTGGGCGCTGCGGCAAATCGGGAAACGAAATGAAAAGCTTTGTAAAAAGGCAATTAGGTTTGCAAAAGAAATTCATGCGAAAGGTGATGCATCATCACGATGGATTGCTTCGGATGCATTGAGAGAATTGGAAAAATACCTGGAGGAAGGGAAGATTAAGAATATCGGAGTGAAATAAAAAAAATGAACCGGGGAAAGGGAGAATCGGTGAAACGGAGAATATCTATAATTCTTTACTCCTTGACAAACTTCGCAAAGAATTTTTTCTGCTCAGTGCGTACTTCCAGAAAATAAATTCCCGGTTGCAGATGGGAAGTCGGAAGTTTGAATCCTGACGAAGAGATGTAAGATGAAAAAATTTCTTCCCCTAATATATTCAACACTCTCAATAAAGGATTTCCGGTCAGTGAAAAACAATTAACGGTTAACTCATCGCGTGTTGGATTTGGAAAAATATTAATTCCTTCAACAGGTTTATTCAGAGCTGGAATAATGCCTGTGGTAATGAAAGTTGTATCGCAGAATTTGACAATCCAGTAATCCACAGTAGGATTTATTGTGGCTGTATCCCAGTTATCTTGTGTTTTATATCCGCCTATTCTTGAAAAAGAACCAGTTCCTAAAGTAAAACATCCATCCTGAATGGATATATCAACCAAGTGTTCATAATAGGAAGTGAAAATTGTTTTATCCCAAATCTTATTGCCAAGTGAATCCGTTTTTACCACCCATTCCTGTCCGGGGCCAAGATTGTTTTCCGTTTTATCTCCATTAGCAGGTGATTCTGAAATACCTGCAAATAAATAACCTCCATCCGACACTTCTGCCATACTGTATCCCCCCACGTCATCACTTAATCCGCCTAAACGTTTATCCCATTGCCTGTTGCCCTGTGAATCTATTTTTACAACCCAATAATCCGCACGGTTAGTGAGGGCAGTATCCCAACATGCCTGTGTTTTGTCTCCGGTGCTGTCAGAGCTGGAATACCCCACCATAACATAACCACCATCTCTGACTTGTTTCAAAGAAAACATCCGATCATCTCTTGTTCCACCCAACCGCCTGTCCCACTGCTTATTACCAAGTGAATCTATTTTAACAATCCAGTAATCAAACGTATTTCCTGTAGGATCCCAATTGTCCTGTGTTTTATCTCCGCTGATATCCGACTTGGAGTGGCCTCCTAAAATGTATCCCTTGTCTGTAGTTTGAAGAATTGAATAAAGCCAATCCATCCAGGTTCCCCCATACCGTTTATCCCATTCTTTATTGCCCATTGAATCAATTTTAACTATCCAGTAATCATCATTAACTCCCAAGCCTGACCAATTATTTTGTGTTTTATCACCACTGCTGTCTGAATATGAAGATCCTCCCAAAATATAACCCCCATCAATTGTTTGCTCTATTGAAGACAGGGTTTCTCCTGCAGTTCCACCAAACCTTTTATCCCATAGTTTGTTACCAAGCGAATCCGTTTTTACTACCCAATAATCATTGTTTGATCCTGACAAAGTATCCCAATTAGGCTGCGTTTTATCTCCGCTACTATCTGAATTAGAAAATCCTCCAAGAATATAACCTCCATCCCTTGTTTGATGTATAGAAGTAAGCGCATCAGATTGTGTACCTCCAAATCGTTTGTCCCATTGTTTAATGCCAATGGAATCGATTTTTACAATCCAGTAATCGGAATATGTTAATCCGGGACCCCAGTTATGTTGTGTTTTCTCTCCGCTGCTGTCTGACCATGACGTTCCTCCTAAAATAAATCCGCCATCAGTGGTTTGGCTAAAAGATGAAAAATAATCTGACTTGGTGCCACCAAACCTTGCATCCCATTGTTTAACAACAGGAGCCTGAGAAAAGGAAGGATGAATAATAAATATTGAATAAATGAAAATGAAAAAAAGCTTTTTCATTTGGGAGAGAGTTGTAAAGTAAAGATAGGAAAAAATAATTCCTGGTCAATATCCAGTTTTAAATCCTCACATTAAAATCCCCGCCAGCGTCCCTGATAAATAAGAAGCAAGTGTTCCACAGATAAGCGCTTTGAAACCAAGCTTGGCTAAATCAGCTCTCCTGTTTGGTGCAAGCTCACCAATACCACCCACCTGTATTGCAATTGAGCTGAAATTCGCAAAGCCGCAACACGCCATGCTGATGATCGTAAGTGCTTTCGGGCTAAGTTGTGATTTCACCTGTGCAAGGTCCAGGTAGGCTACAAATTCGTTTACTGCCAGCTTTGTTCCGAGCAGTTGACCTGCTATGTGAATATCTTTTGATGGAACTCCCATCGCCCATGCAAATACTGAAAAGAGACTTCCTAAAATTTCCTTCAGGCTAAGCTGCTGCAGGTTCATTCCTAAAACAGAAGCATAAGCTCCATGGTTGTAAAAAAACATTCCAAGCTTACCTAATACAAAATCAATAAGTGCAATTAAGGCGATAACACCGATCAACATTGCAATTACGTTAAGGGAAACTTTTAATCCGTCGCCTGCGCCATGGCTGACAGCATCCATCAGGTTGCTGTGCGCTTTTTTTACTTCAAGCTTTACCGAACCTTTGGTTTCGGATTCCATTGTCTCCGGATAAACAATTTTGGAAATAACAAGTGCTGCGGGCGCTGCCATCACACTGGCTGCGAGAAGATATTGCGCTGGAACACCCATTGAAATATACACGGCCATCACACCGCCGGCAATACAGGCCATGCTTCCTGCCATGGACGCAAGCAATTCGCTCATCGTCATCCCGGAAATGTATGGCTTAATTAAGATCTGTGCTTCCACCTGCCCGACAAATGCACTTGAAACATTCGACAATGCTTCTGCACCGCTTACATTCATGATCCATTTCATGCCTTTTGCAAAAACGGCAACAATGCGCTGCATGAGGCCGATGTGGTAGGCAATGCTTACAAGCACGGCAACGAAAATGATCGTCGGCATAATCTTGAACATGAAAATAAAACTGTTACCCGGGCCGAAAACTTTATCAAGCAATTCTTTTTTTACAAGCAGTCCGAATACGAATTCAGCACCGTTCATCGAAAAGTCTAATAAGCGCGTAATGATGCGTGCAATAAATTCAAAGATGCTCTGCCCGACAGAAGTCTTTAAAATAAATAACGCCAGCCCAAGTTGCAAAGCAAGCCCGCTTAAAACCAACCGGAGGTTGATTGCTTTTTTATTGTTCGACATTAAAAATGCTACCCCAAGAATCAAAACGACGCCGATAAGTCCTGAAAATCTTTCCATAAGCTGTGGTTGTTCAGTTGTTCACTCGTAACGCGGGACAAGTATATAGAAAAGAAAAGTAGCTTTCAACTAATAAACTATTGAACCAATGAACTAATTCCCTATCAGGATTGTTTCCTGCGGTTCAGCTCATCGCGGATACGTGATGCCCGCTCGTATGCCTCTTCGTCCAATGCTTTTTTGAGAAGCTCTTTTAACTCTTCAGTGCTTGCTGCAGAAAGTTCGCTTTCGGAAAGCTTGGTGGAAACAGGCCGTTCTATTTTTTCTTCGATTGCATCCAAAGGAGTATTTTCTTCCAATACAATCCCTGCAGTTGAAAGGATAAACTCATAGGTATAAATCGGGCAGCCGAACCTGACGGCAATAGCGATGGCATCGGACGTTCGTGCATCGATCTCCATCTTTTTTTCCCCGTTGTTACAAACCAGCTTCGCATAAAAGACGCCTTCAAGGAGATTGAAAATGATCACTTCCTCTACTTCGATGTCAAATGAACCGGCAAGGCTCTTAAATAAATCGTGGGTAAGCGGTCGGGTAGGAGTCATGTTCTCCAGTTCAATGGCAATTGCCTGTGCTTCAAAAGCGCCGATGATGATCGGCAATCTTCGCTTTCCTTTTTCCTCACCGAGTACAAGCGCATAGGCGCCCGACTGTGTCTGGCTGTATGAAAGTCCGATGATTTCAAGTTTAATTTTCTTCATACAAATTCCGGCCTGGAAAAATTAGTTATCGAAAATAAGGATTTTTTTTTTCTTTTAAGATTCTAATGCGTAAAGATATTTGTAACCAGTTATCTCTTTAAATGAATTAAATATTCTTTTCAACGCATCAATGTTGTCCTGCAGCAAATGCTTTTGCCGATTCAATCAGCTTTGGAAGTATCTCAAATGCATCGCCTGCGATTCCATAGTCTGCAGCTTTGAAGAAAGGCGCTTCAGGATCTTTGTTTATCACCACAATCACTTTTGAAGAGCTTACACCTGCAAGATGCTGAATGGCGCCGGAGATTCCGATTGCAAGATAAAGATTCGGGCTGATTGCAATTCCCGTTTGTCCTACGTGTTCCGAATGCGGACGCCATCCTGCATCCGAAACAGGTTTTGAACAGGCAGTTGCCGCCCCCAGGATTTTTGCAAGCTCTTCAATCATTCCCCAATTCTCAGGTCCTTTCATTCCTCTTCCACCTGAGACAACAAGTTCAGCATCAGGTAAAGAAATTTTGTCGGACGCACGAACAGTATCTTTAACAACGACTGCGAATTCTTTATCCGTTAATTGTGAATCGAATTTGCTGATCTGCGGCGTGGCAGGATTTTCTATGACCTTGTATGAGTTAGGCATTACGCTCACCACTTTCACATCAGAGACCAAGTCAACGTAAGCAAACGCTTTTCCTGAGAATGCTCCTTTCTTCACCACAAATCCCTGGTCAGTCTTAGGAAGATCGACAGCATTTTCTGCAATACCCGCTTCAAGTTTCACCGCAACGCGTGGCGCAAGTCCTTTTCCTGAAAAGCTGGCCGACATCACAACAACCTTTGCAGATTCTGATTTTGCAGCCTGTGCAATCACCGAAGCATACGGTTGCACATTAAATGCCTTCAAACGGTCACCTGTAGCAGACAGGATTTTCCCGGCACCATATTTTGCAAGCTTGTTCAACTCTTCATCAGTTACTTCACCGATTGAAAGAGCCGTGACAGAAGTATTCAATTGTTTTGCAATGGCATTTGCATAGGATACAATTTCAAACGTTGACTTTTTGAACCTGCCTTGTGTATTCTCTGCGAAAACTAAAACTGACATGTTTTTTTATTTTTTTGATTCCAATGAAATACCCATTTTCCATTATTGCCGACTGCAATTGCCAGCGCCCATTTTCTCCTCTTCTCACTTTCAAATAACCTTCTTCTCTTCCCTCAGCATCTCCCACAACTTCCCTGCATCATCCGTTGAAATCATTTTCACAGCGCTGCGGGGAGCTGGCTTATCATAAGAAACGACTTTTGAAAGTTCAGGAACTGAAACCGGTTCTACGACCTTCAATGGTTTTGTGCGTGCCGACATGATACCGCGCATATTCGGAATTTTCGGTTCAGCCATGCCTTCAGATGCCCCGGCCACAAACGGCATAGGAACAACGAGCACTTCTTTACCGCCTTCTATTTCACGTTCAACAGTTGCCGAATTTCCCTCGACAGTTATTTTTTTTACGGAAGAAACAGAAGGCAATTCCAGCATCTCTGCAATCATCATCGGAACAGAAGAATCGTTGTAGTCGCTGGATTCGCGGCCGCAAAGAATTAAATCGTAGCTGTTCTGACGGATGTGTTCAGCAATCTGCTTTGCAACAAAATAACTATCCCGCGGGGCAGCATTGATGCGTATTGCATCCGCAGCACCGATTGCCAGCGCCTTCCGGACAGTTGGCTCTGTGCCAGCCATTCCTACATTGATGGCAGTAACACTGCCGCCGCTTCCTTCGGTAAGCTCAATCGCCCTGGCTAACGCAATTTCATCATAAGGGTTGATAATAAATGTAACCCCGGCATCAACAAATTCTTTATTGTCGGGAGTAAAATTTATTTTTGCCGTAGTGTCGGGGACGTGGGATATGCAGACGAGGATTTTCATTGTTATTTCTAAAAGAGCCGCGAATTTACACAATTCAATGAAGAAACAAACAGGTGGATAATAGTCACAATACACGAATTGAAATTCTCAAATCATATTTGAAAGAGGATCCTGAGGATTCTTTTTCAAATTATGCGCTGGCATTGGAATATTTGAATGACAACCAGGATCAGCTTGCAGTGGATATGCTTGAAGGAATTCTCAGAAAAGATGAAAACTATCTTGCTGCATATTACCAGCTTGGAAAAGCGTATGAAAAAATTTCAAGGATTGAAGATGCGCGCCGGACCTATAAAAGAGGCATCCCGGTTGGAATCCGGCTGGGAAATCAGAAAACAGTAAGTGAGTTAAGAAGCGCAGTCGATTCATTGGATGATGATGAATGATTATTTTTACTTTTGCTGAACTACGAATATACGAATGGTGATCCCTGGAATTTTACGTCCCTCGTCTCTTGTCCCGATTTATAAATCGGTGTAATAATTTTAAAATCTGTGTAATCCAGTTATGAAAGAAATACAATTCAGAGAAGCCCTTCGCGAAGCCATGAACGAAGAGATGAGACGTGATGAACGTGTGTTCCTGATGGGGGAAGAAGTTGCCGAATACAATGGCGCTTACAAGGTGAGCCAGGGAATGCTGGATGAGTTCGGACCGAAAAGAGTGATTGATACACCCATTGCAGAGCTTGGATTTACAGGAATCGGAGTAGGTGCTGCCATGAATGGATTGCGGCCAATCATTGAGTTCATGACATTTAATTTTTCATTGGTTGCAATCGACCAGGTGATTAATAACGCTGCCAAGATGATGAGCATGAGTGGCGGGCAGTTTACCGTTCCTATTGTTTTTCGCGGACCTACTGCTTCTGCAGGTATGTTAAGCTCGCAGCATTCACAGGCATTTGAGAACTGGTATGCGAACTGTCCGGGGCTGAAAGTGGTTGTCCCTTCAAACCCTGCTGATGCAAAAGGATTATTGAAATCTGCTATCCGTGATAACGACCCTGTGATCTTTATGGAAAGCGAGCAGATGTATGGCGACAAAGGCCTTATTCCTGAAAGTGAATACTTAATCCCAATCGGTGTTGCAGATATCAAGAGAGAAGGCACCGATGTTACTATTGTTTCATTCGGAAAAATGATGAAGGTTGCATTGAAATCCGCCGAAGAGCTTGCAAAGGAAAACATCAATCCGGAAGTGATTGACCTGCGTACGTTGCGCCCGATTGATTATGACACTGTAATTAACTCGGTAAAAAAAACCAACCGGCTTGTAATCGTTGAAGAATCCTGGCCATTGGGAGCGATTGCTTCGGAGATAACTTTTATGGTTCAGAAGAAAGCTTTTGATTATTTAGATGCACCTATCCTGAGGGTAATGGGCGGTGATGTTCCTCTTCCTTACGCACCAACTTTAATTGAAGCCTATCTTCCGAATCCTGAGCGCGTTATTAAGGCTGTTAAGGAAGTCATGTATTTGTAGCAGAGAGCTTTTAGTTTATTGAAGAACCTTGAAGAGGTTTTAAAGAAAGCATATCACTTTAATCTAAATTTCAACTTGAAATAAAGAACCTCTTCGGGGTTAAATCCACCGCTTTTGCTTTTTTTCTTTATTAAATTACCTTTGCGTCCCTTTAAAAATAAATTAAAACTGAATATTTATGGAGATGATGATTTATCTTGTACCTGCAATTGCAATTTTAGCACTGATATATTCCGGTATTGTCACAGCCCGGATTTCAAGGTATGATGCAGGAACCGACCGGATGAAACAGATTGCCGGCTATATCGCTACCGGTGCAATGTCTTTCCTGAAAGCCGAATATAAAATCCTCGCTGTTTTTGTAGTTATCGTAGGTGCATTGCTTGCTATATCGGCCGATTCCGTCACCTCTTCACCGTTAATTGTTGTTGCATTTGTAACGGGAGCATTTTTATCCGCCTTCGCCGGGTACATCGGCATGCGGGTTGCGACCAAAGCAAATGTGAGAACCACAAATGCAGCCCGTACCAGTTTATCCAAAGCTCTCAGCATTTCTTTTTCCGGCGGAGCAGTTATGGGAATCAGCGTTGCTGCACTCGGAATCTTAGGCCTGAGCTTACTCTTTATTTTATTCCAACACATGTTTAATGGGAATAATGAGCTGGGAGCGCCATTGAGAAAAGTTCTTGAAGTGCTTACGGGTTTCTCTCTTGGAGCCGAAAGTATTGCACTCTTCGCCCGTGTTGGCGGAGGTATTTTCACTAAAGCAGCTGATGTAGGAGCTGATTTATCCGGAAAGGTTGAAGCAGGAATTCCTGAGGACGATCCTCGTAACCCTGCCGTAATTGCTGATAACGTTGGCGATAACGTAGGTGATGTTGCCGGTATGGGGGCCGATTTGTTCGGCTCATATGTGAGCACAGTGCTTGCAACAATGGTACTCGGTGCATCAGTGATCATGAGTAAAGATAACCAGGACCAGTTTGATGGAATGTCAGCCGTTCTGCTACCTCTTATCATTGCCATTATTGGTTTGATATTTTCAGTAGTAGGATCATGGTTTGTAAGGATAGGAGAAAACGGGAATCCACAGGCAGCATTGAACCGCGGAAACTGGGGCGCTATTATATTAACAGCTGCTGCCTGCTATTTTGCCGTGATGAGGATTTTACCTTCTACATTCAGTATCAAAGGCGTTGAATATACTAACCTCGATGTTTTTTATACGGTAGTTATCGGTTTGGTGGTAGGGGCACTTATGAGTGTTATTACAGAGTTCTATTGTTCAATGGGAAAAAATCCTGTGAACACGATAGCCCGTCAATCTATTTCCGGTGCTGCTACAAATATTATCAGCGGTTTAAGTGTTGGTATGATTTCAACAGCTCTGCCGATCCTCGTTTTGGCGGGCGGTATCATTGCTTCATTTGCAGTTGCCGGAATTTATGGTGTGGCAATCGCTGCATCAGGAATGATGGCGACAACAGGAATTCAACTGGCAATTGATGCATTTGGTCCTATCGCTGACAATGCAGGCGGTATTGCAGAGATGAGCCACCTTCCGAAAGAAGTCCGCGAAAAAACAGATGTACTTGATTCCGTAGGAAACACCACGGCAGCAATCGGTAAAGGCTTTGCAATTGCATCTGCGGCATTAACGTCACTTGCTCTTTTCGCTGCCTTTAAAGAAATCACTGGCGTTGAAGTCATCGATATCTCAAATGCAAAAGTGCTTGCCGGTTTATTTATCGGAGGAATGGTTCCGTTTCTTTTTTCTGCACTCGCCATGCGGGCTGTTGGCCGCGCAGCGAATGCAATGGTGGTGGAAGTCCGCAGACAGTTCAAAGAGATCAAAGGTTTGCTTGAAGGCAAAGAAGGCGTTGTGGCTGACTATGATAAATGCATCCAGATTTCAACGAAGGCAGCTTTACGTTTGATGTTGCTTCCGGGTATTCTCGCAATCGTTACACCGATCATTATCGGTTTTGGATTTGGAGATGATGGTGCACAGGTACTGGCTTCTGTGATGGCCGGTGTGGCAGTCAGTGGTGTGTTGATGGCACTTTTCCAGAGTAATGCAGGAGGCGCATGGGACAATGCGAAGAAAAGTTTTGAGAAAGGTGTTGAGATCGACGGGAAGATGTATTACAAAGGAAGCGAGCCGCATAAAGCTGCTGTAACAGGTGATACAGTTGGTGATCCGTTTAAAGATACTTCCGGTCCATCGATGAACATACTCATCAAACTTACAGCGATCGTATCACTGGTAATTGCTCCGCTGCTGCACAAGCCCGTGGCAAATACAACGGAAGGCACTACGGTTGAATCGATCCAGTCAATGACTCCTCAGTCGGCTGATCTCAAAACCTTGAATGGAGCTTATCCTGTTGACCGGGGACATTCATTCGTGCAGTTTTCAATCCGCCACTGGATGGGAAATGCACGCGGAACAATGCAGGTGGATTCAGGAAATATTAATATCACCGGCGACCCGGCTACGTCTGGTATCGACCTGTGGCTGAATTCAGCTTCCTTCAATACAAATAACACTGACCGGGATGAGGAAATGAAAGGCGCCGACTGGTTTGATGTCGAAAAAAATCCGAAGATCGTTTTCAAATCATCAACCATTAAAGAGCAGTCATCAGGGCCGTATCGTTACATTGCGGAAGGAGACCTTACCATTAAAGGAGTCACCAAAAAAGTTTCTCTTCCGTTTAATTACCTCGGTGAAACGGATACAAAGCACGGACAAATGGTTTACACATTTGACGGCGAAATTCTGATAAACCGTCTTGACTACAACATCGGCGGAACGCTTCCTTTCCTCGGAGATGAAGCTAAAATCACATTCAGCGTGGAGGCAAAAAAATAAAGAGAACTACGATAATTGCCGGAATTGTTGCACCGGGAGTAAATTTCAGTGCTTCCTTGCTCCATTTGAATAGTTTTTATACATTTGCGTCCCTTAAAATTAAAACTGTAAAACTCAATTCAACAACATGTCAAACCAGTATGAAACAGTATTCATCATGACTCCCGTTCTTTCGGAAGAGCAGATGTTGGAAACTGTTGCTAAATTCAAGAAAATCCTCACCGATAACGGTTCCGAAATTGTTCATGAGAACAACTGGGGGTTGCGTAAGCTGGCTTATCCTATCCAGAAAAAAAACACAGGATTTTATTACCTTGTTGAGTACAAAGCTCCCGGCGAACTTATCGGCAAAGTGGAAACAGAATTCAAGCGTGATGAGCGCATCATGCGTTTCCTTACGATTGCTCTTGACCGACATGCGATCGCATACAACGAAAAGAAACGCAGGAACGCTGCAATTAAAAAAGAAGAAGAAACAGCAGTCGCTTAAAAACTCACAAACATGGCTACACCTAATGAAGTACGTTATCTCAACCCGCCTTCGGTTGATGTGTCAAGAAAAAAATATTGCCGTTTCTTAAAAAACGGAATCAAGTATATTGATTACAAGGATGCAAACTTCCTGTTGAAGTTTGTAAACGAGCAGGGAAAAGTTCTGCCACGCAGGCTTACAGGAACTTCGCTGAAGTACCAGCGCAAAGTAGGACAGGCTATCAAACGCGCCCGTCATCTTGCGTTGATGCCTTACGTGTCAGATCTGATGAAATAAGAAAAATATTTACCAGGAGATTGTCCCGCAATATGTCGGACGAACCCCGAAATTGAAATCAACACATGGAAGTAATTCTCAAACAAGACCTCGATAACCTCGGTTATGCCGATGAAGTGGTAAAAGTTCGTCCCGGCTATGCACGGAATTTTTTAATTCCCCGCGGACTTGCCACCATTGCCAATGAGCCGAACAGGAAAATGCTTGCTGAAACAGTAAAGCAGCGTGCGCACAAGGCTCAGAAGCTGAAAGGCGATGCTGAATCAGTTGCAACGCAGCTTGAAAAAATGACATTGAAGATCGGTGCAAAGGTAGGCGAGAGCGGAAAGATCTACGGATCTGTAACTGCCCTCCAGATTGCTGATGCACTTTCAAAGCACGGAGTGAATGTTGACCGTAAGAAGATTCACATTGACGGTGAGCATATCAAAGCATTAGGAAGTTACACAGCAACTGTAAATCTTCACAAAGATGTGAAGGTGAAAGTGAATTTTGAAGTGATCGCTGAGTAATATTAACTCCCCGAAAAAATTAAAGCGTCCTGGATTCCGGGACGCTTTTTTTATTGATGGTCAACTGTGTCTTTAAATACAGGAGGATATTTTTTATATACGGCCGCAGTAACAAATGACACAATAAATCCACCGAGGGTTTTTGTAAAAAAATCTCCGAAGGCAATTGAAGACATTGTCGAATGACCAAGGTTTTCCATTGTGTCCTCGTACCTGCTCTCGCTGAGCAGTCCTTTTGTGTTTTCCAGTTGTTCAGCCATGTAAGTCTTGTAAGTTTCTGCCAGTGTAGCATCTATGAATGTTCCGAATAGATAAATAAGGAGAGCATACATAACTCCTCCGGCCATTGCGGTAAGAAACCCTGTTTTGTAAGCAGCTCCATAAGTTATAAATCCTTCCAGCTCATGTTCGCGGTAATGGGATGTACTCAGGCAGATGAAAACAACAGGGATCCAGATTGAAAGCCATGATGCATTGCCTAAAGGATGAATACCCGTATAATATAAAATCAAAAAAACCACGAAGCAGCCGATTCCGCTCATTGCTCCGTAATTCAATATTGTTTTCATGAATGGTGACATATCGTGTGGATTAAAGGACGGATCGCTTTTTAAATTCTGTCAAAATTATAATATTAAAAGAGAAATAACTGATGCATTCCCTCTCCTGCAATTATTTGTTTTACTAAGGAAAACAATTGGCAAATCAAGGGGGTTTACTACTTTTGGGCGTTTTTGCAAGGCATATTACATTGAAATGGAAAATAAACTCAGCTTCAGAATAGCATCATTCCTTTACAATTATTCTTTCCCTTTATATAACATCCTGTATAAGAATTTTAAACTGCGACAGGATGCTCATGAAATTGAGCTGGTGAAGGAATTGGTTCATGAAGGAGATATTGTTCTGGATATCGGCTCCAACATCGGATTTTATTCTGCGATTATCAGCGGTGTTGTAGGTGAAAAAGGAAAAGTACACTGCTTTGAACCCGATAGAAAGAACTTCGCACACCTGGAAGATAAGCTTGGTAAACGACCGAATGTAGTGTTGAATAACAAAGCCGTTTCTGAAAAAACAGGAAAGCTTGAAATATTTACATCACACAGGTTAAATGTGGATCACAGGATGTACCGGCCTGAGAAATATGATACGTCTTACCTTGTGGACACTATCAGTGTTGACGACTACCTGTCTAATTCAAGACATGTGGATTTTATCAAGATGGATATACAAGGTGCCGAAATGTTTGCTTTAAAAGGAATGCAAAAAACTATTTCTGAAAATAAAAGTTTAAAGATCCTCACAGAGTTCTGGCCCCATGGTTTGGAAAGCGCAGGATCATCTCCAGCCGAGGTATTGACTTTCATGAATGGTTTCGGATATTCAGGATATCTTATTGTCGGAAAAAAAACACAGCCACTTTCTGCAGACCAGCTTTCAACCCTGGGAAAAACAGAAAATGATTTCTATAATGTAATTTTCAGACGTTAAAAAAATGTCAAAGCAAAAGGCAAAAAATATTCCGAAAAGCAAACAGCCGCAACCTGTTGTAAGAAAAACGACCAGGCCGCCAGGTATCCCGATTCTTCAGCAACTGGAAAACTGGTTTGCTGCTCATCAGCGAATCATCCTGCCTGTATCGCTTGTTGTTTCATTTATTTTTTCTCTGCTGCTTTTTGATGTAAAGATCAGCTATTCAAATGATGACTCACTTTATATTGAAGGCGCATTTAATTTTTCCCAGGACATTCATCATGCTTTTACGGAAAATGCCCCTCTATATCCGCTATTGCTGAGCATCCCGGTTAAAATCTGGGGTATCAATGTAATCCTGCTGAAGTCTATCTCCATTATTTTTACATTGCTTCACATCTTATTTCTATACCTCGCTTTCCGAAACAGGATTCCGTTTGTGATCCTGATCCCCGCTTTATTTATTGTTGCAACAAATTCTTACTTCCAGTACTTCGCCAGCATGACATTTACAGAATCCCTGTTTATGTTTTTGCAGGCGCTCTTTATCTATTATTTCTTCAGGGTATATGATCATGTGAAAGATAAAACTTCGCTGAAGGATACCTGGAAACAATGGCTGCTGCTCGGTTTTTTTATTTTTGTTCTTAGCTTCTGCAAAAATATTGCATTGGGCGCGCTGATTGCCGTAGCCCTGTTTTTTGTCCTAGAAAAAAAGTTTTTACATGCACTTTATTCCATTATCGGCTTTGTGCTCGTGAGGATTCCATTCGAGTTTGTCAGGAAATTATTGTGGGGAGGCGGTGGCAGCCAGTTTAGCAGTCAGCTCGATATTCTTTCACGAAAAGATCCATATGATATAAGCAAAGGGCAGGAAGATTTCTCGGGATTTGTAACGCGGTATTTCGCCAACTTCAATCTTTACATTTCGAAAAGAACATACCAGATACTCGGGTTTCTCTCCCCGGACGATGTGAAGATCCGTGCAGGACTTAATTTTCTCTTTTTGGTTTTTATCGCCATTGCTGCCTTCTGGATTTTAAAGAACAGGCATAAGCTCCTGAAGTTCGTCTGGATTTACTTTTTTATCATGATGTCAATCATGTTTGTCGCTTTGCAGACACGCTGGGATCAGCCTCGTATGATCATGGTTTATCTTCCTCTTATTCTCATTGTGGTTTTCTACGGAATCTTTGCATTGGTTATTAAGAAAGGTTCTTTTATGAATTTTCTCTACATAGCTTTTGTCGGTATCGTTTTCCTGAGCGGATTTTTCAGCACGATGGGTTTATCGGTCAAGAACTATCCTATAGTCAAGAAAAATCTTGCCGGCGATAAATACTATGGATATACAGCCGACTGGACTAATTTTTTAAAGATGAGCGAGTACTGTGCCGACAGCCTGCCGCCAACAAGCTATGTTGCTTCACGCAAGGCCCCCATGTCATTTGTATATGGTCATGGAAAACAATTCTATGGCATTTACAATGTATTCAGTACCGACCCGGATACAGTGATGAACACATTCAAAAAAAATAACGTTACACATTTTATCCTGGCAAGCCTCAGGCGAAATCCGAAAACCAACGACGGGTACATCATCAACACCATTCACCGGCTTGTACAGCCTGTTATTCAGAAATATCCGAACCAGTTTACGCTCATCAAGCAAATCGGGGAAACGGAACCTGCCTACCTGTACAGGATCAATTATTAATTCTCGTTTATCGCAGAGTTATCTTCATTTACAACACGTCATGCTTCATAAAATATTTCTGGTAAGAGGAAACTATAAATTGAACGGTGAGTATTCATGTATCCGCGAAAGGAAATTGTCATGGGCCTGAAGTACGATTCAAAATATGACCTGGATGATCCGCGCAGGACGATGCAGCATGCTGACATCATTAAATCAAAACCATTCCTGAAAAAATTGTATGTTGACTGGTACAGCAATTTTGCGGATGCCGTAAAAGACCTGCCCCCGGGAAAGATGATTGAGATCGGCAGCGGCGGCGGTTTCCTGAAAGAAATAATGCCGGAAGTAATTACGTCAGACATTCTTCCCCTCAGCAATTGCGATATGACATTCTCTGCAGAAAATCTTCCTTTTACAGACAATGAACTGAGTGCAATTTTTATGGTAAACGTATTACATCATATTCCGGAACCGAAAAAATTCTTTGCAGAAGCGCAAAGAAAACTGAAGACGGGCGGAATGATTATCATGGTGGAAACAGCACACAGCGTTTTCAGCAAAATGATTTACCGCAATTTTCATCACGAACCTTTTGAACCCGGCGCTTTCCAGCACATTGGGATCCTAAGCTTAGAATTCCACGTGGACAAGTTGTCGCGGCCGCTTCTATAGTGTCACCTAAATACTAGTGACTCCAGCGTAACTGGACTGGCCACAGTTAGGCCGCAAATGTAATCACACTGGCTC